>Ga0193729_1000493_pt1 | contig 20764 bp, 10 predicted proteins | sample U1c2metaG_FD_143036 | JGI IMG/M metagenome (GOLD analysis project Ga0193729, IMG submission 143036) | Soil microbial communities from a riparian zone of the East river system, Colorado, United States - U1c2 | ecosystem: Environmental > Terrestrial > Soil > Riparian zone | place: USA: East River...
GCGCGCCGAGCACTGTGTCCGGCGAAATGAGCTGCAGCACGCGAAGCCCATTCTTGCCGTCTGCGACAAGCGCGAACTCAGATGCATTAACACTACCAATCTGCACTGCGCGGGTGTCGTTGAGCGCGCCATCTGCGTTGAATATCTGATCGAGCCGCGGTCGCTCGGGGTTCTCGACGTCCACAATCGCAAGACCCTCGGGACCATTCGCGATATATGCATAGGTGCGCGCCACGTAAAGACGATGTGCGTCCCGCAGAGGGACGACGGCTCCGCGGACAGGAATTGGCACCGTGGGATCTGTAATGTCGAGGACTTTCAAACCATCATCGTCCGTCACGAAAGCGTAGCGAAATTGGATTGCGACACAGCGCGGATTGCGTAAGAAAGCGCCGGAATATTGACCCGCTAAGCGCGGGCGCATTGGATCCCTGCAATCGACAACAATTAGTCCGCGAGGCGTTGTGACGTAGAGGCGATGGCCTGCTGCGACGACGTAGCTGGCTCCGGTTAGGGCGCCGTCGGGATTAAAAGTGACATCGCGATGCAGGAAGTTGTTGTCTGGATTACCGTCCACGAGCGTGGCCACATTTGATCCCACGATTCCTTCCTCGCGGTCCGACACATAGACAAAGGCATAGAAAAGATCGATCGGTTGCTCTTCGTTCTCGGGAAGACGCGTTCGCGCCGGATCCAGCGCAAGTGTACTGGGAAGAGCGACCGCGGTTGCATACCTCGTCTGCACGCGCGTGCGTTGACCGAGGGGCGAAACCGGCGCGCTTACCATTCGCTCTGAGAAACCCTTCTGATCAATGTTCGCAACATCAAACACTTCGAATCCACCGGGTCCGTTTGCGGTGTAAACGTATTCGCCACGAAGCACGATATCCTGAACATCGTGTCCGCTGTGTTCGTATGCCTCTTGCAATTTAATTCCAGCACCCAAGTGCCGAGCGTAATTTGCTGGATAGGCGAGTTGGTGCAGATGACTGCCAATCACCGCTTGCGGCTCAGTTGGCTCTGTCCAAATCACTGCGTTGAAGCCGGCGCGCCCGCAGCCTACGTAGGCGTAACGTCCGAAAAAATTCACTGTGCCCGTACCAAACCCGAGCAGCTGCGCCATCCAGGCATTGTTATCGTTCGCTTTCGACAGGTGACAATCGGTGCAGTTTTTCGTCGTTCCGACGCTACTGGTCGTGTGGGGAAAATGCGGATTGAACGCCTGCCCGCTGTAGCCTTCGGCACTGATCGTCTGCTGCTGCGAATAAACCCATTCGCGGTTTGAATTTTGCGAGCTGACCACCACCGCGCTCGAGGAACGGATTACCGCCATCCGATTCTTTTTTACCGTTCCGTCGATTCCGAGCATGAACACGTCGTCACGCACGACCTGTGGATTGTAGGTGGTGAAGTTTCTTTCTGTAACACCTTCGAATTTGTTCTGGGGGACGCGCTGATTCGCCTTCATCGGCAAGTGACACCCGAAGCAGCTGGTCGCCCAGGAGGTATGGCAGATCTGGCAATCCATCGCACTGTTGTCGTGCGCGAGTTTGACCCGGCGGTCCGAGGGCGAGGAGGTATTTGAACCCCATGTTTTGCCATCGCGCAAAAGGGTTTTGGCATAGGCGGACTTCGGATTGTAGTGCGGCGAGGCCGGATCAACCGTGTCGATCGTCTGCGGAATTTCCCAGCGAATTTCTGGCGACATGCTGGATTGTTGCCAGAGCTTGTTGCCCTCCCACGCAAACCTGGGGCCAAAGGGGGTGTTGCTGGTATCGAGCAAATCGATTTTGCCTCCGTTGCCCGCCGTGACAAGATTCGGACGCTCCCTGATTGTCCCATGGCAATCGACGCAGCCGATGGTCGTAGCATTTCGTGGTTCGCCGTAGAGCATGCCGTTCCCGTGCACATCGACGTCAAAATGGCAATCACCGCATTGCATGCCATGTGCGAGATGCACATCCTTCAGGTGAACTGCCTTCGAAAACTTTTGCGCATCGGAGTCCGGAATGAGTTTGTCATCGATGTCGAGCAGATTGCCTTTCCGATCGTGCTTGAAAACAGCACGAAAAACCCATCCGTGTCCGTGATAGTCGGCAAATTGCGTGTGTTTCAGCTGTGAATTCAACTCCGATACGCGCTCGACAAATTCACGATCACCCCACAAACCCCGTGCCGCTGCTGCTTCCGGGTTCACCTGGGTCGCGCGCACAAGTTCATCTTCTGTCGTATCGCGCTGTTCTTTGGGATACATGAACTCGCCATCCGTTTCCTGATCCCACCAGGTGTAACCCAGATACGGATTAACGAAGAGGTTGCCCTGGTGCATGTGGCAATTCATGCACTGGCTTGAGGGAATTGAACGAGTAAACTGGTGGATGACCGGATGGCCCCGTTCGTTCTTGGGAATGGTTGGATCCGCGCTGAAGCTCAACCCTTGGTGACCATACTTGCTCCACCAGGCGGAGTTCGTCGGCGAACGATCATTTGCGTAGACAACGTGGCAGGCCGAGCACCCGCTCGACCGGTAATCGCCCGCATGATCGTTACTGCCTAAGAAATCTAACAGCGGATCGTGAAGTCGTGTCTTTTGAAGACCAAGAAATACCGGGTCAGTCCGATTTAGCGTTCCAAGACCTCGTTCGGAAAGCCGCCGTTCAGGACGTCCGGGCGGCTCTTCACTCGTTGGCAGCCCAAGCGACAGTTGTTCCCGTCCGCCCTTTTCGAAGATGCGCAGAATATTCCCGGGATTACTGAGGTTAAAACGCGGTAACGGTTCGATAAACGGAAGGATTCCCCGTGATTTGGTGTCTTGGGGGCTAACGGGAGAGTAGTTGACGAGCTTTAATGGCACACCGTCAGGATCGTAGGCTTGGCCAAACCAGTAGTTTTTATGGTTGAAAGAGCCATTATTATAAAGCGCCGCCCCCCAGAGCATCGCACCGTGACGCATCATGCTGTGCTTAACATTTCGGACAATCTCGCCGTGACAAAGCCCGCAGCTCTGTTTTGCGACACGCAAATCGCCAGGGTTCATGAAACGGATGAAATCTGACGACTCGTGATTCAACCACGCATTCGAGTTCGGCGGATTAGCGGATGTCTTCCAGAATTCCGGATGCCGCGGCGGAACGTGCGCCTCCTCTTTCGCAAGTCCCCGAGTTGGATTTCCGCCATGGCAATCAGTGCAACCGAGAACGACATGTGATGCCTTGTGCATCGGCTCGACCCCATTGTGACATTGCAAACAACCAGCGCTCTTCGCGTTAGCTTCCGCCTGCGTTTGATCAACCCACGTCCGCCGCAATGGTGAAACCGGGTGTGTCACCGAGATGTTTGGCGAAACCGAGGTTGGTGGCCCGAACGCCTGCTCCGGCTCTTGCCCGAGGAAAACGCGAGCCGTGCCAAACAGCACTAGCACAGATGAAATCGTCGCCGGCTTCAATCAGTAAGTAAACGTCATCGTGAAGAGTGCACTGTAGAGAAAATCATCTACTTCGCCGGGCGGTGGGTTGTGGTACCCAAACACTGGCCGCGTATTCGTTCGGAAGATATCTTTGTAGCCTTCCCCTGGGACGAGAACGCCGAAGCCGGCGCTGAGAACAACATTTTCCGTAAGCAACGGCCGCCATTGCAAACCCAGACTGCAATCTAACCCGATATCATTGTTAGCGTGGTTCGTAAACAACACCTGTTTCGTCACGTCCGCGGTAGCCGTCCAGATATAGTTCACGTTCAAAAATCCCTTCAACTTTGGCGTGATATCGGCATCCATGCCGTAGCCGACAATGACTACGCCGGGATTGACGAAGTTTGACTGACCTTCAGTCTTGCTGCTGCGGAAATCCGGCACGAGGCTTTCGGGCTGCTTAAAATTCACAGACGTCCCTCCGAGGTTAAATCCTTGGTGAACATAAAAGCTAAATGGCCCGCCAATGAAGAACGGGCGGTCGAGAATGGTATCGAACCCTGTCGCATGCGAGTCCCGGGGATCAGAGTCCCCGCTGGCAAAGAAACCCGAGAGTTTGAACCGAAGCCAATCCTTATCGATCGAGAGTTCGACAGCTGCCATCTGCGCGTTGATGGATACGCGCCGCTGCGCGATCCCGTTGAAGCTATCCTCGCCCAGGACCTCGTAAAAGGCGTGTGAGATGTTCAATCGGCCTATGTGTCCATCGCCAGTCCATCCAAAGTAGTAGGATTGCACCGAATGATCTTGCACCGCCCCGATCGGTGCCGGCCGCACCAGAAAACCGTTTTTGTCGTAATGCCGACTCGCACCATCGAAGTTCGCGTGGAAGCTGATTTGCGCCGTGTATCCACGAGCTAAAAAGTCCTGACGATATAGGTTGAGCACGAGGACTTGTTGATCGCGTGAATCGAATTCGTTTAAGCCGGAATAGGTGTCCTTTTCCCGCATGTCAAAAAAAGCAAGGTTATACTGCCACCGGTTGTTGTCGTAGTTACCAAAAACGCGCACACCAAGATTCGAGTCATTAAAGATGAAGCCTCGAAAGTCACTGACGAGGGGCTGGATGCCGAATCGTGCAGAGGTAAAATCGTATGTTGTGGACAGGTCGCGGATGTGAATTTCGGCGAACGCTTCCTGAAGTGAATACCAATCTTTATAACGTGTCGTGTTACGGAGCCGGGGATCAGGATCGAGCACATTTGTTTCCTTCACGTCGGTATAGTTGTTGTTGTAGACGGCCAGGAAGCGCAACGCCCATTGAATCGGTGTAAACGCCGTCTCTCCTTTGAACAGCTCTGCCGCGATCGAAAAATCGTTGGAGAGGAAAAGCTGTTCGCTGCGCCCGAAAAACTCAGAGCTGTTCGGTTCCGCAGCACTTACGCCACTAGGTGTCGGAAGCTTCCGCGCCTCGAGCTGAAAAAAATCACTCACTATCAGATTGAGGAAGATGTCCTGCCCGATTACCGGCGCGTCACCTTTCAAGGTACTCCGCAGATACGGGTGCCAAAGTTTCAGTTCGCTTTGATAGGGCGTCTCAGCAGAAGGATCGGCGTAACGTTGCCAGCGTCCAAATCCGATGAACCACCGATTAGGCACCGGTTCCGCGCTTTCAGACACGGGTATTTCCGCCCCTCGATAGTTTTCGTATCGAAGCTTGTGACGATCAGGTCTCGTCTCCTTTACGCCTTTACGCGGCAGGCGCAGTGATCGCGGCACTGGCTCTTCACCGAATTCCGGCAAGCGGGGCGGGACAACTGGGAAGAGCCCTGGAATTGGCGTTGGCTCTACCTCAGCGGACGCCCCAGGATCCGGATTAAAAGTATTTGTCGGCGATTCAGTCGGATTGGCCGAAGAAGTCTCTGTCTGCGTCATCAGGGGAAAATCGCGCAGGTCTGCGGCCACACGAAAACCGACCTGCGCATGTGTGTGGACCACCCCGAATGTCGCAACTGCACTGACTACGCAGCGAACCGCACCCTTAACCGCAGTTCGCACCGCCACATTCATTGATCGGCACACCGTGCCAGAAATGCTTCTAGCAAGGCAACGCAGAATTCCCTTCTGATGACGCAAAATTTAAAGCTTGGGAAAACGGCGCGAGTCACCTAAAAGAGAAAAGAGTGCGAGTCCGAGTATTGTCGTTCTTGGCGGCGCCGCTTCTATTCGCTCAGACCGTCATGGCGCAACTTAGCGCTGCGGACGTGCAGTCGATCATAGGCCGGGCCGTAACCCGTGCGGTATCCATTTCGCCAAACAGCGTCATTGCCGTCACCGACCGCGAGGGATACGTCCTCGGCGTCTGGAATGTCCACGGTGGCGAGCCGACGCCGTCGCAAATAGCCACCGCTGTTTCGAAGGCAGGGACTGCAGCATTCCTTAGCAGTAACCAAAACGCGTTTACCTCGCGCACAGCCGGATTCATCATTCAGCAGCATTTTCCACCTGGCGTTATCAACACTGCACCTGGGCCGCTGGTCGGTGTCGGATTATCGAACCTTTTCTTTTCTGATATCAACAAGTTCAAAAAAACGAGTATTCCCCCGCCGGGGAGCATTCCGCTGTTCAATGCTACGCCAGGTATGGCCATCGTTCCCGTGCCGGCGACATCGCTCGATGGCGCGCCGGGCGGCGTTCCCCTCTACAAGAATGGACAGTTAGTCGGCGGTGTTGGAGTTACCGGTGATGGGACGCCACCACCGATTCCTGGATTCAGGGATGAGAACCCACTCATCTTTGTCGATGGCTACGACAGGGACGAGGACGTTGCCCTCGCCGGTCAGCACGGATTCCAGCCCTCCTCTTCGATTACGGCAGACAATGTTTACATCAACGGTCTGGCCCTTCCTTACGTCGAGAGCTCAACTCAGGTTTCCAATGTGGTTCTCTCTGGCAACGCGTCAGCGGCGTACCCAATTCAAGCTCCGCCGATGGCCTTTCCGTATCCAGTTGAGACCTTCGGGGGACTGCAAGGAGAAGTCCGCCAGCCGATCACTAGTGATCCCCTCCCCGGAACCATCAATGGTCAGGTGCGATTAAACGAAACGGAAGTGCGTAGCATTATCAATTACGCTGCCGATCGAGCCCGGACGACGCGGGCCGGAATTCGACTACCGATTGGAATACACATGGAAGTGTTCATTACGGTGGTGAACAATCCAAATCAATCCGGCGTCGCACCCACCGTCCTTGGCACATTCCGCACCGGGGAAGCGACGATGTTCAGCTGGGACGTAGCGGTTCAAAAAGCTCGCACCGCTGTATACTACTCGAGTCGCGACCTGCTCGGTTTCGGGCGGAATATCGCAATGTCGACTCGGACGGTCGGATTCCTCGCCCAAAGCCACTATCCTCCGGGGATCGATGCAGATCACGCGGGCCCTTTCTTCGGCCAGCAGGAGATGTTCACGTGCCTATCTCTGCCTGACGTGAAACCAATTTCCGGATGCACCCCGGACCCGAACTTGCCCAATGGCATCACGATTTTTCCAGGTGGCTTTCCGCTTTATCGCAATGGCGTCCTAATCGGCGCGATTGGCATCAGCGGTGACGGCGTTGATCAAGACGACATCGTCGGGGCATCTGGGACGCACGACTTCCTCGCGCCTGATTCTATTCGCGCAGATCAATTCGTCTTTAGAGGGGCACGACTGCCCTACGCGAAATTTCCTCGCGACCCGACCGGCGCCAATGGAGGGAACGAGGTTGTGACCCAAGCTCGCGCCACCGGAACATTCGGTAACACATCGACCCGCGCATCTGTTCAAACAGGCTTAGGCGCTACCATCGCCGGATTCATTGTCAGCGGAACGGACTCGAAAACAGTAGTGCTTCGCGGCCTGGGTCCGAGCCTGATGCAGTTTGGAGTTACTGGATTTTTGGCCGATCCAACGCTGCAACTCTTCGATAGTAGTGGACACCCATTTTGGTTTAACGATAATTGGAAAGACACACAGCAAGCTCAGATTCAAGCGACAGGGCTTGCACCTCCGAATGATCTCGAATCTGCCATTCTGCAAGTCTTGCAGCCGGGGCATTATACTGCCGTCCTTTCTGGCAAGAACGGGACCACTGGCGTTGGTTTGGTGGAAGTGTACGATATAAGTCCGGGCGTTTCTGCCGAGCTAACGAATGTCTCAACTCGAGGTTTCGTTGGCACCGATAGCGATGTCATGATAGGTGGGTCCATCGTGCGAGGCGGAGCCTCCCCAGTACTGGTGCGGGCATTGGGACCGTCGCTAACTCCATTCGGCGTCGTTGATGTATTAACGAACCCTGCGATAGAGCTTCGCGAGCCCAACGGTACGCTTGTTGCAGCTAACGATAATTGGAGGCAAACCCAGCAAACCGACATTCAGTCGACCGGTCTCCAACCCGCGAATGACGCCGAGGCCGCCATTTTCACTATCCTACCGTCGGGCGCCTTCACCGTTATTGTCCGCGGCGCTAATGGCACCAGCGGTATCGCACTCCTGGAGATCTATAATCTGGAATCGCCCCTTCGCGCAGCCCCTTAGGGGGTCGAGAGCGAGTTAATCGGCGCAGGCGCTTCGAGACAGCCAGCGATACTAGTACGAGTAACCCGGCTGCGCAGCTTCAGCTAAACATTCATGACAATGTAGCGGCATTTTTTCCTTGCCTAAAAAAGTGCAACCTGCGTATCCTCTGAGCTAACCTCATTTGTTTAGCCCGCCGCGCGTAGGGCATCCACGTGACTCGTTATCTCGAACGAGGTTTCACCAAGGGAGCAGAATTATATGGAAAGCATTCCGTTTGTCCGCCCAGTGCTCAATCGCTGCGCCACGAATGGTCGATAGAAGGTTTTAAAATGAATAGGAATATGAATTCGAAATGGACAAAGATTAAGATGATTTCGAGCTTTGCGTTGTTCGTATCTGCTTTCCTGGCTCTAATAGCCGGGATTAACGCAGCCAACCCCAAGTGGAGGCCATTATACACGGGCGCTCTTTTCCCGCCGACAGGCGCATCCTCAACCTCCACGGGCGCTCTTTTCCCACCGACAGACGCATCCTCAACCAGCTTGGATCCTCGTCTGTTTCGAGAGGGATCAACTACAGTCTACGACCCGAGCTCGAATAGGATCATCCTGTTCGGAGGGTTTTCAGCTGGCGTAGTCAAGGCGGGTATTTTGAAGAAACCTGCTCTAAATGACGTCTGGATATTGACCAATGCGAATGGCACGGAAATGAATGGCACGGTACCGTTACCGTCGACGTGGAGCAAGCTGAATCCAAATGCCCCGTCAGGTTTTCCTGAGATCCGCTACCACCATTCGGCGGTGTACGATGGGGCGCACCATCGCATGATTATTTATGGCGGGTGCACGGCAGGGTGCGCTCCAATTGCCAACGACGTGTGGATCTTAAGCAATGCCGATAACGTTCAGGGATCCCCGACCTGGCAGCAACTCCCTACCATGGGTGTGCCGCCAGGACCGCGAGAGGGCCACCAGGCCGTTTACGACCCCGGTACTAACTCAATGATCGTTTGGGCTGGCACTGACGGCGAGGGCCTCGGTTTTTGTGGTAGCCATGCCTATGGGGATGTATGGGTGCTAAGTAACGCCAATGGCCTCGACGGCCCTGTTGGAAACTGGACCAAACTCTTGCCCACCGGGACCCCACCAGCAGGAGAGTCTTTTTCGACCGCGGTTTACGATGTCAAGAACAATATCATGATCGTCTTCGGCGGGTCGGGGAATGTCGTCATCTCAGGCATCAAAAATTGCCAATCTACAAATGCGGTTTCGACCCTATCGAATGCAAATGGCATGGATCCGGGGCCGTCGAAGTGGACCAAGCTTGCCCCTCAGGGTCAAGTGCCGCCCACTCGAGAACAGCACGTTGCGGTCTACGAACCACCACCAAGTAACACGATGACAATCTTCGGCGGCTACTTCACCGACCATAAACCGGGGGATCGTATTTTGCGGGGCGACACTTGGAAGCTTTCCAACGCCAATGGCATGGGAGGCACGCCTATGTGGACGAAGCTAACTGATAACATTACTGACCCCGGCGGTCCGGCACCGAGCTTCCGTTGGAACGGCGGGACAATTGATACCGCGAACCGCCTTATGATGTTTGGTGGCAGCAGTAACGAGGGGCCTCTGTGGAGTACCTGGTTGCTCGACGGGCCGTGAACACCGGGCGCCACAATTTGGGTCAGGAGCTAGCTAGATAGGCTTGCGGCGCGGGACCTGTTGGAAGTCTCAGATGGAGCGTTTGTTTGCAAATGGCGCTTTACAAGAGGGCAATTGATCCCTTGCCCAGAGCACCACTCTAGTCAGCAAGAAGCCGAAACGGCACTCGATGGCGATATAAAAAGTATCACGAGAGAAGACTTTCATTAAGTGTAAGGATTGGCTTGCCCCGAAGAGAGTTCCGGCAGTGTAATTGAATTCAGTAGTCAATTTTCCGGCGCGAGTGAGGCAGTGAGTTTTTGGAAGCGCGGATCGTTCTGGAGCGGATCGAACATTGGATCGAGCCGGAGCAGCGCAGGAGTGAGCGGCATGCTTGAAGCCAGTGGGCCGCTGGACGGTACCGAGAGTAGTTCCTGTAAAGCGGCGATGGCGCGGTCGTGTTCGCCCGTGCTTGCCGCCACCCGAGCGAGGATTTCGATCGCAATGCAACCATCTATCGCGTCTTTCTCGATCGGGATCACGGCCATGGCGCGTTCGGCCAGACTCAATGCGGCAGCTTTGTCACCAAGGGCTGCATTGGTCAGCGCGAGATCGCCAATCAGGCCATAATTTTCCGGCTGTTCTTTGAGGAAAGGTTCTAGTTCGCCGCGCGCCTGTCGCCAACTCTCCCGGGCGGCGGCATCGTCGCCGGCGACTTCTTGCGCCCAGCCTAACCAAAAGCGCAGTTCGCCATTGTAATAACCCAACGCTGGGTCAGGCTTGGCTAGTATTTCCTTCAGCCGAGCGACGATTTGTGCGGGGCGGCGCTCCAAGATCGCTTGGTAAACTTGTGTTTCCAACGCGATGGAGTCGTCGGCGTTCGGATGGAGCGCTGAGAGGAGTGCCGAAGCACGCGGAAGGTCGCCCTCGGATTGTGCGATACCCGCTTTGTACACAACAGTATCAACGTCGTCTGGTGTAATGTTGAGAACCTGATCAAGCTTTCGCAGCGCTTCGGGGAAACGACGAAGTGTAATGTAGGATTGGGCATGCTGTGCGAGCAGGGAAACATTGCGCGGGTCGAGCCGCTCGGCTTCGTTGAAATACGACTCGCTTTGCTCCCACTGGCCTCGCCTCCGCTCGACTAAGGCCAGCGATTCAGGAATCCGGCTGCTACTGGGCAGAAATTGACGTGCTTGCTCAAAGTAACGCACTGCGGTGTCGTAATCCTTTAGACAGCCGTAGTGGTAATAGCCCTTGGCCAATACGGCCTCGCCGAGATTGGGCTGAAGAGTGAACGCGGTTTCGGCTGCCTGCCGCGCCTCTTCACGCAGCGCGACGGTTGGTTGAAGAGTCTGTGTGAGGTAGCCGCGCGCATCAACGTTTGACAGCAGCGCCCAACTCAGGGCGAACTTCGGGTCCAACCGCACCGCTTCTCTGAGATATTTCTGTGCGCCAAGGGAGTTGGCGGATGAGCTTGCCGTTTTCAGAGAATAAGCCAGACCACGCAGGTAGGCATCGTAAGCCTCAGGATTGCTCGTCGGTCTGGCGGCGATGACTCGCTCTTCCTGACCGGTCAGTTTGGCTCGCAATTGATCGGCGATGGCTTTTGCCACCTCGCTCTCAACCGAAAAGATGTCGTACAGTTTACGATCAAAGGTCTCGGCCCACAGATGGGAATCATTGGCCGCTTTGATCAGCTGCACATTCACGCGCACGGCGTCACCGCTCTTTTGCACGCTTCCTTCCAGGATGTGGGCGACGCCAAGTTGCCTGGCGATCTTAGGCAGGTTTTCCGGCGCGCTTTTGTAATGCTGGGTGGATGTGCGTGAGATCACTTTGAGATCGGCGATCTTGGATAAGCGCGTCAGAATCTCGTCTTGAATGCCGTCGGCAAAGTAAGCGTTATCAGGATCGCGGCTTAGATTTTCAAATGGAAGCACCGCAATACTTTTTTCCGGGGCCGCTAGTGCCGCAGAGGGTGTCAGCGAGGCTTTGGGCTCGGTCACTGATGGTTGAATTGTTACAACATTCCGCATCTTGCCGAAGTGTTGGAAGAATCCGAAATACCAGCCGCAGATTACTGCGATGCCGATCAACAGCGCGATTGCGGCAAGGATACCGATTCGTTTCGAGCTTTTGGCCGCCGCGCGCCGCTCGCGTCGTGTTTTCGGCGATGGCACGTCTAACCGCTTCGCGATTTCCGCGACCGTTTGCGGGCGACGCGCCGGATTCTTCGCTAAACAAGCCGCGACAACTTCCTCCCACACCGCATCAATCGGATCGCCCTCGACCCCGAGTTCTTTGCGTCGCTGCATCATCGGGGGCGGAATTTTTTCACGAATCTGGCGATCGACATTCCCGGAATAAAATGGCGGTTTGCTGGTGAGCAGTTCGTAAATGCTTGCCCCGAGCGAATAGACATCGTCGAAATGATTGCCGCCCTCGCCGTCGAGTTGCTGCGGGCTCATGTAAACCAGCGTGCCGCTCTTACCCGGTTGCATCGTCAGCTTGCTCACTGAATCGCTCAAACTGCGGGCGATGCCGAAGTCGGAAACTTTAAGGTCGCCGCGCTGATTCACCATCAAGTTGGTCGGCTTGAGATCGCGATGGACGATGCGCGCGTGATTGTGCGCGTAATCGAGCGCGTCGCAAAGCTGACTGATCCAGTCGGTCAATTCGGCAGGCTCAAAAATCTTGTGCGGCTTGTCGGCGCGCAAATTGGAAAGGGTGTCGCCATCGATGTACTCCATGGAGATGCACCCCGACGTTTCATCATGAATGAAATCGTAAATGCGGACGATATTCTTGTGCGTGAGCTCGAGGCTGCGCCGCGTTTCGCGTTTCAGGTCGCTAAGCACGGCGTGGTCACGGATGATCAGGTCGGGCAGAAATTTGAGCGCGACGTCCAGCTCTAATTCTTCATCACGGGCGAGCCAGACGATTCCCATTCCGCCACGACCGAGGGTGCGTTTGAGTGTGTAACGGCGGAATAATTTTTGCCCGCTGGCAAACTCGCGCAGCGTTGCGTCCGACCCGCTGTCGGGAGGATCGTTAGTCACAGAGATATCAGGCTAACAAATTTGACTGCCGAGATTAAAGTAAAAAGTCTGGGATCTCGGAGGAGTTTTCCTTGTCGATTTTTGCGGTGTCGCTCTGTAAGTTGGCGCGATGGCGGCGGAGAAGCGCGACAACGAAGATCAGCCGGCTAACGCTGAATCGGGCGGCCAACAACGCGCGTGGCTGGAAGCAACTGACGGGAAACGGCTTCCGATTGAAGGCAACCTTTCCATCGGCCGATCGCCGAAGAATTCATGTATTCTCGATTCGCCAAAGATTTCGCGACGGCACGCCATTGTTAACGTGCAGAATGTGGGCGAATTCTGGTTGATCGATTTGGGCAGCAGCAATGGAACATTCTTGAACAAACACCGGGTGCATCAGCCGCTTAGACTTTGCGATCTCGATCAAATCATCATTGGCGACTACGTCTTTACATTTCGCCAGCCAATAGAAGTCACAGGCGAATACCAAAGCACGGTGATCGAACGGACAATTCACGAGATCGAGAACGTTCCGTGCTGGCTGCTCGTGGCCGACATCGAGAATTTCACGCCTCTCAGCCGCAGCTTGACGAGCGACAAGCTGGCTACGCTGATCGGCGGCTGGGTCGCGACATGCAAAGAGATAATCGAGGCGCACGAAGGCATGATCGACAAGTACCTGGGCGACGGATTTTTTGCCTACTGGCGCGAGGACAAAGACGCCACAAACAATGTCGCCGACGCGCTCGCTCCGCTCAAACTAGCTCAAGTGCGCAACGAACCGCGGTTTCGCCTCGCCTTGCATTTTGGTCTGGTCGTGATCGGCGGCGTTCCGTCGATGGGCGAGGAAAGTCTTATGGGCAAAGACGTAAATTTCGTTTTTCGAATGGAAAAGTTGGCGGGTTCGTTAGGCATCTCGCTGCTCACCAGCGCGGCCGGAAAATCAAAACTTGGCTCGTTGATGAAATACGAACCAGCCGGGGCCCACGAACTCAAAGGTTTCGAAGGAGTGCACGAGTTCTTTAGCTGCTAGATCACCGCGGCTAGCGGGCTGCTTTGCATCCGCCGGCTGCTGAGACTTTAGCTTTCTCCGAAATTGCGGAAACGAAGTGGATCACGTTCAGGTCGGCGGCGGCGGCCGCCGAGAGTGTGACCTTTTCGCTTATGCTACGCTCTGTTTGGTCATGCCGTCGCTGGAAACGGAATCACTTCGCCGGCCTTACCCCTACAGGCGCGAAAGCTGACCCTCTGCGCCTCTAAGAAGCATGCGACTCATTCCACGCGCGCGTGAGAGAGGGGTCGCGCTACAGGCGGGGCGGCACACCTAAATACCGAGGACATTCTCTACCGATCCGTTTTGTTTGAGCACGCGAATCTCTCCACGACTGAATTTTGCGCGCGCAGTGGCGTAGCCGATTGCGTCCTCTTTTGCCGTGTCGCCAGTCCAGTACAGCTGAATGCCCGGGCCTTCAAAACACTGCCAGCCGTTTTTAAACAGGCCGAATTTCGATGATGCGATGTCAGTGAGTGAACGCCGCCGCTTCGCTTATGGGGCCACCCATCGTAATTGAGCTTGGATTGGCTGATCCAGTGTAGGACCCAGTGCCGCTACCCGTCCAATTGCTGAAAATGTAACCACTGGCCGGTGTCGCGCTTATTGAAACTGCCGTGCCGCTGTTTTTCCACCCGGAAGCAGGAGTCACGGTGCCGGTTCCATGACTCATGGTAAGGTAATACTGGGTTGTGAAGTTTACTGTATAACTCTTATTTGTGGTGGGAACTACAGTATGCGAGATGGCCCCGCCATCGCTCCAATTCTTCCACACGTACCGAACACCCGCGCCTCCATTTTGCGGTGAACTCGTGGCGATGGTATGACTTGAGCCGGGCTGCCATGAAAATGTCTGAGCCGACGTATAAGTTGTGCTGTCGACACTAAAGCTAAGACCCACCGGATTTGTTTGCACTCTGACCTGAACCGGATTCTGAATAAATGAAGCGGTCTCGGTAATTGGTCCGCTCATTACGATTGAGGCGGGATTATTCGTTCCGGAATACGAGCCTGTGCCGCTTCCAGTCCAACCGTTGAAGCTATAACTTACCAGGGTGTTATTAGTCGGCGTCGCGCTAATGGAGATAGTCGTCCCACTGTTTCTCCATCCGCTCGCGGGAGTTACTGTGCCACCAATGGCATGGCTCATGATTAAATAATACTGCGTTGTGAATGTTGCTGTGTAAGTCTTGTTGGTGGTGGGAGCAACGGTGTGCGAGATGGCCCCACCGTCGCTCCAATTCTTCCATACGTACCTCACGCCTGTGCTACCACTCTGAGGTGAGATTGTGGCGATAGTATGGCCTGACCCAGGTACCCAGGAAAGTATTTGCGTCGAATTGTAGACGGTACCGTCTACCGTGAACGCAAGGCCTGACGGATTTGTCTGGACCGTTACGTGGATGGGCGGATTTGTGATCGTGGTATTTTCCGTGACCGAATTGTCTGTGGTATCGGTATCCGGCTCGTTGGCCTTGACAGAAGCCGTATTCGTAACAGTCCCTGTTGCCGAAGGCTTAAGAACGAGAGTAATATTTACAGTCGCCCCGGCCGCCAAACTGGGGATTTGGCAGGTCGCAGTGCTCCCGCCATGGGTACACGTACCGAGATCTGAGCTGACCGATACAAATGGAACACCTGTAGTCCAGGAATCGTTGACGATCATGCCAGTTGCGCCAGCGGAACCGTTATTTCTAACTTGGATCGTGTACTTTAACGCGTTCCCTACCGCGGAGGGATCAGCAGAATCAGTTTCCGTGATTGATAAATTGACTGGGTTAGGCGGCCCCTGTACGATCGAGTAGATGGCACCGCCGCTGTAATCTGCAACCCAGAAATAGCCGGCCTCATCCTCGGTGAAACCAATGATAGACAGTGTCGATTCGGACAAGAGTGAGCTTCGCCAAGATCCATTTACTCGTTGCAGGCCCCAGATTTTTCCGCTGCACCAGTCTCCATAGAAATAGAGACCTTGGAACGTCGGATACCGCGCGGAGCGATAAACCCTCCCTCCAGTAATTGAACAACCCTGGGTATGGTCGTATTCGGTAACCGGCAGGGTAAGACCGCTGGTGTCGCACGTACTAGCATTAAAACATATAGTCCCTTCCATGATGTCCCAGCCATAATTGGCGCCGCCGGCGTCGTTTGCCGGTTGAAAATCCACTTCTTCGTATGTGGATTGTCCGACGTCTGCGACGTAAAAATCACCTGTTTGACGGTCGAAAGAGGAGCGCCAGGGATTGCGTAATCCTAACGCCCAGATTTCTCCGCGAGCGTTTGGATTTCCTTGATAAGGATTGCTTGGCGGGATGGTATAGGTTGTAGGATCGCCGGTTTCGACGTCGATTCTCAGCATCTTACCGTTCAGAACAGTGAGATCTTGACCGAGGTTGCTAGGTTCGCTTCCTGAACCTGTACCGATACCGACGTAAAGATAACCATCTAACGGACCAAAAGCGAGTTCACCGCCAAAATGGCTGCTACTGCTATCAAACCCCCTGACTGTGAGGACGATCTGCTCAGAGCTTGGGTCCGCGATATCGGAATTCGTACTAACATTATAACGAGCTACCACCAGGGTATTGGTCGGAGTAACATAGTTGACATAAAAATGTTGCTTAACGACATAACCAGGAGGAAAGGCCACGCTAAGCAGACCTTGGTCCCCCTGTGTTCCCGGCCGTCCACCAATATCCAGAAACGGCGTCTCTAAAATGGCTCCATTCTTAACAATTCGGATCAGTCCTGATTGTTCCACCACGAACAAACGTCCGCTGCCGTCGCGCGCTGTCGTGACGTGGGTCGGATGATGGAGCCCTCCAATCGGTGTGGTGAACGAAATTTGCGGCGAATCCTGCGCGCGGGCAGGAGTCAGGTCAGACGAAATCAGACACAAGGTCAGAAAGATTGTCCATTCGGCGAGTAGGCGCCAAACCAGCGGCGGGACAGCTTTCATCAGATGTCGCTCCTAGGAAAACCATGGGTTTTATTACATTCGTCTTCACGAGTCAATATCCGGCGATACGAACACGGGAAGCTTCGTCGTCTCAGGTCATCAAGAGTCTGTCCATTTTTATGCAGCCGGGTGACACAACGGCTGACACAAAACTCAGCACTGTTTTTGTTAGCCCGTAGCCTATGACAGCGGACGCGACCCGGTTTCGGCTGCCTGCCGCGCCTCTTCACGCAGAGCGACCGTCGGTGGAAGACTCAGTGAGATGTAGCCGACCGCATCGACGTATGACAGCAGCGCCCAACTAAGGGCGAACTTTGGATCTAACCTCACCGCTTCTCTGAGATATTTCTGTGCGCCAAGGGAGTTGGCGGTTGTGGGTTGCGTTTTCAATGTATAAGCCAGACCGCGCAGGTAGGCATCGTAAGCCTCAGGATTATCTGTCGGTTTGGCAGCGATGACTTGCTCTTCCCGACCGGTGAGTTTCGCTCCCAACTGGTCGGCGATAGCTCTAGCCACCTCACTCTCCACTGAAAAGACGTCGGTCAGTTTGCGATCAAAACTATCACCCCAAAGATGGGAATCATTGGCTGCTTTGATCAGCTGCACATTCCCCCGCACGGCGTCACCGCTCTTCTGCACGCTTCCTTCCAGAATGTGCGCGACGCCAAGTTGCCTGGCAATCTCCGGCAGGTTTTCGGGCGCACTCTTGTAGTGCTGCGTCGATGTGTGCGAGATCACCTTCAGATCTGCGATCTTGGATAAGCGCGTCAGAATCTCGTCCTGAATGCCGTCGGCAAAGTACGCATTGTCAGGATCGCGACTCCGGTTCTCGAAGGGAAGCACCGCAATCGATTTTTCCTGAATCGCTGGGGCTGACGCTGTGGAGGAAGGCGGCGCCTTCAAGTTAGATCGATGTAAGAAAATGTACGATCCTATAGCGGCAGCAGCCGCAACGATGATTGGCGCGGTGATCCATGCCCATGATCGTCGAGCCGGTTTCGTATCGGATGCAGGTGTCGCCGGCGCCGTTTGTGTGTCTTCTGCCTGCCGAAATTTCACTGGCACTTCGGGATTTCCGAGTTCCTCCGTGTAGAGATTAACGAGGTAAACACGCGCGCCGTGTTTCACTTCGCATTCACCGAGGTTGTGGAGGTGAGGCTGCCAATGCGCGTATTGCTCCAGGTCTTCGGCCACGTGTTTTGAAAGCAGAATGTGTCCGGCATCGCCACAGTCCATCACCCGTTGGGCCACATTGATGCCAGCGCCCGCTACGCTTGTCTGATCGTTTACGTCAATCACACCGCTGACCGGCCCGCTGTGCACGCCCATTCGTAGTGGCACGTCCGGATGTGCTTTTAATGCCCGGCTGATCTCCAGCGCACACTCCGCCGGTTCTTCTGGGCTCCTGCGGAAGACGAGCGCCATACCATCGCCCGTCGGACTCTTAATCAAGGTGCCTGTCGCATCCGCGTCTCGGAATTGCTCTGTATTCCGGACAATCTGATTGAGCGTCCCCCGTAACGCGCGTTGCTCATTGATCAGTCGCATCGAATAACCCACGATGTCCATGAACAGGACATGAGCGATCTCGAGTTGAATTTCCTTCTTAACCTCGGCCGACATCCGGTGAAAATTACCTAGAAACGAAGCAATTGATAATCCCTTCGAGAACAAAGCTGGCCCGAGAAACGGCTGGTGATCACCGGTGAGGAACTTGCTCATCCTCATTCAATCCGTTTATTCCTTCCGGATTTTTCGGTCCCCGTAGTTCAACGGAAAGAACAAGGGCTTCCTAAGACGAAACCGGCGTTTCATCCCAGTTCATCAGCAGTCGTTTTAACTACGACAAACTATGTTTTCCTAGCAGCTTGACCGGAACCTTCGTCGTCTCACGTCATCTGGAATGCGCCCATTTTTTTCAGCCGGGTGACACAACGGCTGACACAAAAAACCCGAAACGGTTTTCGCTCTCCACCAACCATTGCGGCTCCCTCACTTTTGTTATTGCTACCCTTCGCTGCGAGCGAAGGGACGATTTTTTTTGAAGTGCAGAATCGCTGCGCAGCGGCTCTCATTTTTGGAAGGAGCGTGACGCTAAACGCCTGAAAAGCAGCACTTGACGGGCGCGGCTGTTTCAAAATACGTTGCGATTCAGGTTAACCGGTGGACAAGCAGTATTTTGAGGAGTGAAAGTGAGGGGCCGTTTTCATTGCTAACAATGCGGGTGTAGCTCAGTGGTAGAGCACCTCCTTGCCAAGGAGGACGTCGCGAGTTCGAGTCTCGTCACCCGCTCCACCAGCCTTGGAGGAACGCGCGCCCCAAATTTGGGACATGCCATCGGCCGGCTCTTCCAGAAGACGGCCGGCGCATATCCCTCCATAAGGGGCCAAAAGGCTATTTTTTTGAATCCGAACTCGCTTTTCTTTGCATCTCATATGCAAATGAAAACTATGAAAGCATTTGTTCTTGGCAGCGCCGCGACTTTTGGCCTGGTGCTGGCCATCTACGCGCAAACACCTGCCGCCACGCCAGAAACGCCGGCTCCGTCGCCCACGCTTGCGGCTACGGCTACGCCCTTGGCTTCGGTTTCTCCCGCGATTTCGGCAACACCTTCCGCGGCCAATCAATTTGCGGACAAGATTAAGGAGCGGGTCGATCGCAAATTTAAACACAAAGGATTTGGGATTACGGTCGATGGGAGCGACGGCGACGAGCACGATACCGATCGCCATCATGGAGACGACATCCCGGGAAAGGTTCTTCCAATCGCCATTATCAGTATCCTGGCCGTGTTTGGATTCCCAGTCGCCATTGTAGCCGTCATCATGTTCAGCAGTTGGGCCAGGACGCGTTCGCTGCATCGCACCGTGCGGATGATGGTGGAGAAAGGTCAGCCCGTCCCGCCGGAATTGCTCTCGTCGCCCGCGGCTGCGCCGGTAATCGTGCGCCCGTGGTACGATTTACGCCGGGGCATCGTGCTCGTCTCGGTCGGCGTGGGTGTAGTAATGTTTTTTGGAATCAGTGCCGGTTGGGACAACGGCGTCTGGGCACTTGGTTTGATTCCCGGCTTGATAGGCCTGGGTTATCTGCTGGCGTGGCGACTTGCTTATCGCGACGAGAAAGCGTTGAAACAATGATGTGGAGCTGACCGATGCCGACCTACTCGCGCGAGTTATTGTTGAGGGTGACCAGCACGCTTTTGGCGAGCTGGTTCGCCGCCATCAATCGCCCGTGCGCGGTCTTTTGCGCCAACTGGTGCGGGCCGACGTGGAACTGGCTGATGATCTCGCCCAGGAAACGTTCATTCGGGCTTACAAAAACATCCGGAGTTTCCGAGGCGAAGCGAAATTTTCGACCTGGCTTTATCGGATCGCTTACAACGTTTTCCGCGAGAATGCCCGCAAACGCAAAGAGCTTGTCGGGATCGATGAAGAGCAGCTGCAGGCTGAGGTTGATCCACAAACGATCGATCCCGGGTTGCGTCTCGATCTCATGAACGCGCTGGCTAACTTACCATTGCACGAGCGGACCGCCGTCACCCTCTGTTGCCAGAATGGGTTGTCTCACGACGAAGCGGCCCGCGTCCTCGATATTCCGCTTGGGACGGTGAAGACGAATGTCTTGCGCGGACGCGAGAAATTGAAGAAAATGCTCGCAGCCTGGACGACGTGAAATGAACGATCCACTCGATAATTTACTCGATGCGCGATTGCGTGACGAGACGTCCTATATCGACGACGCGGGCTTTACCGCCCGAGTGATGAAACAGCTTCCGCGCCGGCGTTACTCCTGGAGCACGCAGCGCGCTTTCATTATTTTCGCGGCGACTATTGTGTCGGTTATCATCGCCTATTTCGCATCGGGCGAGGGGATGTTCGTGCAGGATGCGTTTGCGCGAGTCTCGGGTTTAAGACCGCTGCAATTACTGCTTCTGATCCTTGCCTGCGGAACCGGAATGACGATTGCCGGGCTCTGGGCTGCGCTCGCTCGAACACGCGACACGACCGTCTAAGTCATCCCGAGCGAAGTCGCCTGTCGCGCCGTAGCTTTATGCGAAGGCTGGGAGGGATCCGAGAAAATTACCCTTAAGCTTTCGCAT
>Ga0193729_1000494_pt1 | contig 20762 bp, 19 predicted proteins | sample U1c2metaG_FD_143036 | JGI IMG/M metagenome (GOLD analysis project Ga0193729, IMG submission 143036) | Soil microbial communities from a riparian zone of the East river system, Colorado, United States - U1c2 | ecosystem: Environmental > Terrestrial > Soil > Riparian zone | place: USA: East River...
GCCCGACGACGCGCGGCAGCAGATACGTCGCGCCCATGTCCGTTCCCGCCAGTCCGACCTTCACGAAGATGAAGGCGATTTTCGCTTCTTCGGCAGCGATGCGAATGTCTGAAGCCAGCGCGATGCATGCCCCGGCGCCGGCTGTCGTGCCGTTGAGGCTTGCGATGATTGGCTTAGGCAGCGCGCGCATGTTGCGAATCAGATCGCAGGTCAGGCGCGTGAACTCAAGCAGCCCTTCCGCATCGCGGCCCTGCAACTCGCCGATGATGTCGATGACATCGCCACCGGAACAGAATGCACGGCCCGCGCCGGTAATTATGACAACCCGCACATTCTTTTCGTCGCGCAGTTGTGCGAAGAAGTCCGTGAGTTCGTGATAGACCTCGAACGTGATTGCGTTCAGACGCTCAGGCCGATTCAGCGTGATCGTCGCGATGCCGTCGCGTTGTTCGTAAAGAAAAGATTTTGGATTCACGTTATACCTTCGCATCCAACAAACGACGGAAAGCTGACTCCTGTTCGGTGCTTGTGAATACTCGTTTTGGAACGACGGTCAAAGTCGCTGCGCCGTCAGATAACAGATAAAAGCGTCTCAGTTCGAACGCTTCCTTATAGACCCGCCACGATACTTTCGCATCAATATCAGCTGTTTGGAATTCAATCCCCTCATCGGAAAAACGTAGGCGGTATTCGCCTTTGAAGCGGGCGTCCGTGCGAAACCTTTGGCGGGGAAGAAGAATCGAGGAGGTAACCAGCAATCCGAAAAGAAATGCGCCCGTGGCAATGAACGAAACCGTTAGAGCCACGTCCCCGTTGAAAACGAGGAAATAAATTCCGACCACAACCAAACCTGCAGCCATGATGATGAAGAAAGTCGCGCGCTTCTTCGCGAGAAAATATTTTCGATACGCGGACACGTATTCTTCCTCGGAATACTTAAACCGCAGTTCAACGACATCTTCCATAGCGGCTCGTTAGGGCAATACGGCAACTCCCTCAATCTCAATCTTCGCGCCGTCTTCCAGCAGACTTTTCACTTCGACCAAAACCATCGCGGGAAAATGTTTGCCCATACGCGCGCGATAACGTTCGCCGATTTCTTTCATGCGCGCGCGATATTCGTCTTTATCCGTGACGTAAATGATTAGCCGGGCAATTTGTTCGGCGTGGCCGCCCGCTTCGGTCACGACCGTCATCACGTTCGCGAGCGCTCGATCAAATTGCGCAACGAGATCGTCAGCGACAAGCTGCTGTTGCTGGTCCCACGCGACCTGGCCCGCAATGAAAAGTAAGCGGCCGCCGGGTTCGGCCAGCACGCCGTTCGCGTAGCCGCTGGGCGCGCCGAGCGATTCAGGATTGATGAAGGTGAAACTCATGTCTGCTGAACAATCTCGAGCTGATTGCCGCCCGGATCGCGCACATAAAACCTTTGTGTGCCCGGAATAGCTCGCGGATCCGGAATTATCTCGACCTCAGCATCACGGAACTTCTTTTCGGTTTCAGCGAGATCGTCGACGGTAAAACATACGTGCCGCGAACTGACAGATGTCGGTTCTTCATCAACCGAAAGATGCAATTGATTCTCGCCAATTTGATACCAGGCTCCGCTCTGACGCGCAGCCGCCGGCTTGGGAACCTGTTTCAGGCCGAGCACTGAACCGTAGAAATTCTTTGCTGCCATTTCCTGCTCAGCGGGAACGGTTACGTTTACGTGATGAAGCGCAGTGACCATAATTTGGTTGTGTCAGGAGTCCGACCCGTAAGGGAGGGCAAGCAACCCTTGCTAACGCCCGGGCTCCCTCTCAGGAAGCAGCGCGCGACTTCTTCATCTTATCATCAAGATATTTATTGAACTCTTCAGATCGGTTCTTCGGCACGGTCAGGGTTTGCCAGTCGCTGGCCCTGAAGTGCTTTGCGAGATAGACGATCTGCCCGACGTGATACGCGTAATGGGTAAGCTGTCGATTAATCGCCTGCACGACCGTATGATCCTGTCCGCGGATCGCAACTGTCCGCAATAAGTCGTCGGGCGTGAGTGGCTCGACCGCATCGAAAACACTCTGCCAGCCCTGGTCCCAATACGCGACCATGTCTGCCTTAGTTGTTTCCGGCAACATTACAAATTCCATATCGCGATTGCGTCCGGGTTTCTCGCCGTCACTAGCGAGAAAGTCTGTCCAACGCGAAAGCATGTTGCCGGCCATGTGCTTCATGTTGACGGCGATGCTGTTTGATTCATCGTCGATGGTGCGAAAGAAGTGTTCATCGTCGATTTGCGCGAACGCTCGCTCCGCGAGTTTCTTATAATCGCGGAAAGTTCGCAGCGCATTTTCAAGATAGACTGCGCCAATTGATTGATCGTTCATCACTGCACCCCGGGCGCGGATTATATCATTCGATTAGAGCATCCACTGCGCGCGATTGGGGTAATAAGACGGCGCCCGATTTGGAAACCGCTGCTTAAATTTCTGATAGCGCTCGTGCCAGTAATCGTATCGCTGATCGGAAGAGCGAAGTTTCTTATGCGGAATTGCGCGCAGATGATCTTCGATCTTATGCATGTTCCTTGAGTTGAATCGCCAGTCGTAATTTCCCAGTTCGTAGAGGCTCGTAGGTCCATAGCCTTTGATTCGCCCGGTCATGTCGATGTAAGGCTCGAAGTAGCTCCATACAAGTTGACGCAAGTTACGAAATACCGGCTTCCGTCCGTGCAAACCCAGGTCGCGCGACCGGGCAATCGATCCCCACAAGCCGTTTTTCTGAAATACGAATAGGACGTGGTCCAATAAATCAATCGATTCCAGATCAAGCAAGAGTGGCGGGTAGCCGTACTGTTCGAGAACTACTGCCGCAGCCACCGCTGCCTCCAGGCAGTGCGCTTCGTTTCTGCGCACGACTTCGCGAAACGAGCGCGTCGTGCCGCCGCCCTTTTCCCAGTTGTAGGGCATCGCGGTCAACCACGCCTGCACCCTGGCCGGAGTATTGAGACGTTGAATTAGCTTCCATTCTTTGCTCGTGAAAGCTTCACGCGGCGGCGGACGATTCATCTGAAAGCAATAACAGAAGCCGGTGGATTTGTCAGCATCGCCTGGGGTAAGCCCGGGCGCGTTATCCTGCATGCCCGTGTCGGAGGAATCGAAGGCATGAGGCCCGAAGGGCCTAGCTGTAATAGCCACGACCGTCAGGTCGTGGTTAGTAAGTGGAGTTCATAGTGAGGTCCGAAGGACCGGTATGTTAATCCCACAAGTATCTATCTTCATATTCAACCTCATACCGCTCCAAGAACTCGACAAACTCCTCCTTAAAAGTTCGTTTTTCGTGATGGTGACGTTGATTGCGAATGTATCTAATAACCTTCGCCTCTTCTGACTTGCTTACGCTGAATGCGCCATAACCTTCCTGCCATGCGAACCCCTTTCGGTTGGGGAATGACTCATGGACCACCGCGACGAATTGGATTTGACGACATTGACGAAATCAGCGACTGAGAATCGTCGAAGGCAATGAAGAATAGAGATGGACATGGTCAAACATGCCGCCGGCGCATATCAATCGGGCATTCTTTTTCTTCATGATGCCTCCGACGATCCCAAATAGATCGTTCTGCCAATCGAGTCCCATCCAAGGTTCTCGTCCGGCAGTGCTCCAAATGAAATGAACAAGCAGGCTGAGGTGTTTTCCGGCCATGATTTCGTGTAGGGCCTTCAGGCTTGATCGTCTGTCGAAGATTACAAACGGTCACGCAAGATAACGTTTCTTGCATCCATAAGATTCGCAGTCTTTCTGTCGGCCCTTCGGGCCTGGTGATTTGATTGACGAATGTGACCGCGACCTGACGGTCGCGGCTATTTCATGGCGGCGCTTCGCGCCTACTGGTGACCCGATGAACGAACTCCACAGCAACTTGATTCTGCTCTCCCTCTGATGTAACACTTAGTTTCAATCAATCATTCTGCAATTCATAAGACTGAGGAACGGAGCAGACAATGAGTTCTCCTGTAAAAAAGACGATCGAACGCGACACGGCCACGCCCTTGAGCACGAATGTTCACCTGCTCAACTGGGTCGAAAAGATGGCGAATTTGACGAAACCCGCGGCGATTCATTGGGTCGACGGCTCAGTCGAAGAAGATGAAGCACTGAAGGCCCAGATGGTTGAGAGCGGCACCTTCACTAAGCTAAATGAAAAGCTCTGGCCCGGATGTTATTACGCGCGTTCGGACGCGAGCGACGTCGCCCGCGTCGAAGACCGCACCTTCATCTGCTCGCTTTCCAAAGATGCTGCCGGCCCTACAAACAATTGGGAAGAGCCGTTTGCCATGCGACGCCGTTTGAAAGAACTCTTCGATGGTTCGATGCGGGGCCGCACGATGTACGTACTGCCGTTCAGCATGGGTCCGGTCGGATCGCCGATGGCGCAAATTGGTGTTCAGCTTACCGATTCGCCTTACGTCGTGGTCAACATGCGCATCATGGCGCGCATCGGCATGCCGGTTTATGCCGAGATCGATAAAGACTACAAACGCGTGGTGCCGTGCATGCATTCGATCGGTGCGCCGCTCGCCCATGGCGAGAAGGACGTACCGTGGCCATGCAATAAAGAAAAGTACATCGTGCATTTTCCTGAGACGCGCGAGATTTGGTCGTTCGGATCGGGCTACGGCGGAAACGCCCTGCTTGGTAAAAAATGTTTTGCGCTGCGCATCGCTTCGAACATCGCGCGCGACGAGGGCTGGATGGCCGAGCATATGCTGATCGTCGGAGTCGAAAATCCGCAAGGTGAAAAGACCTATGTTACCGCGGCATTCCCGAGCGCCTGCGGCAAAACAAATTTCGCGATGCTGATTCCGCCGAGGGGATTCGAGGATTGGAAGGTTTGGACGGTCGGCGATGACATCGCCTGGATCAAACCCGACGCGAACGGCCGCTTGCACGCGATCAATCCTGAGGCCGGATTCTTTGGCGTTGCGCCGGGCACTTCGGTGAAAACAAATCCGAATGCGATGACCACACTGGCGACGAATTCGATCTTCACGAATGTCGCGCTGACGCCCGAGGGCGGCGTTTGGTGGGAAGGAATGACTGACGAGCCACCGGCCGAATGCACGGACTGGCAAGGCAACAAATGGACTCCGGCAATTGCCAAAGAGACTGGCGCCAAAGCCGCGCATCCAAACGCGCGCTTTACGGCGCCGGCTTCGCAGTGTCCAACGATCGATCCTGATTGGGAAAATCCAAATGGTGTTCCGATCAGCGCGATCATCTTCGGCGGTCGTCGAGCGACGACCATGCCGCTGGTTTATCAATCATTCAACTGGACTTCAGGCGTTTACATTGGCGCGACGATGGGGTCAGAGATGACCGCCGCCGCCGCCGGCACGATCGGCAAGGTCCGCCGCGATCCAATGGCGATGCTGCCTTTCTGTGGTTATCACATGGGCGATTATTTCCGTCACTGGATCAAGATGCAGCGCTCGCTGACTGAAACCCCGAAGATTTTTCACGTCAATTGGTTCCGCAAAGACAAAGACGGAAACTTCATGTGGCCGGGCTTTAGCGAAAACATGCGCGTGTTGAAGTGGGTGGTCGATCGCGCGCACGGCCGTTCACTTGGCAAAGAAACGTCAATCGGTTGGACGCCGCATTATGAAGATATTGAGTGGCGCGGAATGGATTTTCCGAAAGAGAAATTTGACGAGCTGCAAGCTTTCGATCGTGGCGCGTGGCGTCAGGAGGTTCTGGGTCACGAAGAGCTGTTTCTCGATCTGCACGATCGACTGCCGCCGGAAATGGTTTATGAGCGGGAGTTGTTGATTTGCAGGTTGTAAAGAAATCGCGGCTCTGCCGCAGCACGGTGCGGTAAGGCTTTGCCTTACCGGCAAGGCTAGTTATGAATGAAGACGGCGAGGCTCAGCCTCGCCGTTTGTTTGTGTGAACATCACCCGGAAAGCCAGAGGCTTTCCGCACTGTGCTGCGGCAAAGCCGCTTTGGACCAACCCCGAGCCGATTTACTCAACGCTAAACACAGTCGCCGGATCAATTCTGAGCGCTGCGCGTGCCGCTGCTGCCGGTAGCCCGGTGTTTCCTCTGTAGAACTCGATATGTGAATGTTTGTAGAGCGGTGATGAACCGCCCGGTCCGCCGATGTTTCCGATTTTCACGCGATCGCCTTCAGCAGTTATTTGGAAGTCTGCAACATGAAACACCGCGAGCGTGACGTCCGTCAGATTGCCTAGTCGCGGATAGTAGAACAGGACTGCTGCATCAGTCGGTGATGGCTCGCTGCTGTGCGAAGTGAAGCCCGCCGGAACATACAAAGGCGAATCGCCTCGGCCGTCAGGACTCCCATACAGATGAATCGCATGGGACAAGTGGCCGGGTCGCACCTTGCCATCGTCGCCAGTGATGTCGCCGCGGTACAGCGGGTACATCGCACCCAATCCCGCAGGTTCGAATCCATTCGCGCCGGCAACGGCAGTTGGTCCGCCAAAAGTTTGCGCCAGAACCTTATCGCTCGCGGCCATTTCGCTGGTGTACTCGCGCACGATAGCGTTGGACGGCAGGAACTTTGCGCTCTTAACGCCAACAGCGTGGGCAAATTTTAGCGAGTTGGCTTCAAAGTTTTGATCGCCCACGATCCATGTCTTGGTGAAACCTTCTGAGTTGGACATCCACGTCTGGGTGAGCGATTGAATTCCATCCTTGCCGTAATTGAAGGTAAGGCTGCGGCCTGACGAATCGCTGATGCCGTGCAGCACTAAGCCGCTCGCGGTGTACAGCAAATAGAGAGTTGGGCCGTCCGCCTGTTTGATCGTCGTGCACCTGAATTCGCCGTCCGGGTATTGCGTGAATAGATAATTGCGGCCATCGGCGGTCTTGATGGTTTTCGATCCGTTTTTCTCGATGAGCTGAATTCCTTCGGCCGAGGCGTAAGTGTTCGGCGTGTCAGTCCTCGCAAGTTCCAGAAACGCGGCGCCTTTATTACTCTTCGAAATTGTAGGCAGCAGGTACTTGCCCTCGGTCTCATCGAAAATCAAACTACGAAAGATTGCAAAATCGAATTGAGCCGCCGGATAAGCGAGCGACTGATCGAAACCGGGCTTCATATGATCTGCTGCCAGTCCCAACAGGGGTGCGTCTTTCTCTCCGATGTTCAACTTGTATGAGCTACTGCTTTCGGATGTGGTCGAGCTCTCGTCCGCCGCTGCGGAAGAGGCCGTCGACGGAGGGTTGGCTGCGGCGACTCGCCCGGGAGTCGCGCTCATGGCGAGTGGCTGCGTGAATTGACTGAGGCAAGCAAGGGCGAGCGCGCAGCGAATTAGTCGTTGATTGGTTCGCATGTAATTATCACCGTGTAATTAAGTCTTAGGTTCCCGGGTTGTTGCGCGCCGCTTTAAGAATCAACGCGAAGATGCGAATCACTTTCTTTCCAGAAAAGCTTCGATCAATGAATGGAATTACCTAACAACCGCGAGGTTTGGGGCGGAACTGGTTATCTCTTGGGTCGCAAGTCCGAAAGTCTCGGACCTGAGAGTGGATTTCTTTTCGTTGATGCTGCCTGAGACGCAGCTTGTGCAGACAACCTTGAGCAACCGACGTGCCGCCGACCTGGCCGCGATCTCAAGTGGATAAAACTCACGAAGTTTTTCAATGGCACAGGCCGTGCCAAGGAGTCGGACAGGTCGCGGGGAACCGCGATCCTGATTGATATCTTGATTCGGACCGTGGCATCTCGCTGAGGTTGAATGCAACAGCGAGTTCCTTTTTGCACTCCCCGCCTTAGAACGGTCTTAGCTTCCTTGCAAATTAATTGAAAACTAATGTCCCCCGTATTATTGGGGATTACGAGGGGTGTTTATGACCTACCGAAATCGCCGCAATCGGCCCAATAAAGAAGTAATGACAAGTGAGGACGAGATTGTTTTTGTCCTCGACCTCGCCGGAAATTTTAAATTCGTAAATGCAGCCGCAGAGCGCGTTTCAGGCTATAGCCCCGAGGAAGCGTGCCGCATGAATGTAAGTCAGTTAGTAACGCCGGAGCTGGGAGACTATGTCTGCCAACAGATTCGCGAGGCGTTGGAGTGCGATTTCGGCGCCGTGTACGAGATCGAGATCATCACCAAAGCTGGCCAGCGCGTCAGATTGGAGACCAGCACTCAACTGGTGATGCGTAATGGTGAGCCTTTCGAACTTCATGGCATTGCGTTCCCGGCCGTAGAGGCCAGAGATGGTGAAGCTGATGTGCAGCCTCGGTGTTTAGACAAAGAGTTTGTATCGGCGCTGCTCGTCCCCGCGCTATTATCTTTGACAAATCGCGATCGTGAGATGATAAATCTAGGCAGTTACCGTCTTTTCAAATGATGAAAGCGCTTGTAGTCGATGACGATGATCTGATTCGCAGCAACGTGGCTGAAGTCCTCAGCAACGACGGCTGGGAGGTTACGGAGGCTAACTCAGCGCCGCGCGCCCTGGAACTATTGCGAGGTTATGCGTGGTCGCTCGTATTTTGCGATGTGCGGCTGAGTACGAAGAACGATCATGAGGGCTATGACGTGTTGCGGAGTTTCACCGAAGCGCAACCAGAAGCCCAAATCATTTTGATGACCGGCCACGGATCAGCAGTAGGAGCTCTGGATGCGGTTTCATCGGGCGCCTACGACTATTTGATGAAGCCGTTCGAGATCGCCGACGTCAAGCGAATCTCTCAAGCTGTGCGGCGGGGAATCGACAAACGCGCGCGCCGCAGTGTAAGCGACGAGCTGCCATCGCTGGCCGTTTACAAGTCCGATATAGACCTGGTTGGAGTGAGCGCCGCTTTCGTCGAGGTGATGAAATTAGTTGGGCGGGTCGCGTCCACCAATTTACCGGTGTTGATTACGGGAGAATCAGGTACGGGGAAAGAAATTGTGGCGCGCGCGATTCATCGCCGCAGCCCGCGGGTGGAGGAGCCGTTCGTGGCGGTCAATTGCGGAGCCTTGCCAGCTGAGCTTATTGAGTCGGAACTCTTCGGTCATACGCGTGGCTCGTTCACCGGCGCAACCGTTGACCGGCGAGGATTGTGGCAAGAGGCCGATCACGGCACCGTCTTCTTAGATGAGATCACCGAAACCAGTTTGGCCTTTCAGGTAAAGCTGCTGCGAGCTTTGCAGGAAGGTGAAATTCGCCGGGTCGGCTCAAATCAAACCCAACGCGTTGACGTGCGAGTAATTGCCGCCACCAATCGAGATGCAGAAGCGGAAGTGGAGCAAGGACGTTTTCGGCAGGATCTGCTTTTCCGTTTGAACGCGGTCACGATCCATTTGCCTGCTTTAAGGGAACGTCGCGACGACATTCGTCCGCTCGCCAAGCATTTTGCTGAGCGCACGATGGGAATCAACGCCGCGCCGATCGGTTTCTCAAAAGAAGCCTTATGGATGCTCGATAATTATGATTGGCCCGGAAATATTCGGGAGTTGGAAAACGCAATCGTGCGCGCGACTGCTCTATGTGATCAGATTGTTCGCCCTGAAGATTTGCCCGAGCGCGTCCGCCGATCATTCAAAGCAGGCAGTACGGACCTGGTTGCCGCGAGCGAACCTGTTGATGGCGGTTCCGATGAAGTCTTGTTACCACTTTCGGAAGTCGAACGACGCCACATCACTCGTGTGCTCGCGCGCACGGGCGGCAACAAACAGGCAGCCGCGCGCATCCTCGCTATCGATCGAACAACTCTGCAGCGCAAACTCGAACGCTATGATTTGGGAAAATCCGAATCAGAGACTAAAGCTGGCCCGGAATCCTGATAAAACTTTTTCGCAAGCTACTGAAGATCCTATCGGTACAGTTTTTAAGCTGCTACCGCCGCGACTTCCGGTTTGCTTTGCGCCAGTTGCCGGCGTAAGACTTCACGCGCCATCTCCACAATCTGCGGAGTCTCGAAGGGCTTGGCTACGACCCAGTCAACCTGAGCCGCCTGCCGCTCGTGAGAACCCACAGCTTCGCCCCACCCGGTAATTACCGCAACCGGTATTTTGCTGTTGCGTTGCCTGAGGGCGCGGGACAATTCCCAACCGTTCATGTCCGGCATGCCGACATCGGTAAAGACTGCGTCGAAATCTCCATTGTCGAAAAGGGATAACGCCTGGCGTCCTCCTTCTGCCACTATTGCTTCGCATCCTTCCTTTTCCAGAATGTCCCGCAAGAGATCCCGCACATATTCCTCGTCGTCGACGACCAGAATACGGGTCTGGGAAGACCTAACCCGGGCCGTGCTAACTGTAAACAGGCTGTCGCCCACACTCGCCGTCTTGCCACACGTTGGAATCGGCAACCGGAGGCGAAAAGTCGTGCCCAGGCCGATCTGCGATTCAACATCTACGGTTCCCTCATGTCGGCGGATGATGCCGTAGCTAACCGCCAACCCGAGGCCCATTCCCAATTTGTCTTTAGTGGTAAAGAAAGGATCAAAAATCCGCAGCCGGGTTTCTTCGGTCATCCCCGTCCCGGTATCACGAACAGAGATCTCAACCGCATCCATTGCTTGCCTCGCGGACAGTGTAAGCATGCCACCACGCGGCATTGCGTCCACCGCATTGAAGACCAGGTTGACCAGCACTTCCCGCAATTCCGACTCGTCGCCCATTGTCAGCAGTCCGCGCTGGCATTCCAGATCAAGACTGATATGCACATTCGCTGCTTCCGCTCTGTTTTTCCAGCGGGGTCTGGTGATCTCGCTTACATCCAGCAGCAATTGTCCTACATCTACTATTTGAAAGTCGTGATCGCGACGCTGTCGCGCGAAGTCCTGAATTCGCTTCACGGTCTTCGCCCCATCTTTCGCGGTCTTAATAATGATATTCAGGCCGCTTTCGATTTTCTTCGCGTCTGCGGTGTCCAGCAGCAGTTGCGCGCGGCCAAGAATACCTGCGAGCGTGTTATTGAAATCGTGGGCCACTCCGGACGCCAGCTCCCCTAACGCCGACATCTTTTCTATCTGCGAAAACTGTTCGCGAATACGTTCCTGCTCGGCGATATAGTGATTAAGTTCGGCCACGTGACGTTCGGCTTCTTCGGCGTGCGCAGCTGCTGCTTCTGCTTTCGCCGCGGCAGCCATGACCTCGATGTTTCGCAGGTACGTGCGGTAGGTGAAATAAACAATCGCCACGATCGGAATAGTAGCTATGACAGCATAGAAACCAGCCGTGCCAATTATCTTGGCGGTGAAACCGGCGGCCGAGGCACCGGCGAAATAAGTGATCGAGGCCCAAAGATAATACTTCGCCCAGGTATGCCAGAGCGGCTCTCCCATTTTCAGAGAGGTGTGGATTGCAGCCAGCATCGAGTTGCTTCCATATTGAGCCAGCGTCATCACGCAGAGGGCAGCTATGAAGCGACCTGAAAATTGTCCGTGACGCAATTCGGTTATCTCTCCGAAGAGGATTTGCACAAGCGTGAAGGTAACCAGGGTCGAACAGGCCATCATCGCTGAGTTAAAAGCGATGGTCAGCGGCTTGATATGAATCTGCTTTTTCCCGAACTGCAACGAGAGGCAAAGAGTTTCTACTGCGGCCAGCAAGACGGCAGCCTGGCCGCCATAGACGAGCATCGTCAGGAAGAAAAATGTATCTGAGACTGAGATGTGACCACTGATGCGCGGAATTCTCACTGTGAGCCGCGAGGCAATCACGATGGTCAGGATTGCCAGGGCCAGGAAACGAATATCGAGCCGCCTAAACGGAAGCTGCACCGCGCAATAAATAATGGCGGCCGCGCCGGCGGCAATGATCAGCCACATGTATATCTTTTTAAGATTTTGTCGAGTCATGTTGTTCTCCCTTGCGTGCCATTAACCGCGGTGGTCAAGGCATTCAGGTTACGTCTACAAATAAATCGTGTCGTACAGCCCGGATGAAATAAACCCCATCCTCTGGAAAAACCTTTGCGCCGCGGACCGTTCCTGATTGACCAGCACGCTTATAGATTTCGTCCGTCGCAAGAATCGGCGGGACAAATCCGAAACACAGCGTGAGCCGTAACCTTTCCGGCGCGCATCGGCGCAGACATAGATGCCTTCGAGGTAAATCGCGTCAGGCGTGTCGGCGATGATGTCGGCCTTGAAAATCAATTCGCCGCTCTCGATCCAAATCCATACCCGGCGTTGCTCAATGCGCCGCCGGCAGCGCATGCGAAATCCGCTTGGATCGACCTGCAGAGGATCGATGCCGCTCTCCTCAAAGGCCATTGCCGCATGAATCGGCAGGACCTGCGGAAGATCTTCGATCGTAGCCGCGCGCAGAGTGGATACTGGTTTCAGGTTGGCCGGGCTTTGATTTAGTGAAAACGAAATCTCGCGGCACAACCGCCGCGGCGCATGTCCGCCCAACGAATAAGACTTCCAGAACTCTTCGATGGTTTTCGGATCAGCCATTATCATGTGTGCGTTTCTGAGGTCTTGGGCCACGCTTGCAAATTCGCGGATCGCTGCAGTACTGCGCGGTTGGATGAACATTCCGTGGCCAATCAGCGCGACGCCCTCAAGCAATCCTGCGTCACTGCGACAGCCATAAAAGCAGCCGCGATTCAACTCGCTCTCGATTCCGTTATCGCGAATGAAACCGCTCATGACGACGTTATGAACGGAAGCTCCTTTCAGAAAGTCGAGAACCTCCGTTTCGCTTTCAGCTTTAAGTGGAAGCGTAGTGAAAAGCCTGGCTGCTGCAAACGGGAGAGTTGCGCTCACCGCCTTTACGTTGAGGTTGGCCGGGTCAGGGGTCATGTCACTCCTTCAAATTCATTGATTCTGGATAGCGATTGAAAGGGTAATTAATAACTTAAACAGTCGACTCCGGAGTCCAGCTGAACGTTCGTAATGCAGCTGGGGTCTCCGTTTTTCATCGCCGACATCGCTTGCGTTAGGCCATCGGCGCCCAGTGCGGTATCGCTTACCACTACGCCGTCGCTTACGACTACTCCGTCGCTGAGAAGCAAGCCACCGATCAAGACGCTCGAGGGTAGACAGACCATACCGCTTCCCATGATCGTTCCGTCGCTGACCACCACGCCGTCACTTACTACGACGCCGCTCGACAGCATTGTGCGATCGCTTATCACTACGCCATTGGTCACGGTAACTGCATCGCTAACAACGACGCCCAGCGCATAGACCGCCTGATATTTTGTGATCAAATCAACGCCGGTCGCATAGTTGTAGTTGAGGACCAATCCACCCGCCCAGTTAAATGTTTGGCCGGCGATTGTTGTTTGCGGGATGGGCGGAATGCTCGTGGTCAACAACGGAGCCCCGACCGTTGTGCTCGAGCTCAGATCCGTTCGCATCATTCGAGCCAGGCGAACAGCGCCTTCGATATTGATCTCGCCCGCTCCTTGTTCGAGCATGTTATAGCCGGCGAGCGGCTGGGCCGTATACATCAAAAGCAATTTCGCCATGTTGGGTGTCAAAGCGGGGTTAACTTGAAAGAGAAGTGCTGCCGCTCCGGCCGCCACGGGCGTTGCCATCGATGACCCGTTCATAAACATCATTCGCCGCGCATCAACGGGGCTGATACCCGCATCAAGTGACGGATTATGCGTAACCAGGTAATTGTTAGGGGCCTCGGCATAAATCAGCTTGTTGCCTGGCGCAACCAGATCAGGTTTTATTAAGTTGTCGTAGTGTTTCGTGCCAAGTGAATCAGTCCACCCACTGCGCGTGGGCCCGCGCGAACTGAAGCTCGCCACGACATCATCGCCGCGCTGGTCTGTGCCAAAAGTGTTCGCTGCGCCGAGCGTAATCGCTGATGGTTCGTTGCCCGGTGAATGCACCTGGCCATAGACTTTTTGGCCGGCACCATTTGCGCCATTGTTGCCAACCGCAGCCACTACCACGAGACCGGCATCGACCAGGGCTCGCACCGCGCGACAGACAGGATCGTTCGTGTAGGAATCGACTGCCGGAGCGCCGAGACTCATGTTCACGACGCGAATGTTATAAGTCCTGCGATTGGTGAGTACCCAATCGAGCGCACTTAGAACTGCCGAAACAGTCCCCGATCCGGTTGCGCCCAAAACTCGCAGATTGATCAGATTTGCGTTCGGTGCAATCCCGGTATATTGAGCGTTAGAAATGCGGCCATTGCCGGCCGCAATCGAAGCGACGTGGGTGCCATGTCCATAGGGGTCGTCGATGCGACCCTCTCCGGTAAAGTCACGGCTGACAATTACGCGACCATTGTTACTCCGATCGAGAAACGCCGTGTGGTTAGTGTCAATTCCGGAATCGAGTACCGCGATTCCAATGCCGGTCCCATCCAGACCCGTAGTGTTGGTCCCATTAGTCGTGCGGATGGCGTCAGCTCCCGTCGTTAAAGAAACGTGGCCAAATGAAATATTTGTTCGGTCAAGGGAAACAAAACTGACGTCGGGTCGCGCCGCCAGGGTCTCCACCGCCGCGGCCGGCAGTTCTATGACTCGCGAATTGAAGTTCGCCAGGTCGGCTTTGACGTGGCCGCCAGTTTTCGACAGAGCTGCGTCAAAACTCGCTGCGGGTCGGCCCTTGAATTGGATGATAACTGGGATCCGCTGTGCCGATGCGCCATGTGCGAGCTCAAGTATGTCCGGCGATATCTTGTGTGTGGTTAGCGACCGCCCCTGGGCGCCGCTGGGTTGCGGAACGAACTTGAAGCTGAATGTAAAGATGAGCAGTAAAAAGACACTGATCCATTTTACGGTGGGGCAACCGTTGTTCATTTGTCACCTCGTCTTCCCAACGAACTCAGAAGGAAGCGTGCAGAGACACCTCGCTCTGAAGTCGTGTTTGGTACGTTTTAAGAAGGCAACGTACCGACCTGACTTCCGCCGGATGCCGCATAGGCATCCGGGCTTAGAGAACTAAGTTTTGAGAGAGAAACAGCCAGTCGGGTGGCTGTGGAATCGAACCGAGCCTGTCGGGAAGGCTATGAAAAAACTCGGGAAGAGATGAATCCGGACCTAGTGTTACAACAGGTTGTTCTTATAAACCGCTAAGTTTGTAAAGTCAAAGTAAAATTCAGTGCATGCAAGTGGTGTTATCGCCATTCAGGTCACCCGAAGTGCTATCGCCAACCATAATGCCGTCACCGACCATAATCCCGTCACCAACCATAATGCCGTCGCCAACCATAATGCCGTCGCTCAGCAGTAAGCCGTCATTTAGCAAGAAACTCAGATCCAGAAACGGTGTTCCTTCGCCAATCGACGTTCCGTTGCTGGTCACAATCCAGGTTCCCAGCGACACCCCCGCAGTCATCCGGTTAGGATCAATCGACTGGGTGGTTGAAGTCTCAGATATTCCGTCGGCGAGCACGAATCCCTGGCCGTAGACCTGCTGATACTTGACGATCAGATCGTCACTAACCGCGTAACCGTGGTTCAGGACGATACCCCCGGACCAGCAGAATGTCTGTCCGTTAACAGACGTTTCCGGCGCCGGCTGCGGACCGGTCAGCAGCGGATCGCCCAATGACGTGAAAGAAAGATTCTGCCGGATTGATTTCGCAAGCCGCACTGCGCCTTCGACATTGATTTCGCCCGCACCCTGCTCGAACATGTTTGAGCCGGCCAGTGGCTGCGCCGTATACATAAGGATTGCCTTCACCAGACTCGGGGTCAGATTAGGATTTGCCTGGAGTAGCAGTGCCGCTGCCCCCGCGGCAATTGGCGCCGCCATCGATGAGCCGCTCAGGTACATCATGCGTTTCGTCGTGACCTGACTGACGTTTGCATCCAATTCCGGATGGCTTGCCAGCAGGAGATTGCCTGCTGCGGCCGCGCCGACGATCTTGTTGCCGGGTGCAACCACGTCAGGCTTTACCAGATTGTCGTAGTGGTTGATGGCGCTATCGTCCGTCCAAAAACTTCGAGTTGGACCACGGGAACTATAAGTAGTGACTGTGTCATCGCCGCGGGCATCAGTCCCGAAACTGTTGGCCGCACCGACTGTAATTGCCGCAGGCTCATTGCCGGGCGAGTGGATTTGCCCGTAGATTTTTTCTCCGCTCAGGTCCTTGCCGTTATTACCCGCGGCGGCTATGACGACGATGCCGGCGTCGGAAGCGCGGCGCACTGCCTGGCATAACGGGTCGTTCAAGTAAGAATCAGTAGCAGCTGTGCCGACGCTCATGTTGACTACTCGAAGGTTGTAGAAGGCGTGGTACGTCATTACCCAATCCAGCGCCGCCAGAAAACCTGACGTGGTGCCGGCACCCTGAGAATTCAGAATGCGCAGGTTGATTAGCTTCGCATTCGACGCAATGCCAGTGTATGCGCCCGAAAAGAATTCACCATTGCCGGCTGCAATTGAAGCGACATGCGTTCCATGACCGTATGGGTCGTCGGTGCGATTCTCTCCGGTGAAATCGCGACTTACGATTACCCGGCTTAAGCCGTTCTGATCTCGGAACGCGGAATGCCCGGCGTCAATGCCCGAATCGACAATTGCGATTGCGATACCGCTTCCATCAAAGACAGTCGTTGTCGTCACCAATCCGCCGAGCAAGACGTTTGTCTGCTCGCGCACGGCCGCAGTGCCGGTCGTTGTTTCGATGTGGCCAAACGTGGAGATTGGCCGATCGGGCGACAGGTAACGCACTTCTTTTTGCGAGGCGAGCGCTTCCACCGCATTGACGGGTATTTCAATCACTCGCATATTCAGGGCGCTTAAGTTTCGCGTGACTCGCGCGGCATACCTCAACAGAAGGCCGTCGATCAGCGGTGTTTCTACTTCGTTAAATTGAACCACCACTTTAACGCGCGAATCGTTGCCCTGGCTCCGCACCGCCCGGATCAAATCAGAAGAAATCTTTCGTGAGCCGGATCGTCTTGCTTGTGCTGCTTCCGGTTGAACGGCCGCAAGACTGATACTCAGGCAGAGCGCCACCATGAGCCGGACCATCAGTTTTTTCGCTTCGTACATCGTTAGCATTCCTTACTTCCTGGCTGCCTGTTCACGGGAACATGCTTTCGTGCATTGCTGCATGTCTTGGTGGTAGCTCCCTTGTGCAACCGCTGTTCCGGTGGCGCTCAGCGCTGAGATCTGGACCAGGCTGCCTGTGCGAATCAGCGCCAACAGTTAAGGCAATACATGCATTCACATGACCGATGTCACTGCCACACAAGAGGGAAGCTGACGAACCAGAGTCTTGCGCCACGTCAGGGCGCATCGGGGTTCATTCGCCGGCATGAAAATTTGCGCTGTGCGGGAATTTGCGGCGGTCGCTGATGATGCTGCGGCAGAACTCGCCAACTCTCGAAAGAGTCGCCGCAGACCGGTTCATTCGTTCACAGCTTTTGATTGGCACTCACATTGCCCAGGGTTTTGGCTTGAACTAGAGAGGTGGCCGCCATGAAAGATCAAGAGACACGCCTGTTAATCGTCGATGACGACCGGGAAATTGGGAGCATTCTGTATGACTTCCTGAGCAAGTCATATGACTGCATTGCGGTGAACTCAGCCGCGGATGCTTTAGCGGCACTCGCCGGCGGCTCCTTCGATTTAATTGTGAGCGATATCAGCATGCCGCAAATGAGCGGCCTCGAGATGATTCCGCATATCGTTGCTCTGGCGCCCGAGTCAATCGTGGTCATGATCAGCGGCCAAAGAATGATCGAGTCAGCAATTGAGGCAATGCGGGCCGGGGCTTTCGATTACATCACCAAACCTTTCGAATTAGCGCAGGTCGACGCGGTCGTCCGTCGCGCGCTCGAGCATCGGGAGCGGCTCGCGTGTCTTCGCTCGCGGGCGATCCTGCGCGACGCGGAGCAGCAACGTTTACACCGCGCGCTGGACAATCAAGACTTTATTGTTCATTACCAGCCGCAGGTGGAAATTCAATCGAGAAAAATTGTCGGTGCTGAAGCCCTGGTGCGATGGGGAGATCGCGAACGAGGAATGCTTTTCCCGGCTGAGTTCATTCCGTTGGCAGAGGACACTGGCTTAATAGTGCCGATCGGTGCTTCAGTCCTGCGCACGGCTTGCGCGCAGGCTCGTCAGTGGCACGACATGGGGCTGGCGGACTTTTGCGTTGCCGTCAATGTTTCGCCGAGACAGCTACAGGAAGAGAATTTTGTGAAAACGGTGGCGCAGATTCTGGATGATGCGGGCCTCGGGCCCGAGTTTCTTGAGGTTGAAGTTACCGAAACTTCCTTGATGCAAAATCCTGAAGTAGGAATTAAGACTCTGACCAGGCTTCGGGAGATGGGCGTAAAAATTGCCATCGATGATTTCGGCACGGGCTATTCTTCGCTCGGGTATCTCAAACGATTGCCGATCGATTCGGTCAAGCTCGACGCGTCATTCGTGAAAGACGCGACCAGTGACCCGGACGATGCGGCGCTGGTAATGGCGATAATCACCCTGGCCCATAATTTGAGACTAAAAGTCATTGCCGAAGGGATCGAGACCGAAGATCAATTGGCATTTCTGCGACTGCTAAGATGTGATAGAGGGCAGGGCTATTTCTTTGGCAGACCGACCATGTCCGATGAAATGACATCTGCACACAGCAACAACCAGCCTAATCCAGTCGTTAAAGCGACAGCTGCGGCCGGGAATCTGGCGCAGGCCGCTTAATGAAATAACTTAACCAACTGCTGCCGTGTTGGCGCCGGCTAAGAGTCTCTCCAGCGCCGGCTCCATTACTTTCACGCCGTACTCGCCCGCGGCAAAGCTCTTCAATTTGTGTTGCTCGTCGAATAGATAGTACGCAGGCACATAGCCGTGCTCGTTTTGAAAGGCGTCGCGCAGTTTATGCTCGTTATCGATTGCCAGCGGCTCAACGATTCCATACTTGCCGGCAGCTTCTCGCACGGCGTCGATGTTCGCGTCTTCAGGATAGCGCGGCATGTGAATCGCGATTACCAGTAAGCCCGCCGGCGCGTGTTTTTCTCGCCAGTCCGCGACTCGTGGCAGGTTGTCTTTGCACATCCCGCAGCTGATAGACCAGAAATGGATCAGCACCGGTCGGCCTTCGGCGTCCTTCAAAGCCGCCTCCGCTGAACCGGCGAGCCATTCAGTCGCGCCTTCCAAAGAAGGCATGGGGGTTCCAATTCTCATGGGCATGATTGAATCTCCTCTCTGTGACCTCTGTGGTTGAAATTATTCACCACAGAGGTCACAGAGGAATGCAGGGTTACGTCTTGATCGTTTCCTGACCTGGCCGCCATTCAGCCTGGCACAGACCACCGGTCTGCAGAGCCTGAATCACGCGCAGCGTCTCTTCCGCCGAACGTCCAATGTTCAGATCGTGCACGACTTTGTAGCGCAGCACGCCTTCCGGATCGATGACGAACAGGCCACGCAGCGCGATCCCGCGATCTTCGATCAGCACGCCATAGTCTTTCGACATCTTCTTGGTGATGTCTGCGCCGAGCGGAAACTTCAGACCTTCCACTCCACCTTTATCGCGCGGGGTTTGCAACCAGGCGCGATGCGAAAACGCTGAGTCAGTCGAGATGCCGATGATTTCCGCGCCGACGCCTTCAAAATCGGCGTAGCGATCGCTGAAGGTTGTAAGTTCAGTCGGACAAACAAAGGTAAAGTCCAACGGGTAAAAAAGCAGAACGACCCACTTGCCTCGATAATCCGAAAGCTTTACCGGCTCATTCAGTTTTTCGATGTTCTTGGTTGATGGAATTTCAAAATCAGGTGCGGGTTTGCCGACCTGAGCTGATTCGTAAGCTGTTGCTACTGCTGCTGACATTCTTCCTCCTCTAAACGGTCAATGTTTGCCGCGACCTTGATGCATCGCGACGTTTTCAAAATTAAGACGAACCGCTCGATTTACCATTGCGGCATGCGGGGCAAAGACCTACCAGCGTCAGATGAACTGACTCTGCCTTGAATTTAGACGCCCTGGCCGCTGAGCGAGTCAGTGCCACGGTGCCTGGTAGATCAAAATCAACGAGTTTGCCGCAGGCAGAACACATCGCGTGATCGTGGCGATCCGTCTCGCGATCGTAACGGCTGGCGCCGTTGCCAAAGGCGATCTCGCGCACTAACCCGGCGTCTTTCAGAAAACGCAGTGAGTTATAGACGGTCGCAAAACTGATCCCCGGCAGCTTCTTGCGGGCCGCATCGAACACCTCGGCCGCGGTCGGGTGGTGATCTCCCGCTTGAACTACGTCGAGCACGATTCTGCGTTGACGCGTCAATGCAATCGCTGGCTTCTGTGACGTGCTTCGCTTTGGCATAAGTAGAATTATAATAATTCTAAATAGGAAGTCAAGCGGGCTGCCCGGGTGTTTAGGGTGATCTCTGTGTCTCCGTGCGAACTCTGTGCCTCTGTGGTGAGCGCACCTCGGCAACGCTCCACCACAGAGACACGGAGAATTCACCGCCATAGAGAGGATCTAACTAATCCTGCCGCGACGTGTCTGCAAGTTTCGCGTGTTCTTGAATGACCGCAGCAAACGCGTTAGTCTTGGTTTGCAAGCTAAACAAGTTCAATCCGATTTAAGGAGGGATTCGAGCATGCCTGAAGTTGGAGAGATGGCTCCGGATTTCGAGTTGAAGAGTCACCTGGAGAAAGACAAGAAGGTGAAGCTCTCGGATTTCCGTGGTCAAAAGAATGTAGTCATCGCGTTTTATCCGCTAGCCTGGACGCCAGTCTGAACGGCGCAGATGCCCGCGTACGAGGCCGACCTCGAACGCTTCGCGGGCTACGATGCTCAGGTGCTGGGCATCTCAGTCGACAGCGTTCCCTGCAATATCGCCTGGGCCAAGAGCCTCGGCGGACTTTCCTACGATCTTC
>Ga0193729_1000495_pt1 | contig 20747 bp, 20 predicted proteins | sample U1c2metaG_FD_143036 | JGI IMG/M metagenome (GOLD analysis project Ga0193729, IMG submission 143036) | Soil microbial communities from a riparian zone of the East river system, Colorado, United States - U1c2 | ecosystem: Environmental > Terrestrial > Soil > Riparian zone | place: USA: East River...
TCTGCCGGCCTAAAAACCGAGGACCTCGAATCGAGCCCGTCGGAACTCGGTGGATTTAAGGAAGCGATCTTCCGCGTTTCGGGAGAATCCGTTTTTCGAAAACTGCGTTACGAAAGCGGCGTTCACCGGGTGCAACGCGTACCGGCGACCGAGGCGCAGGGTCGCATTCATACATCGACAGCGACGGTCGCGGTCTTGCCTGAGGCGGAAGATGTCGATCTTGAATTGAAAGCGGAAGATTTGCGAATTGAAGTCTCGCGCTCCGGCGGGCCGGGCGGGCAGGGCGTGAACACAACCGATTCGGCCGTGCAAGTGTTGCACATTCCGACAGGCACAATCGTGCGCTGCCAGGACGGTCGCAGTCAGATCAAAAACAAAGAAAGAGCGCTTTCGATCTTGCGCGCGCGCCTGCTGGAGCGAAAGCAGCGCGAGGAAGACGAAAAATATAGCGCGCAGCGCCGCGGCCAGATCGGCACTGGCGGGCGGGAAGAAAAAATTCGTACCTACAATTTCCCGCAGAACCGCGTGACCGATCACCGCATCGGTTTGACGCTTCATAACTTGGATCGGATGATCGATGGCGACCTCGGTGAATTGATCACCGCGCTGCAAGCCGCTGGCGTGGCAGAGCGGCTGAAGGAATCGGCAACTCAAGGAACGACGGCTTCCCAGCCGTCGAAAGCCTGACGGCTGCGCGTTCGCCAGGACTACGATGAGCCAAGCAGAAGAGTCGCTCCATTGGCCGCAGCACTCAAAACGCCATTGCGTCCGGTGAGCTAATTTGTTACAAACGGCGTGATGGACCCCCAATCGCTCACCATTCTCGTGGGAGCATTCCAGCGCATCCTCAGCATCCTTATCGGCGGGATGTTAATCTATTTCGGTTATCGTCTTTTCCTCAGTCTGCCCGGCAAGCGCGGACGTGATGGTGGCAGTGGCGAGTTTTCTCTTGGCCGAGCAAACAAGGTCAAGTTGAGCAAGGTTGGACCTGGAGTGTTCTTCGCCGTTTTTGGCGCCGGACTGATTGCGTATTCGTTTGCCAAGCCAATGAAGGTGAACATTCCTGGAGCGGCTCCAAACGCTCAAAGTTCCCCGCGCGCCGCAAATGCGCCAAGTGCAGGCACTGGTGCTGTCGCCGCAGCCGGCTTCAGCTACGTAGGTGCGGTTTCCGCTCCTGAAACTGATGAGGATCGGGCGCGCATGCGAAGCGAAACTCAGCAAGACATAATCATTCTGAACCGCGCACTGGATGGCGCGAACGCGTCCGAGCGGCCACAAGTGGAACGCGCTGTCGTGAGAGCCAAGGTCGCGCTGATGGAGCCGCTCTGGGCCGACGACTGGGGCGAGCTCAAGGATTTTCGTGACTGGCTCGCGAAGGGTGGCACGCCGCCAGATAAGACACGACCTGCGGTCGATTATTTTCAACGAAAGTAGGCTGCTGTGCAGAGGTATCTCGCTGTCGCGCTCGTAATCACGACGTGCGCAGGCGCGACTGTCTTCGGGCAGAATGTGTCGCGGCTTTATCCAGAGAAAAAGCTACAAGCGGATGCCGCGCGATGGAGCGAACAAATCCAGGCTGAATATCGCGACACCATCCTGCCGCAGCTGACGGACGAGGAGCGCAGCGCACTCGGTACGGTCAAAATCGAGGTTCCGCTTTCAGGGCCTAATGGAGATCCGTTCTCATTCTACAATGACGACAAGGGCACGATTTACCTGCCGGCGCTCTCGCTACGATTTTTTTCGGATCTCTGCGTGGCGAACGCCTGGCTCAATGCTCACGGATACGACGGCACTACTGTGCGCGATTATGTCGGTGTGCTCCTACGCGAGGCGACACTCTCGCCGGGAGCTCCACTCCCCGCGGTTTTTCGCACACTCGACATTCCCGATAATGCTCGCGAAGAAAGCGCAGTCGCTAATCGCGTAGATCGAAACTTTGGAAACACGATTGTCTTTTTGCTCGCGCACGAGCTAGGACACGCGTTGAAAAAGCATGACACCCATTCACGCGATCCGGTTCAGAAGCGGAGACAGGAAATCGAGGCTGACGCATTCGCAATCGAAGTCATGCGACGGATCGGGCAGGTGCCGCTCGGAGTGGAGTTCTGGTTTGACGTCGAACGGATTGGACATGTCCAAGGTATCCGGCGCGTCACGAGCGCTCGGTTTCCCACGGAAGCAGAATGGCAGAAGTACCTCGCTGGTTTGGATCACCCAGTGACGAGTGAACGACTGGACGCACTTGCTACCGCTGTCGAAAAGGCTCCGGACTCATTCGCCCGCAATCAAGCCGATCAAGCGCGCTGGACTCGAAATTCAAAAATATTCGCGCAGTATATGCGCTTGGGCGCACCATCTGCCGCCATCGGGGCGGCGCGCGTAGCTGAGTATGAACGGGTGCGCGACTTGCACTTGGAGGACCTCAAGCCGCGCAAAGCAGCCTTCACCATGCCTGGCAGTGACCAGGAACCGGCCTTCAATGGTTTATTTGCCGTGCGCAGAACCGCCGCTGAGGGCGGGCAAGACAGAATGGACCTTCTGCTGTTGCGCATGGGGGACGATGTAACGGGTGGCTACTCGAATGGCAAAATCGATGGGTTTATTCAAGGGGACATCCGCAATGGCGTATTGCACTTCACGTGGCGTGAGGGTAATGCGAACGGTCACGGCGTTGCGCAAGCGCAGGGCGAGACACTTCGCGGGACTTGGGGACTCGGCGAATCAGAGCAGGGCGCCGGCGAGTTTAGTGCGGAACGGCAGAAGAAAGAGCGCAGAGCGCCCTAGCTCGCTGTTCCTCAACCGAGGGATTCGCGTAGGTTACAACACATGACCGTGCTCGAAGTGTTGCAAGCGGCGACGGCGCATTTGAAGAAACATGGCGTCGAGAATCCGCGGTTGAATGCGGAACAATTACTCGCGCACGTGCTGGGGCGGAAACGAATCGAGCTTTATCTGGATTTCGAGCGGAAGTTGACTGAAACAGAACTCGGGCCATTGCGCGAATTGGTGAAGCGTCGCAGCGAAGGCGAGCCGCTCCAGCACTTGTTAGGCACCGTCGAATTTTGCGGACTCACTTTTCTATCTGACAAACGCGCGATGGTTCCTCGGCCGGAAACAGAAGAACTCGTCGAGTCCTTAAAATCCGAAATCGAAGATCCAAAATCCAAGATTGTGGATGTTGGTACTGGCAGCGGCGTGATCGCGCTCAGTCTCGCTGCGGAATTTCCTGAGGCACGGATTCTCGCGGTTGATATTTCGGATGACGCGCTCGCACTCGCGCAAGAAAATGCCATCAGGCTTGACTTGGGCAGCCGGGTCCAGTTTCTGAAAAGTCGTTTGCTCGAAACCATCGAGGGAACTTTCGATCTAATTGTTGCGAATCTTCCTTACATCTCATCGCAAGACCGGCACACTCTTTCGCGAGAAGTATTGCGTGATCCGGAAGTTGCGCTGTTTGCCGGTGCGCGAGGCGATGAGCTGGTGCGTGAGCTGATTGATCAAGCCCCAACGCGGCTCCGACCGGGCGGTATGCTGGCTCTGGAAATAGGACTCGGTCAGGGCCAGGCGCTTCTTTCGGTCCTGACGGAAAAAAATTACCGCGACATTTGTTCGAAGAACGATTATAACGGCGTGACACGGTTCCTTTTTGCCAGGTATGGATAAGATCCTCGTCCACGGCGGTCATCCGCTTTCAGGTTCTATCAAGGTGAGCGGCTCGAAAAATTCATCGCTGCCGATCCTCGCCGCAACGCTGCTCACCAAGGAGCCTTGTATTGTTCACGGTGTGCCCGACCTGAGCGACACGCATTACATGCTCCAAATACTGACCCATTTGGGGGCGCAGGTGGAACGCGCCAGCGGAACGGTCAGCGTGACTGCAGAAAAGACCCACTCCGTCGCGCCGTACGACGTCGTCCGCAAAATGCGCGCTTCCGTTTGCGTGCTTGGACCGTCACTGGGCCGTTGCAAGGAGGCGACCGTCGCTTTGCCCGGTGGTTGCGTCATTGGCGACCGGCCAATTGACTTGCATCTCAAAGGTTTCGAAGCGCTCGGGGCGGCAGTGCGCGTGGAGGGTGGCGACATCAAGGTTTTCGCACCGAAATTGAGCGGAGCAGTCATCAACATGCAGAGTAAATTCGGCCCGACTGTTCTCGGCACCGATAACGTCATGATGGCAGCCGTGCTGGCTGATGGTGTGACGGTTATTGAAGGAGCAGCCCAGGAGCCCGAGGTAGTGGACCTGGCAACGTTCCTAAACAAGATGGGCGCGAAGATCGAAGGCGCGGGAACGCGCCGGATCATCATCGAAGGAGTGCCTGCGTTGCATGGAGCCGAACACCGGGTAATCCCGGACCGGATTGAGGCTGGAACATTTCTGGTGGCGGGTGCAATTGCCGGAAAGGGAGTCACCGTCAAGCGAGTGGAACCGGAGCATGTTCGCGCAACCACCGATGCCCTGGCGAGTTGCGGCTATCACATCGATATCGGCGACCGTGAGATTTCGATCCTTCCGAATGGCGCCGCGAGCGCGCTTGAGCTAACAACAGCACCATACCCCGGCTTCCCCACTGACATGCAGGCGCAGATGTGCGCTCTACTCGCCATTAGCAAAGGCACCAGTTCCGTGACCGAAAATGTTTTTCCGCAGCGTTATATGCATGTGGCGGAGCTAAAGCGCATGGGCGCGCAGGTGCAATTGGAGGGTGCTACTGCGGTAATCGATGGTGTGGATTATCTTCTCGGGGCACCGGTGATGGCCAGCGACCTACGCGCGTCAGCCGCGCTGGTGCTTGCAGGGTTGAAAGCCGACGGAATTACCGAAGTCAGCCGCGTCTATCACATCGACCGCGGCTACGAGCATCTCGATGAAAAATTGAGCGAACTCGGCGCACACATCGAGCGGGCAAAAGCAGCGTAGTCCAATCTTTTTCCTTGCTCTCGCGGCGGCCAAGGGGCAGTCGTTGTGATACGCGAACGAAAGGATAGATATGGATCAAACACCTCCGCCACCTCCGTCAACTTCATCCGATGTCCGAACGTGGTGTGTCCTCTGTCACGCCAGCGCATTACTCGGATTGTTTTTTCATTTCCTGGGCCACATCTTGGGACCACTTATCGTTTGGCTCATGAAACGTGGCGACTCTCCCGAGATCGACGCCTACGGAAAAGAATCGCTCAATTTTCAAATCTCGATGCTGATCTATGACGCCATCGCCGCGATTCTTTGCATCGTGCTCATAGGCGTTCCGATTTTGATCGCGCTCTGGGTGTTGAACACTGTACTTGTCATTATCGCATCAGTGAAAGCCAGCCAGGGAGAGTTCTATCGCTATCCGTTTACGATTCGGCTGATCAATTGATTGGTCTTTCACGTCGAGCGGTTGTCATCAATCGGCGCAACGTCTTTAGATTGATCACATCTTCTCGTAATTCTTTCCCCTTCGGCGTTTCCAGTACTTTCGGGATTTTGCGGAACCGGCGATCGCCCATGATAAAGCGAAAAGCAGGGAGCCCGATTTTGCCCCTGCCGATATGTTCATGTCGATCCACCCGCGAACCGCAGGCAGTTTTGGAATCGTTTAGATGGATTGCCACGAGACGATCCAAGCCAACCACGCGACCGAATTCGCGGAATGTCTTCCGAACCGAGGCCTCGCTGCTGATGTCATAACCCGAAGCGAAAACATGGGCGGTATCGAGGCAGACACACAATCGCTCTGGTTCACGCACGCGGCTGATAATGTACGCGAGGTGCTCGAATTTGTTCCCCAGGCATGAGCCCTGGCCAGCGGTCGTTTCGAGCGCGATCCGTGTTTTGATTTTCGGAAGACCAGAAAACACGCAATCAATCGATTCTACAATTTTTTCGAGTCCCGCTTCTTCACCCGCGCCGAGGTGCGCACCGGGATGCAACACCAAGAATGGAAGTTCCAGCCGATCGGCGCGAACCAATTCTTCCGACAGCGAACGGATCGAATTTGCGTGAAACTGTCCGTTCGTGGCGGCGAGATTGATGAGATAGTTCGCGTGGGCGAAGATCGATAATAATTCGCTGCGTTGCTGATGTTCGAGGAAGGTGTGGATTTCGTCGCGGGTAAGCGGGCGGGCGAACCACTGCATGTTGTTCTTCACGAACATTTGCATGGCAGTGCAGTCGATCGAGCGCGCGCGCCCAATCGCCAGGTTCACGCCACCGGCAATCGACATGTGCGCGCCGAGGAGAATTGGATGAATCGGCGATTCGGCGAATCGGCGAACCGGCGAAGGCGCCGTTTCTCCATCTCGGCGTTTCTTCATTTCGTTTCTCTTCACTATTGGCTCTTCAAAACGGCTGGGCGCCAATCCGGCTTCTTCAGGCTCCCTGTGCCGGCGTATTCCAAAAGTTTATACACCGGTGTGAGCAGCACGCCGGGTCCCTTCATGTTGAGCCGCAGATTGAAATCGAGCTTGTCATCGAGAAAATGGACGTCGCCATGACCCAGCATGCTAAAGAGCGTGCCGTCTGCCTCGAAAGAGTCGGTATGAATGATTCCCTGATCGATCTTGAAATCTGCACTCGCTTTGTGCGCGATGCTGTATCCGCTGCCGGGAAGAATCCGGTTCAGAATTCCTGAGAGCGGCCCGAAAATAGGGATGGCGAAGACATCGCCGTTGGTGACTTCCACTTTTCCATGGCCTCGCATGGTGCGCGGATCGCTGCCGAGGCCGGTGAAATCGTACGTGCCGCTTAACAGGCCGAGCGCTGTCTTGTAGTTGTAGTACAAGTCAGTCAGCAGCGGGAAATTGATCTCGCTTATCGAAATATTTGCCCGGTAACGCGGATCATTTTTCGCAAGTGAAATGTCGGCGTTTCCACGCAACGTGCCTGAGAGAAGCGCGCCACGAAGATCAATGATTTGCAATCGGTCGTTGGTGAACAGCAATCGCGCGGAGATGCGATCAAAGGACAATGTTTTCCCAAGAAAGACGTAATCCATTCCGTTCGCGCCCTCTACCTTGACCTCCAGACGTGTATTCTTCCCGCCGCGAAATTGATACAAACCATTCGCCGTAACGGAGGGCGGCCGCCGAAATTTATAGGGCGCCACCGTGTTCCAAATTTTTGGATCAATCCAAAAAATGACCTCGGCAGGATTCAATGAACTTTTGATATTGGAGATGCGTACCTCGTGTTTTTTAAAATCGTAGATGAAACTGCCCGTTCCAATGCCTTCATTGCGCGCGACGTGTAAATCCTCACAGGCAAGCGCACCGTCGGCGAAATGGATTTTAGTATCCGCACTGTTCATCCATGTGCCGCGGAACCGAGTTCGACCCAAAATGAGGGTCCCATCACCTTTCCAAGTTCCCGGATCGTGGTCCTGGCCTCGGATCGCGAGGCGAATGGCAGGTGGACGTTGCCATTCCCACTGCCGGAGAAATTCATTCAATTCCGGGGGCGCCATCATACGCACCGCCTCCGGGACTATTGTGCTCTCGATGTTTAAGCGAAAATCCGCCGGCGCATCAAAAAGATCAGCCCGGACCTGGCCGGTTTGATGTCGCAGGCGCAGGTCCCTGACCAGTGTGCGCTCGCCGTCCCACGAAAAATCAGCCGTTAGATCGGAAAACGGAACTTTCTTGTAAGTGAACCGGCCAAAAGCAACGTGTCCGATGATATCTGGCCTGAAGCGATCCGATTCAAAATTTACGGAGCCGGAAACCTCGACCGCGGGCGGCGCTTGAAATTCAATGCTGTCAAACGGCTCGCCCAGTCCGAATGCCTCAAGAAAGCCTTTCAAATCCAGACTGCTGCGCGTTTGGAAACTCGCGCTGCTGCCTTGCACTTTCCAATTCGCGCGCCCGGCAAAACTGCCCATATCATCGCTCCATTCGCAATGCGCGATGGTCAGCTCTTGATTGTTCCATTCTGCAACTGCGGAGAGATCTTTCATTTCGTAGCTGCCCCGTTGCAGTCGATCGCCGCGAAGGGTTGCCTCGACGCGTGCCTTCTCGAGCTCAGCGACGTCCCCGCTAAATTTTATCTGTAGGGAGGGACGCGTAGCGGGAAACCTGAACTTTTGCAGTTCGTTCACCGCGCGCTGCACAATCAACAATCGTCTTTGCCATTCTTCGGCTGAAAGCGCAGGCGACGGTTGATAATTCTCGCGCTTGATTAGCTGTCCAGTGGCCGAAATCCGAATCCCGCAAAAGATTCCCTCCGCCTGACTGACGTAAATTTGTTCTGGCGGAAAATAAACATGGGCGCGCAAGTTGGTCAGCGCAGCTCTGTCGCCTTTTTCATCCGCCGTTTTGAATGGAAGAATGATTTGCGCATCCCGCACGTCGAGTGCGTTGAGAAACGGCTCATGATGGATGAGCGCAGCGTAATTGATATCGAGCGAGACCTCGCTAATCAGGGCCAGAATGTTCTCGTGATTCTTGTAATCAAAAATCCGTACATTTTTTGCGATCAGACCGCGAAACGGGTCCAGCGTCAGGCGCCCGATGTTGGCTTCGACTCCGTGCTTGCGCAATTCCTCCACTACCCGGTCGCGCCATTGACGGCCAAATCCTCTCTTGGCGAGGTAATACCCACCGCCGCCAGCCCCAAGAATTACGCCAAGAATCATGAGGCGCACCAAGGTCACGGCGATTCGATGTGCCCAGGTTAATTTTCGACGCTGTCGAGGCGGCCGAACCTGCGGTGGTTCGAGGACGGGCGGCATGGTCTTGGCAATCGTTAAGTCGTTGCGTCGAAGCGATGGGTCAATGTAGCGTCTTAACAGTTCAACTCTTCAACGTGATTTCAATCTCCGATCTCCCTGCTCTTAACGCGTCGTTCAATTTGATCAGCACGGTCTTCATTTCAATGGGCTGGTACTTCATCCGGCATGGCGCGTGGCGCCGGCATATGGCGTGCATGGTCACCGCCGTGGTTTCCTCGGCTTGTTTTCTGACGGGCTACATCATTTATCACGCGAACGTCGGCGAAAAATCTTCGGGATACACGGGATGGATTGCCGTTATTTATTTTCCGATACTGGCTACGCATGTCCTGCTTGCTTTTGTGACGCTGCCTCTGGTGGTTATTACCCTTATCCAGGTATTTCGTCGCCGATGGGGTCGCCATAAGCAAATAGCGCGTTGGACGGTCCCGATCTGGCTCTATGTCTCAGTCACAGGCGTGCTTGTGTATTTGATGCTCTACAAATGGTTTCCTCCGGGTGCCTGACACCAAATCTTGCACTTGGCCATTAGTTGATGTTTGATCACACGGTGTTAATGCCGCGGATGCGACAGGATTTATGGTGACGATTGCCACGTTCAATGATCCGGCCAAGGCGAGGCAACTAAAACGGCGCTTCCACGATGCAGGATTACGGACCGATGTTCACAATGAGGCGCCGTTGCAGCAGGTTGGCTTTATGTCGCGCCCGCTGGCAAATGCGAAAAAGTAATGGTGGAAGACACCGATTTCGAGAATGCCCAAAACCTGATGGTCGAATGGGAGGCGACTGACCCCGATATCTCCGCGGCCCTTGTCCGTTGCCCGCAATGCAGCTCTTCGAATATCGAATATCCACAGATGACTCGAAAATTCATGACTCCTGCGCTGGTTGGTGTGCTTTGCGCGCTCAAAATCGTTCCCAAGGAGTTTTATTGCCAGGATTGCCATTTTACCTGGAGCAACCGGGAAGAGCGCACGATTGGACGCCTCTGGCATCGCTTCTTTCCAGGGAGCGAATCCGGGACCGGCGCCTCGTAGGCAAAACCGATTTCAGTTGGCGGCGATTGATTCCTCGCACACGATTCTTCTTGTGATGAATCCTGGGTTGCCTTGGCGTCTTCTGGTTCGGCCCGACTCTCGGATTCCGCTCGAAGTCTCGATGACATTTTACCAGCCATGAAGTGGCTTTTCGTCTTGCTGCTTGCGTTGATCATCTTCGGCGGCGCTGCCTGGTTTGGTTACAACACCTTTGTAAAAGAAGACATCGCAGTAAAAAAAGAGCAGCGTGGGGAAGTTACGCCAGCGCCTGTGCCGGACATCAGTCTTCCGGAGTTTCAGGCGGCGACCCAACTACGACAGGAAGGAAAACTGGCTGAAGCTCGCGACGCGCTTATCGGATTTATTCAAAAATATCCCAGCGGGAAACATCTCGAAGAAGCGAAGGATCTACTTGGGGAAACAAATGTTGCCATTCTTCTGTCGCGTTATCCGTCTCCAGAAAAAACGGAATACGTTGTGAAATCTGGAGACGTGCTGGCCAAGATTGCACGGAAGTTGAAGACGACTCCCGAGTTGATCATGCGCATGAACAACATGAGCGGCACCATGCTACGCATCGGCGATCATCTGCTGATCTCACACCCCGATTTCTCGATGGTTATTCAACGGAAGGCGAACTTGGCTGTGCTCCTGAATCACGGCGCATTTTTTAAGCAATATCATGTTCTTGAAGCAAAGTTACCTGTCAAACAGCCAGCTAAAATCTCCGCAAAAGTTGCCGAAACCATGGCTTGGAAGGACGGAAAACGCGTTGGCGTCGGCAGCAAGGAGTACCTCAGCAGCACGCGATGGATCCGGCTGGCCGGCGCGGCAGGTTACACTTTGTATTCGGTACCGGACTCTGCACATCCCAATCTCGATCAGCCGCCGCCTCCAGCGGGTCTTGGCCTCGCGGCTTCGGATCTTGAGGAACTCAGCAGCCTTGTAAACAACCGCACCGCTGTCACGATTACGGATTGAGTTATTAAGTTAAAACGGATGGGGACGAACACGATCGCACGAGTTGCTTGACCTTGTAACCTTTCTAACCTTTCACCTTTTAACTTTCCCATGGACTGGCAACCGCTCGATTTTGAAAAACCGATCTTTGAGTTGGAACGGCGCTTACAGGACTTAAAAAATCACTCCGACGCGCATGATGTCGATCTTGATTCGGCTGTTAAGGCCGTTGAGGAAAAACTTGGTGAAACGCGACGGGAAATTTATGGCAGGCTCACTGCGTGGCAGCGGGTGCAAATCGCGCGCCATACGCAGCGGCCGTTCGCCATGGACTACATCGAACGGTGCTTTACAAATTGGATTGAGCTGCATGGGGATCGCCGCTTTGCCGACGATCGAGCCATGCCTTGCGGTCTGGCCACACTTGGCACGCAGCGCTGCGTCGTCATCACTCATCAAAAGGGCCGCAACACGAAAGAAAATGTGATGCGCAATTTCGGTTGCGCCCATCCTGAAGGTTATCGCAAGGCACTGCGATTGATGCGACTGGCCGAAAAATTTCGCGTGCCGGTCATTTCATTGATCGACACGCCAGGCGCTTTTCCGGGCATCGGATCCGAGGAACGTCATATTTCAGAAGCCATTGCTGTAAATCTCTTCGAAATGATGAGGCTTCGCGTGCCGATCATTGCCGCGGTCATTGGCGAGGGCGGCTCAGGGGGCGCGCTTGGGATTGGCGTAGCGGACCACGTACTGATCCTTGAAAACGCGTATTATTCCGTAATCAGCCCGGAAGCATGTTCCGCGATTTTGTGGAGGGACCGCCGGCACGCCGCTGAAGCAGCCGAGGCGCTCAAGTTGACCGCACAGGATCTATTGAAGCTGGAGGTAGTGGACCAAATCATTTCTGAACCGGAAGGCGGCGCGCATCGAGACTATGATTCTGTTGCTACCAATCTTGGGGCAGCACTGCGCCGGGCGCTGGAGGAGATTTCTAAGATTCCAGCCGACGAACTATTGGAAACACGATATCGAAAGTTTCGCCGCATGGGTATCTTTTCCGAAAGCAAAACCGCCACGGCCTCGGCTCGCTCTTGATCTGATGTTTGGGACTTGGGGTAAATTAGCGGGTGTCTGGTGGCTCAGCGCAGTCGTTGTGATCAGTGTGGCGCCTGCCAGCGCTGCCGGGCCGGAGTTTCGTTTCGACCGCGACACATTCGCGTTCGCAAATCAAACCGTGTTTGAATACCACGAAGGACACGCGTCTCTGCGGAAAAAGTCGGCGGTGAGGCGAGACGCATATAATCGCCATTGTTTCGTACTATGCCGCACGGCGATGCAATTTAAAAAGTTCGCGCGCTTCGACTCCCACGGCGCTCCGTTAGATGATGCATCATTGGCTACTCGTGTTCGCGCTGTGACACACCGGGCAGCTTGGGCAGAGCCATTGCCGGAGGATCAAAGAATTGTTTTTCCAGGATACAAGGATCTGCGAGAAATGAGCACGGCACGTCGCGAACTTCTGCAACGAACCATCGGCCATGGCTGGCCCAGTTACTTCCGAATCAGCAATGCGCGCATGATTTTTCAGCCGGGCGCCGGGTATCAGGAGAAGACTCACGCTCGTTTAAATGCAGCCTTGGCGCGCGATCAGGTGTTCGTTGGTTTCCTTACTACTTACCCTAGCCTCAGCATCAATCACTCCGTTCTAATTTATAAACAAAAGTCTTTTTCTGCGAACCCTGGAGTTGAGCGCTATTTAGTTTACGATCCTAACCACCCGGAATTGCCGCGCGAGCTTGTCTGGTCTCCGAGCACTCGTAGTTTTTCCTACCAGAAAGATTGGGATTTTATCGGGGGCTTCGTTCGCGTTTATCAAGTTTACAGCGAGTGGTTGCAGTAGCTTGTCGTTCCGAGTGAAGCTGAAGAATCTCTCAATATTCATGTCTGCGAGAATATTATAGATAGCAGCAAGAGTTGTCTCGATTTCGCTCGACATGACACGAAAGCGAACCAATGCCAGATCAACCATCACCGCCCAAGCCCAGTCCACCAACGCCTACCCCGCCTCCTGAACCATTGCCGCCGAATCCGCCGCCGGTTCCGCCCGTGGGAAGGTGAGATTCTATTTTGCTCGCGGAAACAGAAACCGCAGCGCCGGTTCAACCCGCGCTGCCCAAGCCGCTTCGCTGTGGTCGGCGGACTGAGCTTCCATGTATTGAAGATCCTTGGGAAGTTTCCAGCCTTTCTCAACGAGACGTTTGACTAACTCGCGTGCTTGTTCCCAGCCCGGTTCGGCTGTGCCGGTGTCGAGCCAGATTTTCAATGGTGGCTTCTGCTCGATAGACTCGACGAGTCGATAAATCGCGAAATTGTCCCACCAGATTGACGGCGACATCACCATGAGTCGACTGAAGGCATGCGGATACAAAATTCCAATCGCAAGCGTAGCAAGACCGCCCAGGGAGGAACCGCCTAATCCGGTAAACTCCGCATCCGGGTTGGTTCGATATTTTCGGTCGATGTAAGGTTTGAGTTCGTCGATTAGGAAGTGCCCATACTTTCGGGCCAGACCTTTACTGCGTTTCTTGCGTTTCGCCTTGGCATCGATCACTCCCCGCGTGGGAGCGTATTCGTGGATACGTTCCTCGCCCGTGTTCGCAACTGCCACGATGATGAGCGGTTCGATAAGGCTGTCTTTAATCAAGCGTTCGGCGGTTTCGTCCACGCTCCATTCGACGCCTGAAAACGACGTCGCAGCATCGAAAACGTTTTGGCCATCGTGCAAATAGAGCACTGGGTAACGCCGTCCGGAGAGAGGCCGGTAGCCGCGCGGCAAATAAACCAGGACGTCGCGTCGGTTTCCGAGAATCTTCGACGGAAATCCGGGGTGCCGTTTAATGTTTCCAGTAAGCGTATGCTTGGGCATCGAAAAACGAGACGCTTCGCCGAAGATCAAACGTAGCGCAAGCCCCTCAACTCCACCGGTAGGGCGGATTCGTCTGTTGGCGAGCTTGCGATTTGGCCGCCCCGCAACCAAGATGGACGGGCTATTTCAATGAACGAACGTTACATCAAATGGTACACGCCGTGGTTGAGCCGCGAATTTGAAATGCTTGCCTTCGGGAATGGCGGCCTCCCGCTAATCCTCTTCCCGACCTCATTCGGCAGCTATTATCAAACCAAGGATTTTGGTTTGGTCGGGTCTATGAGCGGCCATGTCGAGGCGGGCAGAGTGACGGTCTACTGCCCAGACGCCATCGACTTGGATAGTTTTTACAACAAGTCGATTCATCCAGCCGATCGGATGCGCACACATAACGCCTATGAAAATGTAATCGGGCGCGACGTGTTCGATCTCGCGCGCCGCGAATGCAACTGTCATCGTGTGGCAATCAGCGGAGCCAGTCTTGGTGCCTATCACGCTGCGAATATTGCTTTTCGTCATCCGGACACCGTCAGTCATCTCATCAGCTTGAGCGGCTCGTTCGATATCAGCTCATTTTTCGACGGTTATCATGACGACAACATTTATTTCAACAGTCCCTACGAATACCTGCCGAACGTGCCCGACCCATGGAAATACAATCACATGGGCATCATCCTCGGCACTGGCGAATGGGATAACACACGCCACGAATCCTATCGCTTGTCTGAGATCTTGAATTCAAAAGGCGTCAAGCACTGGCTCGATGAAGGAAAGTGGCGGGGCCACGATTGGAATTATTGGCGCGACACGCTGCCGCATTATTTGTCGGTCTTATGATCTGTTTGTTTCAATGAAACTTGTGATTGCCGCGACTGGGGCCAGCGGAACGATCTATCTGCAAAGGTTGCTGGCACAGATCGATTGTTCCGCTCACGAGGTTCATCTGGTCATGAGCGCGTCCGCGAGTGACGTTGCGAAGCAGGAGCTCGATGATTTCAAGGCTCCTTCAACTGTTTCGCAGCATTCTGAAAATGACATGAACGTTCCATTCGTAAGCGGCTCCGCGCGTTTTGACGCGATGGTGATTGTCCCGTGTTCGATGGCAACGCTGGGTCGAATCGCTTCCGGTTCCAGCGACAGCGCGCTGTTGCGGGCAGCCGACGTTTTTTTGAAGGAGCGGCGGAAATTGATCCTCGTTCCCAGGGAGACACCCTGGAATTTGGTTCACGCACGCAATGTGGTGACGCTGCTCGAAGCCGGCGCCATTGTAATGCCGGCGATTCCCTCGTTCTACAGCCGTCCCGATTCCGTAGCCGCAGTCGTGGACACGGTCGTTTGGCGTATTCTCGACCAAATTGGGCTGCCGAATCCCCACACATATCGTTGGGGACAGGAAAGCGCGTCGGCAAAACGCAAGAAACATTGAAAATCGAAGGTTGGCTGGCGCGGTGGTTGATCGCGTTCGGATTTTATTTGCTCCAGGTTTGGGCGCGCACGTTGCGTTACGAAGTCGATGACCGGGCGGGCGTTGTCGGCAGACCGGTGACCGAAAATTATATCGGAGCGCTTTGGCACAATCGCTTGCTCATTTTTCCATTCGTTTTGCGGCGCTTTTTTTCCGACCGTCATGGTGCAGCCCTAATTAGCGCCAGCCGCGATGGAGACTTGCTCGCCGACGCGATTCAACGGTTTGGCTACGATGTAGTCCGCGGCTCGAGCTCGCGACTGGGGGCGAGCGCTGTTCGTCAGCTTAATGAGGTGCTGGCGGCCGGTCGCGATGTGGTGATCACTCCGGATGGTCCGCGTGGTCCTGCTTACGAACTTGGTCCCGGCATTATCTTCCTCGCACAGAAAACGGGCGCTGCGGTGTTGCCGATGAATCTGGAATTTTCGCATTGCTGGCGACTGGGAAGTTGGGACCGGTTCATCGTGCCGCGACCATTTGCTAAAGTACGCGTTCTTGTTGGCCAGCCGCATCGCGTCGGAACGACTAGTACGTCGGAGGAATTTGAAAGGGAGCGTCTTGCCTTGCAGAACACCATAATGGGGCTGGTTGAAATGCGCTGATGCCGCTACAGCAATGCACTTGCACGCCGGACAGTCGCAGGCAGGATTGCCTCCATCACTATGGCGAAATTGATCGATGGACGCGCGATCGCGGAGAAAGTTTATGTCGATCTTCGTCGTGAGATCGCGGAACTAAAAGCAAAAGGTGTCACGCCAGGCCTTGCCGTGGTTCTCGTTGGCGACGACCCGGCATCGCGCGCTTATGTGCGCTCGAAAGACAAAATGTGTCGCGAGCTTGGACTGCACTCACTGAAATTGGAATTACCGGCATCGACCACTCAGACTGAGCTTCTCAACCGCGTGGAAGAATTGAACGCCGACTCCAACATTCATGGGATCCTTGTTCAATCACCACTGCCGGCGCACATCGACGAAGCAGCAATCGTTCGGTCCCTCGATCCACGCAAAGACGTGGACGGATTTCATCCGGAAAACGTCGCAAAGCTCGTGCTCGACGATCCCAGCGGCTTTGTCCCGTGCACGCCGCTGGGCATCCAGCGTCTGCTAATAGAAAGCAAGACCAACATTAATGGCGCGCACGTTGTGGTTCTTGGCCGCAGCATGATCGTGGGGAAGCCGCTGGCCCTCCTTCTCATGCAGAAAGACGAGAAGGCTAACGCCACAGTTACTGTCGTGCATTCACGCAGCCGCAATCTCGCGGAGATTACACGCTCGGCCGACATCATCATTGCGGCAATTGGTCGCGCTGAATTTGTCAAAGCCGATCACGTGCGCGAAGGCGCCGTCGTTGTTGATGTTGGGATTAATCGCGTCGAAGACTCAGCAAGTGAGCGTGGTTATCGCCTGGTGGGTGACGTCGCATTTGACGAAGTATCGGAAAAGACGGCGGCGATTACTCCGGTGCCTGGCGGCGTGGGGCCGATGACGATCGCGATGCTGATGTCCAACACGGTCAAAGCAGCTCGGCAATCGCTGGGCAAGCCGATGTGATTCGCTCAACCTACCTGCGAAGAGCGAACAATTTTCGTGGTGAGCAATTTCAAGATTGAGGGATTAATTCGCGCTGCACGGACAAAGAGCGAACCGATGCGAGGAGATAAAACCGCAGCGCGCGCGAGTCGATTGATCCAGAGTCTTCCCCGATACATTTCGGCGGAGGCACGAGCGAATTCGCGAAGGGCGAATTGTCGATCTTTGCCACTGATGATTTTCGCAATCGCAGCTGCAGCGAGCTCTCCTGAGCGAAGTGCGTAATAAATTCCTTCACCGGTAAACGGTTCCACGACGCGGGCACCGTCGCCTATAAAAAGAAGATTTTCGTTGGCGCAGGGAACAGGCGCACGGGTGAGCGGCGTGATGGTGCGCCAGGGTTGATCAGCCGGGATTTCGAAGTGTCGTTGTGCCCATTGCCGCAGTCTGGAAATAGTGGGTGGCCTGCCGACGAGGCAAAGATTGAGCTCGATTTCGTTTACTGGAGCCTGACCTGAGTAACCTTCTCGAAGAAATTGTAGCACGATGCGTTTGCCGAAATTTCGCGGAAGTGGAATGTGCGCTTGCAATGCGACGCGTTCGCGTGCCGGGCGGGGCAGCAAATTGCGCAGCCTCGCCACGGTGGAATTTCGTCCATCTGCGCCGACTAACACGCTCGCAAGAAAACTTTCTCCGCTGTTCGTCTCAATTTTCCACCCAGGCTGAAACAGGTTGTAGCCGCTCTCCTGTGGGGCGCAAAGGACCGGACGGGCCACAGGCCCGTGGCTGCAGGTTTTCTCGGAGTTGCTGTGCTTCAATGCGGTAACGGTTGTTTCCTCGCGAACGTGCACGCCAAGATCGCAAGCGCGCTTCAGTAGGAGGTCATCGAAAAGGCTGCGTTTTATCGACAACTCGCAATCCTCTCCGGTTGGAAAATCGACAATGACTTTGTGACCGTCGATGGCGATGAACTCGACTGAGGTGAGTCTGGAATGCGTCAAATCCCAAACCCGCTGTGTGAGGCCGAGGCGCTCCAATACAGGCCAGCACGATGGGTTCAAACAATCGCCACAGACTTTTTCCCGCGGAAATCTTTCCCTCTCGACAACGAGCGTGTGCAAACCAGCTAGGGCGCAAAATGCTGCACAGCTCGATCCGGCCGGGCCGCCGCCCACGATCGCCACGTCAAATGTCTGCATTGGAGTATTGGAGTGAAGGAGTAATGAAAATCACTCAAACCATTACTCCACTACTCCAATACTCCATCACTCCAACTGCCGAATCGCCGCTGGCGCGCGATTCAATAGCGGAGCAAATTAACTTAGATGAGCTGGTCTCTCCCTATTTTTCGCATCGCGGGCATTCAATTGCGGATTCACATTACGTTCTTACTACTGATTGCCTGGCTGGCTTTTGGCTATTACGCGCAAGGCGGTTCCGCGGTGGCGGCCAGCCGCGTGATATTTGTTTTGCTTCTTTTCCTTTGCGTGGTGCTGCACGAATTCGGGCACGCGTTTGCTGCGAAGGCGTTCGGGATCAATACCCCCGACATCACATTGCTGCCGATCGGTGGAGTGGCGCGCCTTGAACGAATGCCGGAGGAACCGGTTCAGGAATTAATCATCGCAGTGGCCGGGCCCTTGGTGAATGTGGTGATCGCGCTCGGTTTGTTTGTGGCAGGCGGATCCCAAGCGCTGCTCAATCCCTCGACCGTCGAAGGCGGCGGTCTCGTTGCGCAGTTGCTGACGATTAACATCATGCTGGTGCTTTTTAATTTGTTGCCGGCATTTCCAATGGATGGGGGGCGCGTGTTGCGCGCCCTGCTTGCCACACGACTAAGTTATGCCCGAGCTACCCAGATCGCCGCGAACGTCGGGCAAGGTTTTGCGTTCGTCTTCGGATTCATCGGGTTGCTCTGGAATCCATTTCTGCTCTTCATCGCGCTTTTCGTTTATATCGGTGCGTCTCAAGAAGCGGCGTTGGCGCAGATGAAAGATGTTTCGCGCAGGTTCCCGGTCTCCAGCGCGATGGTGCGCGAGTTTCGCACTCTCTCGGAAGACGCCAGTCTGCAGGAAGCAGTGGATGCTCTGCTTGCGACTTCGCAACACGATTTCCCGGTCGTTGATGATACTGGCAACTTCGCCGGATTGTTGACGCGTCAAGATCTGATCGCTGCGTTGCGCAAGAACGATCCCGCGCTTCGCGTGGGCGACGTGATGCGCCGAGATATTCCCACGGTGACTACCGGAACGCGTTTCGAAGAAGCGTTCCGCATCATGCAGGAGTGCAACTGCCCGGCAGTGCCGGTGCTGGATCGGATGAAGCGCCTGGTCGGTTTACTCACTCCGGAGAATGTGACCGAACTGATGATGGTGCAATCGGCCATGCCCCAACGGCGGGTTTTGTAAACTGGAGCGAATCACGTTGTAGTCACCGGCCTGTGGCCGGTCCACGTCAGACTTGTTTTCACGCGGGCAACGCCCCGCAGGGCCGTGGCCACAAGGGCTGAACGTGACTTAACTCGCTCCATCCTACGAACTGATGCGCATCGGCATCAGGACGTAGAGAAATGGCGTCTGAATTTTCAAAACGCCCGGGCTCATTTCGTCGATGAGATCGAGAAAGACTTCGTCTTCGGTCAACGCGCGCAGGGGCGCCATGAGAAATTCCGGATTAAACGCGATGGAAAAATCGCGACCCTTGTAGGCGACGGCGATTGATTCCTTCGCTTCGCCCACCTCCGGCGTGGTGGCAGTAATGTCGATATTGTTCTTGCTAAAGTTCAGCTTAATCGAGTGCGATTTATCGCTGGCGAGAAGGGAAACGCGCCGAAGCGAATTTAGAAATGTTTCGCGCTCGAGTTTTATCCGCTCTTTTGCCTCTGATGGAATGACCTGGCGATAGTTTGGGTAATTGCCTTCGATCAATTTCGAGACGAGCAGCGTTTTATTGAGATCGAATGCGATCTGGCCGCTGCCCATGCTGACCTTGATTTCGCCATCATCGGTAAGCAGGCGTTGCAATTCTGTCACCGCTTTCGTCGGGATAATTAAGTCAGCTTCATGGCTGCGCGGGAATTCCAGCTCGATTTCGACCATAGCGAGCCGACGCCCATCCGTCGCCACAAGTGTCAGCTTGTTGTCCTTAAAACTGAAGAGAACGCCATTAAGGACGTAGCGAGTTTCGTCCGTCGAGATTGCGTACGAAGTCTTGCGCAGTCCGTCGCGCAAATCTTTCTGCCGGATGGTGACAACTTTTGCGTCCTCGAACTTTGGCAGCGGCGGAAATTCTTCCTCGGGCAGCCCGAGGATTTTGAAAAAGCTTTGGCCGCTCCGGATGGAAGCAGCATTTTTTCCGTTAACATCTACCTGAATTTCACTCGAAGGCAGTTCACGGACGATGTTGAAGAGGCGACGGGCAGGGAGCGTGGTCGCCCCTTCTTTTTCTACATCCGCCTCGCAACTGCCCCGGACGCCGACATCGAGATCGGTTGTCGTGAGATGGATTTCGTCGCCGTGCGCCTGAAGCAAAACATTGGAAAGGATGGGAAGAGTGGTGCGGGTGCTGACCACGTTTTGGACCTGCTGCAGGCCTTCGAGCAGTTTTTCTTTCGCGACACTAAATTTCATTATGACGGTCTAAGATGTAAAGCTTTGGGTTTTGTTCGGCAACCGCAATCTCTCTAATGTCGGGCAAGGCCACTACGGCGGATTCGTCCGGCGGCAAGTTTGTAGCTGCGGTAGCCGGAATCGCAAGCTGGAAACACACCACTTGAGGCTCAACGCTGAAGGGAACTGTCAATGAAGGATATGGTCTGGCGAATATTGTCTTGTTCGGCCATCCGTCTCTTTACCAGCTTGCAGGCGTGCATTACCGTGCCGTGGTCGCGTCCCCCGAATGCGTCGCCAATTTCATTCAAGGACGCCTTGGTAAGTTCGCGCGCAAGAAACATCGCCACCTGCCGCGGAAAGGCGATGCTGGCCGGACGCCGCTTGCTTGTCATATCGGCCACGCGCACGTCAAAATGTTCGGCCACGCGTCGCTGAATTTGTTCGATTGTGATGGAATGGCGTCCTTCCTCCTGCAAAATATCCTTTAGCAAATGTTCCA
>Ga0193729_1000496_pt1 | contig 20721 bp, 18 predicted proteins | sample U1c2metaG_FD_143036 | JGI IMG/M metagenome (GOLD analysis project Ga0193729, IMG submission 143036) | Soil microbial communities from a riparian zone of the East river system, Colorado, United States - U1c2 | ecosystem: Environmental > Terrestrial > Soil > Riparian zone | place: USA: East River...
CCGGTGGCCGGGGCGCCTTCCGCCAGCGCCGAGGCAAGCAGTGTGCATACGCAAAGGATCCAAGCGACATTCTTCAAGAATCTATCCTCGAGATGAAGCGGCCGCCATTGTGAGCGGAGCGGGCGGCGTTTTCTAGGGGCAATTCCTCAGTCTGCGAGGCCATACCGCTCGCGATACCGCGTCATGCTCGAGAGGTCGCCCGCCTCGCCTGCCTTGGAGACATGGTGCATGAGGTCGGCCAGATTAACCACGGAAATCACGGGTATTTGGTACCGGCTGCGCACTTCTTGCACTGCCGAAAAGTCGCTGCCGGAGGCGCGTTCCTGGCGATCCAGCGCGAGCAGCACGCCGGCGGGGGTTGCCCCGGCCCCCTGGATAATATCAATGGACTCACGGATGGCCGTCCCCGCCGTGATCACGTCGTCGACGATCAAGACGCGGCCCTGCAGTGGGGCGCCCACGATCTTGCCGCCCTCACCGTGCTCCTTGGCCTCCTTGCGATTGAAGGCAAAGGGCACATTGCGCGCATGCCGCTCCGCCAGGGCCGCCGCGGTAATGGTTACGAGCGGAATGCCTTTGTAGGCGGGTCCGAACAACATGTCGAACTTCAAGTCGGAGGCTGCGGCCGCGGCCGCGTAGGCCCGCCCCACAGCGGAGATCGCGGCGCCGGTGTTGAACAATCCTGCATTGAAGAAGTAAGGACTTTCGCGCCCGGACTTGAGCGTAAAGCTGCCGAATCGCAGAACGCCCAGCTGCACGCACAGGTCGATGAACTCACTTTGATACGCCAAGGTCATGGGGACTGATATTATCGTGCGCGATGCACATCGTCACGACTCCTGCCTGCCTTTGACCGAACTCACCAAGCCTAAGCTGCTGCAGGCGCTGCGCGATAAGCGCCTGTTGGCCGTACTCTTTTTGAGCTTTGCTTCAGGCCTGCCTTTCAATCTCACCAATTTCACACTGCAAGCATGGTTGGCCTCGGAAGGCATAAACATCAAGACCATCGGCATGTTCTCGCTGGCGGCGCTGCCCTACAACATCAAATTTCTCTGGGCGCCGTTCCTCGATCGCTACTTGCCGCCGTTTTTGGGAAGGCGCCGCGGCTGGATTTTGATCTATCAGGCAGGACTCACGATCTGCATCGGCGTGATGGGATTCAGTTCTCCCACCCGTGAGTTGCCGGTGCTGGGCTTCATCGCCGTGTTGTTGGCATTTCTATCGGCGTCGCAGGACATCGTCGTCGACGCCTATCGGGTGGACACAATTCCGCCGAGCGAGCGGGGCCTCGCCGCCGCCACGCAGGCGTTCGGCTATCGCACGGCCGCCATGCTGGCGGGGGCAGTGCTGGTCTACATCGCCGGCAGTATGGGCTGGCGCTTGGCCTTTTTGTTCGTGGCCTGCCTGATGGCGGCGACCATGCTCGCGACGCTGTGGGCGCCCGAGCCCGCGGTGCCCGGCGTGCGGCCCGCAACCTTGGCGGCGGCCGTGTGGCACCCGCTGCGCGCGTTGCTGGCGCAAAAAGGCATGTGGGGTTTTTTGATTCTCATTCTTTTATACAAAGTCGGCGATGCGCTGGCGTTGAGCCTGTACAGCACCTTCATGATCCAGGGCGTGGGATTCTCGCTGCACGAGTTGAGCATCTTCGGCAAGGTCAACATGACCGTGTCCACGATGGTCGGCGTGGCGCTCGGCGGCTGGTTTTATCTTCGCTGGGGAACGTACCGGTCGTTGCTGATTTTCGGCATCGGCCAGTCGCTCACCAATTTACTCTATGCATGGTTGGCGACGGCCGGCAAAAAAGTCTGGCTGCTGGCGCTCGCGACTTGTTTGGATACCATGGTCGGGGGCATGGGACAGGCCGCGTTCGTCGCGTTCATCGTATCGTTGTGCTCGGTCAATTTCAGCGCGACACAGTACGCGATTTTATCCGCCATCGCCGTGCTGCCGAGAAACGTAACGGGGTACATCGCGAGCTTTCTGGTGCCGGTGGTCGGCTGGGCGCATTTTTTCACCATCACGTGCCTGAGCGCGGTGCCCGGATTGATTCTGCTGGTGGTTTTGCGAAAGCCGTTGAACGTCGTCGCGGCGCGCGAAGCGGCCAACGCCGCGGCTTGAAAGAGAAGCGCTGCTCCAGGACTATCGGCGCAGTGAGCGCTCGTTCGGATTGGACCAGGAGGTCCTCGCGTTGTCCTCGAACTCGCGGCCCAAATCTTCGGCTTCGACGTCGACGGCGCCCGACCAATCTTCCGGTGCATCGGCAACCTCGATGAGATCGTCGCGCAGATGCTCATTCCAACAATCGAAATCCATCTCCGCAACGGTGCCGTCGAAGTATTGAATCTCGATGGTCTCGTCTTGATGATCGATCGCTACGACCTCAAAGAGCTCGTTGGTACCGCCCCGGTACCACTCGCCTACGACCGGCCTGATTACGTTCATCGCCGCCTCCGTCTGCTATGCTCCTCGTTCAATTCAACTCCCAATGAGCCATTCGCGCAATATGTAATTTTTGCGCGCAGCAACATTACATGGTCGAACAGCTCATCAAGTTTTTTGTAGTCTTTTTCGTGGTGGTCGAGCCCATTTCCTTGATTCCTCTGTTCGCCGGACTGACGCAAGGGGCGAGCGCACGCTACAAGAAAAAAATGGCCGGCAAAGCGGCGGCGATTGCGCTGATCATCTGTGTCTTGTTCGCCTTGGTGGGCGCGAAGTTTCTCGACATCATGGGCATTTCCCTGAGTTCGTTTCGCATCGCCGGCGGAACGCTGTTGTTCTTGATCGCCCTGGAGATGGTTTTCGCGCGCACCTCGGGCACCAAATCGACCACTCCCGAAAAAGAAGAAGCCAAGACGCGCGACGATATATCGGTGTTTCCGCTGGCGTTCCCGTTCATCGCAGGCCCCGGGGCGCTTGCCACCATCTTGCTGACTTCCGGCGAGTTGTGGGGGAAACCCCTGCAGTTCACCGCTTTCTTGGGGGTGGTGTTCTTCGTGATGGTGGTCTGCTGGCTGCTGATGCTGGCAACGCCGCGGTTGATGAAGGTGTTCGGCGTCACCGGCGCCAATGTCATGAGCCGGCTATCCGGCGTGATCCTCGCGGCGCTCGCCGTTCAGTTCATCGTCGACGGCATTCGCGGCAGTTTTCTCGCCTCTTGAGTAGGCCAGATCCCATACACCGTGACCCAGGCGCTCGCCGCGCCGCTCGAAGCGCGTGGGGGGTCTGAACTCGGGCCGCGCCACAAAGTTGCGGTCCGGACTCAATGATCGAAGCGTCGGATTCGCGTTGCAGACCGCCAGCATTTGCTCCGCATATTCCTGCCAATCGGTGGCAAGCCTCAAGGTACCCCCCACGCGCAGCCTTGCCGCGATAAGGGACACGAACGCAGGCTCGATCAAGCGCCGCTTGTGATGACGCTTCTTGTGCCATGGGTCCGGAAAGAACACCAGCACCTCATCGAAGGATTGGTCGGCGATGCGATCGCGCAGCACATCCACGGCGTCGTCGCAGATGACGCGTAAATTCTTCAAATTGCCTTGATGGGCCCGGAGCAAAAGCCGCCCGACTCCTGAACGGTGCACCTCGATTCCGAGGTAGTCGGTGTGAGGATTGTTCTCCGCCAAACTCCCAATCACTTCCCCGGCGCCAAAGCCGATTTCGAGACAGCGCGGCGCATTACGGCCAAAAACGGCCGCGAGGTCCAGTGCGCCGGCGCCCGATTCAATGCCGTAGGCGGGCCATAGCTCGCCGAGCGCGCGTTCTTGCGCCGCAGTGGTGCGGCCGGCCCTCAAGACGAAGCTGCGAATGCGGCGTTGTGTCTGCATCGGTGCAAAGTGTGCCTGATATCATGTCGCGATGCGCAATACCTGTCTCTTGGCCGCTGCACTCCTGGTGATATCCGGCTGCGCCGGATTGCCGCGGCATGTCGAAAAGACGCGGTCGGTGGCCTTTCAGGAGCCCGGCACCACCACGCTGGGCCGCATCGTCGTCAGCGACGAAGTCGGCAAAAATCTTTCCGGCATCAGGCTGCTGTCCTCGGGCGATGAGGCGTTCGCGAGCCTCATCGCGCTGGCGGATCATGCCGAACGTACGCTCGACATTCAGTACTACATCATCCATGAGGATGAATCCTCGCGGACACTGCTGCATCACGTGCGCCTGGCGGCGGACCGCGGCGTCAGGGTGCGAGTGCTGGTCGATGATCTGAACACGGTGGGTGAAGACCGGCGCTTCATGCATTTGAGCTCGCACGCCAATGTCGAAGTGCGGGTTTTCAATCCCTTTACCGCCGGAAGATTCTGGACGTGGACCCGCTTCATCGCCTCGGCCACGAATATTCGGCGCATCAATCATCGGATGCACAACAAATTATTCGTCGCAGACAATGCGCTCGCCATCACCGGCGGCCGCAACATCGGCGATGCGTATTTCACGCTTGATCCGCACAGCAATTTCGTCGATTTGGATGTGGTCGCGGCCGGCCCCATCGTGCCGGCGCTGTCCGCATCGTTCGATGCGTTCTGGAACAGCAAGTACGCCATTCCGATCGGGTCGGTGGCATCCGCGATGAGTCCCGAGGACGCATCGGCGCCGCTGGTGGAACCCGACTTTTCCGTGAACGCCAGCTGGCTGGAGCATGGCCTCAACGCGCGCAATGTGCAGCTCATCTGGGTGCCGGCGACGGTGCTTGCGGATGGGCCGGCCAAGATTGCCAGTGAGACCTCCCCCGAAGAGGAACTCACCATCGCCAACGACATCACGGCGCTGATGAAAACGGCGAAACAAGAAATCATCATCATTTCACCATACTTCATACCGGGAAAGCAGGGAGTCGCGTTGATCGGCGACTTGGTCGCCCGCGGCGTGCGCGTACGAATCCTGACCAACTCCCTGGCATCGACCGATTCGCCGCTGGTGGATATCGGCTACGCGCGCTATCGGGTGGCGCTGCTGAAGCTTGACGTCGATCTTCGCGAGATGCGCCCGAAATTGGGGCAGAAGCACGCGCGCTTTCATCCTTTCCGCAGCTCGAATGCGAGCCTGCACGCCAAGGCACTGGTGATCGATCAGAAAATCGTCTTCGTCGGGTCGCTGAATATGGACGAGCGCTCGGCCAAGACCAACAGTGAACTGGGACTCGTGATCAGCAGCGCCGAGATCGCCCGGCAGATCACGAGCCTTCTGGATGACTTGAGCTCGGACAGCAGCTACAAGCTGCAATTGGATGCCAACCATCACGTCGAATGGGTGAGCGGCGAGCCCGGGGCGCAGAAGACCTGGCACACGGACCCGGAGACCAGCCGAACCGAGCGGGTTTGGCTCAAGCTCCTCTCGCCGTTCGCACCCGACGAACTGCTTTGACCGGTCGGCCAGCCGGTCTTTCGCCACGGATATCCTCCTAGGAAATCCTCAAGGTGCTCAAATACTCTTTTACCTTGCCGCGAAACCCTTCGCTGCTGGTCACGGTGGCGCCGCCGGCCAAGACCAAGATGAAGTCGCCCCGCAAGGTGCGATTTACTTCTTTAACATAATTCAGATTGACCAGGCAGGAGCGGCTGATGCGCAGCATGGGCTGCGAGCGCAGTGCCAATTCCGCCTGCTGCAGCGTGCTGCGGGCATGGAAATTGTCCTTGCCGACCCGGATGATGACGTAGTTGCGGTCCGCCTCGATCATTTCCACCCGGGCCGCGTCGATGACATGCAGATGGCCGCCAAACTCGGCGAGCAGACGCGCCTTCTCCTCGCCCGGCGCCCGGGCTCCACGCTCTAGTTGCGCGAGCAATCCTGCCAACAAGGTCTGCCGTTCCGCGTTCGAGTTCAAATGCCGCGGCCGCACGCGAGCCAGGGTTTTGCGGAACCGTTCCTGATCGAAGGGCTTGAGCAGGTAGTCCACCGCGCACACCTCGAAGGCCTCGAGCGCGTAAGTATCGTAGGCGGTGACGAACACCAATGAAGGCAGCTGCGAGGGCTCCAGTGCCCGCGCCAGGTCAATGCCGTTCAACGGGTCCATTTGGATGTCCAAGAACAAGAGTTGCGGCGGTGTGACGCGAATGGCGGCCAGCGCAGCCGCGCCATCGCCGAATTCGCCCACCACGCGCAGATCCTTTTCTGCCTCGCAGTATTCGCGCAGCGTGCGGCGACCGGCTGCCTCGTCGTCCACGATGATGACATCCATCATGTGCCGACGAGGGTGGTGGTATGCAATTTGCCCGCGACTGCGGCCTCGCGCATGACGGGGGGCGACTCGCGTATGGCCGGCATGCTGATTTCGCTGATCCATTCGCTGCCTCGAGCGCCGGCGATGAGGCTGGCCCGTCCTTCGAATTGGACGGCCATGCGCTCGCGCACGTTCTTGAGACCGATCCCGTCCGCCCCTGCGCCTCGGTCCGCGCACACCGAGTTCGTGACGCGCAGCAAAACCGTGTCGTCGACCATCGTCACGCCCACGCTCACCGTCACGATGCCTTGATGGCCCGACATGCCGTGAACCACCGCGTTCTCGATCAGCGGCTGCAGTATCAAGCTGGGCACCCATACCGCAGGGACTTCAACCGGATTCGGCAGTACCACGATGAGGCGGTCGGTGAAGCGCCGCTGCTGCAGCTCCAGGTAGAGACTTGCAAAGTGCAGCTCATCGGCCAGCCGCGAAAAATCGCGTTCACCGGCGTTGAGCAAACGCCGCAGCAGATCGGCCAGTTGCACCACCATCGACTGGGCGGCCTTGGGATCCCACTCGATATGTCCGCGGATCGTATGCAACAGGTTGAACAGGGTATGCGGCGATAGCTGCATGCGCAGCGCCGCGAGGCGCGCGGCGCTCCACTCACGCTCCAGCGCAGCGAGCCGCACTTCGGAATCGCGAAAGCGGGTATACAGAGCCAGTCCCGTCACCAGGGCCAGACCAAATCCGTAGGACGGCAGGAAACTCACGAAGCTGGCGAGCCACAGCGTCACCCAAAAAGGATCGCTCCAGGCGCTGACCACGTGCGACAGCGCAGTCCCGTGCGATTGGTCCTTGGCCATGATGACCTCGGAGAGAATCATCACCGGATACGCCATGGCCGAAAAGACCGCACCGAGAATCAACTGCAGGGGCAGTGCGATCAGGATGGGACGCCATTGCACCTTGAGGGAGGCCCAAAAAGACACCAGCAGCATGGGCAGCAGCAACACGTGCTGCAAAAGCCGCGTGTCCCAAGTGGCAAACACCATCACGTTGGTCACGCGAGCGATGCCATTGCTCATGCTGTAACCATATAAGAGATTCGATACGGTCACGTACACCCAGAACAGGCAAACGATGCCTAGAAACTGAGTCTGGGTCAGCCCTCCGGCGAAGCGCTGCGAAGATTGAGCCGATCCGATGCCCATCATGGGTCAAGCCTACCCCAAGTCACCCCCATTTGCGGCACCCGGGGACACCCGCGGGACGAAGCCGTCGCAATCCGGGACGAACTCGACATCCGGGTTCACACGAAGAGGCCTGTCGCGGCGTCTCATGGGGGTGTCTCATTCATTCACCCGAGGAGAGAGATGTCATGACTAAATTAGCTACCAAGATACTGCTGTTGGGCGGTCTTGCCGGGCTTGCGGCCGCCGGTGCTGCCGGCGCCTCTCCGGCGAACGGCGAGGTCGCCACGCAGATCGTGAGTTACAGTGCGGATATGTTGGACACGGATAGCGGGGCACAGGCCGTGTACCATCGAATCGCGAAGGCTGCCGAACGAGTCTGCCCGAATATCAGCTACTCGCTGCTGGTCCACAGCAGAGTCCAAAAATGCCGCGAAGATGCGATCAGCGCCGCAGTCAATAAAATCCATAACCAGCGGCTCGCCGCCGTCCATGCGGCCGCCAGCTCTAAATCATCGGGTTAAGGGATGATGACGATTTAGCGGCCAGCCGCAGGATCGAGCCGTACGGTGCGCTGCACCACCGTGACGTCGCCATCCTGCGAGCTGGTCGCATTCTGCGGCCGAGCCCGCTGCAGCGCCTGGCCTTCGGCCAATTCCTGCGGCAGCCCATAACTCTGATCGAATATCTGCACCGTGATTGGTGCTGCGGGCCCGTCGATCCCGAATTTGAGTCCCGCGCTTGGAATATTGGCCAGCACCAAGGCAGTGTCGCCGCTGCGAAATGTGTGCAGCTTGGCGCGCAACGGACCCGATTGCGTCGCGACGACCACTTCCTGAATGCGCGCGCTTGCCGGGAAAACCACGAAGGCGGTGGGCGCGCCACGCACCGATCGCACCAGCAGTTCGACCTGCGTCGCGGCTTGCGGGGCGCCCGATGCGGCTGAAATCGTGAGCTGCGGTGCCGCCAAATCCAGCGCGGGAGCGTCTGCAAAGAATCCCTTCACCGGATAGCCGGCGAAGCGGGGGCGCGCAACCGGATCGAACTTCGCCGCGCTCGCCATCGCGTGGGGCAGGCGCGGCGAGGCCGCCTGCGTCCACCAGTGCGCACGGCCGCTATCGGCATCGAGCCAGTATTCGATGTTGATCCGCTGCGGCCAACTCGGCGAATACATCGGCAGCAGCAGCGTGATGGATATCCCGGCAAAGGCCACGCCTGCGCCCAGCAGCGTCACGAACCGGCGTGCACCCCGACCGGCGTTGGCCAACATCGGCAGCGAGAATCCGGCCGCCAGGCAGAGCGTCACGGTCAAGATCGGCCATGCGGGCGCGCCGAGCGCCGCGTACAGCAGCAGCAACAGGGGCAACAGAACGGCGAACAGGGTGAGGGCGGGAGCGATAGCGGCAAAATCTACAGTGCCTGGCGCGGGTGTCCGGCCCCGGACGAAGGCCAGCAAGCACGGCAGGGCCGCCAGCGCAGCCGACCAGGCCGCGACCAGCGGCAAATAACTGGCTCCCGGTACGGCTACGGCGCTGGCAACCGACAGCAGCGCGACCAGCAGACTGGCGCCGAACCAAAAACCCCAAAAGCCGGCGCGGCGCGCGAACCACGCGGCGGTCGCACCGGCGCTCAAGAGCGCGAGCGCGGAGAATCCGATATGCATGGCCAGCGGATACGCGATCCAAGGAGGCGCGCTCATCGGCGGCGCTCTGCCCAGGATCTGCAGCAGCGCCAGCACGCCCAGGCTGAGCGCGCCGCCCACCAGCAGATTGACCAGCGCGCCGATCGCACCATACGTTGCCTGCCGCGCATTCAGCTGACCCCGGCGAAACAACACAACGGCTTGAGCCAGCAATAGCAGCAATGCCAGGAGCGCTGCCGGCAATACGAAGGCGATCGGCCAGATCAAGACAGCGCGCCCGAATAGATCGAAGAAAACAGAATCTTGCGCAGCCGGCCGCAAGTCGGTCGAGTTGGCAAGCGCCAGCACCGCGCTCAAGGCATTGTCGCCCTGATGCTGAATCGTGCCGGCCGATGCGTTGGCCCAGTTATCGAGGGGAGTGTGGTAGTGCCCGACATCGCCGATGAACGCGAAATTGAATCCTTGATACGCGGCCGCCTTGAAAATCGTGAAATCCGTGTTGTTCGGCAGCATCTTGTAGACGACGTAGCAAAGCGAGTTGGTGAACGGCCTCATCATTGCCGATGCGTACACGTGCATGAGCCAGGCATTCGCGGTCCCGGTTTCAAACATGAGGCTGGGACCGGAGACGCCGCGCGCCTCCATGTTGACCGCGGCCCAGACATGGCCGGCGAGACGATGTTCGCGGGTAAAGAGCACGGCGCCCAGCAATCCTGCCTCCTCGCCGTCGGTCGCGAGAAGCACGATCGGATGCCGGCGTGCGGGCATCATGCTCAAATTGCGCGCGATCTCGAGCAGACTCGCAACGCCGGCGCCGTCATCGGAAGCGCCGGGGCCCGCGGGCACCGAGTCATAGTGCGCGGCGAGCAGCACGGCATCCTTGCCCGTCACATCACCGCCATACGTCGCGATGATGTTGGTGGGAGTGCCGCAATAGCCGAAATCATTGCACACGAGCCCCGTCTGCAACTCGGTGGCGTAGCCCAGTGCCGTCAAGCGCTTCACGATTCGCTCGCGCACGGCCGAATTCGCGGCGCTGCCGATCGGATGCGGCACATCATCGCCCACCAGATCTTTGAGGATGGCCTGCGCTCTCGAGGCGGAAAAAACCGCCGGTGAAACCTCAGGCCCCAGCGGAGACGGATTGCGGTACGCCAGCAGTGTCGCCGCGAGCAGCAGCGCAACCCCGGCGCCGGCGATGATCAGTCCACGATCATTTTCAATCGCCATGACTAATCCCCGGTCTGTTGCTCGTCCTTAGCCTGTTGCTCGGCCTCGTAGCGCTTGATCCCGTCGAGAATCTCCGCATGCGCGAGCTCGATGCCCGACCAGCCTAAAACCTTCACCCACTTGCCCGCTTCGAGATCCTTGTAGTGCTCGAAGAAATGCTGGATTTGCTTGAGACGGATCTCCGGTACATCGGCGATGGTTTTCCAATGCGTGAACAGTGGACAGATGTCGTCGGTCGGAACGGCCAGCAGCTTGGCATCTCCTCCGGCTTCGTCGTCCATGCGCAGCACGCCCAGGGCCCGGCAGCGCACCACCACTCCCGGCAGCAACGGGAAGGGCGTGTGCACCAGCACGTCGACCGGATCGTCATCATCGGCGATGGTGCGCGGCACGTATCCATAGTTGGCCGGGTAGTGCATCGAGGTCATCATGAAGCGGTCCACGAACAAGGCGCCCGACTGCTTGTCAACCTCATATTTCACCGGATCCGACTGCATCGGAATCTCGATGATGACATTGAATTCCTCGGGAACGCGCTTGCCGGCTCCTACATCATGAACGCTCATCTCGATCCTTAAACACGATGACTCAGCGCAACATACCCGTAACGGCGCATCCGCACTAGTCGATCGCGATTCCGTGCGGCTGGCCGCCGGCGGCAAAGGGTGAACCGGCGATCGGGGTAAGCGCGCCCGAGGTGCCGACGGCATAGGCCGAAACATTGTTGGAATTGAAATTCACCGCATACACAAACTGACCCGAAGGGTCGATCGCGACGCTGATCGGCAGGGAGCCGGCCGCGGCGGCGGACACGAATGTCAGCGCGCCGCTATTCGGCGTGATGGCGTAAGTGGCAACTTGATTTGCGGCATCGACATTGGCCGCGAAAACGTAGCGTCCCGCGGGGTCGACGATCAGCGATTCCGGGTTGGTTCCGGATGCGAAGGGGGAGCCTGGGACCGCGGTCAACGCGCCGGTGGAGGCCGTGAGGGAATACGCCGCCAGGCTGTTTGCCCCTTCGTTGGCGACAAAGGCGAATGCTTCCGTCGGGTCGATGGCAATCGACACCGGACCCGCGCCGGCCGCGAACGGCGATCCGGATATGTTGCTCAACATGCCGTTGCCCAAGTCGATGAGAAACACCGTGACATTGTTGCCGGTGAAATTCGTGGCGTAGAGAAAATTGCCGTTGGGATCGATCGCCAGGGATGCGGGCTCTGCGCCCACGTTGAAGGGCGAGCCCGTAACCTGCGTCAGCGTGCCGTTATCAATCGCGTAAGCCGACACGTTGTTGGACGTCAGATTGGCGACATAAAGGTAGCGGCCCGTCGGATCGACGGTGACGGCGCCGGGAGCGGTTCCCGTGGCCGTGGAAAAACCAACCGCCGTCGGAACTCCCGTGGCGGCATCGATGGAAAATACCGAAATCGTATTCGATCCGCTGTTCGCCACGTAGAGGAATTGGCCGTTCGGATCGACGGTGAGCGCAGTCGGTGTGGTGCCGTTTGCCGCAAAAGGCGAGCCGCCGATGGGCAGCAGCGCGCCGCCGTCGATGACGTAGGCCGAAATCGTGTTCGATTGCCGGTTCGCAACATAGGCAAAACGTCCGGTTTGCGTGCAGGAGACGTTCACATTGGTAATGGCGGCCTTGTCGATGGTGCCGGAACCGTTGCGCACGGTGCAGGTTTGCGACGGATTGGAGGGCTGGGTCTTCACGGTGACCGAGTAGGCGGCGTTGTTCGCGAGGCGATCGCCGAAGACGAAACTGCCGTTGGTGCTGAAGCTCAAGTCGCCGCTCCCGTTGATCTCGAGCACGAGCCCGGTTCCGTTCAAACCGGTCACCGTACCCCCGATCGTGTACTTGGTTCCACCGTTGATGGGACACCCCGACAGGGCGAAACCCATGGCACTCACCATCACTAGGGCCTGTATCTTCACGAACGCTCTCCGGAAATTTTTACAACCGCCTACTACGACAACCGCGCAGCGAATTCATGCGCTCACGTTCAGCGCAAATTTGCGTCAAGAATTGTGTAGATGGTGAATCATTGTAAGCTGCGTGCAGCCATTGGTTACAATTGTGATCATCGGCGCAAAATCGACGGATTAATTGCGCGAGAATATCGTTCGACGCGGCTCAATTCGATGTCGCCGATGGCCGACATGCAGCAAATGAGTGCAAAGGATAACCATGCCAATATTCAGATCGGGTGAAATCAAGATCACCATACTGCTGAGCGCCGTGCTCATTGCAGCACTGGGCCCACGCATTGCCGGCGCGACCTTGGGGGAACCGGAGATCACGGTTCAAAGCGATGTCGCGCAGCTTCGCGCCTCGATCAAGAATTCGGATGATCGCGCGAGCTATCGCGTTCACGAGATCCAGCTGCCCGGCGGCACGCTGCTGCGCGAGTTCGTCGCGCCCGACGGCAAGGTGTTTGCGGTGGCATGGAACGGGCCGACCAAGCCCAATTTGCGGCAAGCCTTGGGCAAGTATTTCGATGCCATGGTGTCCGCGCCCAAACCCAAGTTCGCGGATCGCAGGCACCTGCAAATTCAACAAGGAGATCTCGTCGTGCAGGGCAGCGGCCACATGCGCGCCTTTTCCGGCCGGGCCTATTTGGCCAGCGCCATTCCCAGCGGCGTCAATCTCGGAGACTTGCACTGATGGCGTCGTGCATCGGACCTGTTCGCGCCGTACTCATTGCAGCTTGCTGCTTGGCGGCTGTTGCTTGCGGAGGCGGAGGTGGCGGCGGAGGCGGCAGCGGCACACCCCCGCCACCTCCACCCCCACCACCTACCAATAATGTGGCCAGCGTGATCGTCGATGAGGGACCCGCTAGTCAGAGCGTCAATACTCTCTTTACATCGGTCACGGTATGCGTGCCCGGCAGCACGACCAACTGCCAAACCATCGATCACATTCAAGTGGACACCGGTTCGTATGGGCTGCGTCTTTTGGCGCCGGTGCTGACCGTCACGCTGCCGGTGGAAACTCTGTCGAGCGGCAATTCTCTGGCCCAATGCACGCAATTCGTCGATGGCTTCAGCTGGGGACCCATCGCCCTGGCGGATGTGCAAATCGCCGGCGAGACCGCGAAGTCCCTGCCGGTCCAGGTGATCGGGGATTCCCGATTCGCGACCGTTCCGGCCGCTTGTTCGGGCACAGGCACCGCCGAAGATACGGTCTCGAGTTTCGGCGCCAACGGCATTCTGGGCATTGGGCCGTTCGAATTGGATTGCGGCGATTGCGATACCGTCACCCACGGCCTGTATTTCGCGTGCGCAACCGCCACGACCTGCACCGACACGACGGTGCCGAATGCCATGCAAGTGCCGAACCCGGTCACGCACTTTGCCGCGGACAACAATGGCAGCATGATCGACCTGCCGGCCGTGGCAGCCGGCGGTGCGGTGACGCTCAGCGGCTCGCTCATCTTCGGCATCGACACGCAATCGAATAATCAATCCGGGACTCAAACCGTGTTGACCGTGGACGGGAATGGAGAATTGGCGATGACATTCAACGGCCAGACCTTGGCCAATAGCTTCATCGACAGCGGCTCGAACGGCATTTATTTTGCCGACAGCAGCATCGCAACCTGTACCACCACGGGCCTGACCAGCTTCTACTGTCCCGGGAATACCCTGACTCTGGGCCTCAGCATCCAGGGCCAAAACGGAGTCATGGTGAACAATTTGACCTTCGGCGTCGGGAATGCCCAGACGATGTTGAACGCCAACCCAACGTTCAACGTCTTTCCGCAGCTGGCCGGCCAGCTTCCGGCCGGCAACGCGGGCACTTTTGACTATGGTTTGGCCTTCTTCTACGGCAAGCGCGTCGCGGTTGCCGTGGAGGGCAACATGACGTCGGTCGGAACCGGCCCCTACATCGCATTTTAGGCCAAGAGCCCGGCGCCTACCCTTCATGTTGAGAGGCAGGATAGACTGCCTCTCAATGAATACCACGGCGTCTTCCACGGCGGCTGGCACCGGCAATCTCCAGCTCGAGTATGTGTCTTCTCATCGCGTCGCGTCCCAGCCGGCGTCTTGGTGGCAAAGCGTCTTGGGTGTGGTGGGATTCGAGAAGCCGCCCGCCATCGCTCGAACCCGGGTGCCCGTGACCGCCAGCATGACGCGCCCGTTGCGGGCGAATGACCTGTGCGAAGTGTGGCGGGTCTCCGGACCCCACTCACCGTTGTCGAGCGGCGAAACGGCGCAGACCCGCGTGCAGTATCGATATTCCGAGGATCTGTTGTTCGGTTCCCTCACCATTGCGGAGCAGGCAATCGATGCGGGCAGCGAAGCGGGGGCGTTGCTGCGCGCCACCGAGATCGCTTATCAAGAAATCTTCGACGTCCTGAATCAAACCGGACATCGGCACCTGATTCGAATTTGGAATTACCTTCCCGACATCAACGCGCAGGCCGGCGACGATGAGCGCTATCGGCATTTCAATTCGGCGCGCCAGATGGCGTTTCGCAAGTCAGGACGCGCCACCATGGGGTCTGTGCCCGCTGCCAGCGCATTGGGTTCGCCCGCCGGCAGCCCGATATCCATTTATTTTCTGGCGGCGCGCAGGCCGCCCAAAATGATCGAAAATCCGCGCCAAACCAGCGCCTATCACTACCCGCCGAAATTCGGCAAGCACAGCCCGATTTTTTCGCGTGCCTGTGTTTGGGGCGAATCCGGCGGCAGCAATTTATTCATCTCAGGTACCGCGAGCATCGTCGGCCACGAAACCATTCATCGCGGCGACGTCGTCGCGCAGACGCGCGAAACCATGATCAACATCGGCGCGCTATTGGACGAGGCGAATCGCGTGGTCGGCGCGGCCCGATATTCTCTGGAAGGCCTGCGGCTCAAAGTGTACGTGCGCAAACCGTCGGATCTGGCCGCGATCGAGGCCACCCTGTCGCAGTTGCTGATATCCGCGGCCGACATCGTATACCTGCAAGCCGACGTATGCCGCGAGGATTTGCTCGTGGAGATCGAAGCCATCGGTTAGGAGCCGGCCCGGCGCTACGGCTTGTACGAAAATGCCTTGTTGGGGTATGGCGGCGGACCGGGTACCGGGCGCGGATCGTTTCGAATCTCCTCTTTCAACAGGTCCAATGCGGCTTTGAGTTGCGCATCCGAACCGGCGAAGGTGGCGTGCGGAAGATTGTCGACAATGATGTCGGGGTCGACGCCGTGCCCCTCGATCAGCCACTTGCCTTCCGGTCCGTAGACGCCGATTTCCGCCGCCGTGGCAATTCCGCCGTCGGCTTCGAAATTACTGCCGCTCAGCCAGATCTCCCCGCCCCAGGTGCGCACACCGATGGTCTTGCCCAACTTGAAGCGATGGAAACCTTCGGTGAACGCCTCGCCATCGGATGCGGTTTCCTGATCGCATAGCACCACCATGTGACCGCGGAAGGCATACTGCATGTTCCACTCGGAATCGCCGACGCGCGGCTGCCAGTAGAACCAGGCTTGGCGCAGCAGCTTTTCCAACAGCCAAGAGTCGATATTTCCGCCGTGGTTATGGCGAACGTCGATGATGAGGCCCTGGCGTTTGTAGATGGGATAGTAGTCCCGAGCCCACTGATCGATATCCTCAGAACCCATGGCGCGCAAATGGACGTAACCGATTTGCCCGCCGGACTCCGCATCCACTTTCAGGCGCCGGGTGTATTCCCATTCCGAGTAACGCAGATTCACCTCCTCGGCGGCCCTGATCGGCGTGACCAGCACGTCACGGGTCTCGCCGGAGGAGGATCTCACCCGCAGCAGCACTTGGGAGCCGGCACGGCCGCGCAGCAGCGCGCGCTCATCGGATGCGGCGAGCGCACTTTCTCCATTGATGCTGACGATGACCTCGCCCTCCTTGACGCGCGACTCCGGGCGGTCCAGGGGCGGCGCGGTGTTCGGCAAATCCGGATCGTGAATGTACACATGCTCCACCACGAAGCCGCCCGCCTTTTCATCCCGCCGCAAGCGGGCGCCGAGCGCGGCCAAATCGACATGATCGGAGGGCTTGCGTACATCGCCGCCATGCACAAAGATGTGCAGCGCCGACAACTCCCCCACCATTTGCGCGATCACTTCATTCAACTCGTCGCGGTCCGATACGCGATCCACCAACGGCAGATAGCGCGTGCGCATCGCATTCCAATCGACTCCTTGCATATTGCGGTCATAGAAATAATCTCTCTCCAGCCGCCACGCATCCAAAAAAATTCCACGAAAATCCGCGCGCGGACTGGTGAGGAAGGACCAGCCGGACAAGTTGATGGTCGATTTGGCGAGTACCTTCTGATCCGAAAATGCCGCGGACTTCACGTCGGACTCGACGATGTAAAAGGCTTTATCCTTCGAAATGAGCATCTTCTTTCGATCAAGCGAAATCTCGAAGTTTTTGACCTCGCCGGCGATTGTTTCCAACTCGTCGCCCTTGTTGGCGATATCCAGACATTTCAGCGCCAGCTTGCGAGGCGCTTCGTCGGAGCCGTCCAACCAGCACAGGCGTTTGTCGGTGATTTGCAGGTTGTCGTAGTTGCCCGGCGGCACCGGAACCTCGCTCAAACGCGACTGCAGTTCCGTGAAGTCGATCTTCACATCCTTGGACGGTCTCGAACCCGAAACGACCGTGGCCGCGTTTTTGCCCGGCGGAGCTTTGGCGTCGCCGGCTTTTGCCTCGGCAGACTTTGCCTCGGCAGATTTGTCATCGTCCTTCGCGGCAGGTGCATCCGGATGCAGTTCATCGGCAGGCAGAAACGGCGAACGCAGGCCCGAACCCAAGGCCAGCACGTAAATTTTCACGGGCCGATCGAAATGCGGTTCCGGCTGCCGCGAGCCCCACGGAGACTCAACCGTGGTCTTGAGCGATCGGTCCGACAAAAAGTACAGCCGTTTGCCGTCGGTGCTCCAGGCAGGGCTCACGCTGTTGTAGCGGTCGGAGGTAAGAGGTTGAATGGCGCCCGAATCCACATTGTAAATGCTGATTTGCAAGAATTGGTTTGCCGCCGTTTGCACGAAGCTCAACCAACGGCTGTCGGGAGACCACGTTAGATTGTCGAAGCCGCCGAATTTGGACTGAGCGATTCGCTTGTCCTGCCGGGTGCCGACGTCATAAACCCAAAGTTGCTGGTCCTTGTCATGATGCGCCAACCATCGGCCGTCGGGCGAGGGGACACCGTCCAAACGCAGCACTTTCGAATTGCGCGTCCATTGTTCCGCTGCGCCCACGCCGTTTGCCGGGTATTTCCAAAATTCCGTTTCACCGCTCTCCGTTGAAACCGAAATGACATTCCTGCCGTCGGGTAGAAATCGCGCTTCCCGATAGCGGACGCCTGGATTGCCGGCCACCTTGATGACGCGTCCGCTCTTCGCCGGCAAGGTAAACACTTCGCCGCGCGCGGTGAATATCGCGCGGCCGCCGTCCGGAGAAATGTGCACGCTGGTGAGATAATCGAGAGGCGCCTTTACCCAGTGTTCGCGCAGCTGATCGAAATCGGACACCGTGGAAATTGGGATGATTTCCTCGTGACCGGTCTTCAAATCGAGCAACCACAGGTCGGCGCCGCACGCATACACCACGCGTCCCTCCGACAGCGACGCGCCGGCAACATCGAATCCGTGCTGGCGGCTCTCCTGCTTGACATCGCGGCCTTGAGTGTCCATCGAGTACACATTCATGACGCCGTCGCGGTCCGACAGAAAATAAATGCGTGCGTTCCAAAACATCGGATTGCGGGAGGTGCCGGCCCAATCCCCCGTCAATGGCACCGCCTCGCCCGCGCCATCGAAGCGCCAGATGGTTTCGTTGTATCCGCCTTGATAGCGCTTGGTGGAACTCGGCTGCTTTTTCCAGCGGGTGAAGAAAAGTGTATGGCCGTCGGAGGAATAAGCGGCTTCCGATCCTTCGGCCAATGCAACGACCTCACGGCCGCCGTGATTGTCGAGGAGTACCAGCTTAGGATCCGGCAGCGTCGAGTAGCGGCTGGTGCTCACCATCAGGCGGCCATCCGGAGCCCAAGCGGCAGGAATTGCGTCGCCGTTCCAGGTGCGTCTTTCTGGAACGCCGCCGGCGAGCGGTACCGTATAGACCTCGCTCGGTCCTTCGTACTGTCCGACGAAGGCAACCATTTGCCCATCCGGCGAGATGCGCGCCATCGATTCGACACCGGGGTTGGAGGTCAGGCGTCGCGCGGCGCCGCCGCGAATTCCCACCGACCAAAGATCGCCTTCCGAAGTGAACACCACGGTGTCGCCATGGACCGATGGATAGCGGTAGTATCCGCCTTGAGGCGGTGCATCGCTTGCCGCCGCAGCGACGGAAGCCAAGAGACAGACGGCGATGAGAACGGCGGCGCCGGGCGACGCTTTATTGAGCAGCATTTTTATCTCCGGCTATTCCTGGTAATAATTGCACAGCGTAGTTCGGCGCGATAGGAGCTTAGAAAATGAACGAAGAAAAATCGAGTGCCAGGCATTATCGATGGGCGGAGTTGCCGGCCGAGTCGATGAAAGGCGGCATAACGCGCCAGTTGATTACCGGCGATCGCATGATGATCGCTCACGTGCGCCTCAAAAAAGGCGATGAAGTGCCGCGGCATTCGCATGAGAATGAACAAATCACTTACATCCTCGAGGGCGCGCTGCACTTTTGGTTGGGCCCCAAAGGCGACCGCGAACAGACCGTGCGCGCCGGCGAAGTGTTGGTCATCCCTTCGAATCTCGAGCATCGCGCCGTGGCGCTCGAAGACACGCTCGATGTCGATGTGTTCAACCCGCCGCGACAGGACTGGCTGAACGGCACCGACGCTTACTTGCGCCGCTGAAGCTCGGACGCGGCCATGCCCTTGGCCAGCGCCGAGCAAGCGGCTTCATCCAATCCCGCCCGCGCCCAGCTTCGTTCACTGATTGGCATGAGACCCTAGATCATAAGATGCGGCGGCACACGCGCATTGGCCGCGCGCTCGTAAGCCCTGGCGACCTGCAGCAGCAATCCATCTTGATTGCGGCTGGTCACCAAGGTAATTCCCACCGGCAGGCCGCCGACCAATCCTGCCGGCACCGTTAGGCTGGGGTAGCCGGCGACCGCGGCCGCACTCGCGATTTGCGACGATCCGCCTCCGCGCCGATCTCCCCACACGGGGTCGATCAGATCAGCCGGTCCGTTGCTGGGCCCCACCAGCACCTCGACTCCTTGTTGACCCAGCAGCGTGGCGAGGCCCTCGACATCCGCGGTGCGCTTCAAGGTCGCCAGCACCTTTTGATAGGCATCATCGCTCAAGGGTCCTTTCGCGTCCGCCATTTCAAAGATTTCCTGGCCAAATACGATGAGTTCTTGATCCGCATGCGCCCGATTGAAGGCGATCAGGTCGGTGAGGGTCTTGCAATCGACCTGCGATGGGTCGAGCGTGCCGAGGTAGGCATTGATGGCGTCCTTGAACTCGTAGAGCAAGCCATCGAGTTGCGAGTCGCCCATCTCGTCAAACGCCTTCGGGGACTTCAAGTCCACGGTCACCGCGCCTTCGTGCTCGAGCGCTGCACGCGCGTCGGCGAACAGCCCAGTCGTGTCCGGATGCGCGCCTTGCGGCACGGGCATGACGCCGACGCGCACGCCACGCAGGCGAAACGCTTCGATGTCATGGCCATGCGCACCGAAGCCCAGCGGCCGCTCGGCGATCACTGCGGCAAGAATTGCTGCATCCCCCACGGTGCGGCACATCGGGCCGGCCGTGTCCTGCCGCGGCGAAATCGGCACCACACCCTTGCCGCTGACGACGCCCACCGTGGGCTTAAAGCCAACCAGGCCATTGAGGGAGGAGGGCGAGAGGATGGAGCCATTGGTTTCCGTGCCGATGGCTGCCGCACAGAAACTCGCCGCAGCGGCGACGCCGGAACCGGCGCTCGAACCGGAAGGATTGCGGGCGGGGTCGTAGGCGTTGCGGACCTGGCCGCCGACACCGCTCCATCCGCTGCATGAACGTGTCGATCGAAAATTTGCCCATTCGCTCAAGTTCGCCTTGCCCAGGACAATCGCGCCGGCCGCGCGCAGCCGGGCAGCCAGCGGCGCATCCGCCGGGCGGAATGATCGGGCGAGTGCGTAGGACCCGGCGGTAGTCGCAACCGGATCGCGGGTTTCGATGTTGTCTTTGACAAGGATCGGAATGCCATGCAGAGGTCCGCGCAGCTTCCCTGATTTACGTTCTGAATCAAGGCTTCGCGCGTCTTTGAGCGCGTTCGGGTTGAGGGCCAGAACCGAACGGTATTCGGGGCCATGCTGATCGAAACGAGCAATGCGGTGCAGGTATGCGGCCGTCAGGCCTTCCGAGGTCACGGTGCCTGCGGCCAGGGCTCGCTGCAGGCCCGCGATGGACTGTTCCGTGGGATCAAAAACGAGGGGCCCGGCGCGCAGCTCGCCCACCGCGGCGGCGACCGATAGGGCGCCGGCTGTTGTAATAAAGCCTCTACGATTCATGAATTCTCCCGTGTGAAATGGCGTGAGC
>Ga0193729_1000497_pt1 | contig 20717 bp, 22 predicted proteins | sample U1c2metaG_FD_143036 | JGI IMG/M metagenome (GOLD analysis project Ga0193729, IMG submission 143036) | Soil microbial communities from a riparian zone of the East river system, Colorado, United States - U1c2 | ecosystem: Environmental > Terrestrial > Soil > Riparian zone | place: USA: East River...
TGTGCACTCAGCAGGCTTGGCAGAGTTTACTTTAGCCCCGGATTCTCGCGGTGATGTACTCGACGCAGCATGGCTAGATTGCTGCAAAATATTTATCCGCGCGATCGGTGCAGCGGCGCAAGACAACGTAATCCTATGCCTACAGGACGCCATCATCAGTTTAACTTCGCCATCATGGGTTTAACTTCCAGATTCCGAGATTGATCGCTGTCGCGAAACTGACCCACAGAAAATACGGCACCAAGATGACGGCCGCGCCGATCCGCACGCGCGCGAATTCACGCAGGGTCCAGCCGATGGCCAGCCACAGGGCAACGATGTCGAACAAGCCTGCGTCGATATTCTTCAAGCCAAAGAACAGCGGCGGCCACAGGGCATTGAGGAATAGCTGCACCGCGTAGGCGGCAATCGCCGTAGTGCGCCCGCGATGATAGCGCTCGCGCCAAATGAGCCATGCAGCGCTGCCCATCAGCACGTAGAGGGCTATCCACACGGGCGCAAACCAATTTTGCGGCGGCAGCCACCCGGGCTTGGCCAGCGCGGCATACCACTGCGTCGCCGACGCCGATATACCGGGCGAAAATACCGCGCCCAGCGCGCCCACGCCAAGGGCCAGCAGCACGAACAGCGTGAGTACGGGTAAATTCGGCCGAGAATTGCGGCCGCGATAGCTGGTCGAACCCTCGATTGGAATTCTCATTCGATTCGCGGCCTGGACCTCAGTCTGACGAAGAGGAGGATGGCAGCGATCATCTGCAGCCCTCCAAACCAGCGATATTGCGTGGTTTGGGCCAGCCAAATCAACCCGGATAGCCACAGCACCCCGGCAGCGATGGCCGTGTCGCGCCGCGCAGCCGCCCCGCGCATTTCGGCACGCAACTGCGCCAGCCCTGCTTCGACGGACGGTGCGGTGCCTTCCGCCGCCTCGCGCACCGCGGTCTGCAAGATCTGGGGTACCTGCCGCAAGCTCATCAGGGCGTCGGGCAGGTGAGCGCGAATTTCCTTGAGGATGGTGCGCGGGCGAGTGCGCTCGCGCATCCACTCGCTCAAGACCGGCTGGGCCGTCTTCCATAGATCGAGCTCGGGGTACAACTGCCTGCCCAAGCCTTCGATATTGAACAAGGTCTTCTGCAACAAAATGAGCTGCGGTTGCACCTGCATGTCGAAACGCCGCGCAGTCTCGAACAGCCGCAGCAGCACTTGCGCGAAAGAGATTTCCTTCAGCGGCTTGTTGTAGATGGGCTCGCAGACCGTGCGCACCGCCGACTCGAGCTCATCCACCCGGGTGCCCTTGGGCACCCAGCCGCTTTCGATGTGCAGCTGGGCGATCCGGCCATAGTCGCGGTTGAAGAAAGCCATGAAGTTTTCGGCGAGATAATGCTGGTCGCGCGGCTGCAAGGTGCCGACGATGCCGAAATCGACTGCGGCGTAGCGCGGATTTTTCGGATCGTCGATCTGCACAAAAATATTGCCGGGGTGCATGTCCGCGTGAAAAAAATTGTGGCGGAACACCTGCGTAAAGAATATCTCGACGCCGTTCTCGGCGAGTTTGGCGATGTCCGTGCCGCGCGCGCGCAATTCTTCGACCTGGCTGACGATGACGCCGCGAATCCGCTCCATCACCATGACGTTTTGGCGGCAATAGTCCCAGTGGATCTGCGGCACGTACAACAGCGGCGAGCCGGCAAAATTGCGCTTCAATTGCGAAGCGTTGCCGGCCTCGCGCATCAAGTCCAATTCATCGGTCACGGTCTTGCGGTACTCGCGCACCACTTCGATCGGCCTGACGGGGCGCGCCTCGACCCAATATTCGTGCGCGAGCCCGGCGAGTGCGTCCAGTACCTCGAGATCAAGATCGATGACCTCGCGCATCCCCGGACGCAGTACTTTGACCACGACGTCATCACCGTTCTTTAAAGCGGCCGCATGCACCTGGGCAATGGATGCCGCGGCGAGGGGGGTGGACTCGAAGCTGCCGAATATTTCGTTGAGCGGCTTGCCGAACGTCCTCTCGATCATCGCCATGGCAATTTCGCCGGAGAACGGCGGCACGCTGTCCTGCAGTTTGGCCAATTCATCGGCAACATCGACAGGCAGGAGGTCGCGGCGCGTCGAGAGGGCCTGGCCGAACTTCACGAAAATCGGGCCCAGCTCCTCGAGAGCGAGGCGCAATCGCTCGCCGCGCGAGCCGCCGATGCGGCGCTGAAACCACGTCCACGGCGAGAGATAATAGAGATAGCGCAATGGCCGGTACATGTGCGTGGCGCGCACAAATTCGTCCAGCCGGTGCCTGACGAGCGCGCGCTGGATTTGCAGCAGCCGTGCCAGCACTCGCAGGCGCATCACAATGTGCCCTTCGCGCTGCCGTCCTTCGCGCTACCGTCCTTCGCGCTGCCCTCCAGCCCCTTGAGCCGCGCCTCGACTCTCTCGGCGCCGTCGCGCACGGTGTCGACGCCGCGCAGGAATTCTTCCATTTCGGTCTTGGTGACGAGATCGCGGCCTTCCTCCTGCAGATACTCGGCGATATTTTCACCCGCGGTACGCCTGGCGCGGCGCGCCCAAGTGCGCACGCTCTTCGCCAGCTGGGACAAATGCCGCGCCGGCAGGTCGCCCACCCAACGCGACAGTTCCTCTTCCAGATCCGGGCGCGCGGCCGTGAACAGTTCACGATACAAGTTGGCGATTTCGGCATCGCCGCGAACTTGCACGGAAGATTTGACTTGGGAAGTGGCCCCGCCGCCTCTTAGCATTTGCAGCAGCGCCGGTGCGGACCCTGAAATGACGGCATCGGCGGGCGTATCCTCACCGGCCAACAATGCGAGCCGGCCTTGAAAGCACGAGGCGCGTACGCGGGTGATGCCGTCGACCTCGACTTGCAGGCTGGTTCCTTCGAGGCGCTTGGCCAGCGCCGCTGCCCGGCTCGACACCGCAATGTTTCGATTGAAAGCGGCTTCGGCCGATGCCAACCAGGCGGAAGTCGCGGGCATCAGATCTTGAAGCCGCGATGAACGGCCACGATGCCGCCGCTCAAGTTGTGATAGCGCGTTTGCGCGAACCCGGCATGCCGCAGCATCTCGAGCAGGGTCTCTTGATTGGGGTGCATGCGGATCGATTCCGCGAGATAGCGGTAGCTATCCGCGTCGTGCGCGACCAAGCGTCCCAAGAGCGGCAGTACCTTGAAGGAATAAGCGTCGTAGAGCGGCTTCAAGCCCGGCGCCACGGGCGTCGAAAACTCCAAGATCAATAATTGTCCGCCGGGTTTCAAGACACGGTACATGGACTCGAGCGCCGCCGCCTTGTCGGTGACGTTGCGCAGGCCGAAGCCGATGGTGACGCAGTGAAACGCGTTGTCCTCGAAGGGCAGACGCTCGGCATCGGCGACGATGCATTCGACATTCCCCACGTGCCCCGCATCGAGGAGGCGATCGCGGCCGATGTCCAGCATGGCCGGATTCACATCCGACAGCACGACACGTCCCGCCTTTCCCACTTGCCGAAGCAATCCGGCGGCGAGATCGCCGGTGCCCCCGGCAACGTCCAGGGCGTACTGTGCAGGGCGCAAGCCCGTCAAGGACAGCGTGAAGTGCTTCCACAGCCGATGCGCGCCGAACGACATGAGGTCGTTCATGACATCGTACTTGCCGGCCACGGAGGCGAATACCGAACGCACGCGCGCGGCCTTATCGGCCGGCGCGACCTGTTCAAACCCAAAATCCACGCGATCGGAATCAGCCATTGGTCCATTGTAGCCGACTGGCGCGGGAAGCTATGCGCAGGTCGGCTATGTGTCGGCTACGCGCAGGTCGGCTATGCGCAGGAAGCGATGCGCCGGCAGGGTTCCGCTAAGCGTTCCGGTGTTCCGCGCAGCGCTGCAAATAGCGCGCCCAATTCGCGTTCAGGTCCCGGCCCAACTGGTACAGCACGCTCCAGGAATACAGGCCGGTATTGTGGCCATCGTCGAAGAACAGGCGCAGCGCGTAATTTCCCACCGGTTCAATGCTGCTGATTCCCACGTTTTGCTTACCGAGCTGCAGCGTGCCTTCGCCGCCGCCATGGCCTCTGACCTCGGCCGAGGGAGAGAAAACCCTCAAGTATTCGAAGGGCAACTCGAAATGCGATCCGTCGTCGAAGTGCACCTCGAGCAGGCGCGATCCGGTGCGCAGCTTGATGTCGGTGGGCTGCGGCACGGACGGCGCGCTCACAGGATATACCGCGATAAATCCTGATCCTTCACCAGTTCGCCCAGGTTGCCCTCGACATATTCGCGATTGATGAGCACGCGGCTGCCGTTGCGATCCGCGGCATCGAAGGACACGCTCTCCAGCAGGCGCTCCATCACGGTGTGCAAGCGCCGCGCGCCGATGTTCTCGGTGCGCTCATTGACCTCGAAGGCGACTTCGGCGAGCCGCTGCACCCCGGATTCCGCAAATTCCAGGGTCACGCCTTCGGTCGCCAGCAGCGCCGTGTACTGGCGGCACAATGAGGCATCGGGCTCGGTGAGAATGCGCACGAAGTCCCCGACAACCAAGGGCTCGAGCTCGACGCGGATGGGCAGGCGGCCCTGCAGCTCAGGGATCAAGTCCGAAGGCTTCGACATGTGAAATGCGCCGGACGCGATGAACAAAACATGATCGGTTTTCACGGTGCCGTACTTGGTGTTCACCGTGCAGCCCTCCACCAAGGGCAGCAGGTCGCGCTGCACGCCTTCGCGCGACACGTCCGCGCCCATGGTTTCCTGGCGGCGCGCAATCTTGTCGATCTCGTCGATGAACACGATGCCGTTTTGCTCGGCATTCTCGACGGCGCGCAATTTCAATTCTTCTTCATTGATCATCTTCGCCGCTTCCTCATCGACCAAGAGTTTCAATGCTTCCTTGATCTTGAGTTTGCGCGGGCGTGTGCGGCCGCCGCCCAAATTCTGGAACATGCCCTGCAACTGCTGGGTCATTTCCTCCATGCCGGGCGGGGCCATGATTTCCACGCCGACCGGCATGGCGCGAACTTCGATTTCGATCTCGCGATCATCCAACTGGCCCTCGCGCAGCATTTTGCGAAAGCGCTGCCGCGTGTCGTTGTCCTTCGTTCCGGCATCGCCCGTAAATCCGGCTGAGGCCTTGGGCAGCAAAATGTCCAGGACCCGATCCTCGGCACTGTCGGCCGCGCGATGGCGCACCTTGGCCATTTCCTCCTCGCGGGTCATTTTGACGGAGATCTCGACCAGATCGCGGACGATCGAATCAACTTCGCGCCCAACATAGCCTACTTCGGTGAATTTGGTCGCCTCAACCTTGATGAAGGGCGCCTTGGCGAGCCGCGCCAGCCGCCGCGCAATCTCGGTCTTGCCGACTCCGGTGGGGCCGATCATGAGGATGTTTTTCGGCGTGATTTCCGGCCGCAACGACTCAGCGACTTGCTGACGCCGCCAGCGATTGCGCAAGGCAATCGCCACCGCGCGCTTCGCGGCCTTTTGGCCGACGATGTGCTTGTCGAGCTCCTCGACGATTTCCCGCGGAGTCATCTGCGACATTTAGGCTCCTACAGTTCCTCAATCGTCAGATTGCGATTGGTGTAGATACAAATGTCAGCCGCAATGTTCAGCGAGCGTTCGACGATGTCGCGCGCCGGCAGATCGCCTTGCATGAAGGCCAGCGCCGCCGCCTGTGCAAAGCCGCCCCCCGAACCAATGGCGATCAGGTCATGCTCCGGCTCGATGACATCGCCGGTGCCCGAGATGACATAAGTGCTGTCGGCATCCGCCACGCAGAGCAGTGCCTCCAGACGCCGCAGGCTGCGATCGCTGCGCCAGTCCTTGGCCAGTTCAATGGCCGCGCGGGTCAGGTTGCCGAACTTCTCCAGCTTGCCCTCGAAGCGCTCGAACAGCGTAAATGCGTCCGCCGTGCCGCCGGCAAATCCGGCCAAGACCTTGTTGCCGTACAGGCGGCGGACCTTGCGCGCGTTGGCCTTCATGACCGTTTGCCCCAGCGTGACTTGGCCATCGCCGCCGACCGCGACACGGCCGTTGCGGCGCACTGCCAGAATGGTGGTGCCGTAGATGCGATCGGGATCGTGATTCATAGGAATCTGAGGTACGTGGGGCCGTTCATGGGCCTTTCAAGCCGTGCGCGGCCGGCGCCGTGCTCGCGGATGGGCAGCGTCGTAGACGCTGGCCAGATGCTGAAAATCCAAATGCGTGTAGACCTGGGTGGTGCTGATGTCGGCATGACCCAACAGTTCCTGCACGCCGCGCAAATCCCCGCTGGATTCCAAGAGATGGGTCGCAAAAGAGTGGCGAAACATATGCGGGTGGACGTGCATGGTGAGGCCCTGGCGTCGCGCCCAGGTGCCCACCCGCAGTTGCACCGCTCGAACCGACAGAGGCCGCCCTGTCTTTCCTACAAACATCGGTCCTGCGTGCGGCGAAGCTGCGCCGAGTTTTTCTTGGATCAACGCGGCGCGCTGCCTCAGCCACTCCCGCAAAGCGGCGATGGCATGGCGGCCGATGGGAACGATGCGCGTCTTGTCGCCCTTGCCGAGTACGCGCACCGTGCGGTCCGCCAAATCTACGGCCGACACATCCAATCCCACCAGCTCGCTCAGCCTCAAGCCCGATGAGTAGAACAGTTCCATCATGGCTTTGTCGCGCGCCGAGAGGGTGTCGTCGACGCGAAAGTCCAGCAGCCGGCCCATTTGATCGGCGTCCAAGGTCGCCGGCAAGCGCTTCTTGGTTTTCGGCGCGCGCACATCGAGCGCCGGATTGTTTTTCACGGCGCCTTCGCGCATCAGGTATTCGTAAAATGTCCGCGCCGCCGACAAGCGCCGCTGGATACTGCGCGGCGCGATGCCGCCGGCGTGCTCGCCGGCCGCAAAGGCGCGAACTTGAAAATTATTCAGCGCGCCCCAGCGCTTCACGCCGTGGCGTTCGCAGAACGCCGTCAGCGTGAGCAAGTCGTGCCGATAGGCCGATACCGTATGGCTGCTCAGGCGCCGCTCGAAGTTAAGATGCGCCAGAAATCGCGTCATCCAGTCGCGTTCGGAGCGTTCCACCGTCGCGCAAGCCTTCAGCGCGTCAGGGCGTAGGTCACGAGCTCGCCGATGCGCAGCAAGAATTCGGTGCTCATGCCGGGATGAAATCGCTCCGCGTCGCTGGCGCCGATCGCCAAGATGCCGAGCGCGCCTTTTTGCCCCAGGGGCGTGAGCGCCACGGAGCCGATTGCGACCGAATCCTTGCCGAACAAGTAGTCGCGCTGGGCGTCGCGGACTTGGCCGCAGCGCGGCTTCCCGGACGTCAACAAGGAATCAAAAGTCTTCAGGTCCTCGTCGCCAGGATTGGCGACGCGCAAGAATCGGCCCAAGTCCGGTTCCAGCCCGCGCGCCTCCTCGAGGAACAGCACCATGACTGAATTCATCGCGTCAAAATCTTCCCGCAGGGAAGTCTCAACGGCGCTGATCGATTCCGGCAACGTGTGGGCGCGAATCAACCGCTGGCTCAAGCGGTGAATGCGATCGGCCAGGCCGTCGTTGGCTCTCGCCACATCGACCAGTTCCTTGAGCTTGCGCTCGAGCGACTGGTTGCGCTCGCGCAGCACTTCGACTTGGCGCTCCACCAAGCTCACGGTAGCCGCGACGTCGCGCACGTGCGGCAGGCGCAGCTTCGTCAGCAGCTGTGAGTTGCGTTCGAAGAAATCCGGATAGGTCTGCAAATAGTCCGCGACACTGTTGTCATTCAGAACATCGTGCTTGACCCCGCGCGCGTGACTGGTCGTCATTGTTTCGCTCCCGTGAATCGCGTTAAATCGATGGAACCTGTAAAAACCGTCGTGGCAGGCCCTGTCAGCCAAATATGCTGGCCCGGGCCCTCCCAAGAAACCGTCGCAGTGCCGCCCGGCAAAGCCACCTGCACCTCGGCGTCCAACTCGCCCAGCTGTATGCCGACGGCCACGGCCGCGCATGCACCCGTGCCGCAGGCCAGGGTTTCGCCCGCCCCGCGCTCGAACACGCGCAACAAAATATGGTTGCGGCTGACGATCTGCATGAAACCCACATTGGTGCGATTGGGAAAACGCGGATGCCGTTCAATACTAGGCCCATATTGCTCGACCGGGGCGGTTTTCACATCGGGCACGTGCAGCACCACGTGCGGGTTGCCCATGGACAGCGCGCTCATTTTCGCTTCCTTGCCCTCCACATGCAACGAGAAGCTGAGCGGCTCTTCAAGCACCGGAATGCCCATGTCCACCGACACCAGTCCGTCATCCCTGACGCGAGCGCGTACCCTGCCGCCGCGGCTGCCCATGATGAGATCGCGCCCCAACTCCGGCGCACGCGCATACAGCAGCGCGGCGATACAGCGCGCGCCATTGCCGCACTGTTCGACCTCGGTGCCGTCGGAATTGAATACTCGGTAGAACACCCGGCTTGCGGTGTCGCGCGGCGTTTCCAGCATCAGCGCCTGGTCAAATCCCACACCCGTGTGACGATCGGCAAGGGCGCGCAGCGTCCATTCATCAAAATGAGTGTGAGCGGCGACGGCGGCGGCGTCGAATATCAGGAAATCGTTGCCCAGGCCTTGCATCTTCAGAAACTCGATGCGCATACCGGCGAGCATAGCCGATGCGGCAATTTTCCGCTCGGGGGTTGCGTAATGCGCGCCCAACGTTCTACCTTACAGATACAACAAAGCTCGGGGGATTATGCGCCACGTCATGGTCTTGAATGCGAAGGGCGGGTGCGGCAAGAGCACGCTCAGCACGAACATCGCCGTATTCTTCGCCCGCGACGGGCACAAAGTCTGCATAGCGGATTATGACCCGCAGCGTTCCAGTCTCGACTGGCTCGCCATGCGGCCGGCGGATTTGCCGGCGATCAGCGGAGCGGCCGCGTTCGACGACGGTTTGCGCAGCGTACCGCGCAATACCGACATCCTGGTGATCGACGCGCCGGCGCGAGTTCACGGCACCGAACTCAACGAACTGGTGCGGCGCGCCGAAACCATCATCGTGCCGGTGCTGCCCTCCAACATCGACATGAAGGCGTGCGGACACTTCATGGCCGAATTGCTGGAAATCGGCAAGGTATCGCGCAAACAGGCGCGCCTCGCGGTCCTCGCCAATCGAGTGCGCGAATACACCTTGGTGTATGAGGAATTGGACCAGTATCTCACCAAGCTCAAAGTTCCTTATCTGGGCCATCTGCGCGAGGCGCAAAACTATGTGCGCGCCTACGCGAGGGGCATGGGGGTGTTTGAACTGCCCGAATACCTCGCTTGGCCCGATTGGAAACAGTGGGAGCCGATCGCTGAGTGGCTCGACAGCAAGCGCAGCCAGCCCAGCGCCTAGCTCCCGGCGCTTAGGCTGCCGGGTTCACGCGGCCGCGTGACACGCCATGCTCATCAGTCTATTCGACTCCAGCGGCAGCTTTAGCGCCGCGGCGGATCAACCGCTGCTCGATGCAGCGGAACACGCTGCCTTGAATTTGCCGCGCAGCTGCAAGGGCGGCAATTGCGGCGTCTGCAAAGCGCGGCTGCTGCGCGGCGAAATTCATTACCCGAATGGAGCGCCGCTCGGTCTTGCCGATGCCGAGATCGCCGAGGGCATGATCCTCTTGTGCCAAGCCGTCGCGCGCACCGACCTCACCATCGAGACCTTCGACATGCGAGCCGCCGATGTCGCCGTGCGCAAGCGCCTGCCCTGCCGCATCGAGCGCGCGGTTCCCCTGTCGCACGACGTCATGGGTTTGTTCCTGCGTCTGCCGGTTGCCGAAGACTTTATTTTCGAGCCCGGCCAGTACATCGATATCCTGTTGCCCGGCGGACGGCGCCGCAGCTTCTCCATCGCCTCGCCGCCCCACGATGCGCGGCCGCTCGAGCTGCACGTGCGGCGCGTTCCGGGCGGAGAATTCACCGACCGGTTATTCCACGACGACATGCAGAGTTCGTTGCTCACCATCGAAGGCCCCTTGGGAAAATTTGTGTACCGCCCGCATGCGGGACATGCGCCGCCCATGCTGCTGATCGGCGGCGGCACCGGGATTGCGCCGCTGTTGAGCATTCTCAAGCATGTTATCGAGAACGGCATCGAGCGAGACATGCGGCTGTTTTGGGGAGTGCGCGGCGAGGCGGATCTGTATGCGCAGGCGACGCTCGACGCATTGAGCCGCCGCACCGCATTGAGCCGCGCTTCAAGCGGCCGCGGCGCCTCATTCCGCTACGCGCCGGTGCTATCGGAGGCCGGCGCCTCGTGGCGCGGACTCAAGGGTTGGGTGCATGAGGCCGCATTCGCGGGACTCGAGGATCTCGAATCCCACGAGGTCTACGCCGCGGGGCCGCCGGCGATGATCGCAGCGTTGCAGCGCGAGTATGCAGCGCGCGGGGCTTCGTCAAGCCGCTTGTACTTCGATTCCTTCGACTACGCGCCCGACACGCTCGAGCGCCAGCGAATGAGCGCCGTCACCAAATCGTGATCTTCGGCCGATTCCGCCTGCAGCAGCGGCGCTTGCATTCCCAGTTCGCGCAAGCCCGCGGCAATTCGCTCGCCGGGGACCAACCAATGCACGCGTTCGAACTCTACGCGCAATTCGGGCGTCGCCATGTCGAGCAAATTTCGCCCGATTTCCAAGCTGGTCGCGGTGATCACATGCATTTCTCCCGCGGCAAATCGCTCATGCACCGCCGCCAGCGCGGCCGCGCCCGGGATGGCCCGCGCACGCTCATAGACGTCGGCGCTCACCACCGTCGCGCCGCGCCGCGTGAGTTCTTGTTGGAGCGCTTGCCGGCCATCGACCCCCTTGATCATCAATATGCGGTGGCCGGCGACATGTTCCAGCCGGGGGTGCGTGAGCAACCCATCCGTGTCGAAGGATTCGCCGGGCTGTATGGCCACGCGGTAGCCTGCCAGGTTCAAGGCACGCGCCGTTGCCGGACCTATGGCAGCGAGCGTGAGATCGCGTTTCTGCTCGAGGAAGGAGGCGCCGAAGCGGACCGCATTGGCGCTGGTGAAAATGATGACATCAAAATTCTCCAAAATGCCGAGCTGTGCCGCGAGCGCACGCCGGTCGCCCAGCGCCTTGATTTCCACTGCGGCCAACCGCAGCGTGCTCGCGCCCTGCGCTTGCAGCAGGCGGCATAGCGGCATCGCCTGCAATTCGGGCCTGGTGACGAGGACGCCAACTCCCCGGAGGGGCGGCACTAGTCCGTCACGCTCGCGGCCACCGGGAATGTTCAGACAGGCTCCTAGCTCGCGCGCAAGCGCTCGAGCAAGAGTCCTGCGCCGGCTGCCAACATGCGCTCGGCCAATTGCCTGCCCAGCGCGGCCGGATTCTCGGCGCTGCCCGACTCAGTATCGCGCAGCAGGCGCGAACCATCAGGCTCGGCCACCAACCCGCGCAGCGTAATCCGATCCGCGTCGAGTTCGGCGTAGGCCGCGATCGGCGATTGACAGCTTCCTCCTAAGCGCGCCGCGAAGGCGCGCTCGGCATCCATGACTTTGCGGGTGGCCGCATCCTCGAGAGCCTGCAGCAATCCGGCCGTGCGCACATCATTGCTGCGGCACTCGATGCCGATCACTCCCTGGGTCACGGCAGGCAGGCAAACCTTCGGATCGAGCCGTGCCGTGATGCGCGATTCCAATCCCAAACGAACCAGCCCTGCGCACGCCAGCACGATGGCATCCATGCCGCCTGCGTCGAGCTTGCGAATTCTCGTATCGACGTTGCCGCGCAAGGATTGAATGCTCAAGTCAGGGCGCAAGGCGTAGAGCTGCGCTTGCCGGCGCAGGCTCGAGGTTCCCACGATCGCGCCCCGCGGCAAATCCTCGAGACGTGCGATTCCCGATGTCGTCACCAATGCATCCCGCGGATCCGCGCGCTTCAGAACCGCGCCGATGGTCAGCCCATGGGGGAGATCGGCAGGCACGTCCTTCATCGAGTGCACGGCGATGTCGGCGCGCAGATCCTCGATCGCGACTTCGAGTTCTTTGATGAACAGGCCTTTGCCGCCGATGGCGGCCAAGGACCGATCTTGGATGCGATCGCCCTGGGTCAGCAGTGGCACCAGTTCTATTTGCAGGCCCGGGTGAGCCTCGCGCAACAGCGCAGCCACATGTTCCGCCTGCCACAGCGCCAGCTGGCTTTTGCGGGTGGCGATTCGCAGCTCTTTAGTCACATCGACTCGGGCTTCACCGGAAACAGCTTCGACTTCAGTCGATAGATCGCAGAGATGTCTTCATCGCCGAACCCTCGAGCGATCAATTTTTCGTACTGCTCGATGGTTGATTCGACCACGGGCAGCACACCGCCGTGCTTGGCCGCCATGGCGCGGCAAATGCGCAAATCCTTGTCGTGCAGCCGTACACGGAAGCCGGCCGGGAAATTGTTGTTCGCCATGAAGGGCGCTCGATTGACGAAGTACCAGCTCGAGCCCGCGCCCTTGCCCAACACTTCGATCACTTTTTTCAGGTCGACGCCTTCTTCATGGGCAAACGCCATGGCTTCGCCCACGGCTTGGATGATGCCCGCGCACATGATTTGATTGGTGGCCTTGGTCACCTGGCCGGCGCCGCTGCTGCCGATGTACGCCACGGCCTTGCCCATTTTTTCCAAAATGGGCTGGGCGCGATTGAACACCGCTTCATCGCCGCCGCACATGATGGCGAGCGATGCCGTCCTCGCACCTTCGACGCCGCCGCTGACCGGGCAATCCAAGAATCCGACGCCGATGCCGGCGAGCTGCGCATAGATCTCGCGCACTGTGTCTGCGCCCACCGTGGAGCAATCCATGACGATCATGTTCGGACTCAAGCCCGGCTCCAGGCCGGCAATGACTTCGCGCAAATCCTTATCGGCAGATACGCAGATTACGACCGCTTCGCAGTTGCCGGCGAGTTCCGCCAAGCTTGCGAACGCATGAACCTTGAGTTCCTCGGCAAGTGTCTTGGCCTTCTCGGCCGTGCGATTCCAAACGCCGGTGAGTAAGCCTGCGCGGTGAAGGTTGCGCGCCATATTTGCGCCCATGGCACCCAATCCAACGAAGCCCGTTTGCATGTGCATGTCCTTAGGTCAGATTCTAAAGGTCCGTAGCCTAAGGCTTTGCGCCTTCCGCGGCAAAGCGCGAGCGATTCAGAAGGAGGACGGCAATGAAAGCCGTAAACTGCGGCTAAGTTGCGCTATTGCAAATATTGTCGATGTCGCGCTTGGCGTTGAGCCGTTCGGTATCGATCTCTTCGGAGGTCATGTATTGGCGTTCGCCATCGGGGCCGTTTTTATAGAGACGGCGACCTTCAATGAGTCTCTTATAGCGCTCCTGCGCATCCGTACACTGCTTGTCCCGGGTTTGCGCGACGTCCTGATCGACGGCCTTCCTGTCGTCCAGATCTTTAGCCGTGGGGGCGGCAGCGACTCTGGCCGCCGGCGATGATTGAGCCGTGCTGGAAGGAGCGGTTCGCGTACTGGCGGCATGCGTGCCCAACAATTCGACCACTTCCGCGTGCACGCCGTCCGGCGGGCGATCGCCATACTGCAGCTTGCCCTGCGCATCGACCCACTTGTAGACGACTGCAGAGGCCATGCCCGACCATGCGATCAAGGCAGCGAAAAGCAAAAGGCGTTTCATCGTCCAATCCTCGCTTGATGGCTACAGGGCACGCGAGCCGGCCTCGCCGGTGCGAATGCGCACCGCTTGTCCGAGATCGGAAACAAAAATCTTGCCGTCACCAATTTTACCCGTGCGCGCTGTTTCAATAATAGCTTCCACGACCCGGTCGACTTGTTCGTCATCCACGGCCAGTTCGAGCTTCACTTTGGGCAGAAAATCAACGACGTACTCCGCCCCCCGATACAGCTCAGTGTGGCCCTTTTGGCGTCCAAAGCCTTTGACCTCTGTCACGGTAATGCCCTGAACCCCCACTTCTGCGAGGGCGGCACGCACATCGTCAAGCTTGAACGGTTTGATGATGGCGATGACCATTTTCATGCGAGGAGGGCTCCAGGTTCGTAGAACCCGCAGTCTAGCAGCGGAATTCAAAAGAGAATTGCTGCAATACAGCATAGCTTAGGGAAATCTTCTGATGTATAAACGCCAAAGCGTCTTGCGTCGGGCGCGTGTATATAAAAAACGGCGCGGGCCCCTAGTTTTGAGGAACCCGCGCCGCCGGGATATCGCACCGACGGGGGAGTTGGCTGGCTTGCCGGCGCGAGATGCTCCTAAATCGTCAGATGACCTCGCCCGCATATCGGGCGAGGTCCCCGTCAAATGGCGTCCGGGCCGGTTTCACCCGTCCGCACCCGCAACGCCTGCTCCAATTCGAATATCCACACTTTCCCATCTCCGGCATATCCGGTTCTGGCTACATTGCAAACCGCTTCCATCACCTGCTCAGCGATCGAATCGTCCACCGCAAGCTCGACCTTTGCCTTGGGTAGAAAATCGACCCGGTATTCAGCGCCTCGATAAATTTCCGTGTGCCCGGGTCGGGCTCCGTACCCGTGTACTTCCGTCACCGTGACGCCTTGAATGCCTATGTCTGCAATCGCTTTGCGGACCTCGTCCAGCTTGAAGGGCTTGATGACGGCGGTGATCAGCTTCATGCATTTATCCCCGCATTCACCTGTAAATCAGACCGCCTCCGCCATCAGTTCCGCGTACTATTGATCAAGAATATTGCAGTTTTCGTGCCACGGCCGCTGGACTAGGAATCAACGGGTTACGCCTTGGCCCAGTGCAGCATTGCACCCATCTGGCGCACGGCACTGCCAGTCGTGCGTTAAGCGGGTGCGGACTTGGAGTGAAGGTAGGGATGAGCTTTATGAATTCGAACGTCTTGGACGATCTGGCCAAACGCTTGGCCGACTCGGTGCCCGAATCGCTGCGTGCTTTCGGCCGCGATCTGGAGAGCAACTTCAAAGCCGTGCTGCAAGCTCAGCTGGCCAAGCTCGATCTGGTCACTCGGCAAGATTTCGACGTACAGGCGGCGATATTGGAGCGCACCCAAGAAAAACTAACTGCCCTGGAGGCGCGTCTGAAAGACCTCGAGGCGAAACTCACGCCGCCGTAGGTTAGCCCGTCGTATGGACACTCACAGGGAAGTGAGCACCGTTTTCAGCCGCGCACCTGCGGGACTGGACGCGCCCATGGTTCGCGTCGAGGTCCACCTAGGCGCGGGTCTGCCGGCATTTAATTTGGTCGGCCTTCCCGAAGCGGTGGTTCGCGAGAGCAAGGAACGCGTCCGCGCAGCACTCGTGACCGCTGGATATGACTTTCCGCAGCGCCGCATCACCGTCAATCTATCGCCTGCGGACCTGCCAAAGGAGGGCGGCCGCTTTGATCTGCCGATAGCCGTCGGCATCTTGGCGGCCGATGGGCGGATTGTTCCGGAGGCACTCAAAGATCGAGAGTTTTACGGCGAGCTGTCCTTGGGAGGCGCGCTGCGTGAAACGCGAAAGCTGCTGCCTGCACTGATTGCCGGCGCAAAATGCCGCAGAGAAATGATTCTGCCGGCCGCCAATGCGCTGGAGGCGAGTCTCCTCAGCGGTGCGAAAATCAGGTTGGTGAATCATTTGTCCGAAGTGGTTGCCGCCCTGAATGGCACAGGTTCGCTTGATGCCCTGCCGATTGCCGCAACCCGGCCAGGAAATGGAAATAACCGGGCCGGAAATACCCGGGCAGGAAGAACGCGGGCAGACCGAGCGGATTCGGGTGATCTTAAGGCGCCGTCGAGACCGATGCCCGATCTGGCCGAAGTTCGCGGACAATACGCAGCCAAGCGCGCGCTCGAGATTGCCGCCGCCGGGGAACACGGTTTGCTGATGATTGGGCCGCCCGGTGCCGGCAAGACGCTGCTCGCGCAACGATTGCCCGGCCTGCTGCCGCCGTTGTCGGAGCCGGAAATCCTGGAAGTTGCAAGCTTGGAATCAGCCGCGGGGCGCAGACCATCGATCGGCGGCCGCAGGCCGTTTCGCAGTCCGCAACACACCGCATCGGTGGCCGCGCTGATCGGCGGCGGCGCACTGCGCCCGGGTGAGCTGTCGCTGGCGCATCTTGGCGTGCTGTTCCTCGATGAACTGCCCGAATTTCCGCGCAATGCACTCGAGGCATTGCGTGAACCACTGGAAAGCGGTGCAGTCGTCATTGCGCGCCTCAAGCGCACATGCGAATTCCCCGCTAAATTTCAATTGGTCGCAGCAATGAATCCCTGCCCCTGCGGGTATGCCGGCGATTCCCGCGGACGCTGCCATTGCACGGCGGAGCAGATCACGCGCTACAGAAATCGAATTTCCGGGCCGCTCATCGACCGCATCGATATCCATGTCGAACTCATGGCATTGCCGGTAGAGCATTTGATGCGGGATGCGCGAGAAGAGGCGGAAAGTTCAGCAGTCGTCGCACAGCGCGTCGCCGCCGCCAGGGAGCTGCAGCTGAAACGGCAGGGAAGACTCAACGCGCGCCTGATGCCCGCCGAAGTCGTGCGCTATTGCGGGCTCGCCAGAGATTCGCGAGCGCTGCTGAGCACTGCGATCGCGAGTCTCGGACTATCCGCAAGGGCCTATCACCGCGTCCTCAAGGTCGCACGCACATGCGCCGACTTGAGGGGGGATGCGGATATTCGAATGACGGATGTGGCAGAAGCCGTAAAGCTCCGCGCACTGGACCGGCCGGCTGATTGACGACGGTTAGACGGTTAGCTGTGCTTTATTTGTTCAGCGATATCATGTAGTCGACGGCCATGCGAATGGTCGCATCCGGCCAAGTCGTACCACCCTTGGGCGGCATGGCGCCCTTACCCGCGATCGCATCCTTGTAAAGGGTTTCCTTACCCTGAGCGATACGAGGAGCCCAAGCCGCATGATCGCCGACTTTTGGCGCGCCATTGACGCCCGTCGCATGGCAGGCCGAACACACCTGAGTAAACGCCAGCTCTCCGGTGGCCGGCACGGCAACGGCCGGCGCTGCGCCCGCGGGCGAGCTCAATGCCGCCAGGGCCGAATTGTCTTTCCCCGCGATGGCAACCTGCGCGAACGGCGCAATGTTCTTTTGCACACTCGCAAGATGCAGCGGCTCCAAGAGCACCGCTTGTCCCTGGCTATCGGCTCCCATCGAGCGCGCTACCGCAAACAGCACGATGGCAAAGGCGACGAGCAAACCCAGCACCATGCTGAAGGAATTGAAGAACTGGGTATCTGACGATTGTGACTCGGACACGGTAACTCGCTGGTATCAATGGGAAAAACCAAGATGCACACAGTATAACGGCAGAGGGCGAATCCCGGAATAGCAAGTGCGCAGGAAACACGTACTGCCACCCCCACTGCCGCGATGAGTTGGGGAATTTGCGCGCCAGCGCGATCGGCAGCGATGCACCCGGCTCGCCCAATCTGCGTTGCTGCTCGAAGCGAATGTGCAGCTTCGCCAGATGCGCACGCAGCGGATCCACAATGGAGGTCGGCAGGACTGTTACGCGATCCTTACCGCCCTTGGCGTCGCGAACAATGAGTTCGCCGCGTTCGATCACGATATCTTTGACCCGAAGGCGCAACGCCTCCATGAGCCGCAAGCCGCTGCCATAGAGCAAATTCGCGAACAGCCACGCAGCGCCATCGAGCTGAGCCAACACCGAACGCACTTCCGCAACCGTCAACACCACCGGCAGCCGCTTAGGGCGACGTGCCCGCGTAACATTCTCAAGCCAGGGAAGCTCGATCTCCAATACTTGCCGATATAGAAAGAGCAACGCTTGAAGAGCCTGATTCTGAGTGGATGCACTTACATGCTCGTCTACAGCTAAATGAGTCAAGAAAGCCTCCACGTTCGAGGACCCCATTTCTCGCGGGTGCTTCCGATTGTGAAAGTTAACGTAACGCCGAATCCAGGATAGATAAGCCTGCTCCGTGCGATACGCGAAATGTCGAGTGCGCATTTTCTCCCGCGACACCTCATACAGACCGCGCGCCTCCGGCATGTATAATTCCCCGCAACGTACTACGCGACAAAACCGCTACCGGGCTCCAAGGAAATCAGGAACATGCCACGCGATCCAGCGCAATATATAGCGTCATTGACGCAATTCACCGTCCGAATTCGACGCATAAGCGATTTGGGCATCCGAATTAGTCGCTTAAATAATCGTTAGACCCCAATGGACGCGTTGCCTTCGTTTTGGACACTGATGCCTGGCGTCATCGCTGGTTGTTTGGTCATTGGTCGTGTAGGTCACTGGATTCAATTATTGTTAGCCGCCATAGGCAGGGATCCCGCACGTCCAGCCGTCGTGGTAAGGCCGGTGCAACGTGGACCCTTATTTCTTGCGACGGTGGTTCATCCAGTACCGTGGCTCATTCTAATTGGCGCCGGCTTAGGCGTTCATCGCTTGTTCGGTGCTCCAATAGGCGCCGCATGGATATGGTTTTTTTGCGGCTTCTTTTTTGGACCCGTGTTCCTTCTTGCTCTGATGTATTTTAAAATTGCGCGGCTGCGTCGCAAGCGAGCGCAAGAATCTGTCACGCCGCCGTCCTGAAGCGTTGCGCAAGGTCTAACAATCGGTTCGAGAGATCGCGAGGGTTGCGGCTTCGGTGAGCCAAGGAGAGGGGTCGATGATTTGGATAAAGCAACTTCGTTTGTCGGCGGCGCGGCCGCGCGTCGCTCAACCTCATCGTTAGACCTAAATTTATGATCATCTTTCTAGTTGAGCTCGCTGCGATTGTTTTGGCGCCGGTATTAATGTCGGTCGCCTATGCTTTTGCGTGGCCGCGCGCACATCGACCAGTTCTTTTCAGCGCTGCTGGTTCCGCTGTTGGCTTCGCCATTGCGTGCGTTGTGATCTATTGGGTGACCTTGCCATTGCAAGACGTTGGTATTAGCGGCGGCAGCAGCCCTGGTCCGAGTCTCGATCAGTTCCTCGCACCCCGCGCATCGGTGGGTCTTCTCTTTGTCGCGGTAGCGACGCTGGTCTCGTTGTGGGTTTTCGCAAGGATCATCGGTCGTGGTACAGCTTCTTAGTAGTTGTTAGTTCTGCTGCACGTTGTGCCAAGGTCTAACCAACGGTTCGAGCGATCGCGGGGTATCATCTCCGATGAGCCAAGGAGGGGATCGATGATTGAGATAAAGCAGCTTCGTTTGGCGTCGGCGCACTCCCGCGCCGCTCAACCTCATCGTTAGGTGACACAGTGAGCAACACCTCGGAAGTGTCTGTCGACCCTATACCGGATCAAGTTACTACAGCCCTGTATCTACTAGGATTGCAGTCCTTTTTTGGCGCGTTTAGTAGAGCATTGCAAACGAATTGGGTTTATCTTCCGCAGGCACAAGTTAGAACCGCGTGCTTTGCCATTCTAAGCGCACTATTTCTCTATGGGCTATATCGGCGACAGAATTGGTTACGCTGGATGACAGTGGCGTACACGGCATTACAGGTGTTAGCAATGCCGGTGGTTCTTCCGAAAATTCACGATGCCGCGCAACTTGTTTTGTCCTGTACTGCGATAATTTTGGGAGTGGCCGCGTCTGTGCTTCTATGCTTGCCCAAGGCGAGGCAATGGTATGGCTGAAGAAGCGTCCCCTAACAGTCGGTTCGAGCGATCGCGGGCGTTGCGTCTTCGGTAAGCCAACGAGGGAGTCGATGATCGCGATAAATCAGCTTCGTCTTCGGTCGGCGCACCCGCGCGTCGCTCAACCTCATCGTTAGGCGACTGATCAGCCTTGTAGCAATGAACAGTCAGCAGGTCATCATTGAAATGGAGGCTCTCGCCTTGCCCACTGACCAATACGTCGTGGTGGGTGGGGCGGCCCTTGCCATTCGAGGCCTGCGCTCTACAGAAGACATAGACCTGGTCGCAACGCCGCCGCTATTTGAGCGACTCAAGTCTCAGGGGTGGGCGCAGAAAACTCGTCCTAACGGCCAGCTTGGGCTTAAACGCGGATGCGTTGAAGTCTATCTCGAAGTCAATACGGAGTCCTTTGCTAGAGACATCAACTGGCTGATTGCCCATTCGGAGTTGGTTGAAGGTATACCACTTGCTGATCTCGACACTCTCCTCGGTTGGAAGAGAACCTATGGCCGCCAGAAAGACGCTAGAGACGTCGAGTTGTTGGAGAAGATCATTAGGGAGAAGACTGGTGCACATTCAGTCGCATAACAAATCGTTGCAGCGGTCGGGGACCCATAAAGTGCTGGCGCGCGGACGGCCCATAAGTGCGCCTACCGGCAGTGCGCTTGCGCGCACTACCTGTCGGCGTGCCGCCGCTGACTCAGCCGTTAGGTGACCCGCATGGACCAGCTGTCCTTTGAATGCTGTTTTTGTGGCGAGGGTGTCGATACTGACCCAAATGTCTCGCGTGGCCTTGACCCATGCGCCGTTTTGATTATTGGCAACTGGCGTGCTGCTGAGTCCCAACAGCTGTCTCAGCAATTCTTTTGTCACTTGCAGTGCTTTAAGGCGAAAATGGCTAAGCCGTCCTACATTGATCTCGAGGAGATGGAGCCTGGGGATCAATCGTAGTGGTTCAATTGCCCAACAAATAATCCTCGTCGCGGTAAGTCCCCTAACAATCGGTTCGAGCGATCGCGGGGTGGCGTCTTCGGTGAGCCAAGGAGGCAGTCGATGATCTGGATAAATCAGCTTCGGTTGGCGGTAGCGCAACCGCGCGTCGCTCACCCTCATCGTTAGATGCCGTTGTTCAATCCGCCAATTTGCACCGTTTGCAGCACGCCGCTTCCCCTCGTAAGGGTTTGGTG
>Ga0193729_1000498_pt1 | contig 20713 bp, 27 predicted proteins | sample U1c2metaG_FD_143036 | JGI IMG/M metagenome (GOLD analysis project Ga0193729, IMG submission 143036) | Soil microbial communities from a riparian zone of the East river system, Colorado, United States - U1c2 | ecosystem: Environmental > Terrestrial > Soil > Riparian zone | place: USA: East River...
GGCTGAGGAGCACTTTTTGCGCTCGCTCGATTGGGCACGCCGGCAGGGCGCCCTGTCATGGGAGCTGCGAACATCCACAAGCCTTGCCCGCTTGCAGCAGGATCAAGGTCGGATCGCCGAAGCACGCAACCTTCTGCAGTCGGTGTACGATCGCTTCAGCGAGGGTTTTGAAACTGCCGACTTGAAGGCTGCCAAGGCGTATCTCAGCTCTTGGCAGTAATGGATCGTCGTGCGGCCTTGCCTAGTTAAATCCCTGTGGTGCGGGTGTCGGTTGAAGCGACCGGGGCCTGCGTTCAATCTGGCTATGTTGGGCCATCGGTCGATGGGTATTGGCAGACTCCGCAGCGTGACTTAAGGCTTCGCGCCCGTGTCGGCATGGACGTTCAATGGCTGATCACAACCTTGCCGGTGACTTTGCGGCCTGCGTAATGGCTCCAACCGACCTTGGCGTCATCGAAGGAAAATACGCTGTCGATGACCGGCCGGATCTCATGCTGTTTCATCACCCGGCACAGGTCCTCGAGATCACGACGGCTGCCGACCACGATCGGCTGGAACGTCGCCTGGCTCAAGAACATGGTCATGAAGTCGATGCCGCCCTCTGCGCCCGCCAGAACGCCCACGAGGGATATCTGGCCGCCATACGCGACTGCCTTGACCGATTGCGCCAGCGTACCGGGACCGCCGACCTCGACCACCCGATCCACGCCACGGCCACCCGTGAGCGCGCGCACCTGATCTGCCCAGTCCGGCGAGGCGCGATAGTCGATCACCTCGTCTGCCCCCAGCTCGCGGAGACGCAGCGCCTTTTCCGGACCGGACGTCGTCGCGATGACGCGTGCGCCAAATGCCTTGGCCAATTGAACAGCGAAGAGTGAGACCCCGCCCATTCCTTGGGTGAGGACTGTTTCTCCCGCCTTCACACCCGCTAGCGCGGACCATGCCGTCACCGCAGCACAGGGCAGCGTCGCCGCTTCCTCGAAAGTCAGATGTTCCGGCATCGAGACCAGCGCTTCGACGCTGATAACCTTGTACTCGGTCAGCCACCCGTCACGGTCGACGACATATGCCTCGGGCATCGCGTTGAACGATCCACCGAACCAGTTCGGGAAGAAGGAATTGATCACCCGATCTCCGGTTTTGAACCGGGTGACACCCGCGCCGACCGCGACCACGTCGCCGGCGGCATCCGACAGTGGCACACGACCGGGCGGGACCGGCGCCGGGTACCAGCCATCGAGGATGATCTTGTCACGGAAGTTGAGCGAACTCGCCCGCACTTGGACGAGCACCTCGCCTGCACCCGGCGATGGGATGTCTCGCTCGACTAGGACGAGGCCATCCAGACTTCCGAGCCGATCAAGCTGGTACGCGCGCATTTTTGGGCCATTGGAGGTCATGTTCGAAGTTCCTCGGTTTCTATGGCGAACACATAGGATACCGGTTATTGTTCGAATATACGGTGCATTGAGGACAGGCTGTGTAGATGAGCTTATCAATCGAGCGAACGCATTTGGACGGCCTAGTCATGTTCCTAGCCGTCGCGGAGCTTCGCGGCTTTCGTCCAGCCTCTCGGCAACTCGGCGTGACACCCTCCGCGGTGAGTCAGGCGATCCGCAATCTCGAGGAGAGGATCGGGTCGCCTCTCTTTTCCCGGACGACAAGGAGCGTCGGGTTGACCGAGGCCGGGGAGCGCCTGTTCGCCCATGCGCGGCCTGCCGTGGACATGCTGACGGCGGGTTTGGAGGCGGCCAGCAGCTTGGGTGGGCAGATCAGCGGCCGGCTGCGCATCAACGTGCCCCGGGCGAGCTTGCCGCTGCTGGTCAACCGGCTGTTGCCGGGCTTCCTCGATCTCCATCCTGACGTTCAGTTGGAGCTAGTGGGAGAGGACCGGATGATCGACATCGTCGATGAGGGGTTCGATGCGGGGATTCGTCTCGGACACTTCGTCGAGATGGACATGGTCGCGGTGCGGTTGACGCCCGCCGAACCTTTCGTCGTCGTCGGCGCGCCGCAGTTCTTCGACAAGTATGGCCGACCGAGTCAGCCGCGGGACCTGCAGGATTTCCGGTGCATCTTGCTTCGGCAGTCGGCGCGGCTGCTTGATCGCTGGCAATTTTCTGTCGACGGCCAGCGCGTCATGGTCGGCATCGAAGGACCCCTGACCATCGATGATGTTGAGGCCTGCATTCGCGCGACGTTGAGGGGCGTCGGGCTCTTTCGCCTGCCTCGTTCCATCGTGATGCACTACCTTGAGCGTGGGGAGCTGGAGACCGTGCTGGATCCAAATAGCGTCGAGGTCCCCGGATTATCGCTCTACTATCCAAGCCGAAGCACCGCTCTTCCGAAGCTTCGCGCCTTTGTCGAGTTCGCGACTAAGCATATGAGACGGGATTTCCAACTTGGCGACTACCTTCCCGCCCCGATAAGTCGAAAACGTTGAGCGAGCGTGGCCCGGCGTCTTTGAAGAGGACGGATCACTGGATTCGGATGATCTCGGCGTCGCCGGTTTGCACTATATCGCCCACACTCGAGCGGGTTGCGGGCATCAGAAAAGTCGAACACAACGGTGGCCACAAAATCAGAACCGGCCCCGTTGACGAAGCCTTATTTCATTGGGTTTCTTGGTTTTCCGGAGCCTGCGGCTGAGAGTCCCTCCCTCTCCGCCACGATCTGTTTGTTGGTGATGCGCTCAAAAGGCGGACCCTTGCCAGCCGCTGCGGACTAATCTTGATTTATAAGTCTTCGATCGGACCACAAGCCCGTTCATACCTTGCGGAATATCATGCTCGATCACCACGATTGCGGGATCAGCCGTGACTAAACGTACAAGTGGGGTATCGAGTGGGATCTTTGTGCACCAGGATTATTGAGCTGTGTGGCTTTCCGATTTTCCATCCAGTCGCTTACGCACTCGAATGACGCAGAACTGGAGTTTCAGTCCGGGCACGCATATCCCACTGCAAAATAAGAAAAAATTGGCGCGCCACGGCCGATGAAGATGGGCACTATTGCTTCGCCGTGACGCTATGACGTACCGGCCGCAAAAGCGATCCTGTCCGATAACCAGCGACGGACTGCGATTTTTCGCTACGCCTCGTGGGCGGCGGTCTTCCCGATTTCGCAGGGTGGTCCGGTTACCCTTCGATTGCGGCCATTCGATCGATCCCGGGAACGGCGCGATGGGCCATTTGCGACATTGGGTGCGGCCGTTAGCGGTGGGGCCAAGTATCCGCATTCGCGGACATCGAGATTGTGCAATTTTGTGCACATCGAAGCGTCTAGCCGCCCATGACGGCATATTTAAAACCGCTCGACCCAAGGCCGCAGCTCGACCTCCCAGGTCCAGGCGCTGCGCGGTTGCATCAGCACGTGCAGATAGCTTGCCGCGATGGCATCGGGATCGAGCATGGAATCCGGCTTATCGGCGGGCGCTTGCCGGCTTGGGCTCGCTACTCCGCCGTCGATCACGAAATGGGCCACATGAATGCCCTGGGGACTGAGCTCCCGCGCCATGCTCTGGGCAAGGCCGCGCAGCGCGAATTTTCCCATCGCGAAGGGCGCCGACTGCGCATAGCCCTTTATGCTCGCAGAAGCGCCCGTGAACAGGATGGCTCCCCGGCCTTTGGGCAGCATGCGCTTGGCTGCTTCCTGAGCCACGAGAAAGCCGCCAAAGGCCACGGAAAGGAGACGCTCGACGGCGGCGGGATCGAGGTCTATCAGGGGGCCGCGCAGGTGGCCGCCCGCATTATAGACTACCACGTCGGGCTCGCCATTCTCGGCGGAAGCTTCCTCGAACAGCGTTTGCACTTGCAGCCTATCGGTGGCATCGCAGGTGAACGCGGCGACGCCGGTCCCATCCTGAAGCGGCTTCAGTTTAGCTATGTTGCGGGCGGCGAGCGCAATCTTCATGCCGTGCTGCTTAAACAGCCGCGCCAAGGATGCGCTCAAGCCCGAACCTGCGCCCACGATCAATGCGGATGAAAATTGTGTCCTGTCCATCGCGGTCTCCTTATCCGACTGCACGGCAAAATGGCGCGCGTTCCAAAGATTACCAGAGGAGCTGCAGATTGCGGGGAGCGTGCGGTTTGGATTAATGCAATTGAATGGATCGGTCAAATTTCAAAAGTACCCACTACCCGATTGCCGGATAGCGTTTGTGAAACGCACCGAGACGTTCAATGAGGAACCGCTCGGCCAGCACGCGGCCAACGGAGAGGCGGACCAGACCGCTTAGTTCCGTGCCAGCATCGAGGCGACGCAGAACGGATAGCGCGGCTTCGTCCATGGAGCGCGCCTCGTCGAGCACGGCCTTGCCTTCCGCGGTGAGTGCGTAGCCGTCGGCGCGTCGGTCGAACAACGGGCGTCCAAGCAGCGTCTCTAGGCTTGTGACACGCCGTGCCACGGTCGCGTGGGGGTTACGGTGACAGTGCACTTAACTCGTCATCGCAATACATTGAGATTGTGAGACCGCGCGGTCAGCGGATGCAACTCGGCGGCTTGCATCGGGAGAACGGCGAGTTTCGGCATCAATAGCGTATTGCGAAGTGGCGCACCCGACACGATTCGAACGTGTGACCTTTGCCTTCGGAGGGCAACGGTCGCGCCCAGCGCTGCGATGATGACATCCCGCTGCAGCAGCCCATACGGATAGGACGGCGGCGTTTGCCAATCACCAAAATAGTCATTGCGGCTCAATGGCGGAGTTTGGAGATGGGAAACTGGCAAACGTGTTGATTCAAGAGCCTTTTCACTCTCCCCTAGGGAGCGCCATTTGCATGGCAAGATAGCGAACAACCTTTCCGAGCTGCCCGTGCGTAGGGACGCTGAAGTCGCTGCTTCGATGCGATCGATGTAGCTCTAGTCTAGCTCGCTCGCAGTAGCGGAACGATCTTATTACTTTCTGGGACCATGGCAGTGATGTGGTCTGCCCACCACTGCATCATTCGTCGACGATCAGGCATCCATTCCGCAGCGTTGTAGGCACGCCGTACTTCGTTTCTTTCCACGTGCGCAAGCTGACGTTCGATCCAGTCACAGTTGAAGAGATTGCTCTCGTTTAGGATTGTGGAAGCCACGCCGCGGAAGCCGTGAGTAGTGGCCCGACCGTGATATCCCATCCGGTAAAGGGCGTAGAGCATGGTGTTGCTAGACATGCAGCCACCTTTGCCAGGCGAAGAGAAAATATTGGAGCTGTTGCCAGAGAGGGCACGTAGCTCGCGCAACACTGCGACAGCTTGGCGTGATAAAGGGACCAAGTGCTCAAGTCGCATCTTCATGCGTTCGGCGGGAATGCGCCACCGAGCGGAATTTTCATCAAGGTCCTCAAGTTCGTTCCACTTGCCTGCGCGCAATTCAGTTGTTCGAAGAAACGTCAGAGTCATTAATTTCAATGCAAGTTTGGTTTGCTGCTCGCCGCTGTAGGTCTCCAATTTCTGCAAGAACGTTGGCAGCTCTATAAGTGGCATCGCTCTGTGATGCCGCGGTTCTCCTGTAGCCCGCAAAGCGTCTTTGAGATCGGCGGATGGGTCTCGCTTCGCACGGCCCGTCGCGATTGCGAAGCGGAATATCTGGCCAACGAGCTGCTTTAGTCGCCGCGCCATTTCGTCCGCCCCGCGCTTCTCGACCTTGCGTAGCATATCGAGCAGTTCCGGTGGTTCGAGTTCAGCAATCGGACGTCGACCAATCGCTGGGAAGACGTCCGCCTCGATACGCCGGAGTATCTGCCCAGCGTAGTAGGGGCTACGGGCGTCCCGGCAGGAGCCATATGAAGCTGCTTTTCTAGAGAAGTTTCTGAGTCTTAGTAAGATGTTGGTTCATCGAGTACCAACAGAAATACCAACAAAGTAGCCGGGAGAAGAAGATTGGTCCGGCACGCAGTCGGCGGCCGCGTTAGTTGGGCTCGTCTATCGCGGCGTCTCATCAAACTATGACGTTAGCTCGATCGCGATCAATCGTGAAAATACTTTTGGGGTTAGCCTGAGCAAATTAGCTGGTCGATTGTCGGTGCGGTGACAAGCTCTAGCAGGCTGTTGAAAAATTGGCTGGCGACAGGAACCGCGGTGTGATTCTGTCTTTCCGTGTTTTGGCGGAGGCTGGCGGAGGCTGGCGGATGCGAGGCAAGGATGAGTGGTCCGGATCGCTTTGCATTCATCTCGATCTTGAAGCTCGCGCTGGCCAAAGCCATCCAATGTCGGCTATCCGCGGGCTTGTGAACGAAGCTCAGGCGGCGCTGTATTCGCCGATTGGGCGGCCGTCGATCGTGGTGGCGTCCGCATGAGAACGCCGATGAGCTGTAAACTCGTCGGCCGCTGGCCGATCGTCGAGGCCGACATCTGGGATCGCCAGTATCTCGATCTCTGCGAGGCAGCGACGATAGTCATTCGAGCGAACGGGCGCGGCGAAATCGCCTTTGGCGCGCTGCAAGCCGGCGTCGACATCGAATACAGCCGAGCTTCGGTCGGATTCACCTGGGAAGGCTTCGACGAAATGGACGAAGTCTCCGGCGACGGATCAGACGAATTGCTCGACGACGGCTCGATCGAGATCGAATTCGCATATCGCAACGGCGACGAAGCCGTTCTCAAAGCCAAGCGGAATACTTCCTCAACAGCCTGCTAGACCAATCCCGCATTGCCGCAATCATATCCGATAAATCGTCGCCTCAGCCTTGCTCCGTACCCTTGGATACGCCGGGCCCGTAACCGACCCGGCTCTCATCCAATTCGCTCGAGCGCCTGAGCCGTGCCAGAAACGCGGCAAGGTCGGCGGCGTAAAACAACGTCTTCTTGCCGAACTTGACGCGTTTAAGGTCACCTCGTTTGACCGCTGCGTAGAGCGCAGTGCGGCCGATACTGAGCAAATCGAGTGTCTCGCCGACCGCGTACGCTACCTTCGTAAGACCGAAGGCACGAGGGTCGATCGGATCGTCTCTGGTGTTCTCGTCGTCGCCCACACTCGATACTGCGTCGTTCGTCGAAACGTGGTCGCGTGACTTGCGAGGGTGAGCCATGGCACGCATTGTGCTACGCGTCTAAGAGCAAATGAACAGCCCAAGTCTGCGCTGTACTACGCTGCAGCTTCCTTCCAGCGGATGTCGGCGGGAGGCCTCGGACGGCGTCGACCGCGATCTGCTGCGCCGCCGTCCCAGAACAAAGAGCCATACCGGGACGTGAACTCATAATCTTGCGGCTGCAGGCAATCCCGCTAGGATTTGAGGTCAGGAACGCCCTTAGAGCCCTACCGGTTCGGTCAGCACGCAATTCCTACAGCCTCACTACGAATCTGAGGGTCGGACGTTCGAATCGTTCCGGGCGCGCCATTCAAATCAAGCGCTTACAGACCATCACCGTTTGAAAAACAAAAATTAAAACGGTTTTTCAAACGGTTTTTTTGCGAGCACGGCCAAGGCGCGGCCCCGTGGCGAGAATACGCACGCTCGACCGGCCAGCTTAGATCGCGTAGCGTGAATAGATCGACGAGTCGGCTTCCGATAGAACGAACCCCCTAGACGATCTTCCCCTTGTCCATCAGGATGGATGCGCGCCTTGCTCGGTCGAATAAGATGCTGCAACGCGAACGAGACGATAAACTAATGAACATGGCGGCGATGGCCGCGTCGATCTCACATGAAGTGAGACAACCCTTGATGGCCATTGCGATGAACAGTGGTGCGGCATTGCAGTTTCTAGCGCGCGCGCCCCCCGCTTTTGCAGAGGCACGGTCGGTTCTGAATACGATAGTGAGCGACAGTCATCGTACCAGTCAGATATTCGACAGCATTGGCGGCTTGTTCAAAGGCGCTGACCAGCGCCAAGAGCTAGTGGATGTGAACGAAGCTGTCGTCGCGGCACTGCGCATCCTGCAGGGGGATCTGGAAGAACATAGCGTCATAACGGAGACGGAATTGGCACCAGCACTGACGCACGTCATCGGGCATCGAGGCCAATTGCAAGAGGTCATTCTTAATTTAGTCAAAAACGCGATCGAAGCAATGGACCGTATCGACGATCGGACCCGAATTTTACGCTTGAGAACCGAATGTAATGGTCTCGGCGAAATTGCGGTAACCGTGGAGGACTCAGGGCCGGGACTTGATCCAACGAAATTGACCAAACTATTTGATGCATTCATTACGTCGAAGCCTCATGGAATGGGACTGGGATTGGCCATTTGCCGTATGATTATTGACCGGCATGGCGGTCAAATTTCGGCATGGTCCAACGACAAAGAAAAAGGCGGAGCATTTTTCCGATTCACTCTGCCAACGGTTCAGTCGATGTTTGACCAACAGTAACGGTTATCATCTGGCACGCAGGTGGCCTTCCATCGAGTCCCGCGATATCTCGCGGAAGACAGGTACCCGGGCATTGAATGCCGATGCGGTGGAACTGATGATCGACTTGCTTAAACCTGCGATCGGTGGACGAAAGCCGCCGTATGCATCGCGGACGCGACTCAGTTGCTGCTGAGAAACAACCGGTGGATCAACCCGCCGAAAGGCGCCAAACATGAACGATGGATTGTTTTTCAGTTAACCCGAACTAAGTATCGCTGCGGCGATTTACTTATGATTCAGGCGCCAGCAAGCGTCCCAACTTGCATCCGGCGGATTCTCCGCGAGGAGATCAAGCCGCGAGATAAATGCGCGGGACGGCCCGTCGTCCGGCACCACAAGCAAGGCCGCTTCAAATGCGCGACGAGATCGTCCCAACGTCGAGCCCGGTACGCAGAAAGCCCCTCAGCAAAACGATCTCGAAGATCATATTGCGCTTCAGTCTCAGAGCGCCCTTTCGTCCCATGATCTCGAACACCGCATTAGGGCGGGACTGACCAGGACGACGATTCTGTCGATTTCACGTGTCTCGACAGCGTCCCCGGCCCCGACCGCCGTGGGCTCCGACACGAGAATCCTGCAACCGTAAATTTTGTTCGCCCCTTCCAAGCGGGAAGCTAGGTTGTGCGGTTGGTCTAAGTCCGAAACTTAGACGGGGCGGTTGTGGCGAACGGAGGCCTGCCGGTTATTGTGCGGACCTGCTGCCTCATAACCTGAAGGTCATAGGTTCAAATCCTATCCCCGCAACCACTTTCGTTATAACTCGCTCACCGTCCCGGTCTAACAGCCGGGACGGGCTCACCCAAATATGAGCTGGTGATAAATCTGAGGTTGCGAGGACGCTTGGACTTCAGGTCCCAAATGCTCTGCTCTCGACCGCCGATGAATTGATCGAATCAGGATGCTATTTTTGCTGCGATGCATATAAGTCCGCTTCGGATGCTGTGGCGGGTCCTCCACCGGCTCGCGAGGGCCATGGATGGCGCGAGCAGAAGCATCGATGTGGCAAAAAATTGCACAGGAAATCTTCATGTTAAGTTCTTCTTCGCCAACGCACTCAAAATTTTAACTCTTATTTCAAAGAATATACATTCGTTTAGCTGCAGAAAGCGCGCGAGTGCAGCCTGTGCGATCACCCTTAGCATCCAGCCGTTTGGCGCGTGCCATTGTCGCCGAGAATTTTGACTGCAAGCGTTCTTGGGCTTGTTTCAAAGAATCGGGTGTTGGCTGTCGATCAAGTTGCGCGCCAACCGACTGTGGCGCAGTCAATCCCGCGTTCGGATTTCCCGCGGACTGGCGTATGGCTGCCTCGAATTGAGCGATGTCTTCGCTGCAAGGACCGGCTTGAGCAACCGAAATGTTTAAGCAGAGTACCGCGGAAACGATTAGTGCCGTTGTTCCTCGAAGTTTTGACATCGAACTCGCCTCTTCCATCGCTTAACTTAGCATCGTCATTGGCCCCGCTGTTATAATTCAAATCTGACAGCTTGGGCTAGCGATCTGCCGAGATTGTCCGTTCCGGGCAGATAGTGTTGCAAAACTATTTTGAATCACTGAAGACGAATTTTCTGGGCTGTGGGCGCGGCGCTCGGGCGTCTGCCGCGCTTCGATCGGCAACTCGGCCTGGTCTCGGATAATCCGTATTGCTCTGCTCGGCGAACAATTTCTTAGTCATGGCGGGATGGAACCGACTTCCTAGTACTACTGAGTCAGAAAGTCGCGGTTTCGGGGCTCAGAGAATCAGTCAAGGTTCATATCAGCGAGAGGGCTGAGCATGGATCAACGACGGTTACCCTTGTGGATGGCGGCTACGCTCACACCCTGCATGGTGTTCACGAACGCATTGTAGGCGTGCGTGTAGTCTACATGATCGTAAACCTTTGCCGCGGTCGCCCCGTTCGGCGCTCCGTCCTTGAATTCAAGCGGGCCGAGCCGTGACTCAACTTTGTCCGGCGTGCTGATAGACGGTGGGATCGGCGCCTGCGCAACGGCCATCTGTGGCAGTGCAGGTATAGCGCAGACAAAGGCTGCTATCACGAGTTTGGTAAACTGCTGCATAGCGTCGTCTCCAAATCACTTGAGGGAAGAGGCTTTCTCATTCAGTTCGCTTGGAGCGCTTCCTCGAAGCGTGAAGCGCTCCGCGGAGTGGTGTTAGCCACCTCACAGAACGGGTTCGACCTCGCTTGGCCGCCAGGTCTTGGCGAAGAACGGCTCAAGCGGCCGTAGAGTCGGAAGATCACGAACCAACCCTTGTCCGGCATCGTCTGGATCCAGTTGCCGCGTTTGACATTCGCTGGCTGCGTTGGGCCGAAGTAGACCGCCGTGGTGCCGTCAGCGTTCGCTTCGGCGGCGGGCGACGGAAAGCTCTGGCTGCCGGCGCGCGGGAAGCGCTGCGGTGTGTCGAGCATCGAGCGCGACATGTTGTCGTAAAGCGTGAACGACCAGAAGTTCGCCTGTGGGATGTCCTTCGGCAGCGTCACCTTGTAGGTCTTGGCGCCGTCGATGGGCTGCTTGTTGGCATCGACCATCGTCCACAGGTAGGTCGATCCGATGCCGGGCACACGCATCGCCATCGCGGGCGTGATCCCGGTAACCCCGTAAAAGAAGTCCGTCCGTGCATCCAACTGGCGGTAACCCGTAGGTGGGAACGGCTTAACGCCCTCGGGCGGGAGGCTATTGCAGTCCATGAACGAGCACGCCGCAGCAGAGAACAGCTATCGCCGCGCGCTCGAAGTGGCGCAGCGACAGAGCGCCAAGTTCTGGGAGCTGCGTGCGGCTCTTGACCTCGCGGGCAAACGCGCCGAGGCGCGCGATCTCCTCTCGCCCGTTTACGGCTGGTTCACCGAAGGCTTCGACACGCGGGACTTGAAGGAGGCCAACGCCTTGCTCGTCGATTTGGCGCACTGAGGGCCTTGTGGTCGAGGTCTGTTGTTACAACCGCAGGCGTTAAAACGTACACCGTGTGCCGCGAGGTGAAATCGGCTAGTTTCGCTAGCCCGCCGTTATGTCGCTTATTGGCACCTTTGCGACATGCCGACGGACCCTGAGAATGTCTGTTGGCGGAGTAGACCGGAAAAGAAATGAAAAGGCGACTGCAGCTAACTTCGTTGGGAGCAATGTTAAACTTGCTATTCAGACACACGAGCACGACGCGTCGCGGTGAAAGCCCGCGTGGTAAAGCTCGACCCGCAGCGCGGAGCTGCCCGCGGACGGCAACATGTCAGCGCCAAGGCGGTGGACGCGCACCTGCGGTATCTCGAACGGGACGGCGTGACGAAGGAATTTGGGCGATGGCAGCGTCTACTTTAGATCGACCATCTGCTTAGATGTAATATCCGCCAGGCGGTACTTAAGAGCACCATCTCAATGCTGTTCCGACAAAATGCCCGACTAGGGTTTTTGTGAAAGCTGGAAGTGTATTGATGTTGCGAAATTCAACGTGTCTTGACGCTTGCGACACGGCTTCGGACCAGTTCTCCGACGCCCAATTATAAAACGGTTGTAGCTGGTTGAAGACTTCATCAGTTAGGTCGTTGGCTTCAATTGCTAACTGGTTGAGCCTTTCAGCGGCTCGGCCGTTTCGAGGGTCATTCGGGTATTTCGACTGCAGTGAACGACGCCAAGTGGCGGTGCGCTTGAGACTGCCGGTGAGGCTGTCGATACAATATTGTTTGCTGTTGTTGATCATTCTCGATTTCTAGAATCGCCGGAAAAATTTCGACAGGGTCGCGCATGAAAAAGCCAGCCATGCGCTTGCTGGTTTGGAGTCGTTGAAGAATTTCGGACGATTGGCCACTGTTCAGTGGCGCACGCACCAAGTTCCCTTTGCGAAAAATCCGAATCGCATCAGGCGGGGCCGTGCTCAGGTCGCCGTAGATTATTAAACCTATGAACCTTGAGCCGCTGGCGTAGACCTACCTACAGAGACAATTTCTCAGAGGCTGTTTGGGAGGGTGTCATGGTAGCCAAAAAGTACCGTAGAAACGGCAATAGAGGCACGACCCTGCCCGTCCGTGATCGCGCGGGTGACCGTCACTACCTGCCTCGCCTTATTGATCCTTGGCGTTTGGTTCGCGTTCTTCCAAGCCTAATGGATCCGCCAGTCATCCGCCGCGATTATAAGGCTATTGAACCTTGAGCCGCTGGCGGCGACTTACCTACCAGAGGCGACCTCTCGGAGGGTGTAATGGCCCATTGGCGCGAGACGACGGTCGATACGGTTTACGTGACGGGCTGGACGATATCTGGCCTAGCGGTGCTCGGGGCCATCGTTGCGGTTTGGATTTTGGGAATTTAACACCGGACAACGAAACTGAAAGCAGCGTTTAGGGTAGTGCCATCACCGCCGGTCGCGGCACTGTTCCCGGAACGCTCTCAGTCGTCCCCCCAGCGCTGAGGCCGTTTTCAAGGGCACCCGCCCTAGCTTGGACAATCAGGATCGATAAGCTTCGCGACGGCGCAAAAGACAGGAAGATGCAATTCCGATTGAAGTACGTTCCGCTGGGTGCGAACGAATGGGACAACCCGATCGGCAGTTGCGTAGTCGAGCCGTGCGGCGGCGAAGCAATGGGCGCTGTCGACGATGACGAGGAAGCACCCCCGCTCAAGGTCAACGATCGGCGGGAAGATCAAGTGGGCTGCTGCTAACGAAGAGCCGCTAGACGAGATCGGCCTCAGCGTTCCGTCGCTCGTCAAGGCCGTGAATGTCAGGCGGGCACAGTTTTGCGGATTGGACGGGACACCGCTCGCGGTGCTCAACGGGAAGGCCGTTTGGCGTGTCGTCGAGTCAGCCGTCGAGGCCGGACAAATGGAAAATCGGCGTTCGAACGTCTTTTTGAAGCCCTGAAAATCGGTGTCACTTGGCGTGTCAGTCCGCCAAGTGACACCAAAAGTGACACGCGATTCTGACACCAAACTGACACGGGACGCCGGTTTCAAAAGCCCAACAAAATAGGGTACAACTCGTGTCAATTGGTGTCAGGTGGTGTCAGGTGACACAAGGCCCGGTCTACCCGTTCGTGTCACTTCCCCCGTGTCTGTAAGACACGGGGTGACACGGAGACCCTCGAAGAGAATTGAGGATGGGCGATAGGAGCGCGGCCGTAGGGCGCAGGGTCTAACCGAAGAATTTGAAAACGGGCGCGAAGCGGAGTCCGGCGACCAGCCTTTTTAGAGGCAGCCGACCGAACGCGCCTTCGCCGGAGGTGCGATCTGCGGGACGTTGCCACTGCCCGGCCTCACGCGATGGGCACGGCGGAACGGGCGGTTGCTCAGTCGCGAAGCCGGGCGGTCGCACGGTCGTGAAGGGCTCGCGATTTAGTTCCATCCGTCTGCAATAAATTTGAAATCGCAATCGAGCGTCCGGCCCGCCGACAACATATGAGGGGCGTTTTCGATGTGGCTCGCGTCCCTCGCTGCGCGCCGCGCGGCCGGTCTCGTCTCGTGTCCCAGCCGCGCGGCGCTTTTTCAACCAATCCATCCGCCGCCGGTAGGGCGTGCGACGCCGAGCACAAAAGAACAGCCAATGACTACCAAATCGAAGGTGCGAACATCGCCCGCCGTGCAGGCGCTGGCGCGTATCGAACACCAATTTGCGCGCATCGCCACGGCGATGGAGCAAGTTTTGGCCATTGCCGACAAGGCTACCGGCGAATTGTACGACTTGGGAGCGGGGTCTATCCGCGTCAGCAACATCGGGTCGTAAGAGGAACTACGCTCAGGGGCTGCACCCTTCCGACACCGCAAGACTGCTTGCTACGCCATCCGCACAAGGCCCAAGAAAGTGGCATGCAGCACGCTCGCGCTTTGATGGCCATCGCGCATTTCACACAAGAACAGTGACACGCCGCAAGGTGTTGAGATGACGCGCCTCACAGGCGTGGACGCTCAACATGGGAAACCCACAATTTGCCCGCGCGTGGATGGACAAGCCTGCGCGATCGGACGTTAGGCCGAGCCAGAGCGGTTTTCCTGGTGCCCAGCCTGCATAATCCGACAACGGTCACATTGAGCGAAGAGCGCCGCCGCGCGCTCGCGGCGATCGCGCGCCGCCACAACGTGCTGATCATCGAGGACGATGTCTACCGTCCGCTGCTCGATCGCGTCATTCCATCTTTCGCGGCCCTGGAACCCGAACTGACCGTCCACATCAGTGGCCTGTCGAAATGCATCGCACCCGGCCTTCGCTATGGGTTCGTGGTCGCCCCACGCGCGGTTTTGGGCAATGTCGCGGCGGCCCTTCGGATCGATTGCTGGAGCATCAGCCCGCTCACCGCGCTCGTCGCCACCATTTTGCTGGAAGAAGGGACCGCGCGGCGGATCATCGAATTCCAGCGTGAGGAGTTGCGCAGGCGGCAGGCCATCTTGCGCGACGCGCTCGCGGCATTCGATGTTCAGACGCATGAGATGTCGCCTCACGCCTGGTTGCATTTGCCCGAACCCTGGCGAGGCGCGGCTTTCGCCCGCGCCTGCCGTCAGCGCGGCGTAGGCGTGCTTCCGGCGGACGCGTTCGCTGTCGGACGCGAAACGCTCGCCCATGCTGTGCGCATCAATGTGGGCGCCGCGCCTTCATCCGGCGAATTGCGGCAGGCGCTTTCGATCATCGCTGAACTGCTGAATGCCGGTCATCTCGAAATCTCGGGCGCGGTCTGAGGCGCTGTGGCGGAGTTGATCAAAACAGACGTCGCGATTGTCGGGGCCGGAATCATTGGGCTTGCGATTGCATTTCGGCTGGCGGCGGATGGCCGTGAAGTTGTCGTCGTCGACCCGAATGAGGCAGGTTCGGGCGCCTCTTACGGCAATGCCGGGACGTTGGCTCCTTACGCCTGCGCGCCGGTCGGCAACCCCGACGTTCTGCGGAATCTGCCAAACCTGCTTCTCAACCCGGACAGCCCTCTCACCGTCAGGCTGGCCGCTTTGCCCGCGCTCGTTCCCTGGCTGTCGCGTTTCGTTTGGCAATCCACGCCCGTCCGTGCACGCCGCAACGGACACGCGCTTGCAGGCTTGCTGAAGGAAGCGATGCCGGCTTGGCGTGCGCTCGCCGAAGGGGCCCGGCTTTCGGACCTTCTTCGCTATGAGGGCTGCCTCTATTTCTATCAGGGAAAAATGCCGCAAAAAGACAGCGAGTGGGGCGCTCGGCTGCGGAACGAACTCGGCGTCCGACAGGAATGGCTGACGTCCGCGGAGGTCGCAAGGCTGGAGCCTGCGCTTCCTCGCGCGGCCGGCGGCCTTTTTTTCCCGGACGCTGCCCATACCATCGATCCAGCCGTAATGACCCGCCGACTGGCGGCCGCAGCCAAGGCGAAAGGCGCTTCGTTCGAACGCGCCCGCGTTGATCGGCTGGAGCCGCAGGATCGAGGACGAATCCGCTTGATATGCCATGATCGCACGATCGAAGCGCATACGGTCGTCCTCGCCGCCGGCGCCTGGTCGCGGTCTCTGGCCGAGCAGGGCGGCGAGGACATCCCTCTCGATACGGAGCGCGGCTACCACATCGAATTCGCGATGGACGCCTGTCCGATCAAAAGGCCCGTCAGCCCGGTCGATCTGGGCTTCTATGTCACGCCGATGGTCGGCCGTTTGCGGGTCGCGGGAACGGTCGAGCTTGGCGGCCTCTCTGCAACGCTCAATCCGAAGCAAATTGCCCTTCTAGCGCGAGGAGTCCGTAAGATTTTCTCGGGTCTCGGACCCGTTCAATCGCAATGGCTCGGCTTTCGCCCCTCTCTTCCCGATTCTCTGCCCGTCATTGGACCCAGCCGACGCTATCCGAACTTGATCCTCGCTTTTGGCCATGGACACCTCGGCATGACCTTGGCCGGCGTAACGAGCCGCATTGTCGTAAGCCTCATCGAAAAGCGAAATGACGGTCCGAACCTTTGCGCATTCCGGCCTGGCAGGTTTGGTTGAGTGATTTTTCGCAGCTTGGCTGCGCCTCGAGCCGTGCAGCACTCGCGATTCGCATCATGAGCGGTTATGGAGTGACCGCTCATGGCGGATTTTGTTGCAAAAGTCGAAAATCGAGCAATCCTAAAAATCTCGCGAAAGTTGATCTTCAGACCTCTCTGCTGCTGCGTCGCTTTTCACTACGGAGGTTCGTGATCGATTTTGGATCAACCGATATGGTCCCTCACATCGCCGCGCGCAAAACGCATCAGCGGCTCTAAGAATTTTCGTTCGATACCCCAAAAAGACTTTTTCAACAAAATCGGCGCAAAGGGGACCTTAGCGGGTAAGCCAGCGATGTTTGCTCTCGGGGGTCGAGCCGACAAGCGGCGCAAGCGGAGGCACTTCCGTTTGACCGATTGTTCCGGTGCGGGCTCGGTCATATAGGCTCCCCATTCGAGCCGGCATGCGATCACGTTTCCCCAGGGCGGGAATTGCTATTTTTCGTTCGCTCTCAGCCCGATCTTGCAGCCGGCCGATTAATCGATGTTTTTGGTAACAAACGCTGCGCATGAGCCGTAAAGGTCCGGTGCTTTAGCTTTTGTCTTTAGTTCAGCAAGTCGACCTTTGACCACTGCCGCCCAATAAGTTCGATCATCGCGGCCACTTAACCGGCCGAGATAAAAAAACTGAATTTGAAGGGCCATGTTTTGTTCGTCGCTTCCGGCCTTCGTTGTAGCTATTTCAGCTGCGCTGACTACGGCGCAAGCCAAATCAAAATCCTGATCGGTTGCCGCCCGGGCCAGAGGAATTTCCCAGGCCGCCCATCCTGCCGCAACAATCGAAAAAGCGCGGAAAATACAAGACCGGGCTAGACGCATGATCCGTTCCCCCGCGTCAAGTCTCTCGCAACCTCGGGGCGAGTGCAAGCCGAATCTCCCCTCGGTGGGGAATTGCTTCATTGAAAATTCAATAAGCGTTGCCTTCAACCCCGGGTGCCCAGGATCCAGGCGGTGAGATCGCCGCTAGAAGCGGCCTTACTCCGATTACCGTAGCTGTTCTTCCAGCTCGAGGATCAACCGCGAAAGCCGATCTTTGGTGAGCGGGTCATCGTGTTCTCTCGCCATCCGACGTGCCTGTTCAAGCCGCCGTTCCAGCTCTTTGCGGTCGCTCTTTTCAGACATCGCGACACTCCCTCTTATAAGTACGAGAGAGTGGCTCAATTGTTCATATTTAGAACTGAATTTTCGGTTTGTCGTTGAACCTGGCTACTTTGCGGTCGCGCTGCCAAAGCTCAACATCGTGGCCGTCGGCTAGCTGTTTCGCCTTTTCCATGGCTTCGTCGTCATCGGCGCAGATCAATGGAACCACATCGTAGAAACGGTCGTCACTGTCGATCAGATAAACTCGGTATTCGGCCATGGTCCCACTCACCAGATCAGGCGGGAGTGCAGTACTTTCTGTCACCGATTACGGTGCGGTGATGATGTAAAACATACTTACATTGTGTACGGATAGCGACATAAATCGGGTTCACCGAAACCTGTGGCAAGTTCCCGGCGTACCTCATCGTGCTGGAGGATTGCAATTTCCAGTTCTAGCCGCGCCGAGTGAACACCTTGACGGCAGCGTCCCTGAGATGGACTTGAACCCAATAGCCGTCGAACTTGATCTCATGAACCCAACGTTTGCCCGAGGGCACCTTGTCGATTGACGTCGCCAGGTTCGATGAAGCCCGGGAATGCAGCCTTGATGCCACCCACTGGCGGCTTTGGCCAAGGATACGGCACTATCAAACCAGCCGCAGGGCCAACAGCCGGGTCGGACCGGTATGGTTGGCCACAAAGTCTTGGATATGCTCCGGAACGGCGACATCGATGTCGCAGCGGATTTGAATTTGTACGGCGATCTCTGCCGACACGTCGTCGGACCAACGTTCAAGGGTGTTGAATGCCACGACGCGCACCGGGTCGTTGAACTGCCCGTTCATCAGATCGGTAATGATTGTTTCGAGGTCCGTCTGCTCAACTTCGGTTTCGCGGTAAACGCTCCCGAGCTGTCCGAAGCGATCAACTACAAGGTAGACGGTTTGGTCCGCACCGTTGGGCACGATACTTGGCGTCCAACCGGTGCTGGGCACACGCACCTCCTACGCAACAAGAGAAACTAAAAATTCAATTCGGTCCCGACATTAGGGTTCCGACCACAGAAAAAGTAGGGGGCTTCCGATTGCTCCGACGCCCCTTAGTATCTGGATACATCCCGCACGGCACGGTGGCATTAGTCCTATCGCAGCAACGTCAACCGGATATACTCGCGACATTGCGCGTCGCCTGTGAAATCAGGAGTTACATGCCCAAGCTCTCTGACAATCAGGTAGGCGACCGCCTTCACGCGGCGCTAGAGGCGATTGGCACCAACGAAGGTGAAACTATCCGTGGAAATACCGCGTTGTACGTAGCGCGTCAGACGCTGAGCCTTCTTGAGCAAGGTCTTTTGATCGCGGCAGAAAGAAATTCAGACGATGTGAGCGTGATGATGAACCAGCCCATTTTCCCGCCGTCCGAATAGTTTGCGATTTACGTTGCATGAAAAGAACCAAACCAAAAGAAGTTAATTGCCCTGCCTGTAAAGGCACTGGATTTCAAAAGGTCAAACAACCAAGGCAGCCCGGTCGCAAAATATTCCCCGCGCGCTGCACAAAATGTTTTGGCAAGGGGCGGCGGGTGAAGCCCGCCCGTCAGCTACAATGATCTGGATTGGAAATCAAACGGTCCAGAGCCAACTTACGACTTCTCAATGAACTATGGTGCATTCACGAACGATAGTCTCACCACGATGTATGAGGTCGTCCGTGGAGCGTTGGATGCTGACGACACGCAAAAAGCACGGGGCGAAGAGATCAGGTTTCGGGTCCGCGAAACGGCTGAGTGGAAGACGCATGCTGCCGATCTGGAAATGGAAATGATTAAGCGTGGAATGATCTTCGAAATGATCAATTGGTCCCAAAGTCAGGCAGGGCTTCCCTTATAGGATGGACAGAACGGCTTCACGGTGTCGTCATGCCGCTGCCCGATCTTCCTTATCAGCACCGCGCGCAACGATCTTTAGGGCCGCGTCAGGCAACGGTCGCTGCAATGCCTTGGCTTCATCCCAAGGCGCGCGCATCCAGATGTCGTGCTCCTCGTCAGGATCACCGGCATGGCCTTCGGATGGATCGGCTCGACCACCGCGTTCGGTGCGGTCGTCAGGAAGCCGTAGACCAGATGCGGCCCGGGGATCGGCTTCGACTTGGTGCCACGGTCGCCCTTGAACTCGGTCCAGAGCCCGCCGAAGGCGAATAGCGGTCGGTCGTCGTTGAGTGCAATCCAGACGACGTCCTTCTTCTTGGTCTCAGGGTTCGGCTCCGGCGCATACTCCGCGAAGCTATTCAAGATTGTGAACTCTACTCGCCAGATAAAGAGATGGTGAAGTCTCGCCTTGAGCGAGAAGGAAACAATCAAGCCGCTGCTTAGCGGCTTGCTTATCATCGTCTGGATGCACCCAAACGTAGGGAACGTCTGACGCTCTTCCGTGAGCCGGATCATGTTCACCGGCGGGGAGTACCTCGGCGTCCGGCATGATCGGCACTTCAGCGCGGCCTCGAGTTTCCAGATCGTGTCCCGCGGCCGGCGGACGTGTTCAAGCGGAATGCTGGCCTCGGTTTCGCAGCGACGGCATTTGACCTGCAGCCAACCATAGCCGCCATTGAGGCATTGCGTAATCGTCGGCGACGGCCGCGCGGGCCCGCCGTACCTTCCATTCGGATCGACCACGCTTCGGCCTCGGCGCGATCAGCAGCACGGACGGCCCTCACCGCCTCTTCCCGGGCACCCTCGGCGCGAATTTTGGCGCCGCGGATCGGACTACCGAATATGACCTCGCGCGATTTATTGCTCATGGCCGGCTATTCCCACCGGCTTTTGCCCAGCCGCGCAACGCCACCAGCTAGGGACGGCCTCGCGGCCGCCAGAGGTTCGGTCGATGTGCGATCACTACTCGATTACCAAGAATTAGGCTGCGATCCGGGACCTCTTCAAGGTCGCACACAATACCACTGGCGCGGCAGCAGTTCGGCGCGCTAAAGTTCTGAAATTGGTCGAGCCAAAGGAGGCTCCGGTGCAGAAGCCAGACAAGAACATGTTTGACAAACTTTCTCGCCAAAGTGGGCGCGGGAAAGCAGGTATTGGAATTCCATAGAATCAGCACGTGTTCGAGCAAGGCGATGTCGCCGACACTGTGTTTTACATTCAAAAAGGCACGGTCAAGCTTACTGTCCTTCATGGCAAGGAAGCAGTCGTCGCGATATTAGAGCCCGGCCAGTTCTTCGGCGAAGGCTGCATGAATGGTCATGCGCTTCGCATCGCAACCACGACGGCGATGGAAGATTGCCTGATCACGCAATCACGAAAGCCGCGATGATCGCCGCCCTTCATGACGAGCCCAGATTTTCGGAGT
>Ga0193729_1000499_pt1 | contig 20706 bp, 17 predicted proteins | sample U1c2metaG_FD_143036 | JGI IMG/M metagenome (GOLD analysis project Ga0193729, IMG submission 143036) | Soil microbial communities from a riparian zone of the East river system, Colorado, United States - U1c2 | ecosystem: Environmental > Terrestrial > Soil > Riparian zone | place: USA: East River...
GACGAGGTTCCTATGAAAGCCGGCATCCACCCTGACTACCAACAAATCACGGTCACTTGTACCTGCGGGAACAAGTTCGAGACCCGTTCGACTATCGGACAGGATTTGCAGGTCGAAGTTTGTTCCAACTGCCATCCGTTCTATACGGGCAAGCAGAAAGTTGTGGACACCGGCGGTCGCGTCGATAAGTTCCGCAAGAAGTACGCGACACCGGCAAAAGCTGCGCCGGCGGCAAAAGCCTAAAGACCGTTTCTTTCAATGCGCGCGGCGACGTCGCCGCGCGTCCCTTGACGCTCGCATTGTGCATCTCGATGAGATGCACGCACCGCCTCGCGGAGGTTCTCGCTTAAGCGACGTGTACGCTTGATTCCGTTGTACGGCCGTGCAACGCTGCGGAGTCAACATACGAATCATACCCGTCGGATACAGCGAATGAGCACGAAATACGAACTCAAGAATCTCTCGACCGGAAAGACCACCTCACTCGACGCCATTTCAGGAACGATCGGCCCCGATGTGATCAACATCTCGAATCTGACCAAGGACCAAGGCGTTTTCACCTTCGACCCTGGTTTCATGGCCACGGCCAGCACGGAAAGCAAAATCACCTACATCGACGGCGACGCCGGCGTGCTGTTGTATCGCGGTTATCCGGTGGAACAGCTGGCGGAGAAGTCGAGTTTTCTGGAAGTTGCCACGCTGCTCATCAACGGCACGCTGCCGAGCAAAACGGAGCTTGACGCGTTTCAGAATTCGATCATGCGTCACACCATGGTCAACGAGCAATTGCTGCGGTTTTTCCAGGGTTTCCATCACGACGCGCATCCGATGGCAATGGTCTCCGCGGTGGTTGCATCGATGGCAGCGTTCTATCACGACACCACGCACATCGGTGATCCACGGCACCGGGAAATTTTCGCGCACCGGATAATCGCCAAGCTGCCGACCATTGCCGCCGCGGCCTACAAGCACACGCTGGGACAGCCTTTCATCTATCCGCGCAATGACCTGCGCTACTGCGAGAACATGCTCAACATGTTCTTCGCGGTTCCCTGCGAGCCGTGCTTCATCGATCCTGTGGCCGCCGAGGCCTTGGACCTGCTGTTCATATTGCATGCGGACCATGAGCAAAACGCCAGCACCTCCACCGTGCGCCTGGCGGGCAGCACCGGCGCAAATCCATACGCGGCGATCTCGGCCGGCGTCTCGGCACTGTGGGGACCGGCGCACGGCGGCGCGAACGAGGCAGTGCTCGACATGCTCGACAGCATCGGTTCGGTCGCCAACATCGGTAAATTCTTGGCGCGGGTCAAGGACAAGAATGACAGCGTGCGGCTCATGGGATTCGGCCACCGCGTTTATAAGAACTTCGATCCGCGCGCCAAGATCATTCGCGGCATGTGTTATCGGGTATTGGAGAAAATGGGCAAGGGCGGCAACCCCCTGTTCGATCTCTCGCTCAAGCTGGAGGAAATCGCGCTCAAGGACGACTATTTCGTTTCTCGAAAACTCTACCCCAACGTCGATTTCTACTCCGGCATCATCTATAGCGCTTTAGGGATTCCGCGCTCCATGTTCACGGTCATGTTCGCCATTGCGCGCACGGCCGGCTGGGTCGCGCATTGGCAGGAAATGGTGTCGGATCCGAACATGAAAATTGGCCGTCCGCGCCAGCTCTACACCGGTCCCACCCAGCGAGATTATCTGCCGATCGAAAAGCGCTGATCGATGGCGCTATCAACCTCAGGCCTAAAATGCGTGCCGGTCCTGCTCCTGGCCGCCGGCGCCTATGCCGCAGGCGCCTATGCTGCGGCCGACTCGGTACCGGCTGCCGCGCCGGCGCCTTTGAATCTTGCCCCTGAAAAAAATCTCTGCAGCACACGCTCGGAGCCGGTCGCGCTCGGCAGCGTGCAATGGAACGGTTGGGGGCGCGCTCTGGACAATTCGCGCTACCAACCGGTACCCGCGATCCGCGCCATGGATGTGCCGAAGCTGGCCTTGAAATGGGCCTTCGGATTCCAGGGCGGCACGGAGTTCGGTCAACCCACCCTGGTCGACGGCAGATTGTTCGTGACCAGCTCCTCGGGCCGCGTCTATGCGCTCGACGCAAAAACGGGCTGTACCTATTGGACCTACGACGCACCCGCCGGCAGCCGCACGACGATCTCGATCGGGGAGTTGGGCCAGTCGAAACGCGTGGCCATACCGAAGAAGCTGAAACGCACGCTCGCACATCTCGATGTCATCAAGGCGCCGAGCGCCGTCTTCTTCGGCGACGACACGGGCGCCGTGTATGCGCTCGACGCGCAGAAGGGCACGCTCCTATGGAAGACCCAAGTCGACACGCATCCGTCGGCGCGTATCGTGGCGGCGCCGACTTTGTACAACGACCGTCTGTATGTCGCCGTCGGTTCCAACGAAGAGAAAAATTCGGCGGATCCGAACTATAGCTGCTGTACTTTTCGCGGCAGCATTGTTGCCCTCGATATCGCCGGCGGGCGCGTCCTCTGGAAAAGCTACACCGTGCTCGAGGCGCCGCAGCCCACGCACAGGAACAGCGCCGGCATTCAGGAATTCGGGCCGGCGGGTGCCGCCGTGTCCTCGTCCCCCACCATCGACCCAAAGCGCGGCGTGCTCTACGTGGGCACGGGCGGATCCACCACCGGCGTCGAGCAGTCGCTCACCGATGCCATTGCGGCATTCGACCTGAGCGACGGCAAGCTGCGTTGGGTCAAGCAGCTCACGGTCCCAGGCCGGGTCGCAGCCAACGGCTTCAGCAGCGCGCCCATCTTGCGCATCCTGGCCAGCGGCAATGAAATCCTATTGGCCGGACAAATGTCGGGCGTGGTCTACGGGCTCGACCCTGACCACGGTGGCGAGATCCTGTGGCAAACCCGTATTGGTGCGCCAAGCCCCGGAGGCGACGGCGCCGGGGTGGGCCCGGTTCCCGCGGCGGGCGCCGAGCGCGGCGGCATCGCCTGGGGTAGCGCGGCTGATTATCGCAGTCTGTTCGTTGCTCTCTCAGGAGCGCTTGCGCAGCCCGGCAATGCAACGGGAAGTTTGTGGGCGCTCGATCCCAAGACCGGCATTGCTCGCTGGCATACCCCGGCGCCTGCGCCGGCGTGCGCTTGGAGCGGGCGCCCGTGTTCGCATGCACAATCGCAAGCGGTCACCGTCATGCCGGGCGGCGTATTCTCCGGATCCATGGATGGACACCTGCGCGCGTACTCGACCATCGACGGCAAGATTCTTTGGGATTTCGATACGGCGAAATCTTTTCAAACGCAAAACGGCGTTCAGGCAAGCGGTGGGCCCTTGGATTATGGCGGGGCGACCATCGTGAACGGCAGCGTTTATATCAACTCAGGCAATGCGTTGCTGGCGTTTTCAATCGACGGAAAATAGGACGCAATAAATATTCATGGAACCCAAGCGAATGGCTCTTTTAGTGGTCGGCGTTTTGTTCAGCGGCGCCCTGCTGATCGGCGCTGCACCCGACGCTGCGGCGCGTACGACCGAAGTGGCCCAACCCCCGGCACTGGAAAATTCGGTCGTGAAAATTTTCTCGACCATGCGCTATCCCGACCCGTTCAAGCCTTGGACCAAGCAAGCGCCGAGCGAGGCGACGGCCTCCGGCGTGGTGATCGAAGGCAAGCGTATCTTGACCAACGCGCACGCGGTGCTTTACGCCAGTCAGGTGCAGGTTCAGGCGAATGCAGCCGGCGACAAAGTATCGGCAACCATCCTCGCCATCGCACCCGGAATCGACCTGGCGGTGCTGCAGCTGGACGATCCGGGCTTCTTCGACACCCATCCGCCGGTGGCGCGCGCCAGCAAGCTGCCGCAAATCAAGGATCCGGTGCTGGCGTATGGATTTCCGACCGGCGGATCGTCGCTGTCGATCACCAAGGGCATCGTCTCGCGCATCGAATTTGCGCAGTACAACTATCCGGTTTCGGGTCTGCGCATTCAAATAGACGCTGCCATCAATCCCGGCAATAGCGGCGGCCCCGCGATCGCCGGCGACAAGATGATCGGGCTGGCGTTCAGCCGCTTGGGCGGCGACAGCCAGAACATCGGCTACATCATTCCGAACGAAGAAGTGGATCTGTTCCTCAAGGACATTGCCGGCGGTCACTACGTCGGCAAGGCGAGCATCTACGACGACTTGCAGACACTGGAGAATCCGGCGCTGCGCGAATACTTGAAGCTGGACAAGAGCGTCGAGGGCATGGTGGTGCATCGGCCGGACAAGAGCGATGCTGCGTATCCGCTGAAAGAGTGGGATGTGATCACGCGGATCGGCGATACCCCCATCGACAATCAAGGCATGGTCAAGCTCGACAAGGATTTGCGGGTGAATTTCGCCTACATGGTTCAGCGCCTGGCCAAGGACGACAAGCTGCCCCTCACCGTGGTGCGGGCCGGCAAGCCGTTGAAAATCGAGCTGCCCGTATCAGCGCAGCGGCCAACGCTGGCGCCGGACCTGCACGGCGAATACCCGTCCTACTTCGTCTACGGTCCCATGGTGTTTTCACGCGCGACCCGGCAATTCTTGTCTCTGTTCGAAAATAACGCGAATTTGCTGCGGGTCTTGGGTTTCGTGAAAAGCCCGCTGATCACCCGGGCCTTTGACACGCCAACCCAGGATCTCGAGGAATTGGTGATCATTTCTTCGCCGTTCTTTCCGCACAAGCTCGCGAACGGTTATTCCAATCCCACGGGCGCGGTGGTGTCTTCCGTGAACGGCACTGCCATCAAGAGCCTCGCGCACCTGGTCGCGGTGCTGCGCGATTTGAAGGACCCGTTCGTGACCATTGAGTTTGGCAGCAAGGCCGGCGAGGCCTTGGTGTTCTCGCGCACGGCCATCGTGGCGGCCACGGATGACATCCTGACCGACAACGGTGTGCGCGCGCAGGGCTCGCCGGACATGATGGCGGTGTGGCAGCCGAAGCCCTCGGCACCCTGATTTTGACCGGTTGGGGTAGCGCGCGCCTGACGAATGCTCGAACCGGTCAACATCACGGTGCCGATGCTACCGGCGGGCGGCGGACGACATGTGATTTTCCGGCCGACGAGTGCGAATGCGGCCACACGACGGCGGATCGCCTTCGGGGCTCGTCCTCCTGCATGTGATGTTGAGCGGTCCAGCGTCAGGGGTCTAGGGCCCATCCGCACGGTCAAATTCACAGTGCAGTGCCGAGGCACTAGTTGGCGTCGATCAGCTCCGACACTTCGCGCGCATCGGCGCGCTTCATGGGCCGCCCATCCACGGGTGAGTACGGCGATTGACGGATGCCATCGATGGGAAACACGGTGGCATCGACGGTGCGGCCATTGGCCTCGAATCTCAGCGCCGGGTAGTTCACGCTGCGCTCCGCATCCATCTTGACGCGCCGCTCATAGAATTCATGGGGCACGCCCAAGTCCAGCAGGTGAATCGCGACGGACTCGGAGGCATCCGCGAACAAGTGCAAATTGATGTCGCTGTAATTCGTTGCCGTTCCGGTGAGCACCGAACCCACCAGGCGAGGCTGGAACTCCGCCAACATCCGCATGGTGTCGAGTGCGATGCGCCGCTGTTCCTTGAGGGTGTGGTGATGGGTATCGCGCCCAAACAGTCTCTGGTGGGCGCGCAGTGCGTCTTCGATCTCGATGTTCTTCGGCAGCACCGCGACGTCGTTCACGCCGAGGCGATCCGCCGCTTTGCGCTTGGCCTGCAGGAAATCCTCAATGCCGTGCTCGGCCATGATTCTCGCGGCCTCTTGCGCGAGAGCGCGGCGTAGATCTTCGGCACGCTGCGAAAATTTCTTAGGCATCGGTCTGGGAGCCTGCCTGAGTATTCCACGTGAGCCGCGTTGGCTCTGCAAGGGAGCGGATGCAAGGCGCGCGGCGCAGGCCGTGGTTAATTCCACGGGCAAGCCGCGCAACACCGCAGACGCCCCTTCCAGCGCCAACCCTTCGGGAGCGGACGGATTTGCCTTCATTCATCGTTGTCGCCTCCTCATTGGGTCCAACCCAACCGCGTCGGCTCCGCCTCGACTGAAGGCAAATCCGTCACGCTCGCGGCCACGGGGAATACTCAGACAGGCTCCTAGAATAGCGGTTTATCGCCTTCGGGGTTGTTGGGGTTCTGCCCTTCGTATAATTCGGCCTTGGGCAGATTCCCCTCGATGAATTTCTCCATGATGCCGCTGGGGTCGTCCGAGCCCGCCAGCAATCCGGTCCTCGGCGAGATTCGCACGCTGATGATGCCATCCGGGACCGGCACGCCATGCGCCGGCGTGCCCTCCAGCGCTGCGCGCATGAAATAAGTCCAAGCCGGTATCGCCGTGCGGCCCCCTTGCTCACCTTCGCCCAACGAGCGATCCGAGTCGAAGCCCACCCATACGGTCGTCACCAAGTCGCCGTTGAAGCCGTTGAACCAGGTGTCGTGCGCTTCGTTGCTGGTACCGGTCTTGCCGGCGATGTCATCCCGGTTGAGCGATTTGGCGCGCTGTCCGGTGCCATGGCGGATGACGTCTTTCATCATGTCGGCGAGCAGATACGCCACTTGCGGACGAATGATTTGCGGAGCCAAATTCTTGACGGAAATCAGTGTCTTACCATCGTGCGACGCCTCATCCAGGCCACCGGTTTTGGCGCTGGCGGCGATGGCGCGGGGGCTGGGTCCATCCGCGGTGCGGCCGCATTGGGGGCAGGCGATGGCGGGGTCGGCTTGCTGGAGCACCTTGCCCGAGGCATCTTCGATCCGATCCAGGTAGTACGAGCTGACCTTGAAACCCCCGTTGGCGAAGGTCGAGTAGCCGATGGCGACCTGCAACGGACTCAATTCTGCCGTGCCCAAGGCCAAGGTCAGGTCGTTGGGCAGTTGGGACTTGTCGAAGCCGAAGCGCGTCACGTATTTCCAGGTGTAGTCGCCCCCGATCTCGCGCATCAGGCGCACGGAAACCAAATTCTTGGACTGCGCCAACGCTTCGCGCAGCCGAACGGGGCCTGCGAACCGGCTCTCGAATTCCTTGGGCCGCCACGCCTGTTCCTTGCCCTCCTCGTCGATCACGATCGGGGCGTCCGGGATGACGCTGGACGGGGTAAACCCCTTGTCGAAGGCGGCTGCATAGATAAAGGGCTTGAATCCGGAGCCGGGATGACGCCGCGCCTGGGTGACGCGGTTGTACTTGCTCTGGAAGAAGTCGAAACCGCCCACCAAGGCCACGATCGCGCCGTCCCTGGGGTCCACCGACACCAGCGCGCTTTGCGCTTCAGGCACCTGCACGAAAAACAACGCTTCAGGGGTGCGTCCCACGGTGTAAATCACGTCGCCGCGGGCCAAAATTTCGGCGGCGTCATTGGGCGCGCGATCGGTTTTCTCATCGGGCAACTGGCGCCTGGCCCAGGATAGTTTGTCCCAGGGCAGGGTGACCGTCCCAAGTTCTCTGACGTAGATCTTGGCAGTCTTGCCCTCGACCTTCTCCACGATGGCGGGCCTCAAGCCGCCGATGATGGGAAATTCCTCCAGCTGCGCGTCAAACTGCGCCGGGGTCGCGATATTCGACATGTCGACTTTGGCGCCGGCGCCCCGAAAGCCGTGGCGCCGGTCGTATTCCAGCAGGCAGGTACGAAGCGCCGTGGTGCCCGCGGCCTGCAGCCGGGAATCGATTGTCGTATAGACCTTGTAGCCTGCGGTATAGACGGCATCGCCGTACTTGTTCTGCATGTCATTGCGCACCATTTCCGCCAGGTACGGCGCGTCTACCTCGATGGAGGCGCCATGCAGACGCGATTCCATCGGGCTGTTCTTGGCCTGGTCGTATTCGGCCTGGTCAATGTAGCCAAGATCCAGCATTCGGCCCAATACATGGGCGCGGCGCACCTTGGCCGCGTCGGCATTGGCGACGGGATTGACCGTGGAGGGCGCCGTCGGGATACCCGCCAGGGTGGCCATTTCGGCCGTGCTCAGCTGGTCCAAACTCTTGCCGAAATACACCTCGGCCGCGGCTCCCACGCCATAGGCTCGCTGCCCCAGGAAAATCTTGTTGACGTAGAGGGAGAATATCTCCTCCTTGGTGAATTCAGCCTCCATGAGCAGGGAAATATAGATTTCGCTCATTTTGCGTTTCATGTCGCGCCGCGGGGTCAAAAACATGTCCCGCGACACCTGCATGGTGATGGTGCTGGCGCCCTGGCGGATGCCGCCGGCTTTGAGATTGGCCACGGCCGCCCGCAAAATTCCCTGCCAATCCACGCCGTGATGCCTGAAAAACCGGTCATCCTCGGTGGCCAGGAAGGCCAGCACCAGTTTCTTGGGCAATTGCTCGTAGCGCACGGGGATGCGCCGCTGCTCGCCGATCGACTGGATCAGCTTGCCGTCCCGGGTATAGATGCGCAGCGGCACCTGCAGCTGCACCTCCCGCAAAGTGCCCACATCCGGCAGGGCCGGCCTCAAGTAAACATAAGCACAGACGTTGGCGAAGACGATCAGGGCTATTGCACCAACTAAAACCGCACAAATGCGCGAGATGAGAACTAGGTAACGTCTGGACACTGAAAACCGTTCTAACTTATTGCAGCGGCGGACATGGACACCATATTACCGCCGGTTACGTGGGCATACTCATCGAAAGATGAGGACGCAAAGCCACCGATCCTTCTGGGGGTTGAATCCCTTTAAAGGACAGCGGGGTTGCCAGACCAGATTAACCAAGCGCCTGAGGCCTTGCGGGCTTTAGCGATGAGGTCTGAACGGATGATTCGATTCCTTAAAAGCGACGAAACTGTCGTAGGTCTCACTTCGCCGACCCGGCCTCCCCGGTCGGTTATAGCTGTGAGTAGCTTCACGTTCTATTTAACAGTTTCTTGCTAAGTTTGCTTGTCATGGCTAATCTTCCGTCAGATTCGACCTACAAGGCATTGAGCAAAAAGGGAAAAAATTTGTGTGGTCGTTAGGAAAAAGATACCGTCCGCTCCTAGGACTTGACATAACCACTTCGTCGGTGAAGCTCATTGAGCTCTCGATGTCGGGTGGCCAGTATCGCGTTGAGTCTTATGCCGCCGAGCCGACGCCGCACAACGCCATTAATGAGAAAGCCATCGTCGACGCGGAAGCGGTCGGCGAAGCGATCCGTCGCGCGGTGAAGCGCTCCGGCGCAAAGAGCCGGCTCGCAGCGATTGCCATCAGCGGCGATGCAGCGATCACGAAAGTGATCCAGATGCCGAAGAGTCTCGGCGAGAACGAATTGGAAGGTCAGGTCGAGATGCAGGCCGACCAGTACATTCCGTTCCCCATGGAAGAAGTCAGCTACGACTATCAGGTCGTGGGCCCCTCGGAAAAAGATCCGGACATGCTCGATGTGCTTCTGGTCGCAACGCGAACCGAGAACGTGGAGCAGCGCCAGGCCGCAGTGCAGGCTTCGGGATTGACCGCGCACCTGGTCGATGTGGAGGCGTTCGCGCTGGAAAACGCGTGCGCTCTGATGCGCCACCAGATGCCCGACGGCGGTCTCGACCGCACCGTCGCGGTGGTGGATTTCGGCGCCAGCAGCACGACTTTCAGCGTGCTGCGCGACATGCGGGTGATTTACACGCGCGACTTTGCCTTCGGCGGCCAGCAGCTGACCGAGGAAATCATGCGCACCTATGGCTTGAGCATGGAGGAAGCCGGCCGCGCCAAGAAAGAAGGCGGCCTGCCCAGCAATTATCAACCGGAAGTCCTCGATCCCTTCATCGACGACATGACTCAGCAGGTCAGCCGTTCGCTGCAATTTTATCTGGCCTCCGGCAGCGGCCGCGCGCAACCGGATCAGATCCTGATTTGCGGCGGCTGCGCCAACATACCCGGCGTCGCCGATGTCATCTCCAGCCGCGTCGGCGTGCCGGCGGACAAAGGTGATCCGCTCGGCAACATGAAGGTCTCGTCCAGGGCCAAAGCCCAAGCGGTGGCGCGTGACGCCACCGCATTACTCACAGCCTGCGGCCTAGCGCTGCGCAGCTTCGACTAAAGAGTAGCCATGCCGCGTATTAATCTACTTCCCTGGCGCGAACAAGAACGCAAAGTCCGACGCCGCGAGTTCATGGTCGCGCTCGGCGCCGCCGCGATCATCGGCGTGGTGTGCGTGCTGTTCGGCAAATTCATCCTGTATGCCAGCTGGATCGATTCGCAGAACGCCAAGAACAATCTTCTGAAAAAGGAGATCGTCAAGCTCGATGCGCAGATCGCTGATATTCAGGATCTCGAGAATCGCAAGCAGCGCCTGGTGGCGCGTATGGAAATCATCGAGAAATTGCAGCGCAAGCGGCCCGAGATCGTGCATCTGTTCGACGAACTCGTGAAAACGGTTCCCGAAGGCATCTACCTCACGCAGATCAAGGAGACCGGCAAGAAGCTCGAGATGAAGGGCGTTGCCCAGTCGAGCACGCGCGTGTCGACATTCATGCGCAATATCGATTCGTCCTCTTGGATGGATAACCCGCAGTTGCAGGTGGTCGAGACCTCCAAGGATTCACCGACCGGCGGTTCGAGCTTCACGCTCACCAGCGACGTTGTCGGCGTGGACGTGGATGGCGGCGGCGAAACAACGGTAAAGAAGGTTGCGGCGAAATGAACTTCCTCGATCAACTTCGCAGTCTTGATCCGCGCGATGTCGGCCGCTGGCCCTGGGCGGTGCGCGCCTTCTTCATTGCCTTGGGGTTTGCGGTGGTCGCAGCCTTCGGTTGGTACATGTTTGTCTGGAACGACGATCGGCCGCTGCTGCAAAAGGCGGAAGCCGACGAGCTGGATCTGCGCGCGCAATTCGAGAGCAAGCAACAGCGCGCCGCCAACTTGGATGCGTACCGGGGGCAGCTCAGCGAAATGGAGCGCAGCTTCGGTGCGATGCTGCGGCAACTGCCCGGCAAGACCGAAGTGCCGAATCTTCTGGTCGATATTTCGCAAACCGGCCTGGCGGCGGGCTTGACGGAAAAGCTGTTCCAGCCCGGGAGCGAAAAGAGCAACGGCTTCTACGCGGAGCTGCCGATCAAGATCAAATTGGTGGGCAGCTACCACGATTTCGGCAGATTCGTCAGCGGCATCGCCGCGCTGCCGCGCATCGTGACCTTGAACGATATTCAGATTACGCCGGTCGATGCGAAAGGCGGCTACGACAATTTGACCATGGACGTGACCGCCAAGACCTACCGCTATATCGAGGACGAGGGCGCGAAAGGGGCTAAAAAGAAGGCGGCAGTGGCGGGAGGCAAGACGTGAGAGCTACATCGAGTATTGGCGCCGTCGGACTCGTGCTGGCGGCATTGGTCGCGGGCGGCTGTTCGGGAGGCCAATCGGATTTGCAAACGTGGATCGAGGCGACCAAGAAGAAGCCGGGCGGCCGCATCCAACCGCTGCCGGAAGTGAAGCCCTACGAAACCTACGTGTATGCAGCAGCCAACCTACGCTCGCCGTTCCAACCGCAGGGCCCGAGTTCGGCCAACGGACAGAACTTGAGGCCCAGCTCGCGGCGCAACCGCGAATTCCTGGAAGCCTTCTCGCTCGACACCTTGCGGATGGTGGGCACCTTCAAGGTAGGCGGCAATTTTTATGGGCTCGTGCAATCGAAAGATGGCCTCGTGCACAAGGTTCAACCGGGTAACTACCTGGGACAGAACGACGGCAAGGTGACAGAAATAACCGGCGGAAGAATTAGCCTGGTCGAAATCATTCCGGATGGTCTCGGCGGCTATATAGAGCGACCGGCCTCATTGGCATTGGCTAATTGAAGGCCACAGGGAGACGAAAGCATGATCAGATTTCAAATACGAACGGCGATGATGGGTGCGGTGGCAGTCATCGCATTGGCTGCGGCTAGCTTCACGGCACAGGCCGCTGATCCGGTCCAGCTCACATCGATCGACGTTCAAACATTGTCAGGTCAACAGGTGCAGCTCAAGCTGCATATGAGCGGTCCGGCTCCGGAGCCGTTGCCGTTCACCATCGACAAGCCGGCGCGCATCGCGTTCGACTTGCCGAATACGACCCTGGCTCTCGCATCGCGCCGTTTCGACGTGCGTTCCGGCGGTGTCGACACGGTGCTCGCCGCTGAGGCGAATGGCCGGGCGCGCGTGGTCGTGAACGTCGACAGCTTGATGCCGTACACCACGAAAGTGGATGGCGACATGATTGTCATCACGCTGGGACAGCAGTCCGGCGCCGACGTCGGCAAGACCGTCGCTGCGCGTGCCGCCGCCTCCTCCCCGGGGGCGCCGGCAGAACGCGCGATTCGCACCATCGATTTCAGGCGCGGTGCGGATGGCACCGGCCGCGTGATCGTGCAGCTCACCGACCCGCGCACGCCGGTCAACGTCCGGCAGGAAGGCCAGCAAATCGTCGTGGACTTTGCCGGCACCGCCATGCCCAAGAATTTGATGCGCCGCTATGACGTCATGGACTTCGCGACGCCGGTGCAGACCGTCGACGCGGTTCGCGTGGAAGGCAGCTCGCGCCTGGTGATCAGCGCGCAGGGAGACTTTGAGCAGCTGGCCTATCAGTCGGACAACCAATATACGGTTGAAATCAAGCCTTCTTCGAAGCGCACCGCGGGCGCGGAAGAAAAAAAGGAATACACCGGCGAGCGTTTGACGCTGAACTTCCAAGATATCGACGTGCGATCGGTATTGCAGCTGCTCGCCGATACCAGCGGCCAGAACATCGTGGTCAGCGACTCGGTGGCGGGCAATCTGACCTTGCGATTGCAGAATGTGCCGTGGGATCAGGCGCTCGACATCGTGCTGCGCACCAAGGGCTTGGACAAGCGCCGCCAGGACAACGTCATCATCATCGGGCCGACCGAAGAACTGGCGACGCGCGAGAAGGCGGAACTGGCAGCTCATAAAGAGGTGCAAGAGCTCTCGCCCACCCACACGGAATTCATGCAGGTCAACTATGCCAAGGTCGGTGACCTGGCGAAATTGATCAGGTCCGCCAATGCGAAGGAATCCATGCTGTCGCCGCGCGGCAGCATTTCGATGGACGAGCGCACGAACACCCTGTTGGTCCAAGATACGAGCGACAAGCTGTCCGATATCCGTCGCCTGGTCCAAATTTTGGACGTGCCGGTCAAGCAGGTCTTGATCGAAGCGCGCATCGTGATCGTCAGCGATACCTTCGAGCGCGACCTGGGCGCACGCTTCGGCGTGAGCAATGTGTCGTCACTGACGGGGGGGCTTGGCAGCCTGTTGTCCGTGTCGGGCAACGGACAGGCCGCGAATCAAATCCTCGGCGGCGGCAAGCCCGCACTTACGACGCTGCCCGCAACCACGCTCGACAATCGCTATCAGGTCAATACCCCGGCGGCGAATACCAACGGCAGCATCGGCATCTCGCTGCTGGGCGGCAGCTACCTGGTCGACCTGGAACTCTCGGCCGCGCAGAACGAAGGCAAGAGCGAGACCATCTCCTCGCCTCGCATCATCACGGCCAACCAGAAGCAAGCCACCATCATGCAGGGTGTCGAGATTCCCTATCAAGAATCAGCCTCGAGCGGCGCCACGACCACCCAATTCAAGGACGCGGTGCTGAAGCTCAAGGTCACGCCGTTGATCACGCCCGACAATCGCGTGATCCTGGACCTGGACGTGTCGGACGATTCGGTCGGTCAACAGGTGACTAGCGCCACCGGCGGCAGTGTTCCCTCGATCGACACCCGTCAGATCATCACCCAGGTGCTGGTCAACGACGGCCAGACGGTCGTGTTGGGCGGCATTCTCGACACCACCAAGTCGAGAAGCGCCAACAAGGTGCCCTTCCTGGCCGATATTCCGGTGCTCGGCTACCTCTTCCGCAGCACGACGGATATCAACAACAAGACCGAGCTGTTGATCTTCATCACGCCGAAGATTCTGCGTGAGGGTTCGAATCTCTACTAAAGCCGGTTAGTCGTATTGATGCAGGGGCGCCGTTGGGCGCCCCTTATTTTAACGACAGATAATCAGACGAACGACGCGGTCCGCTATGATCAGCGATGATCATGCTCACGAAGCGCAATATTTTTCTGATCGGCCCGATGGGATCGGGCAAGACGGCGGTGGGGCGGCATCTTGCGCGCCTGTTTCGCTATGAATTCCATGACAGCGATGCGGACATCGAGGCGAAAACCGGCGTGGATATCCCATTCATTTTCGAGAAGGAAGGTGAAACGGGCTTTCGGATCCGCGAAAGGGAATCGATCGATCGGCTGACCCGTCTGGAATCCATCGTGCTGGCGACCGGCGGCGGCGCCGTCATCGACCCGGCCAACCGGCTCGCACTCGCCGAACGCGGCGTCGTCGTGTATCTGGCAACATCCGTCAATCAGCAAATCGAGCGCACCCGGCATGCCCGGCATCGGCCTTTGCTGCAAGTCACCGACCCCGAGCAAAAGCTCAAGGATTTGATGGCGCGGCGGGCGGTCCTGTATGCCGAGATAGCCGATCTTACGGTGACCACCGATGGGCGGCGGGTACAGCTCGTCGCGGAAGAAATTCACCAAGAGCTGCGCCGGGCGCAGAAAACGTAACTGTTCGTATAATTACCCCGTGCAAACCATTCAAGTAGACCTCGGTCCCTCCAGTTACCCCATTACGATCGGCGCGGGATTGCTGACCGATCGCGATTTACTGGACATGCAGATCCCGGGCCGCGACCTGTTGATCGTGACCAATACCACCGTGGCCAGGCTGTATCTTGCCAAGTTGACGCGGAGCTTTGCGCAAAGGCGCATCGCCGAGTGCATCTTGCCGGACGGCGAGCAGCACAAGACGTTGCAAACGGCCGGCTGGGTATTTGACGCGCTGGTCGCCAACAAGATGAATCGCGATGCGACCGTGCTGGCGCTGGGCGGCGGCGTGGTCGGCGACATTGCCGGCTTCGCCGCAGCGTCGTATCAGCGCGGCATCGGCTACGTGCAACTGCCCACGACGCTGCTCGCCCAGGTGGATTCCTCGGTGGGCGGCAAGACCGGGGTGAATCACCCCGGCGGCAAAAACCTCATCGGCGCCTTCTATCAGCCGCGGGCCGTCATTGCCGACACGGATGCGCTGTCGACCTTGCCCGACCGGGAACTAAAGTCGGGGCTCGCGGAGGTGATCAAGCACGGCTGTGTTTGGGATCCGCTGCTGTTCAATTGGCTGGAGCGCGAGATGCCCAAGCTGCTGGCGAGAGATGCCGCAGCCCTCACCTATGCCATCAGCAGGTCCTGCGAGATCAAGGCCACGGTGGTCGCCCGCGACGAGCACGAGCACGCCTTGAGGGCGATTTTGAATTTCGGCCATACTTTCGGCCACGCCATCGAGGCCGCCACCGGTTTCGAGAAGTACCTGCACGGCGAGGCCGTGGGCCTAGGTATGCTCATCGCAACGGATCTGTCCCACCGTTTGGGTCTGATCGACGCCGCCGTCAAGGAACGCCTGCGCGACCTCCTGGCGCGAACCGGGTTGCCGACCGAGGCGCCGCACATCGGAGCCGCGAAGGCTTACGAATTGATGCAAATGGACAAGAAGGTCCTTGCCGGCGCCGTCCGCCTGGTGCTTCTCGAAAAGCTCGGCCGCGCGATCGTCACCGACCAGTATTCGAAGGCCGCGCTCGACGCCACGCTCGCGGAGCATTTCAAATGAGCGGGCAGGCAAAAATGAGCGGGCAGGTCACGTGAGCACGCTTGCGCTGTATGCCGCCCATCCCGAGCATTCCAGGGGGCGCCGTTATCCTGAGCCCGCCCCCGAGTATCGATCCGAATATCAGCGCGATCGCGATCGCATCGTGCATTCCACGGCGTTTCGTCGATTGGTCTACAAAACCCAAGTTTTCGTCAACCACGAAGGCGATCTATACAGAACGCGCCTGACCCATTCGCTCGAGGTCGCGCAAATAGCCCGCACCGCCTCCCGGGCTCTGAGGCTGAACGAAGAATTGTCCGAGGCCATCTGTCTCGCCCATGATCTTGGGCACACGCCTTTCGGCCATGCGGGCCAGGATGCGCTGAATGACTGCATGGCCGATTTCGGAGGATTCGAACACAACTTGCAGTCGCTTCGCGTGGTCGACGAGCTCGAGGAGCACTACGCGGAGTTCGACGGCTTGAACCTGACCTTCGAATGCCGCGAAGGGATTCTGAAACATTGCTCCTACAACAACGCCGTTCTGCTCGGCGACGTGGGTGAGCGCTTCATCAATCGCCAGCAGCCCGGCTTGGAAGCGCAACTCGCGAATTTCGCCGATGAAATCGCCTACAACAATCACGACGTCGAGGACGGCATTCGCGCCGGCCTCATCAGCGTCGAGCAACTGCTCGGGGTGCCGTTGTTTCGCGGTTATTACGACGCGGTGCAGGCAAAATACCCGGCGCTTGCGGGCCGCCGGCTGATTTATGAGATTTTGCGGCGGATGATCAACCATCTGGTCACCGACCTGATCGATTCCTCGGCGGCGCGGCTCGACCAATCGGGAGTCCGCTCGATAGCCGAGGTCAGAACGCACCCGAAGGCGCTGATCGGATTCAGCGACGCCACGCGCGAACTGAATTACGCACTGAAGTCCTTTCTGCGCGAGCAGCTCTACAAGCACTATAAGGTGCGGCGCATGACCGCGAAGGCGCGCCGCGTGGTGCGCGAACTGTTCGACGCATTTTTCAACGACCCGGCGCTGATGCCCGATGAGCACGAGGCGCGCACTCGATTGGAGTTGGTGCCCGGCCCGGCAGGCCGCGCGCGGGCGGTGGCCGATTACATCGCCGGCATGACCGACCGCTATGCGATTCTCGAGCACAGCCGTCTGTTCGAACCGAGCGAGCGAACGTGAGCGGGCGGCAAGCGAGCGGCGAGCGTAAGCGACAAGCGACAAGCGACATAAAGAGTATCGATGAGCGACGTCTTGAAAAATGACTTATTGCTGCGCGCTCTGCTGCGCGAGCCCACGCCGCGGCGCCCGATTTGGCTGATGCGCCAGGCGGGCCGGTATCTGCCGGAATATCGCGCGACTAGGGCGCGCGCGGGCGGCTTTTTGGAAATGTGCACGAATCCGGAGATTGCCTGCGAAATCACGTTGCAGCCGGTGGACAGGTTTCCCCTCGACGCAGCCATTTTGTTTTCGGACATCCTCACGATTCCGCACGCGATGAACTTAGGATTGGAGTTCGAGGCGGGCGAGGGTCCGCAGTTCGAGCGTCCGGTTCGTACGGCCGCCGACATCGACAAGCTGGGCGTGCCCGATCCGGGGCGGGAATTGAAGTATGTGATCGAGGCGGTCGCACGCGTGCGCCGCGAGCTCGAGGGACGCGTGCCTCTGATCGGATTTGCCGGCAGTCCCTGGACCGTGGCGACTTATATGGTGGAAGGAGGCAGCAGCAAGACCTTCGGCGTGATCAAACGCATGATGTACGAATCACCGCAGCAGCTGCATCGCCTGCTCGATCTGCTTGCCAAAGCGACGATCCTCTACTTGAATGCGCAAATCGCCGCCGGTGCGCAAGCCGTGATGCTGTTCGATACATGGGGCGGTGTGCTCACGCCGTCGCAGTACGAAGAATTCTCGCTGGGTTACATGGCGCAGGTGATTGACGCCCTGACGCGAAAATCGGAAGGCCGCAGAGTTCCCAACATTGTGTTTACCAAGGGCGGCGGCGCATGGCTGGCCAAGATCGCCGCCATTGGCTGCGACGCCGTGGGCGTCGACTGGACCACCGATTTGAGCGACGCCCGCCGGGCTGTCGCCGGGCGCGTGGCATTGCAGGGCAATCTCGATCCGTCGGCCCTTTTCGCGACGCCTGAGACCTTGCGCACCGAAACCTTGCGGGTGCTCGACAGCTACGGCGCCGGCGCCGGACATGTGTTCAATCTGGGGCACGGCATTACGCCGGATGTCGATCCGGAGCGCGTCGCGCTGCTGGTCGAGACGGTGCGGAACTACAAGGTATTGCCGGACTAGTACCTCGGCACCGTTAGTTTGACTGTTCCCCAATGTCAGTCCGTTCAAGCCGGACCGCCAACATTACGGTGCAGAAGACGAGCTCCGAAGGGCCATTCTCGGTCGTGTGGCCTTTTCGCACTCGTAGGCAGGAAAATCACGTGTCGTCCGAACGCGCGCCGCTGGCGTCGACATCGTGATGCTGATCGGTTCCAGTATTCGTCGGGAAGGGTAAGCAGCCGCGAGGCAACTGCGTCTTTTCGTTACCTCGCGGCTGCTTACTCTTCCTGGCGAGCGCTACAGATCACTAACGAATCGCGGCGCCGGCCGGTGCGTTTCGAAGTTCATCGCGCAGCGCGCGGCGCAATATTTTGCCCACATTGGTCTTGGGCAGTTCCGCGCGGAAATACACATGCCTGGGCACTTTGTAGCCGGTCAGTTCCTTGCGGAAAAACGCGATCAACGCGTCCGCGGTGAGGTTCGGATCTTTCTTCACGACAAACAGCGCGACGACTTCGCCGGAATTCTCGTCGGGCTGCGCCACCGCAGCGACCTCCAAGACGCCGGGATGCGCGGCGGCGACGCTCTCGACTTCATTCGGGTACACGTTGAATCCCGATACCAAGATCATGTCTTTCTTGCGGTCCTCGATATAGACGAACCCTTCGGCGTCCATGCGGCCGATGTCGCCGGTGCGCAGCCAGTCGCCGAACATCACCTTCTCGGTTTCATCAGGACGGTTCCAATAGCCGCGCATCACTTGCGGTCCGAATACACAGAGTTCACCGACTCCATTGACTGGCAGTTCCGCGCCATCGTCGTCGCGAATGGAGACATCCGTCGAGGAAACAGGCAGCCCAACTGATCCGTTGAACGGCAAGCCGATGGGGTTGGCGGTAACCATCGGCGCGGTTTCGGTGAGCCCCCAGCCTTGGGCAATGCTGCAGCCCGTGACCTCCTTCCAACGCGCCGCGACCGTCGACTGCAGGGCCATTCCGCCGGCGAAAGTGGCGCGCAGCTGGCTGAAATCCACGCTTGCAAAACCGGGCGTGTGCAGCAACGCATTGAACAGCGTATTGACGCCGCTGATGAAGTTGAATTTGTACTTCTTCAGTTCCGCCACGAATCCCGGAAAATCCCTGGGGTTGGTGATCAGGACATTGCGCGCTCCCAAGGGCATGAAAGCCAGGCAATTGCTGGTGAGCGCGAAGATGTGATACAGCGGCAGCGCCGTGATCACGGTGCGGCCGCCGCCCGCTTGCAGCGCAGGCCTTATCCATGCCAGGGATTGCAGCAGGTTGGCCACCATGTTGCGATGGGTGAGCACCGCGGCCTTGGCCACTCCCGTCGTGCCGCCGGTGTATTGCAGGAAGGCGATGTCCTCGGGGCCCAAACTCACCGGTTCCAATTTGAGTCCGAGCCCGATTCCCAGTACGTTCTTGAACGACAAAACGCCGGGCATTTTCCAGGGCGGAACTTGCTTGCGCACATGCCGCAGAACGAAATTCACGATCATGCCCTTCGGCATGCCCAGTAAATCGCCGACGCCGGTAACGAGGACGTTCTTCAAATCCGTGCGCGGCAGCACGTGCTGCAGCACGTGCACAAAATTCTCGACGATCACGATGGCCTTGGCGCCCGAATCCTTCAATTGATGTTCGAGTTCGCGGGGCGTGTACAGGGGATTGGTGTTCACCACCACCATGCCCGCGCGCAGCGCGCCGAACAGCGCGATGGGATACTGCAAAATGTTGGGCATCATCAATGCCACGCGATCGCCGCGGACCAGCCCTGCTTTGTGCTGCAGCCACGCGCCAAAGGCCCGGCTGAGTTCGTCGAGCTGCGCGTAAGTGAGGGTCGCGCCCATGTTGGTGAAGGCCGGCATCCGACGAAAAGTCGTGAAGGCCTCTTCGATGGCCTCCTTGAGCGATGGATAGGCGTCAGGGTCGATGTCCGCGGGTACGCCGGGCGGGTATTGATTCAGCCAATTTCGATCCAAGCGGGTATGCCTCTTAATTCGTAACGCGTGTATAGCATCGGATCATGAAGCCAGCAACGTGCGCCCACCTTGCAGGTACACTACCGTCATTTGGATATGCAAGACGCGGCGCGCGGCGCAGACTCGAGGACTATGGAGCTTGGAATGATCAGAAATCTGCGGCGCTTGATCGGCGTCAGCTGGTGCATTGCGCTTTCCGGCTGCGTCATCGGGAGCGGTCCATGCCTGTGGCTGCAGGTCAGGCACGACTTCTCAGGGCGCGTGCACTTCCGTGAATTTCCGCGCGCCGATGGCATCGATACGGTGCCGATTCTGATATTGGACAAAACTCAATACATCTATGCCCCGCCGCAAAGTTTTCACTGTCTGGCGGCGAATGATGTGCAACTCATCGGGCTCACGGAACTTCCCGACAGCATCGGCGAGAATACGCATGTCACTGTCGACGGCAAGGTGCTGGAGGGTGTTGCGCAGGGCCAGTACACGCGCTTTGTCATTCAAGTGAACAGCATATTGCCGATCGGACGCCCGCACTGAGCCGCGCAAGGGCACGTGCTCGAGTCATGGCGGCGTTGCGGACTGACGGCTCCCCAGTAGGCGCGCGGTAGGCTCGCGGCCGACCTATTTGCGCAGCAACGGCTTGAGCGCCGGCCAGACGTTCTCGAGCAATACCGGTTGTCCGGCAGCATTGGGATGAATGTCATCGCCCTGCAGTAGACTCTGGGAAAGGGCGATATCGGTCAGCAGGAACGGCACCCAAGGCAGCTTTCTGTCGCGCGCCAAATCGCTGAAAACCAAAGCA
>Ga0193729_1000500_pt1 | contig 20683 bp, 14 predicted proteins | sample U1c2metaG_FD_143036 | JGI IMG/M metagenome (GOLD analysis project Ga0193729, IMG submission 143036) | Soil microbial communities from a riparian zone of the East river system, Colorado, United States - U1c2 | ecosystem: Environmental > Terrestrial > Soil > Riparian zone | place: USA: East River...
CGTTGAGCCAATGGATCGGTGGAACGAAAAACATCGTCGATAACATCGTACTCGTCGGCGCGCGCGATGGTTGCGCCCAGGCCGAGAATCAAAGCGAGAACTATCCTTTTCATAAAAAGTGAGTTTATTACATATCTTTCGCCGCTGGAATATCGGGCGGTGGTAGCTGTTTGTCAGTTCCCATTTTCGGGCAGTCTGGGCAGTCGTCCTGGTCGAGCTCCGGTCCAAAGTGCGTCCTGTCTTCTGATTTTTGGCGTAGGCGATAAAGATCGAGCTTCGTCAGCGTCACCTCCGGGCGCATCAGAATGATCAGCTCGGTGCGCATCTTGTTCGATGTCGTACTGCGGAAAAGCGCGCCGACATATGGAATACGCGAGAGATAAGGAATGCCCGTGTAGTTTTTTGTCTTGCTATCTTCAATCAACCCGCCAAGGACAATGGTAGATCCATTTGCTGCAGAAACACTGGTCCGGATGTAGCGCGTAGCGATATTTGGGATGTTGTTGCCGCTTATGTTCGTCGTGCCGGCGAGACTGTCCAGCTTCTGTAAGATGTCGAGCGAGACTTCCTTCTCGGAATTAATGAGCGGTACGACCTCGAGTTGTAACGCGACTTTCTTGTACTCGATGCTCGATTGCACTGAAGCCACATTGTTCACCAAGCCACCACTATTAACATTGCTGAGAGTATTTACCGGCACCGGAACCTCCGTGCCTGAGGCGATGATAGCTTTTTTATTGTTGCTTGTGAAGACTGTTGGTCGCGAAATGATTTTGAACTTACCAGTGGACTCAAGCAGATGCACAATCGCGGCGAACGCGTTGCCAGCAGCTACATAAATATTCGTGCCGCTCCCTACATTCTGAATAATTTGACTGAAGTTGATCAGGTTGGAAGGATCGACAATACTCGATAAAATAGGAGCTGCTGTTCCGGTTGTCACCGGGGACGCACTGGAACTCGGAATTGGAATAGACACCTGGGTATTGCTGTTATTGCGCGAGGTGCCCACGAACCTCTTGTTGTATTTTGCAAAATAGTCGACACCGAATTCCTCATCGTTGGTGAGCGTCAACTGGCCAATAACGGTGCTCAGCGCAACTTGCGGCGCCTTAACGTCCATTTCGTCGAGAATCTTTTCTACCTTCACCACGACCTCGCGGTTACCAAGGACGATAATCGTGTTCGCGCGCTGATCAGCGATCAACTTGGAGTTGCCGACCGTCACCGCTTTGGGCACGGTATCCACGGGTTGCGTGGCAAGTTCCTCGGAAATATTCAGCGTGCTTCCGGTGGAAGTACTCGAAGTGCTCGAGCTGCCGCCTGTATAAGGATTAGCGACAGTTGCCGACGTCGTCCGCAATGGCTGAGCTTGCGGCGACGGAGTTGCGCCTCCACCTTCCGCGCCGGGCTGGGCTGTCGCGCCTGGCTCCGTCAACGCCTGAACCAAAACTGGAAGAACCTCGCCAGCCGAAATATATCTCAATGGGCGCGTGACCGGTTTTCCAAACTCAACATTGGCGTCAAACTCACGGATTAACTTACGAATGAACGGCATGTTGATCGGCCGCGTCACCACATGGATGCGGTTGGTGCGGACGTCCGCGGTAAGTTTGATTTTGCCCACTACGACTGCTTCTTCGGATAAGCCAGCCATGACGCCAGCCTCATTTTCAACCGGCATCGGTTGCGGCACATTTGGAGGTACCCGCACAGAACGGATTCCAGGTTGGGTCGATGGTTGACCGCCCTTCTCGAAAATGTCCTTGAGCATGTCGCAGACTTTGGTCGCGTCGGCGCGCTCGAGCTTGATGAACTCGCTCACCACCTGTGCTGGAGCCACGTCAATTTGTGCAATCACGCTGGCGAGCTGGCGAACCACGTCGGCATTCTGCGTCACCAAGAGGCTCGACGATTTCGGCAAGGCCAGAATGTTAATCGAGCCTGAACTTCCCTGGAAATATGCCATCAGCACTTGTTGAAGCTCCTGCGGATCCGCGTACTGAAGCTTGAACAAGAAGCTGATCACCGGATTGCCCGCCGGAATGTCCGCCAGGTCAGAAATAATTGGCACTACTGCCTTTCGCGGATTTTGCCCGGCTCCGACAACTTCGATAATATCGGGCGCGGCCGGGATTAAAGAGATCCCGTTTAACGCCATGCTCATCTCAATGATTTTGATCGCCTCATCGCGCGATACGGCCTTGGCAATAAAAATGTTAACCTTGCCCTGGACAAAATTGTCCATCACCAGCTTCTTGCCGGTGAGCTGCTCGTAAAAACGTAAGACGTCGGCTACATCGCTGTTGGGAAATTGCAATGTCACTCCTGGATCGCTTGCGCCAGCAGGCACAGTCCGATCCAGTGGCGCAATCTTTCCTGCGGCAGAAAGAACTGGCGCGGCGGGATCAGATACGACCTGACCTGAAAAAGTCGTCACTGCTGCAAGCATGAGCGCCGCGTTGCAGAAAAATCGATGCACGATGTTATTTATGATGAGGGGACGACGCTAATAAATTCAGGATCGCACGTCAAACTACTTCGCCGATCCAAACGAAAATCCGGTTGTTCGAACTGGACGCGGCGGAGTGTATTCTATAAGAAATGGCCGATCTTGCAACCGTTGCGGCGGGGTTCACAACGCAGCGCTGTGAATACGTGAAAACACTAGTGCTTATTCTGATTCCAAACGAATTGAATCAAGAAGGATTTTAGCAAGTTTGAAAATTCCAGTTGCATGCCTTCTCGCGGTTTACATTCTCAGCGCAACCGCTGCGGTGGCGCCAGGTGAACAGCAAAAAAATGCCAGCGCAATCACCGAAATTCGGGCCGTGCTTCGCGCGCAAGAGGAAGCTTGGAACCGCGGGGATATTGACGGCTTCATGAACGGATACGCGCGTTCAGGCTCGACAACCTTTGTTTCAGAAGACGCGGTGAGACGGGGTTGGGAAAACGTGCGTGAGCGCTACTTAAAGAAATATTCCGATCGCGCGAAAATGGGCCTCCTCACCTTTTCGGATCTGGAGATTACGCTGGTGAGCACCGATGCAGCAGTCGTCCTGGGTCACTGGAAATTAAAACGAACGCAAGATCGGCCACACGGTCGCTTCACTTTGATCTTTCGCAAAACGGCCGACGGCTGGCGCATCGTGCACGATCACACCTCGGCGGCCGCGCCGTCGCAGTAATTCGTTAAAAATGTTACGAGAGTTACGAGGTTAAATAGGCCCGACAATGACCCTTTGTAACGTTGTAACTTTTTTAACCTTGTAACCTCTTCAGCAACTTCTCGTGAATATTATCGAATCCACCATTGCTGAACACCGCTACGATATCTTGCCTTCGGAGCATTGGCACAATTCGATCAACAATTGCATCCGCGTTCTCCTCATAAAACGCGGGGCGGCCAGCTTTGGCGATCGCAGTTACAACTGCCTCGGGATTTAACCTCTCTTCTTCCCGGATTTGCTCCAGCTTGGCAACCTGCGAAATAAAAACGCCATCCGCCACTTTCAATGCGTCGGGAAGCTGCTGTTGAAAAACCGCTCGCCGCGTCGTGTTGGTGCGTGGCTCAAAGATCGCCCAAATGCGGTGGCCGCGATAACGATGGCGGAGCGCTTGCAGCGTATATGCGATTGCGGTTGGGTGATGGCCGAAATCGTCGATCACTTTCACTCCACGCGCCTCGCCGCGCACTTCCTGCCGCCGCGCAATGCCGGAAAAACTTTTGAATGCATTATCGATTTTTGTTTTTGGCACCTCATAAAATCGGGCTGCTGTCGCCGCCATCGCCGCGTTGCGCACATTGAATTCGCCGATGAGCGGAATTTCGAAGTTTTCCTCGCCAAGTTTGAACCTTGACCGACCCGACGAGTAAACCACGTCGCGAATTCGCTGCGCGCAATTCTTTGAAAAGCCGACTTCAATCATTTGTGCAAGGCAATCTTTCGCGACCTGCACGCAATTAGCGTCATCGCCATTCAGTACGACCATGCCATTTCGAGGAACGATGTTGAGCAAGCGCCGAAAGCTGAGCTTGATTTCATCGAGATTGTTGAAGATGTCCGCATGATCAAACTCGATGTTGTTTACGATCACCAATTCCGGCAGGTAATGAATGAACTTCGAGCGTTTATCGAAGAAAGCAGTGTCGTACTCGTCGCCTTCGACGACAAAAAATTTCGAATCATTCAGCCGTGCACCTTGTCCGAAATTTTTCGGAAGTCCGCCGATCAGATAACCGGGTTTGCGTCCCGCCTTTTCCATGATCCAGGCCAGCAGCGCGGTCGTGGTTGTCTTGCCGTGCGTGCCAGTGATGACAAGATTATGACGGCCACGCAGAAAATAATTTTTCAAGACTTCCGGCAACGAAAGATAAAATAACTTGCGATTGAGCACGGCCTCCACCTCGGGATTGCCGCGCTTGATCGCGTTGCCGATCACCACAACATCGACATCTGCCGGAATATTTTCGGCGCGATAACCTTCCTTGAGCGCGATGCCTTTCTTTTCCAAAAAGATCGACATCGGCGGATAAACATTTTCATCCGAGCCGGTAACTCTGAAGCCGCGCTCGGCCAGCGCCGCCGCTACCGAACCCATGGCCGTTCCGCAAATACCGAGAAAATGAAGATGCTGCGGCGCTTTCTTCGTCATGCAAATTCTGTAATCTGCGTTACAGAGTTTGGCTACTGAAAGCAGAACAGAATTCTCGGTGAACTATTTCTTCTTAAATACCTCGACCGCGTCCCAGGCTTCGTCTGGCGGTTGCTGTTCATATTCGAGAGCGCGCACCAGATACGTTTGCGCCAGGAGATCGTCCGGATAGAACTCAAGGAACCGCGAGAACAAGATTTTTGCCTGCGTAAAATCACGTGCCCGGAACTTCTCCAGTCCCTCCTCGTAGGACTCGAGCCACTTTAAAAGCTGTCCATCGACATTTTCATTGCGCGCGCCGATTGGAGTGAAGACGTCCACCGGCTTGGTTTTGCCCTTTACCTGCACCCGCGCAATCGAGCGCAGGTGAAACTCGTCGCGCACCAACTCGGCCGCCGTCGCGCCGACCAAAATATCGACGCCGTAAATTCGAGTGAGACCTTCGAGTCGCGACGCGAGATTGACCGAGTCGCCGATGACAGTTGGATCCATGCGCTCCTGTGAGCCAATATTGCCAACGATCACTTCGCCTTGATTGATGCCGACGCCCATACCAAGTCCCATTCGCCCTTCGTCGCGCCATTTTTCATTGAGTTGACGCAACTCCCGCCGCATCGCCGTCGCCGCGCGCACGCAATTTTTGGCGTCCTGCGCCACACCAAAGCTGCGCACGTTTCCCCACACAGCCATGATTGCGTCTCCGATAAATTTGTCGAGGGTGCCGCCGTTGCTGAAGACCACTGAGGTCATGCGGGTGAGATACTCATTCAATTGCGCGACCAATGCTTCAGGATCGGCTTTTTCGGACAACGTGGTAAAACCGATTAAATCCGAGAACAGGATCGCCACGGGCACACGCACACCGCGAAGCGTACTGTAGTAGCTGTCCGGATTTTCGAGAATTTCCTTTACTAGATTCTTTGAGACATATCGTTCGAGCGTCCGGCGCGTACGCACTTTTTCAATGCGTTCCAAAGCGTATTCAAAGCCGAGCGAAGACGACCCGCTTAATAAGAGAGCGGAGAGGACCGGCACTGTGAGAAGCAGTAGTCCGGAACTGTCGTAAAACAATCGGGCCGCGCCGAGATAGGCACCGGCCAGTACAACAAGAGCGCCAACACAAACCAACGGACGGCGGATGAAGGCCACAAGTGCCCACGCGATGAGGCCCGCCCCGCAGACGAGCGCAAGACCAGTTTCTGCCGGCGTGGGCTGCAAAAATTCATGGCCCAGCGCCGCGGCCATCGCCTGTAAATGAAGCGAAGGTCCCGACGTAGCCGGACTCATCGGTGTGTCGAAAACGTCATGCGCTACTTGCGCAGAGGATCCGACCATCACGATTTTATTCTTAAAAAATGCTCCGTCGCCATAATTGGCATGCCAAAATTTCGAGTCGAAAACCTCATAGAGTGGCCGCGGTTCGAATGCGTCCAGCGCCGTAAAACGAATCATATGACCGCCAAAATCACGCGGAACATCATTCCCGTGGCCGATTTTGGTTAGAGCGCGCGCAGCAAGAGATTCGAAGACTTCTTCGCTCGGATGTGATGGTAAACCGGCGAGTTCCCGATCGGTCACACGATAGGTCGCGGCGCGGATTTTGCCGTCGATCGGGTCCGCCCAGAAATTCACAAAACCGACTCGATCATCAAGCAGTTGGGGCGGAGGAATCAGCGTATCGTTAGGCGTAACAGCTTGCGCAGCGTTTTGCATATCGAAATTGGCGCCGAGCACAACTTTGTCGTGGTAATGCTCGAGCGCCGCGTGAAACGCCGGATCACCGTCGTTGGGTGGGCTAAAAATCATATCGAACATAACAAGGCGTGCCCCCGCTACGAACAATCGATCGAGCAAAAGCGCCCAAACTTCACGCGACCAGGGAAACGGGCGCTCAGTCATCAATTGGAACGCCCGGTTGTTCGCGATTTCTTCCGCTGTCATCGGCGGCAACTGCAATGTGCTTTGATCGATCCCGAGAAAAACGAAATTATTACGCGTTGTAGTTTTTCTGCCCTCGGTTCGGAGCAAATCCTCGAAGCTCTGTTCGCCGCGCCATGGCACAGACAGAAATGGTGTCGCCGAGAAGAAATGACCCAGAAGAATGAGCCCAGTCCAAAAAACGCAAATTGCGGCCAGGATCAACAAACGATAGCGACCAAGCCAATGCATGCGGCCTATTATAGCACAGCATCACCGCGAAGATGCCATTCAGCAGCCTTGGAATTTTGGATTTGCCCAGCTATTCAAGTCTTTGGAGCGCTTGCAGGAGATAACGCACAAATATGGGATCTGAACTTTTGTGTCCACGTTGCAATCTGCCGCTGAAGGAAGTGCGCATGTCTCACGGCGTTTTTTGGGCATGTGACAAGTGCGCCGGGCGTGCGGTTACGGTCGAGCTTTTGCGCCGCACCTTTATGCCCGAGTCGATCAACCCGCTTTGGCTTCACGCAATTGGCGGCGAAGGAAGAAGCGGTCGTCTCTGTCCTTCGTGCAGAAAGCCAATGATCGAAGTGGCGCTTTCGGACAGCGCAAATGTGCATGTCGACGTTTGTCAGCATTGTCATTTTGTCTGGTTCGACGCGTACGAAGTGGAGACTCTCGTTCCACGGCCGCTGCCACCCGCGCCGGCTGAAATACCTCGGGCGGCACGCGAGGCTATGGCGATGCTTAAAGTAAAGGAACTTGCCGAAGAGGCGCGCGGCACCGATTTCGACAGCACCCCGCCAGACGAGTTCTGGAAGTCGATCGCGGCGTTCTTTGGGTTGCCGTTCGAATTCGATACCGTCGAGCAAGAGCGACGTCCATGGGTGACGTGGACGCTTGGCCTGGCGATCATTTGTGCAAGCGCATTCGCGTTTACGCAGCTGCACCAGGTCGTACTGCGTTTCGGGTTAATCCCGGCAGAAGCGACGCGTTTGGGCGGCCTCACATTTCTCACTTCATTTTTCCTTCATGCCGGAATCATTCACCTCATCGGCAACATTTATTTCCTTTTCGTGTTCGGTGATGACGTGGAGAATTTTCTACGGCCATTTCGTTATCTTCTGCTCATCGCTTTGGCAGCCTTTATCGGCGATCTCGCACACATCGCAGCTGATCCGCGCTCGCAAATCCCGTGCATCGGAGCGAGCGGCGGCATCGCAGCGGTGATTACGTTTTACGCGCTCAACTTTCCAGATGTGAAACTCGGATTTCTGCTGCGGTATTCGTGGCGTTGGTTCCGCTGGATTCGGTTGCCTGCGTGGTCTGTCTTTGTTCTTTGGATTTTATTTCAAATTATTGGCGCTTGGGAGCAGGTCAAAGGAATCAGCTCTGTTTCGGCGCTCGCCCACCTCGGAGGCGCTGCGACGGGCTTTGTAGCTTGGTTGCTTTGGCGAAGCGAATCTCGACCTGCTGAGGCTTCGCACCTTTAACTTTCACAGAATTCAGTTGTCATTGCGAAACCACTAACTATCTTGAGCGCCCCGGCCCAACACGCCGGATCATCTTTCCGCCTGTCCCGCGTCTGTGGGACCCAATCAGCGAGCGAGGCCGTAAAGATCGATAATTAAAGAACAGCCCGCTGAACGAGGAGTCCCGAAGTAATTCGGGACAAAACAACAATGCCAAGAGCCACTAACGCGCCAGCCAGCCGTGCGCGGCGCAAACGCGTCATCAAATCCGCCAAAGGTTATCGGGGTCGCCGATCAAAACTCTTTCGTTACGCCAAAGACGCAACGATGAAAGGCAAATATTGGGCGTATCGCGATCGCAAAACCCGCAAACGCACTTTTCGTTATCTGTGGATCCAACGGCTCAATGCTGCCGCTCGTGCGAACGGGCTAACTTACAGCCGATTCGCCGAAGGACTGAAAGCCGCCGGTATTGGACTTGATCGCAAAATTCTCTCCGATCTCGCCGTCACAGATGAAGCGACGTTTAAATCGATTGTCGATCAAGCGAAAAGTGCGCTGGAAGACAAATCGAAGTCGAAAAAGAAGGCGGCGTAGATTCCTTCTTCTGTAGCGGCGGTCTATGCTCGCCGCACTTTATTGATTGAGCGTTGCGCATAGTGCGTTCAACGTTCGTTCAATCATGGCGCATCCACTGGAACAACTGCGCGACGACGCGCTACGCGAGATCGAATCCGTGCGCGACGAGCAGGCCCTTGAAGCTGCCCGAGTGAAATATCTCGGCCGCAGCGGCAGCGTTTCGGCCTGGGGCGAGCAAATGAAAACGCTCGCCAAAGAAGAGAAACCGATCGTCGGCAAACTGCTGAATGAGGTTCGCCACGTTGTCACCGCGGCGATAGACCTGCGGGCGCAACAGTTTCGATCACAGAAAGAATCGGGCGCGCTCGCTAAGATCGATATCTCGCTTCCGGGAACACCGCACGAGATCGGCGGTTTGCATCCGCTCACCCAAATGCTCGAGCGCTCGATCGAAATCTTTCGGCGAATGGGTTTCGCGTTGGCGGACGGTCCCGACATTGAGGACGAATGGCATTGCTTCGATGCCTTGAACACGCCTCCCGAACATCCCGCGCGTAACGAGCAGGATACATTTTATCTACCCGACGGCCAATTGCTGCGGACGCACACTTCGACGGTGCAAATTCGCACGATGCAATCCGCCCCGCCGCCGATTAGGGTGATCGCGCCGGGCGCGGCTTATCGTCGCGATGAAGTGGACGCGACGCACAGCGCGCAATTTCATCAGATCGAAGGGCTCTATGTTGATGAGAACGTGAGCGTGGCCGATTTGAAAGGCACGCTCGAATTTTTTATGCGCGAACTGTTCGGCGCCGACACCGCCGTCCAATTTCGACCGCATTATTTTCCATTCACCGAGCCGAGTCTTGAGGTCTACGTGAAATCAAAGGCACTCAAGAAAGGCGAACAATGGATCGAGGTCGCCGGGTCCGGCATCGTGCATCCGGCTGTTTTCGAAGCGGTCAACAAGGCGCGCGGCGACAAAGCTTACGATCCGGAAAAATGGACAGGCTACGCTTTCGGTCTCGGCATGGATCGGCTCGCCATGATTTTGTTCGATATCCCCGACATCCGCTTGTTTGCGCAAAACGATTTGCGGTTTTTGAGACAGTTCGCATGAAATTTTCCGTTAACTGGTTAGCCGAATTTGTCGATCTTCCAAAAAACGCGGAAGAGATTGCGGAGCTGCTCACCGGAGCCGGCGTCGAGACCAAAAATATCGAGACGCGTGGCGCGAAGATTGACAAAGTAATCGTTTCGCAAGTCACCGCGTCATCGCGCCACCCGAATGCCGACCGATTGACGGTTTGCGAAGTCGATGATGGCAGCGGAATCAAACGCCAGATCGTTTGCGGCGCGACCAATTACAAAGTCGACGACAAAGTTCCGCTTGCACTTCCGGGCGCAAAGTTGCCGAACGGAACAGAAATTCGAAAAAGCAAACTGCGCGGCGTCGAATCCGAAGGAATGCTCTGCAGCGCGATTGAGCTCGGACTTGGTCAGGATGCTTCGGGGCTTTTAATCCTGTCGCCCGAAGCGAAAATCGGCGCGCCGATTGCGGATCTTTTTCCGGGCGACACGATTCTCGACGTGGAGATTACGCCCAACCGCGGCGATTTGCTCAGTCACTTCGGACTTGCGCGCGAAATTGCTGCGTTGACGAGAAAAAAACTCAAGTTGGCGCCGCGCGACGCGAAGATCGATATCAAGAAATCCGGCGTGACCATCACCGCCGCACGCGAATGTCCATTCTTCTCCGCCCGCAGGATCGACAACGTGAAAGTCGGGCCCAGCCCGCAGTGGCTCCGCGCGAAGATCGAAAACGTCGGCATTCGCTCGATCAACAACATTGTCGACATTTCCAACTTTGTGATGCTTGAGCTCGGCCAGCCGACGCACGCGTTCGACGCCGACAAATTGAAAGGCGGAATCAACGTACGGCTCGCACACGATGGCGAAAAATTTCTCGCGCTCGATGGCAAGACTTACTCGCTCAAGCCGGACAATCTGGTTGTGGCCGACGAAGAACGCGCGGTCGGAATCGCCGGAGTAATGGGCGGCGAAGAAACGGGCGTCAGCGAATCGACAAAAAATATTTTGCTCGAGGCCGCCTACTTTTTGCCGGCCAGCGTTCGACGGACCGCGCGGAATTTGAATTTACCGAGCGACGCGAGTTATCGCTTCGAACGCGGCGTCGATCCGGAAATGGTTCTCCGCGCATCGCACCGCGCGACCGAATTGATTCGTGAGATCACCGGCGGCACTCCGGCAAAGGAAATCCACGTTGCGGGCAAACTTCCAGCGAATCCAGCCGACGTTTTGCTGAGCTACGACAAATGCGATCGAGTCGTCGGGATTGGAATTAAACCGAAAACTGTCGATGAGATTTTGGAAGGCTTTGGACTGGAGAAGATCAAGACTAAGAGGGAGAGGAAGAGCGGCACTTCTGCCTGGAAGATTCCGAGTTATCGGCGGGATTTACAGCGCGATGTCGATCTTATCGAAGAAGTTGTTCGCGCATTCGGAGTCGACAAAGTTCCGGGGACTCATCGCAGCCGGTTTACGACGACGAGTGCCGCGGATCGTTCGCACGATGTCGAAATGAGATTTCGTGAGAAACTCGTAGCTACAGGATTCTATGAAATTCGGACTTCCACTTTGATCCCCCGCAGATATTTCGAATTCATGGAGGGTATGACCGAAGTTCGAAATCCGCGAGACGAATGGCACGTCTTTCTACGCCCGGGATTAATGCCAGGATTACTGCGCGCTTTGGAATTATCGTTTCGACATGGAGAGCACGCGGTTAGACTCTTTGAATTAGGCAACACCTTTACGGTGCCTGATTGCGCCCAGATGCGCCGATTAGGTCTCCTTCTATGCGGAGACATCGATGGTGTCCAGGATTGGCGACAAACAACGAATCGGAAGCTGGATCTCTTTGATCTCAAGGGTGCAATCGAATTAATCGGCATTCCCAATTTGTCTTACAGACGAATTCACCACAGCGACTTCAGTGCAGCGATAGCGCTCCAGGTTGGCGACACAGATATCGGATTTGCTGGCCAGCTGAACTCCGGCTGGAAAGCCGAGGCAAGTGCGAAAGATCCGATCTATTTTGCGGAGTTGGATGTCGATCTTGCACTGCGCGGCGCCGAAACACGGAAAACTTTCCGCGAACTCGAGAAATTTCCGGCCGTGACGCGCGACATCGCGATGATCGTGCCGGAAGAAATTTCTTACGCAGAAATTTTGCGCGCGATTGAAAATCCAAAAGAGCCGCTACTCGAAAGCGTCCAGCTGTTCGATTTATTCACAGAAGAAATGGGAGCGGCACGAAAGTCGCTCGCATATCGATTGACATATCGAGACCAAAGTCGCACACTGACTAGCGAGGAAGTGAGTGCGGTGCACGTGAAAATTCGCGAGCGATTGCAGCGCGACCTCGGCGCGGAATTGCGCGAATAGTTCTTTGAGAGTGAGAGCCGCTCGTTGAGGGTTGGGAAGGAAACCAGTGCTTTCCACTCAACTCTCAACCAGCGGCTTTCGAATTTACCCTGCGATGTTCGAGATTAAGGTGACGTCCCCGAACCGATAGTTGACGAAATAAAGGAGGCTTGGTTGGTGCGGAGAATGACAGGCCTTCATTGGAAGTCAGATTCCGCAGCGACGGTCATCCGCCGTTTACCGAAAGGGAACGGGAGATTCACCTGAACGGCACCTGTGGGGTAAAACTTTGGGAATGCCCGAGTCGAAATCTTCGATTCGGGCATTTTTTTTCGCGCGGCGATTTGAAATTCGTTCGTTAAGATCGACAATCAACCGCGATGCGCGCACTGCTCGCTCTCGAAGACGGAAAATATTTCGGGGGCGAATCATTTAGCGCAACCGGAACTCGGGTCGGCGAGATTTGTTTCAACACCGCGATGACTGGTTATCAAGAGGTGCTGACCGATCCCTCCTATCGGGGCCAGATCGTGGCGATGACTTATCCCCTGATTGGAAATTACGGAACCAACTCGCTCGATCAGGAAAGCCGTTCGCCGCACGTTCGTGGGTTCGTCATCGAAGAACTGAGCGAAGCGCCGAGCAACTGGCGCTCCGAGATGTCGCTCGATGAATATTTGCGCAAATGGGACATCCCCGGCGTCCAGGGAATCGACACCCGCGCGCTCACGCGGCATCTGCGCACGCGCGGCGCGATGAAGGCATGCCTGACGACTGAGAAGATGTCAATCCAGCAAGCGGTGCAGCGGGCAGTCGATGGTGAGGGCGTGGTCGGAATGGATTATGTGCGCGAAGTTTCGACGCCGGAGATTTATCAATGGGATCCGGACGACGAATTAAGTCAGCCATGGTCGATCGCGAATGGCAATGGCGACAACAAACCGAAATTGCCGCCAATCCGATTTCGCGTCGTCGCTTACGACTACGGGATCAAACAAAATATTTTGCGCCTGCTGCGGCAGAAGGGCTTCGGAGTCACGGTCGTCCCAGCATCGACGACGGCTGAACAGGCGCTCGCGCTCAATCCGGACGGAATTTTTCTCTCAAACGGTCCGGGCGATCCTTCGGCGTTGCCGTATGCGCACAAGACCGTCGCCAATTTGATGGGCAAGAAGCCAATCTTTGGAATTTGTCTCGGCCATCAAATTCTCGGCTTCGCTTTCGGCGGATCGACATTCAAATTAAAATTCGGTCATCGCGGCGCCAACCAACCGGTCAAAGATTTACATACCGGCAAGGTCGCGATCACGGCGCAGAACCACGGTTTCGCGGTCGATCCGGAGTCTTTGCCGAAAAATGTCGAAGTCAGCCATATCAACTTAAACGACAACACCGTCGAAGGCATGCGCCACAAAGAATTGCCGATCTTCAGCATACAATATCACCCCGAAGCAGCGCCCGGTCCTCATGACGCCTCATATTTTTTCGAGCAGTTCGTAGATTTGATCGAAAAGCACGGATAGGGCGCGATCGCCGAAATCTTGTTTTGTCGTGTCGAGCGGACTTCGAAATGACAAACGGCTCTGATTGACCGACACACGAAGCGGCCGACATTTAGCACATGTTTAACTCAATACCTAGCGAACCCACTGTTTTGAAATTTGCGGTCGCTGCAACTTTCGCTGCGGCTTTGGCGACTTCTCCGCTTGCCGTTGCGCAAGAGCACGAGCATGGAAAAGACGCAGCCGCTTCGAAAGAAGTCACAGGCGAAGTGGTCGACATGATGTGTTACGTCGATCATAACGCGGTCGGCGAGAAACATGGTCAATCGTGCGGGGCAAAGTGCATCAAATTGGGCGGCCCGGCCGGCATCGTGAGCGAGGGCAAAGCGTACCTCGTCGTTGGCGAACATAAGCCGATCAACGATCAACTCGCGGAATACTGCGGCAAGAACGTCACCGTGAAGGGCAAGATCGCGGAGCGCGGGGGGATTGCGATGATCGAGAACGCCGAGATCGTCAAGAAATAACGGCTTGTTGCTCTATTTATAGTACGGCCGCAACGAGGGTCGCAGTTTCCCGACTCTAAGAGCGGTCTCGATTTGCGAATCTGAAACCGCATCGTTGGAGAGCTTGCGAATCTCGCCGGCTTCCAGCGCAGCGAGCGGCAATCCGGCGCGAAATGAAATGCGATTTGCCGTGAACGCGGCGACTCGCGGTCCGGGCGTCAGAATTCCCTGCAAGTTCAAAGGATCGGCAGCGCTCAGTGTGATCAGTCCGTTACTCGCCGCAGTTTTGCGGATCGAGCGCAGCAAACCGATCGCTTCCGGCAAAGCAAACTGTTCGCCACTGACGCCAGCGATGAAATAACCGCCGCGAATTTCGCCGCGCGCTTCCCACCGGCGATAAATCCGGCCGAGTTCGTACCAGGTCGCGGCAAGACTCTCGCGTTCGAGCAAGCGACGAAAGACGACGCCGTAACGCCGCAACAATACGCGAGCGAATTTTTCGACTGCGGCACCGCGATGAGCAGAATCTGCGCCATTGGATTCGAGCTCCGGTTCTTTTCTGATCAAGGACCAACGTCCGGCGAACTCGATGCTCGCGAGGTTCGTTTTGCGGCGACGCTTCCCTTCGTTCCGTCCAAACGTTGGCCGTTTGTTTGACGGAACGAGCAGTGCGCGCAAGCCGTCGAAACTGTCGGATGTGACAAAACCCAAAGCTGCCAGTTCAGAAAGTGCTTCTTCAACTTGCGACGGCAGCAAACCGGTCCGTCGGACCAATTCAGGAAAAAATAACGCACCGCCAACATCGAGCGCGTCCCGCACACTTTGAGCCGTCGCCGAAAGTTCGATTGTCGATCTTATCGGCGCGAGACAGAGCCAGTCGTCGAGATTCTCGCGTTGATAGATTGCAATCGGACTGGTCCGGAGCGGAGCGGCCGCTCGCGCGTTCGGATGCTGCGGAGAGCTGAGACGTGCCCACCCGACGCGACCGGAAAAGCAAAGGCGGTCGAGCCATTCCGGGTCGTAATCGGTTACGCGCGCGCTCAGGACAGCCGATTCCCAGGACGCGAGTGGCAACTCGCAACCATCAAGTTGTTCCAGAACGGATTGCAATCCTTCGGGACCTTCGACGTGATGCTCAGAGTCAGCGCGCTGCCAGGCAAAAAGAAATCGATAAAAATCCTGCGCTGAAACGGGTTGAATCTCCGCGCGCAGGCGATCAATTGTGAACCGGTGAATCCGGGCAAGCAGACGGCGGTCGCACCATTCTTGTTCGGTCGCGTCAGCGTAAAATTTTCCGCGGAGAACAAAGCCTTCGCCTTCGAGCGCCAGCAACGCGCCATCGATTTCCGATCGCGGTAGATTTAGAATTTCTTCCAACTGAGTCACCGTGACTGGACCGGATACTTCCATTCGTCCGCGAAGCAACTCGCGAATCGCGTTGGATCGTTCCCAACTTTCTCGCCCGACGGATTCCGGTGCGACCAGTTCCGGTTCAAGCGTGGCGTCGGGATAAATTATTTGGAACAACGGCAAACGCTCCGCCGTGACCCAAAATCTTTTCTCGGCAGCGCTCAATTGCGTCGAGCGCCTGGCCGTCACCAATTCGTTTAGCAAGTGCTCCGCGGCGGCGCCGTTCGCTTCATGATGAACTGTTCGTTGCACTTCATCGCGCGTCATAACGCCGAGCAACATCAGAGCGTCGTGCAATTCGTCTGCGTTCGTCGCTTCCGGCCACGCTTCGTGTTGAACTTTGTCAATCGCGGCTAAGTCGAGAATGCCGAGACCGTCGCTGCCGTTTCTTTCCGAAGCGCGACGAGTGTAGACAGCCTGGGTGCGACGCTCCTCCAGCGGAGCGTTGTCCAAAAACGCGTACGGCCGCGCGTTTAATATTTCCGACGCCATCGGCGACGGCTCCGGCAAATCGCGCGTGATGCAGCGAATCTCGCCATTGTCGATCTTGCGAAGGATTTCCTCCAGACCATCGATGTCCATCGCTTCGGTCAGGCAATCGTCGATCGTCTGCTTCACCAGTGGATGATCAGGAATCTCGCGATCGCCGGCGATGTGTTCGAGACAGGCGAGCTGATCGGGAAAAACTGCAGCGAGCAAATTCTCCGATTCCATCCGCTGCAACGGCGCGGCGAGTTTTGAGCCGCCACGGAACCGCGGTACGGCCAACGAACGCGTCGCGTTCCAGCGCCAGCGAATCGTAAACATCGGCGCGTCCAATAACGCCTGAACCAAAAGATCGCGGACAGTCTTCGAGTTGAGATACCGGAAAACTTCATCGAGCGGAAAGGAGTGCTGCGTCCCGAGTGAAATGACGATCGAATCATCGGTGGCGGCGGCTTGGAGCTCGAAATTGAAAGATCGACAAAAACGTTTTCGAAGCGCGAGACCCCAGGCGCGATTGATTCGATTGCCGAACGGCGAATGTAAGACCAGCTGCATCCCGCCCGATTCATCAAAGAATCGCTCCATGACGAGAGTTTTTTGCGAAGGAATCGCGCCGAGAGCGCGATACGTGTCCGCGAAATAATCGGCGATTTGTTGCGCGGCGTCGGCCGACAACTTCATTTCGGACACAAGCCAATCGCGAACGTTTCCGCTTGCGCCGAGCAATTGTTCGATCTCATTGCGAAAACTGGAGACCGCCTGCGAAAGTTCGGACGTGCGTGCTGGAGCTTCACCAAGCCAGAACGGGATTCCGGGCGGCTGGCCTTTGGCGTCTTCAACCCGGACGACGCCGGAGTTCACGCCCAAGATCCGCCACGACGCGTTGCCAAGTTGAAAAATATCGCCGGCCAGGCTCTCGACTGCGAAGTCCTCGTTCACCGTGCCAACAAAAGTCTCCGATGGCTCGATGATAACTCGATAGTCGGCGTTGTCTGGAATCGCTCCGCCAGACGTGAGCGCGACCAGCCGCGCGCCGCGCCGACCGCGCAAACGATGATTGACAGCGTCATGATGAATCAACGCAGCGCGCCGGCCGCGCTTCGTGCTGAAACCTTCCGCCAGCATTTTCACGACGCCGTCAAATTCTTCATGCGTCAGATTTCGATAAGGCCACGCTGCGCGAGCTAATTCAAAAAATTCATTTTCGTCCCAGTCTTCGCCAGAAGTAGCAGCGACAATTTGCTGAGCCAGGACGTCGAGTGCTTTTTCAGGTATCAAGAGTCGATCCAATTCGCCGCGCCGAACGCATTGCAGCAGCACCGCGGACTCGACCAGCTCATCGCGGCTCAACGAGCGCTCTCAATTCACCACGCTTCAACCGATCTTCAGCATCGAGCCGCAGTTTGGCGGAAAGACTTCCGTGATGCGAAGTGACCGCGTCGGCGCCGAGGAGCTCGCTCAAGTGATGCGTGACGCGCTCAGCCATCCGGCGCGTGTTCACGAAAACCAGCGTCGTCCGGTGCGCCTGAATTAATTCTGCGAGACGACTGTAAACTTCCTCCCAAATTTCATTCGACATCACCGCCTCGAGCGGCGACTTCGGAATCTCAATCGCCAGATCGAGCTCGCGGCGGTGGCCGATGTCGATGATGGCGCAATTCGGATTGCCTGATTCATCGACATTGCGCGTCCCAACCAGAAATCGCGCGACTTCTTCGATCGGTTTTTGAGTCGCGGATAAGCCGATGCGCTGGAGCGGTTGTTTCGTAAGCGCCGCGAGTCGCTCGATGCTAAGCGCGAGGTGCGCGCCGCGACGATCGTCTACGACCGCGTGGATTTCGTCTAAAATGACGGTCCGCACGGTGCTCAACATTTTCCGGCCCGATTCGGACGTAAGCAGGAGATACAAGGATTCCGGCGTCGTGACGAGAATGTGCGGCGGCTTTTTGATCAGTGCCTGGCGCTGCGCAGCTGTGGTGTCCCCGGTGCGAACTTCCGCGCGGACATCGATCTCATGAGCGCCATTTTCTTCCAGCAAAGCGCGAATTCCCGCGAGCGGCTCCTGAAGGTTCTTGCGAATGTCGTTGCTCAGCGCCTTGAGCGGCGACACGTAAACGATTTGCGTTTCATCCGGCAGTTCGCTCGCCATACCTTCGCGAAACAACAGGTCGAGCGAGGCGAGAAACGCGGCCAGCGTTTTGCCCGAACCGGTTGGCGCAGAGATCAATACATGCCGGCCAGATTGAATTTCCGGCCAGCCACGAGTTTGCGGTTCAGTCGGCGATCCGAACGTTTGTTCGAACCACTGCGCGACCGCGGAATGAAATTGAAATGACTTCATGAAAACGAACGACCGCAAAGAGCGGAGTGCGTAATCTAAATTAGAGCCGAGCCGCCGGCAATTATGACGCCATTCGGAGCGCGATCACTTCGCGGAGCATTGCCAGGCTGTCGCGAATCACGCGGACCTTGCTGCCTTCGGCATGGTTCCAGCGCACCGGGATTTCGCGAAGGCGCAACCCGGCGCGGTGCGCGAGAAAAAGCAGTTCGACATCGAAGGCGAATCCATCGATGCGAGCGGCTTCCAAAATTGGACGGCACGCGTCCATACGGAACGCCTTGAAACCACATTGCGTGTCCCAAAACGGAAGATCGGTGGCGAGGCGAACAAGCAGATTAAAAATGCGGCCAGCCTGCTCGCGCCGCCAGGGTTGATGTTGGCCAATCAATCGTCGATTCAGACCGCGGGAGCCAAACGCGATGTCCACCTCGCCATTGGCAATCGGCTCGATCACCTTGGGTGTCTCCTCCAAAGGCGTCGAAAGATCGGCATCGGAAAACAGAGCGATCGGCTTTTGTGCGGCAAGTAAACCGGAACGAACGGCAGCGCCTTTGCCGCGATTCGGAAAATTCTCCAGCAAGCGCGTCGTGATCTCCGCGTCTGAAAAAATGCCGCGCGCGATCGCCGCCATTGCGTCAGTGGACCCATCGTTTACAACAATTAATTCGCTCTCCGGCGAATTTTTGTGGAGATAATCCAGCGTCGCCCGAATGGTGGCGCCGATGCGCGCGGCCTCGTTAAAGCAGGGAATAACAACCGAAAATGCGGGCAGCATGATTTGAAGTAGCACAAGCGTCTCGCTTGTGATCGATTAATTCGCTCGCCGCAGCAAGCGCTACTCTATTTGTAAATCTCGATCACGAATTTGCCGCTTGGATCGGCATAGCCTCGGTACATTCCGGAGGTATTGAACGGCAAGGCGACGTTGCCTTGGCCGTCAATCGCGATCAATCCTCCGGTGCCGCCGAGCTTGGCTACTTTGTCCAGCACAGTTTGCGCAGCTTCCTTGAGCGACATTCCCCGATATTCCATCAGGGCCGAAATGTCGTGCCCGACGGTTGCGCGAATAAAATACTCCCCATCACCCGTAGCGGAGACCGCACACGTCGCATTGTTCGCGTAAGTGCCTGCGCCGATGATCGGTGAATCGCCCACGCGCCCGGCGCGCTTGTCAGTTGTTCCGCCCGTTGAAGTCGCGGCGGCCAGATCGCCATGCTGATCGAGCGCGACGGCCCCGACCGTGCCATGCCGATCTTGATCGGAGATAATAAATCTTTTTTTTCCAGCTCCGCCCCTTTTCTCTGCCGCTTTCACCTTTTCTAAGGCGTCCCAGCGTTCCTTCGTGTAAAAATATCTTTGATCAACAAATTCAACTCCGTTTTCTTTCGCGAAGGCTTCCGCACCTTCGCCATCCATCATCACGTGCCCGGATTTTTCCATGACGAGCCGAGCCAGGCTCACCGGATTTTTGATGTGCTTCAAACACGCAACCGCACCCGCTTTGAACGTTTTGCCGTCCATCACCGCGGCGTCCAACTCGTTTGTGCCGACGTTCGTAAAGACTGCTCCCTTACCGGCGTTGAAATGCGGATCGTCCTCCAGCACGCGGACGGCGGCCTCGGTGGCGTCCAGGCTCGATCCGCCGTGCTTGAGAATCTCGTAACCTGCGGCGAGAGCGCGCTCAATTCCAGATCGGTATTCACGCTCGCGTTCAGGCGTCATTTTGCTGCGCTCGATGGTTCCGGCGCCGCCGTGCACGACAAGTCCAAAATCTTGTGCTGGCATGTTTGGCTGATCCTTGGATCGCTGTTGGTTCGAAGCGCTCGCGCTCTTCGCCTGCTCCTGCGCGAGCGCCCAAGCCCCGGCACTAAATAGCACAGCGGCAAAGAAGCAATTCAGTGGGTGAAAAATTTTCATATTGACTCGCTCAATTAGCCAGGATGCCGGTCGATATTAATGATTGGAACGCCGCGCGCATCAACTTTCCCTTTTTCCAGACCAGTAAGTGGGGCAATTTCCCCGTGAACATGGCGAATACCCATTCCCACAGCACTGCACACGGTGAAACGATTCCGACAAATCCCGTCGTGGTGGTGCAGGACATCGGTCAGCTGGGTCGCAATTTCTTTCGTGAAGTCGGGAGCATGTTCTGGTTTATCGCGCATACATTTGAAGAAACTATCGAGCGTATTCGCCATGGGCGAGTGCCCTTTCGCTCGGCCAGCTTTTTTCGTCACACAGAGCGCGCGGGCGTCGATTCTGTGCCGCTAGTGGGACTCGTTTCGTTTTTCCTGGGCTTGACGATGGCGTTGCTGACTGGCTACCAGCTTCAGCGATTCGGAACCGAGCGTCTTATTCCCGGTT
>Ga0193729_1000501_pt1 | contig 20605 bp, 16 predicted proteins | sample U1c2metaG_FD_143036 | JGI IMG/M metagenome (GOLD analysis project Ga0193729, IMG submission 143036) | Soil microbial communities from a riparian zone of the East river system, Colorado, United States - U1c2 | ecosystem: Environmental > Terrestrial > Soil > Riparian zone | place: USA: East River...
CTTCCTCGGTGGATGATACAATCCGCCGCCAATGAACTGCCCCCGTTGCCAGAAAGAGATTCCCAACGACGCGTCCTCGTGTTCGGCCTGCGGACTTTCTTTCGACGACGCAACGCAACGGCTCGAAGCCCCGCTCAACCCTCGCAGCCATACCAGCGGCAAACGATCTTCTTCATCTTTCGACTCAATTGATGACGCGCGGTTTATACCTGGAACGATCCTGGCTGAGCGCTATCGCATCGTCGGACTACTCGGCAAAGGCGGCATGGGCGAGGTCTATCGCGCTGACGATCTAAAACTCGCGCAACCGGTCGCGCTCAAATTTCTTTCCCAACATCTATCTGGCGATGAACAGGCTGTGGCCCGGCTTTATCGCGAAGTCAGGATTGCGCGACAGGTCTCGCACCCAAACGTATGTCGTGTTTACGACATTGGCGAGATGGACGGCCAGATTTTTCTCTCGATGGAATTCATCAGAGGCGAGGAGCTGGCGTCTTTGCTGCGCCGCATTGGCCGCCTGCCCGCGGACAAAGCGATAGAAATCGCGCGGCAAATTTGTGCCGGCCTGTCAGCGGCACACAAACTCGGTGTCCTGCATCGCGATCTAAAACCCGCGAACGTGATGATCGACGAGCAGGGAAATGCGCGACTCACGGACTTTGGGATCGCCGCACTGGCCGAAGAGACTCGGAATGAAGAGCACCGCGCCGGCACCCCGGCTTACATGTCGCCGGAGCAACTCGCCGGTGAAGAGCTGACGCCCAGGAGCGACATCTATTCTCTGGGCTTGGTCCTTTATGAAGTCTTCACCGGCAAGAAAGCTTTCGACGCACCGACGCTCGGCAAGCTACTTGATTTACGGACAAGCAACACAGCGCCAACTACTCCTTCATCATTAATCCAGAACATCGATCCGCTGGTTGAACGTGTCATCCTTCGTTGCCTCGAAAAAAATCCCGATGCGCGGCCAGAGTCAGCGCTTCAAGTCGCCGCTGCGCTGCCCGGTGGCGATCCGTTGGCTGCGGCCCTGGCCGCCGGTGAAACACCTTCGCCGGAGGCAGTCGCCGCCTCGCCCACAAAGGGACTCGTAAGCCCCACGATTGCCTTCGCGTGTCTCGGCGCGACGGTGGTCCTGCTTGTGCTTTTTATTGTTTTGCAGGGCAGGCTGGAATTCCAAAACATCATTCCCAACGAAAAGTCTCCCGAAGTGCTGGCCGACCGGGCGAGAGAAATCAACCGCCGACTCGGGTATACGTTGCCGCCCGTCGACACGGCGCAGGGCTTCTTCTGGTACGTTGAGATCCTGAACTACATAAAGACGCACGATCGTTCGCCGGGGCGATGGGACGTGCTCAGAAGCGGTGACGCTCCCGTGCTGGCTTTCTGGTACCGTCAGAGTCCACGCAATCTTGTCGGCCTGGACAAGTTCTCGGTCTACCCGGCTAATCCGCCGATAGACGTCTCCGGCATGACGAACACCTATCTCGATACGCAGGGCCGTTTGTTCACTTTCGTCGCCGTGCCTCCGCAACTCGAAGAAGCGCCTCAGGTGAAACCCGACTGGTCGATCCTTTTCGCCGAAGCTGGACTCGATATGTCGAGTTTTCATGAGACTGAACCACGCTGGACGCCCTCTCGTTATAGCGATGTGCGTGCGGCCTGGGACGGCGTCGCGCCTGGGTCATCAGCACTTCCTATCCACATTGATGCAGCCGCTTTCCATGGCCGGCCCGTTTACTTTCAAATTATCTATCCCTGGGACCGTCCTTTTCGACAAGAGGAATTCCAGCCGTCGCTAAAAGAAAAAATCAAGAACTGGTTGTTACTCAGTTTACTCGGGGCCACCGTGATCGGCGCGGCATTGCTGGGACTCCGAAATATCCGGCTGGGCCGGAGCGACCGAAACGGCGCGATGCGGCTGGCCATGTACACGTTCGTCATTAGCATGATCAGAGGCATGCTCGTGGCGCATCATGTGCCCTCGCTTGGTGGTGAGTTCTCCATTCTCCAGGAGCATCTTGCCTGGTCTTTGCTTTGGAGTATTGAGATTTGGATCGTTTACCTGGCTCTCGAACCATTCGTGAGGGCCCGCTGGCCGCACCGGATCATCTCGTGGAAAAGATTTATTTCGAGCGACATCCGCGATCCGCTTGTAGGACGTGACATCATGCTCGGCGTTCTGGTGGGCGTTGGTATTGAGCTCCTTTCCCTGGCTTGGGTTCTATCGCCGCGTTTATTCGGCTGGCCCACGGCGGTGAATGTGGTTAATCCGAACAGTTTGTCAGGACTGCGCGGACAGTTGGGCGTGGTCTCTCAGAGTTTACTGCAGGCGCCTTTAGTTTCCCTCAGCACTCTTTTTGTTGTGTTGTTACTCTCGGTCATTCTCCGTAGAGATTGGCTGGCGATGATCGCCGGTTGGTTGCTGCTCATATCGCTCATCCTTTTCTCGGGCGATAACCCATCGATTGATATTTTCTTTACCGCGCTGTGCGCAGCAATATTTATCTTCGGCCTGATGCGCTTTGGACTGCTCACCGCTGTCGTTACTTTTTTTAGCTTTAGCGTTCTTGATGGGCTGCCAGAGACTACTAACTTTTCTGTCTGGTTCGCTGGGGCAACCCTCTTAGTCTTAGTTATTTTGCTGGGACTTGGGTTCTATGGAGCCTTCACGTCGATCGGTGGGCGCCCAGCGTTTCAAGGATCGGTTCGCGAATGATTTCGTTCTGATACAATCCGCCGCCAATGAATTGCCCTCGTTGCCAGAAAGAGATTCCCAACGACGCTTCCTCATGTTCAGCGTGTGGTCTTTCATTCGATGACGCGACCCAAAAGCTGGAATCTCATCCGCCATCAACCAGGGCCGGCGACAAGCAATCCTCAATCTCATTCGATTCGATCGATAACGCGCGATTTATTCCGGGCACAATTCTCGGCGACCGCTATCGCATCGTCGGCCTGCTCGGCAAAGGCGGCATGGGCGAGGTCTATCGCGCCGACGATCTGAAACTCAGCCAACCGGTCGCACTTAAATTTCTGCCCGAACACCTGCTAAGCGACGGCGCCGCGCTGGCTCGCTTTCATCGCGAAGTGCGGGTCGCGCGCCAGGTCTCTCATCGAAACGTCTGTCGCGTTTACGACATCGGTGAAGTCGATGGGCGGCATTTCCTTTCGATGGAGTTTATTAAGGGCGAGGAGCTCTCTTCGCTGCTTCGCCGCATCGGGCGACTGCCGGAAGGCAAGGCCCTGCAACTCGCGCGGCAGATATGCGCCGGATTGGCAGCAGCTCATGACGTTGGGTTTCTCCATCGCGATCTGAAACCCGCAAACATAATGATCGATGGAGAGGGGAATGCGCGAATTCTCGATTTTGGTTTGGGCGGTCTGGCGGAAGAATTTGCCGAGGAAGAAATTCGCGCGGGCACGCCCGCCTACATGTCTCCGGAACAGATCGAGGGAAAAGAACAAACAGTTCAGAGCGACATTTATTCACTGGGCCTGGTGCTTTATGAACTGTTTACCGGCAAACGAGCTTTCGATGCGCCTTCGTTGAATGAACTGATCAAGTTGCGCCGCAGCAACACCACGCCAACAACTCCAACATCGATCGTCAAAGATCTTGATCCGCTGATTGAAAAAATCATTGATCGCTGTCTCCAAAAAGATCCTGAACACAGGCCTGCATCGGCTCTTCAGGTCGCTGCTGCGTTGCCGGGAGGAGATCCTTTAGCAGCCGCGCTCGCAGCGGGCGAAACACCTTCGCCGGAGATGGTCGCGGCCGCGCCGACTGAAGGTGTGCTCAAACCTCTGATCGCCGTCGGGCTGCTGGCGGGCTTTGTGATTGTAATGGCGGTTTCGCTTTGGCTGACGAAGTATACCGCGATCTATCGTTACTCGCCGCTGGATCAATCTCCGGAAGTTTTGCGCGCGCGCGCGCAAGACACAATGAAACAGCTCGGGTACACAGATCCGCCACTCGACACCGCGGACGGCTTTGTTCTGCTCGATGGTTATCTTCGTCATATCGAGGCGGACGATCTATCTGTTTCCCGATGGGACCGGCTCCGAATCGAAGCCAGTGGGCCATATCGCTTTTGGTATCGCCAGAGCCCGAGGTACTTTGACACCACCGAGCCGATTCAAGTCGACAAACCAGCGCTTGATGTTTCCGGCATGGCCAGTCTGTATTTGGACATGCAAGGAAAACTTCATTGGTTGACCGCTGTTCCGCCGCAACGTGAGCCGCCGGAAAACGCGAACCCATTTGATTGGTCGATTGCTTTTCGCGCCGCCGGGTTGGATCTAGCGAACTTTCAACCTACGGCCTCGTCCTGGGTGCCGTTGCACGCTTACGATGCGCGCATGGCCTGGGATGGATCCGACCCGCGACATCCGGAAGTTAAGGTCCATGTCGAAGCCGCGTCGTTCCACGGACGGCCCGTTTATTTCGAGACAATTTATCCGTGGGAGCCGCCTGCGCGGCAGGAACTTCCACCGGAGAGCCGAAGCGACCGGGTGCTCACTATAATTCTGATCGCGGTTTATTTGTTCGTGCTGATCGGAAGCGCGCTGCTTGCGCGCCGCCACCTGCGCCAGGGACGCGGTGACCGGCGCGGCGCGACGCGAGTGGCGATTTTCTATTTCATTCTGCGGATGTTGGTTTGGCTATTTGGCGATCACCACAACGGCTGGCTCAATTATGAGTTCGAAATCTTTTTTCTCGACATGGCCCGGGCGGTTTTTACCGCCGCTTTTCTTTGGGTGCTCTACATCGCGCTAGAACCATTCATCAGGCGACGCTGGCCGCAGCGAATAATTTCATGGAGCCGTTTGCTGGCCGGCAGCTTGCGCGATCCATTGATCGGTCGTGATGTATTGATTGGAGCTGTTTTCGGTTCCCTAATGATCCTTACTACGATCATTAGTTTCGTTTCGCTGCGTTGGATGGGACTTCCGCCCGAGCTGCCGTTGAATCCAGGCAGTCAGGAAATCGGCGTCCACCTGTTCTTTACCAAGTTCACTTCTCAGGTTACTGCGGGATTGTTTCTTTCATTCTTCTCATTTTTCATGCTGTTCGTTTTTGTGATCGTGCTGCGTCGCGAACGCCTGGCATTGGGCGCTTTGTGGCTACTCGTCACTCTTTTCAGCATCTTGATCACTCGTGGAAGTTTCGCGATGATTCCAGTGATCGCTGTCTATTCACTGATGGTAGTGTTTGTGCTTTACCGCTTTGGCCTGCTGGCGATTGCCTTCACGTTATTCGTCAGTCACCTGTGGGTTTTCTTTCCCGTCACGACGGAATTGACAGCCTGGTATGCAACCGATTTCGCGATTGCGCTGGCAATCTGCACGGCGTTGACTTTCTACGGCTTCTACACGAGCCTGGCAGGACAATCGTTGTTTAGCGGAAAACTCCTGGAAGACTAGTCAGAGGTTCGAATCGGTTTTGCCTTGTGTGGAGTGACCTGATTTGATGTGACCCGCGCATCTTGCGCGCGGATTTAGGGGAGGGACGCCCGTGCCACATTTTCAGGCATCGCCACCGCCGAAGGGCTCGCTTCTCTCTCAACCAAATCACTGACCGACTTGCGCACATGTCTGAGTGGGCGCGCGACCAGCACCGGACAGGGCGCTTGCCGCAAGACACGATCGACATTCGATCCGAACAAGGTAAGAAGTCCAAAGCCGGCGCCTTGCGCGCCGATGCACACCAGATCGATTTCGTTTCGTTCCGCGTAGTGAATGATCTCGCGATACGGTTGGCCCTCACTCACGATATTTTTGATCTTGCACCACAAGTGCGCTTCATCCGGCACGGCCCTTTGCAAACGGCGCGCGGCCTTGTGATAGACGCCTTCGCTGCCCAGCGGATACCAGGAAATTTCAGGCTCGTTAAGCGTAAACGGCGGCAGCACATGCAAGAGATGTAATTCAGCCTGATACTCCTGAGAAATCAACAAACCCAATTTCAGCGCCTGTTCAGAGTGATCAGAAAAGTCGAACGCGACCAGCACCCGCTTTAATCCGATCTGGCGACCATCGCCTTCGATCCAATCGCGCTCATCGCTGTGAATTACCATGACCGGGCACGGAGCGGTGCGGCTGACAGATTCAGCAACTGAGCCAAGCAGCGCCGCGCGATGGGGCCGCCGGCGAGAGCGCATCACAATTAGATCAGCGCCATATCGCGAAGCTTCCCGGGTTATGCAGTCCGTGGGATCGTCGCAATCGACGACCTTTGACTGCCAGCGCCACTTGTCGAGTTCTGTCACAGTGGCATGCCTGCGCAAGGTTGCTTCGAGCAGTTCAGACGGATTGCCTGAAAGGGTGGCGTCAGTTTTGTCGGGCGAATCCGGCTTGCAGTACATCAGAATCAATTGAGCTTCATACGCGCGCGCCAACGTCGTTGCATAACGCAGGGCGGCCTCTGACTCAGGGGTCAGATCAGTTGGACAAAGAATGCGTTCGATTCTCATAACCTACAACAGGGATTCGGAGTCTCTCTGCGCCTCGCTGAAGATGGAGCAATGACTGTGCCGATGCCATTCATTTGAATCATTCAAGGGTTTGGGCTGAGTCACGATGCCTTATCCTTAACCTGTGGTGTTTTCCTCAGCGCGTGCGAAACTTTGCTCAGACTCAAATATCGGTGCTCCGTTATTGCGGAGAAGAGCCAGCCCGCGATCAGTAACCCGTCTGCCACATTTTTTGCGAGATGTTCTGTGCCAGCTCTTCCGTCCCGGTAGCCGGCGCCAGTCCCGCCTTTTGCGCTTCGACGCCGACAGCCAAAGCGACTGAGCGAGAGATGTCTCGCACAGATTCCAGCGGCGGATAAAGCTGCCCCTCAGGATCATGCGAGGCTGGCGCGAAGGCGCTCAGTACCTGAGCAGCGGCAACGAACATTGCATCCGTGACCCGGCGAGCACCCGAAGCGATTACACCCAGGCCGACGCCGGGAAAGATGAACGAGTTGTTGCATTGTCCGATCTGAATCGGACCGTGATCGCTTTTGACCGGCGGGTAAGGACTGCCCGTGGCAACCAATGCTCGCGCGTTCGTCCAGCTGAAAAGATCCGCCGGAATTGCTTCGCTCTTCGACGTCGGATTCGAGAGCGGGAAGATTATCGGGCGGTCGACGTGGCGGGCCATCTCACGGACAATGTCTTCGCTGAAGGCGCCGGGCTGCGCAGAAGTCCCGATCAAAGTTGTCGGTTTTACATTGCGTACGACGTCAGCAAGAGCGATCCGCGACACGTCATCAATCTGCCAATTTGCCGTTCGTGCGATCGGCTGAGCGTATTTTTCTTTGAAAGGCTCGGCCGGCCTTCGATCATGGACCAGGCCTTTGCTGTCGACCAGCCACAGTGATTTCTTTGCCTGGTCCGGCGACCGGCCCTCGCTTTGCATCGCAGCGACAATCTGATCGCAAATGCCGATTGCCGATGCTCCGGCGCCCAGGATTACTATGCGCTGATCAGTTAAATTGGTTTTGGTGACCTTTGACGCGGCCAGCAAACCAGCGACGGCGACGGCGCCCGTACCCTGAATGTCGTCATTGAAAGTGCACATCCGATCGCGATAGCGTTCCAGAATTCGAGGGGCATTATGTTTGGCAAAATCTTCCCACTGCAGCAGGACATTCGGAAATCGGTTCATCACTGCCTGCACAAACGCCTCGATGAATTGGTCGTAGTCTTCTCCGCGTACCCGCGGGTGACGCCAACCGAGATAAAGCGGATCGTCCAACAACTCCTGGTTGTCAGTTCCCACGTCAAGCAAGATCGGCAAAGTCGTCGCCGGATGAATTCCGGCGCAGAGTGTGTAAAGCGCGAGCTTGCCGACGGGAATGCCCATTCCGCCCACTCCCAAATCGCCAAGGCCCAGGATGCGTTCGCCGTCGGTCACCACGATTACATCGACATCCCTGGCCGGAGTGTTGTCGAGCAGCGCCGCAATCTCTTCGCGATACGGATATGAAATGTACAGACCACGCGGCCGGCGAAAAACATGACTGTAACGCCGGCAGCCCTCGCCGACGGTGGGCGTGTAAATGATCGGCATCATCTCGGCGATGTGCTTTTGCAGCAATCGATAGAACAACGTTTCGTTACGATCCTGAAGGCCATTGAGAAAGATATAGCGTTCAAGATCATTCTCTTTGCGCTTGTAGTTCTCGTAAACGCGCGTTAGTTGTTCTTCGACGGTCGAGGAGTGATATGGCAGCAAACCAAGCAGGCCCAGCCGTCGCCGATCGGCTTCAGTAAAGGCGCTGCCTTCGTTCAACAGGGGATGTTCGAGCAGTTGGTGGCCCTTAAGACCGCTTTGCCCGGCGGACACTCGCGTAACCTGAGAAGCAACAGACTTAGCAACATTCATCGGTAAACCTCATGCCTTCGCAAATCCAGTTTTACCGTTACGCGCTGCCAGCGGCACATAGCCCTGTGAACGTTCGCCAAGGTAAACCTGTCGTGGCCGCGCGATCTTTTGATCGCCGTCGTCGAGCATCTCGGCCCATTGGGCCAACCAACCCGACGTGCGCGGAATTGCAAACAAAACCGGGAACATGTCGACCGGGAATCGCATTGCCTGATAAATGATCCCGGAATAGAAATCGACGTTCGGATAAAGTTTCCGCTTGACGAAGTACTCGTCGTCGAGCGCGATTTTTTCAAGTTCGAGCGCGATGTCGAGCAGCGGATCTTTTCCGGTGACTTCGAAGACATCGTAGGCAGCCTTCTTGATTATCTGGGCCCTCGGATCGAAGTTCTTGTAAACCCGATGGCCAAAACCCATCAGACGAAACTCGCCGGCCTTGACTCGCTTGATGTATTCGGGAATGTTCTTGATCGATCCAATCTCATTGAGCATCCGCAAAACCATTTCGTTGGCGCCGCCGTGAAGCGGGCCATACAGAGCTGCCGCCGCCCCGGCCATTGACGAAAAAGGATCTGTCTGGGCGCTGGCAATGCTGCGCATCGCATTGGTGCCGCAATTCTGTTCGTGATCGGCGTGCAAGATGAACAGCACGCTCAGCGCGCGCTCGAGCACCGGATCTGGTTTGTACTTCAGCTCTGTCGTCTTGAACATCATGTTGAGGAAATTGCCTTCGAAGCTGAGGTCGTTGTCCGGATACGCGTAGGGCAGGCCGATGCGATGACGGTAAGCAAACGCGGCGATCGTCGGCACCTTGGCGATTAAACGGTAAATCTGTTTCCGACGGCTTTCGTTGTTGAAAATATCTTTCGCATCAGGATAGAAGGTTCCGAGCGCCCCTAACATTGAGACGAACATTCCCATCGGATGCGCGTCGTAATGAAAGCCGTCCATAACCTGTTTGATATTTTCGTTAATGAACGTGTGATGCGTGATGTTCCAGGTCCAATCTTTCAGCTCGGATTCCGTAGGCAGCTGGCCGTGCAACAACAGGTAAGCGACTTCGAGGTAGGTGCTTTTCTCGGCAAGTTCATCGATCGGGATTCCGCGATACTCAAGAATTCCTTTGTCGCCGTCGATGAACGTAATCCGGCTTTTGCAGGAAGCAGTGTTCATGAAAGCCGGATCGTAAGTCATTAAACCAAAGTCATCATCGGCGATTTTGATCTTGCGCAGGTCCAGCGCCTTGATGGTCTCGTTCTCGATCGGCAATTCGTACTGCTTGCCGGTGCGGTTGTCAGTGATGGTCAGAGTGTTGTTGCTCATCGCAGTCTTTCACTTTCAAGATTCTCTTGTGGTCGGAATGGCGTGATGTCGCTTTGAATCGTGTCAGAACCGGGAGCGATAGCGACCGGATCATTATTCAACCTGAGTGGCTGATCCCCTCGCTATTGCCCGGGGTTCTGATACCCCGAGTCCTTCGAATAGCCTTCAAGTCGGCGTCTTCAAAATCTGAAAAAAACTGAACGCCGCCTACTTCACGGGAACGGCGTGCGCTTCGGTCTCGCCGCCGAATTGAAATTCGCGCAGCTCATTAACGCCGGGCGACACTTGCTCAGTTCGCACCACGAAGCTACTAACCTTCTGCCGTTGCGCCGGGGTGCAATGGAAAGAAACAACCAGCTTGCTGGCAATCTCGGCATCGCCCTTGTAAACAAACGTGCAGGCTTCTCCGCGCATCATCGCGGCGTCATCGTGCACAAACAGATATTGGCCTTTGAGCAGGACGCCCTGCAGTCTTACGGGATCATTGAACTGCGCGACTGCTTTTTGCTTCTTGCTGGGGTTTGACGCTTTGCTGACGACGGCGGAACTACTGCTGAGCGCGACGGCAAACAGCAGCGCGAAAAGTAAGAACAGACTCTTCATGACTATCTCCTCTGCAAATCGGATTGGGGACATGGACCCAGGTGAAATTGAGCAATGCCCGTGCCGATGGAGATCGAGCATCGAAATGGGGGGAAATGTTCAGCTCGTCTGGATGCCGTGCGCAAACTTTCGCATTTGTCAGGTGAAAGGTCGCAGTCGGCAGCCATCTCGTCTTAATAACGCCTTGAATTCAAGTCGTGTCTTTAGGGAATGAGCCTTGCTCAGATCGCCACCGCAGTTCTTGATTTTTGATAAGAAGCGAAGGTGGCAATCATGGACGGACTATTACTTCAAACAGTTGAAGGCCTGGGCGAGTTTCCGTTTGCCGGCTCATCCGGTGAAGTCTGGGAGCTGTTGCAGGCCGAAAAAGAAGGTGTCTCGCGTGAAATCCTGGCCCAGGGCCCACTGCATCATGATCTCATCGATGTGAACGAGATCGAACCATCAGAAGACTCGGCGCAGCAGATTGAATGGCTCCACCGTGGAAATCTCGAAGAGCGGCTGCGCGACATTAACGACGCGCAGGATCGCTTAATCGATGGCGGCTATGGCGTCTGCGTGGCATGTGGCGATCGAATCAATGAGCAGCGATTGCTTGCTGATCCGGCTGCCTCGATGTGTTTTGATTGTCAGCGAATCGCAGAAGGAGAGATGCTGTGTCGCACGCTCTGACGCCGCCCGTCGCCAGTCAGGTGACAATCGCTTCCGTACTCAATCGTGAACTCGGTCCGCCTGCGCCGGGCACCGTCCCGAATCGCTGTAAACAACTCAAGCACATGATCGGTAACACGCCGTTACTCGCGATTCGTTTTTTGTATCGCGGGAAAGAGCGCGTGATCTATGCAAAGGCCGAACATCTCAATCTGACCGGCAGCATCAAGGACCGCATGGCTTTTCACATTTTGAAGAAAGCCTACCAGCAACACCGCATCGATCCAGGCGACACGATCGCAGAGGCAACCAGCGGCAACACCGGAATTTCCTTCGCGGCAATCGGCCGCGCGCTGGGCCATCAGGTCGTGATCTTCATGCCTGATTGGATGTCGCAGGAACGCGTTTCATTGATAAAGAGTCTGGGCGCGAAAATCGTTCCGGTGCGTCGCGATCAAGGGGGTTTCATTGGCAGCATTCGCATGACTGAAGAATTGGCTGAGCACAAACCGCACGTCTTCCTGCCATCACAATTCGCGAACGAAGCAAACGTCGAAGCGCATGAGAAAACGACGGGCCCCGAAATCTGGTGGCAGCTCTATTTTCATTCACTGCGGCCGGATGCATTCATCGCGGGCGTCGGCACCGGTGGAACGATCATGGGCGCGGGAAAATATCTCCGCGAACGGAATCCCGCAATCAAACTTCATCCCCTGCAGCCGGCCGAGTCACCGACGCTGTCGACTGGCCACAAAGTTGGCCATCACCGCATCCAGGGAATCTCTGATGAGTTCATTCCGTCCATACTCGATCTGGATCAACTCGACTCGGTTGTGAGCGTGCATGATGGCGATGCGATCTTGATGGCGCAGAAACTGGCGGCGGGCCTGGGTCTCGGCGTGGGCATTTCGTCCGGCGCGAATTTTATCGGCGCCTTGATGCTCCAGGATGAAATGGGCGGCGATGCCGTAGTCACGACTGTCTTTCCGGATGACAACAAGAAATACCTGACTACCGATCTGCTGCGCGATGAGCGCGCGCAACCTGATTACCTGACACCTGAAATTGAACTGTTAAGCTATGAAGCAATCAAGCGCGTTTGCTATACGTGTTTTGATGGGGACGAGTGAGGAGCGGGCATTAAGTACTGATTGCTTTCGCGCCGTCGCTTCGCGGACTTTATTGCTAGTCTCGTTCGCGTTGGGTTAGACTTCGCCCATGTCAACCAACTCCAAGAGCATTGAGGGAATTTACCGGAACGGCAAGGTTGAGTTGTTGGAAACTCCAACTGACGTTGAAGAGGCGCGCGTGATTGTAACCTTCGTTTCAGAGAACTCGATAGATTTGTCGGACCGTGGATTAGACGAAGCTGCCGCGGCTAATCTTTTGGCTCGCCTGCACACCTTTGCCGAAGACTGGGACCGTCCCGAGATGGGGGCCTACGATGCCCTATAGGCGCGGCGATGTCGTTCTGGTGCTCTTTCCTGACTCAAATCTTCGCACTGCGAAACGCCGACCGGCGCTCATTATCCAAGCTAACGATCTCAATACGGGACTTGCACAAAACATCGTCGCGATGATTACCAGCAACATGAAGAGGAGTGGCCATCCAAGTCGGGTGACTTTGGTTCGAGATTCTAGTCAAGGAAGAGAATCGGGGATTCTAATGGATTCGGTTGTCATGACCGACAATCTTGTGACGATCCGCGAAGTAGAGATTGATCGGACCATCGGCAGTATCAGCGATACCAACGAAATTGATCACGCCCTTCGATATACTCTGGGCCTGACCTAACCAGTCAATTGTGATCACAACAAAAAAGCGCCGCCGAGATCGCTCTCTGGCGGCGCTTCGAATTAACGAACCTGTGCGTTAGAGCAAAGGCCGTTTGCGCTGATTAAGTTTCTCGTGATTGGCCCGGCGAGTCTTGATCATTTCTTCCATCTTCGCTTTTTGATCGGGCGTCAATATATTCATCATTTGCGTACGCTCGCCTTGTCGCGATTGCATCAATTGCTGCCTCAGCTCTTTCGCGCGAGTTTCATCCTGTGCCGTCAGCGTTCCCGCGCGTCGCTTCTCTATTAGTTGCCTCATCTCTTGTCTTTGCGCCTGCGAGCCCTGACCCTGCGCCTGCATGATTGAGCGCATCTGCTGCCTTTGCTGATCCGTAAGATTCAGTTGACTAAACCCACGCATTTCGCCGCGCATTGCTCGTCGCCGCATCATCATGCGCCGCATCTGGGCGCCGCGTTGCTGAGGCGCGGCCGTATTACTGTTTTGCTGAGTTTGTTGGGCCAGTGCGCTTGCGCCAAACATTAACAGGCCGAGAATTACACCGGCGATTCCAAGTCGAGTTCGAAACATTTGATTACTCCTTATTGAGGGATAATTACCAGGTTGCGCGGCTCGCATGATTTCGTTCGAGTTTGACGCGCGTTACCTTGGACGCGCAGCACCCATCACTGGTTTGAGAATTTCGCTACCGAATTCAGGTGAACGGTCTTTGATGGACCGCACCCGCCACAGGCTTCGCCACACGATGACGCGCCCCAGCGCTTTGTGAGTATCAGTGATGATAGGCGCAACCACGCCTTGCGACCGACATAGATCGCCGCGATTAAGAGTACGATGGCCGCCGCTATTGTTTGGGCATTCAACATTTTTCTTCTCAAACAAATCCGAGTAACCGGCCACCCTGAAACGTCACAAACGAAGCTACGTACGCGAGTATCATCATGTAGCCGATCATAAACAGGGGCCAGCGCCACGAATTCGTTTCCCGGCGCACGATCGCGACCGTGGACATGCATTGACAGGCCAGCAAGAAGAAAATCATCAGAGAGATTCCGGTCAAAGGGGTCCAAATTGCTGATCCATCCGCTCGCCTGGCGTTTCGCAATGCTTCGACCAGCGATGAAGATTTAGTGTCGGGATTTTCACCTACGTTATAGACAATGCTGAGGGTTGAAATGATCGTCTCTCGCGCCGCGAACGATGAGATCAAGCCGATACCGATCTTCCAATCGAAACCGAGCGGCCTAATCGCCGGCTCGATCAGACGGCCGGCACGCCCGGCGAAACTGCTTTCAATCTGCGTGCTCGCGTTCGCAGGGCCACCTGCCTGATCCACTTGAGCTCGCGGGAAAGCCGTTAGGGCCCAAAGCAAGATCGAAATCGAGAGAATTACCGTGCCGGCGCGCTTTAGAAAAACTGAACAACGGGTGAATAAGGCGTGCGCTACGTTGCCGATGTCGGGGACGCGATAGGGCGGCAGCTCCATTACAAAAGGTGGCGGCGGCGCATTCAGGATTGTGCGCTTCAAGATCGAAGCAACTATGATTGCGACCGCGACGCCCAACAGATACATCGCCAGAATAATCACTGCCCCGAGTGAGAGAACGCCCAGCACCGTCTTTCCGGAAAAGAAGGCCGCAATGATTAAAGTGTAAACGGGCAGGCGAGCGGAGCAGCTCATAAACGGCGCGATCATGATCGTGGCGATGCGATCCTTCGGATTCTCGATCGTGCGCGTCGCCATGATCCCGGGAACTGCGCAGGCGAAACTGCTCAACAACGGCACGAACGCTTTGCCGTGCAAACCAAACGCGCGCATCAAGCGGTCCATCAAAAACGCCGCGCGGGCCATGTAACCGCTATCTTCGAGCAGCGAAATAAAGAGAAACAGCAGAAGGATCTGAGGCAGAAAGGCAACGACTCCGCCGACACCTGCGATGATCCCATCGGTCAGTAGATCAGTGAATATTCCAGCCGACAAATGCGCGCGGATCGCGGCAGCCAAAGCGCTGAATACATTGTCGATCAAGGTCATCGGCAGACTGGCCCAGGAAAAGATCGCCTGGAACACCAGCAACATGACGAGCAGCAAAATCACCGGGCCAAGTATTTTGTGAGTCACGACGCGATCGATGCGTTCGCTTACATTTGGCTTGTCTTCACTGACAGTCTCGACTGTCTCAGAGACGATGCGCTCGATGCGAGCATAGCGTTGGATTAATTTCGTCTGAGAATTCGCGAGGCCGCTCTCATCATTTTCTACCAGAGGTGACGAAGGGTGCGTTGGACCAGACTCAAGTAATACGAGCACGGCCCAGGCCAGATCATCCAATCCGCGATGTTTCTTCGCGACCACCGGCACGACTGGAACGCCCAGAGAGGCGCTCAACTTCTCGACGTTGATCTTCAAGTTGCTTCGTTCTGCCAGATCAAACATCGTGAGCGCGATCACGATCGGTTGCTCTGTCTCGATCAATTGCATCGCCAGATACAAATTACGGACGAGATTAGTAGCATCCACTACGACGATGATCGCGTCGGCGTCCATGCGCCCACGATCGATCAGCATGTCACTGGCGATCTTTTCATCAAGCGAAGTCGCGTTCAGGCTATAGAGTCCCGGCAGATCAATTAAGCGAGCCGGCGGCAGATCGGGTGAGATGGTCCATTGGCCGGACTTGCTTTCAACTGTCACGCCGGGATAGTTGGCGACCTTTTGCCTGAGCCCGGTGAGTGAATTGAAGAGACTGGTTTTTCCGGCGTTGGGATTTCCCGCAACGATGATCGTCAATGGTCGAGGAATTTCCGCCTTGAAAATTGAAGCGGGTGGATTAATAACGGGAATGTCCAGAATTGCGCTCATAAAAACGATTGAAGGATGAGTTAGCCGAAACGGCGCTAGTCTTCTACGGTAACCTGGATCGACCTCGCTTCGGTGCGGCGCAAGGCGAGGTGATAATTGTGAATGCATACTTGAATGGGGTCACCCAGCGGCGCACATTTAACGACGCGCACCGGAGCGCCGGGCACCAACCCCATCTCCATCAAACGCAGTCCATGCGCGTCAGTCGCTTTCACCGAATCAATGCGGGCCATCACGTCGTGCGGTATTGAATCTAATGTCATGTTGGTTTTGTCTCGGCCCTCTTTGTTCCCGTCCGGTAATATTGAAATTCATTTTCAATGTCACCAAGCGAACTTGAGCAATCCGCAAGCCGCAGGTATTTGCGGAAAAACCTCAGCAATTCAGCGACTTTTTGCGAGTAGCGAGGAAGTTCAGATCGTACAGTCTGCGAGATTCTCCGCAGACGGAAGGAGATTTGCGCACTCTGACTTAAAACAAGCTGTTAGCTAGCGCGCGTTTCACTTTGCGCTGTGCGCCCAAACTAACAGTTTCCGGTACCAGAAAACAGCGACTGATTATGGCTTGATGGCCACCTTAAGCACACCATCACGCCGGTCACCAAAGAGTTGATAGGCTTCCGTAATTTCATCGAGAGGAAAAGTGTGCGTCAACAGCGGGGTGAGATCGACGCGGCCGCGACGAACGATTTCCATCAAGCGGCGCATGCGTTCCTTGCCGCCCGGACAGAGCGTCGTGACGATCCGATGATCACCGAGTCCGGCTGAGAATGCGTCGTAAGGCATTTGCAGCTTGCCGGAATAAACACCGAGGCTCGAAAGCGTGCCGCCAGGTCGCAGGCATCGCAAAGCGCTCTCGAAGGTTTGCTGAGTACCCAGCGCTTCGATCGTGACGTCTGCGCCATCGCCTGTCAGTTTCTTCACTTCTGAGATCACATCACAAGCGCGATAGTCGAGTACGACATCAGCTCCCATTTGCCGGGAAATGAGCAGTCGTTCGTCATCGCCATCGACGCCAACGATGAGCGCAGCGCCCATCAGCTTAGCGCCGGCGGTGGCGCATAAACCGATCGGCCCCTGGGCAAAGATGACTACGGCGTCGCCGATCTTGATCTGGGCTGACTCCGCTCCGCTGAAACCGGTGGAAGCGATATCGGCTAACAGCACGACCTGCTCGTCCGTTAACTCATCGGGAATTTTTGCGAGGTTCGCCTGCGCGTAAGGCACGAGTAGATATTCAGCTTGCGCCCCATTAATCGTGTTACCGAATCGCCATCCGCCCAGCGCTTCATATCCTTCGCCATGGCCGCATTGTGAAAGATGACCCGACAGGCATGCGCGACATTGCCCGCAGGGCGTGATCGCTCCGACCAAAACGCGATCGCCGACTTTGTATCCGGTTACGCCTTCGCCCAGCTCGTCGATCACGCCGACCGGCTCATGTCCGATCACGAGACCGGGCTGCACCGGGTATTCGCCCCGCAGGATATGCAAATCCGTGCCGCAGATGGTCGTGAGGGTGACGCGAATAACTGCCTGGCCCACGCCCGCATGTGGCCGTTCAATCTCTTCAACTCGAATCTGGTCTTTGCCGTGAAAGACAGTTGCGCGCATTTTTGTCATCTCGAAACTCCTCGCTTCACTTCCCACGTTTATCAGAGTGCGGGAGGTTGATTAGCGCGCACGATGCGTGCCATGGAAAAGCCGATGAAGATCGCTAATTCCGCAGGCGTTCGCTTAAGAGCTGCGTAGATTTGGTTTTTCTTTGCGGACTTTTGCTCAGTTGAAATCGCTGCGCGCTTGCTTTCGTGTGTGCTTTGCTCGCGAATCAACAAACACCAAACCACGAAATCACACGAACCAGGGATCACGAAAAGGCACGAAGGTCGGTTGATGAGTCACGTAGTTACAAGGGGAGTCTCAAACGCGCCTCGCACCCATTAACATCGTCACGATTCTCGAGAGTGAGAGCCCCGCCGTGTGCTTCCGCAATCTGGCGAGAGAGCACCAGCACGATGCCCGAGCCTGAAGTCTTGGTGCTAAAGAACGGCACGAAAAGATTGGCGGTGTTGGCGAGTCCCAGCCCCTCGTCTTTGACGCATACGACCGCCTGACCGTTCTGCCGGGCCCAGCCGACTTCGACCGCGCCATTTGTTTCGAGCGAAGCGTCGACTGCATTACGAACCAGATTGATCAGCAATTGCTCCAATTGCACGCTATCGGCACGGACGACAATGTCGGGGCCGTCGAGCACTGTAACCGGCAAGCGCGTCTCAAGCGTGGCGACGCGCTGGACCAGTTCGCCGATGTTGAGAGGTTCAAAACGCGGTTGCGGCAAGCGCGCGAGTTTCGAATACGATTCGATGAATCGCGCCAGCGAATCAGCGCGTGAAGAGATGACTTCGAGACCGCGATGCATGTCTTCTCGCCAATCGGGCGGTCGCGGCTCGCGTTGGACCAAATCAGCGAGACTGCCGGCCACCGACTTGATCGGCGCGAGCGAATTATTCAGCTCATGACCCAGCACACGCAGCAGGCGCTGCCACGCGGAACGCTCTTCTTCGCGCAGCGTCTGGCTCAAATCAGTCAAGACGAGCAATTGATGCTGCATGCCGCCTTCACGAAAAGTGCCGCGACGAATTTCCCAACGCCCCACGCCGCCGGGAAACACCATCTGCATAGTATATGGACCAGTATCAACGTGACCGTTGAGACATGCGGCGAGTCCAAGCTCTTCGCTGGTACGGCCCAACAGTCGCATCGCCGGCTGGGCCAACAGTTTTTCTCCGGCCCGATTTACCAGACGCAGTTGCTGGCCGAGATCGAAAGCAAAGACAGCGACATCGATCTCGGACATTACCGTGCGCAGAAGGGCGGTGGCTTCCAGTGCCCCGAGTCTCTGCCCGCGAAGGGTGGCGCCCAGATCATTTACCTCGAGCATCACCTCGCCCAGGGCATCTCCGGTGGCGGCACGTCGACCGCGAATTGAATAATCGCCTTCCCGGATCGCCGCGAGGATGTTTGAAAGAGTCTGCAGCGGCCTGACAACGCGGTGTTTAAGATTTGCGGATATCGCCAACCAGAAGAAAACGAGGAAAAGATCCACGGTCCATTGGACGCGGCCCGAGTATCCATCGAACCAGAGGAGCAAAGCGCACAAGGCGACCCCAGGAAATCCCGCGGCCAGCGCCAACGCTGTTACTCTGCCTTCGAATTTAAGATGACTGCCGCGTAAGGCGGGGTCCAGGTGAGAAAATGTCGAGTCCTTCGATGGCTTTAGTGGGGTACTCACGGGTTTTATGATAACCCATACTTCTGTAAGCGCCGGTAAAGTGCGCTGCGACTCAGCCCGAGCGCTTCAGCGGCCCGATTGGCGTTCCCTTCGAATCGAGCCAGCGCTTTCTTGATCAATAAACATTCGGCGTCTTCGAGACTCATTTCTTCCAGCCGGGCCGAGACCTGAGCGGCCGGCGTGTTCTGCAGCGCCAGATCCATTGCCGTCACCGTGCTGCTGGAACTCATCAACACGGCCCGCTCAATGATGTGATCCAATTCACGGACATTGCCCGGCCATGAATGCTGGCGCAATCCTTCGATCGCCTGCAGCGTAAACTCCGTGCGGCCGCGGCGATAACGCTCGCTGTGTTGTCGCAGGAAATGATCGGCCAGGGGAGCGATGTCTTCACGTCGGTCGCGCAACGGCGGCAAATGAATCTCGACCGTGTTAAGCCGAAAGATCAGGTCCTGGCGAAATTTTCCTGCGGCTACATCGCTCTTCAAATCAGCATTCGTTGCGGACAAGACGCGTACATTCACTCGGCGAGTCTTCGAAGAGCCGACTCGTTCGAACTCACCCGTCTCAAGCACGCGCAAAAGTTTTGGCTGCAGGTTGAGCGGCACGTTGGAAATCTCATCAAGAAACAGTGTGCCGCCGTCCGCTAATTCAAACCGGCCGATGCGATCGGTCTTCGCATCTGTGAACGCGCCGCGCACATGACCGAATAACTCGCTTTCAAACAGGCTTTCCGCCAGAGCGCCGGCGTTGACCGATACCAGAGGTTTTCCCGATCGGCTGGACACCGCATGCAGAGATCGCGCGATGACTTCCTTGCCGGTGCCGTTTTCGCCGGTGATTAAAACATTGGCGTCAGCCGGGCCAATTCGCCGCACTACATTCAAGACAGATTTCATGGCCGGCGATTCTGCCACGATCTGAGGAAGCTTTGCCGCCGCACTGTCATCTCGCAGGGTGAGGTTTTCAGCTTCGAGACGCTGACCGCGCCTGAGCGCCTGGACCAATTCAATCTGTGTCCGCAGCACTGCGAGCAGACGCGCGTTGTCCCAGGGCTTTTGGATGAAATCACGCGCGCCACGACGCATGGCCTCGACCGCGACATCGACGCTGCCCCAGGCGGTCATAACAACCACGGGTAGCGTGGCATCGATGGCGTGAATCCGCGGAAGCAAATCCAAACCTTCGCTGCCGGACGTGGTGTCGCGCGCATAGTTAAGATCTATCAGGACGAGATCGAAATCCTGCGACTCAACTGTTTTCAGAACAGCGGCGGGCGATGAAGCGGTTACGATGTCGTAATGTTCACCTTTGAGCAGCAGGCGCAACGCGGCGAGCACGTCAACCTGATCGTCCGCGATTAGAATTTTAGGCATCGGAACAGAGTATCTCGCAGAGGCGCGCCCCCGACCTATTCGTAGCGCAACGAATCTACCGGATCGACCTTCGTCGCACGTCTCCCCGGGATGTAGCACGCAATCAGTGCGACCAGAGTCAGCAACAAAGCGACCCCGGCGAACGTTGCCGGGTCTGTCGGTTTGACGCCGAAGAGCATCGTCGCCATCAGCCGGGTAAGACCAAAGGCGCCGACCAGACCGGCAACCAGGCCCGCGATCGTAAGCAACATTCCCTGGCCCATGATCATTCGGAAGACATCGCGCGGCTGTGCGCCAATCGCCATGCGGATACCGATTTCATGCATGCGC
>Ga0193729_1000502_pt1 | contig 20604 bp, 22 predicted proteins | sample U1c2metaG_FD_143036 | JGI IMG/M metagenome (GOLD analysis project Ga0193729, IMG submission 143036) | Soil microbial communities from a riparian zone of the East river system, Colorado, United States - U1c2 | ecosystem: Environmental > Terrestrial > Soil > Riparian zone | place: USA: East River...
GCGAACCACGACTTTGTCGCCAACATTCGCGGATGTCCCGGGGTGCCGATCTCGCTCAGGATGGACATAGATGTCATGCTGAAACCGCGGATCATCGGGCACGACGTAGTAAAAGTTCCGAGACCGTTGCAGTGTGCCGACGATGGTATCGTGAGCGCGCTCCAGGATTCGAATTACACGTCCTTCGCGCCGCCCTTTGATGCGGTCATGAGGCGTATCGCGCGATATGCGCGCAACCACGCGGTCGCCATGCATGGCTGTCCCGATGTTTTCCGCCGCGATGAAAACATCCGGCCCACCCGGTGTTTCTGGTGTGAGAAATCCGTAGCCGACCTGATGAATCGACAGTTTGCCGGCTATGAGGTCCGCCTCAGCCGGAAGCACATATCGGTTCTTACGGATGCGCGCGATTTGGCCCGCGCGCTCGAGTTCACGCAGTGTTTTCCGCAATGCAACTCGTTCACTGGCAGTCAGGCCAAGTTTGCGAGCGATATCGGTCTTTTCGAGCGGCCGGTAATCTTTTCGTGCCAGCAGCGCCAGAACTTGTTCTCGAATCTTACGTCCGTTTATAGCCATCTGGGCGAAACAATAGCGTCAAGTTTAAGGACTTAACGCGATTTCAACCGGAGGTCGAATAATGCAAAAAGCGATTATTGCTGGCGCGTTGGTTGCCTTGGCAGCGATCGTTTCGTTTGCTGCAGGAGCAGCTAAAATGAAAATCACAAGTTCTGTTTTCCAGCAAGGTGGCAACATTCCATCAAAATTCTCATGTGACGGCGCCAATACCAATCCGCCTTTGCAGATTTCGGATGTGCCTCCCGAAGCGAAAAGCCTCCTCTTGATTGTCGATGATCCCGATGCGCCGAGCGGACTGTTCACACATTGGGCGGTTTGGAACATTTCTCCGCAGATCAGTTCGATTCCCGAAGGAAGCACGCCAAAAGGAGTCCAGGGAACAAACGACTTCGGGAAATCGGGCTATGGCGGACCGTGTCCACCCTCTGGTACGCATCGTTATTACTTCAAGATTTTCGCGCTGGATCGGGAGTTGGATTTACGTTCCGGCGCGAAGCGGAGCCAGCTGGACGCGGCGATGAAAGGTCATGTGATTGCACAAGGCGAATTGATGGGTCGCTACGCAAGGAAGAAATGACGAAGCACGAATGACGAAGGAAGCTCTAATGATCAAATAACGGGACAACCTTTCGTTGTGCCTCCTCGTCATTCGGATTTCGTCATTCCTTCGTCATTAGACGTTCGTCATTAGTCATTCTCGCCGCCCCGTCTTTTCAATTTCGCTGTTCGTCTCGCTCACAGTTCGAATAATCGCGCATTTGAATTAGTCTCAATCGTGATGCGCGAGATGATCTGGAAAATCGGGGAGCGCGTTTTCAACGTTTCCCGGCAGGGCTTGATCATGGGCGTACTTAACGTCACTCCAGATTCGTTTTCCGACGGCGGGGAGTTTTTTGCGCCGGAGAAAGCGATAGAGCGGGGCCTGGCCATGGCGGCAGAAGGCGCGCACATCATTGATGTTGGCGGAGAATCGACCCGACCTGGCGCCGAACCCGTCAGCGCGGAGGAAGAACTACGTCGTGTGATCCCGGTGATCGAAAAGTTACAGGCAAGGATCGACGTTGCGATTTCGATCGACACCTCGAAGTCTGACGTCGCGCGCGCGGCGATTCAGGCAGGCGCCTCGATTGTAAACGACGTTACCGGCGGGCGAGGCGACGAAGAAATGCTGCCCCTGGTTGCGGAAACAAACTCGGCGTTCATCATCATGCATATGCAAGGAACTCCGCGGACCATGCAAAACCAGCCGCGATATGCCGATGTTGTTTTGGAAATTGCTGATTTTTTTCGACAACAATATGCGCGCGCCATAGTTTATAATATTGATCCCATGGCGATTGCGTTTGATCCGGGCATTGGTTTCGGGAAAACGCTCGACCACAACCTCGAGTTGCTCGCGCACCTTGAACAGTTTCGCGTGCATGATCGCCCAGTTGTGGTTGGCGTTTCCCGCAAATCGTTTCTGGCGAAGCTGATTGATTCGCCAGATGTCGGAGACAGGCTCGCACCAGCAGTCGCGCTGACTGCGCTCTTGAGGGCCCGCGGCGCGGACGTGTTCCGCGTCCACGAGGTGAAAGAAAACGTGAGCGCCTTGCGCGTAGCGGAGGCAATCCTTCGGAGGGCAGGATGATTCATCAACTCATCGATCTCTGGTTCAGGAGCTGGCGCAGTCTGATTGAAATACTTTTACTCAGCGTGGCGATCTATTATGGCTACCTCTATTTTCGCGGAACGCGGGGCGCAAAGGTACTGACCGGGCTGGCGATCGTCTTTTTGACGCTGACGTTAATTTCCACGTTGCTCAATTTAGTTGTGATCGGCTGGATCGTCCGAAGCTTTTCAGTTTTCCTTGCAGTCGCTTTGGTTGTGATTTTTCAGCCGGAGCTGCGGCGCGGCCTCGCTGCGCTCGGTGGCCACCCGATCTTCTCGCTGACCAGCGAGAAACGGGAAACCGTCCATGATCTGGCTGAAGCGGTGACTCAGCTGGCAAACAAACAGTTCGGCGCGCTCATCGCCATCGAGCGCGACACATCAATCCGCATTTACGAAGAAACAGGCGTAATAATTGACGGCGAGTTTTCTGTCGAGCTCATCTTGACCATCTTTCATCCAAAGGCTGCATTGCACGATGGCGGAGTGATTCTTCGCAACGGACGAATTGCAGCTGCAGCCTGCATTTTTCCTGTGAGTCAACGGGAAACGTTGGACCGCAGCCTGGGATTGCGTCACCGCGCGGGGCTCGGCATTACTGAAGAATCAGATGCCGTCGCTGTGGTCGTCTCCGAAGAGACAGGCGCTATTTCCATTTGCCATCGGCGTCGAATCGAGCGCAATTTCACACCTGAGACGTTCCGTCAACGGATCGCAGAAATTTTGTTGCACAGTAAATATGAAGAGTCTGATTCTGAACAACTGGCGCGCGAAGTTGATCTCTCTCCTGCTCGCGACCATGCTCTGGTACCTGATCAAAAAGAACGTAGCGACGACGCCGTCGTGGTCTGAACGGCCATCGCATACGCCAGTGACCGCAACCCCGTAACGTCGCTATTTAGCGCAAAAAACGCGACAGATTTTCGTCTTCCCAGCGTCGCGCCCGCCGGTAGTGTGGAAACTCGCGCTCTCGGCGGTTGAATTCGTCGGTGTGAACTCGTCGGCGGTTCGCGGACAGCTTTTGATCCGGCACGACCGAATGCAGCATCTCGTGATAAAGCACGTAACGAAAAAACCAAAGCGGCACGAATGGCTGGTCCAGCGCCGGATTGATTCGAATTACCCGATCTTCCTCCTGGATTGTGCCAAAGATGAAGTGTTCTCTGGGGCGGTGTTTTCGTCGCCGTCCCCAAGTGACGTTGTACCCCCGAAGACGTCCACGGAAATACCGTTCGTTCAAGTCATTAAAGATAGCGCGCAGATCGAAATGCGTTCCCTCGTGGCGCAAATTCAATTGGCGTTGCATCGGTAGCTTTGGATGTGCAAGCTTCCGTTTGGTGTTTTTCTTCTTCTTAGCCATGGAGGAATCCTTTTAAAAACGAGCAACTGCAAGAGTACTTTACTGGCCTCCAAATCTTGTGACAAGCAGGCGGCCATAATTGTGCAAAAATTGTTGTAAGCTATTTGCCTAGAGATCATTAGCTCTTACCGAAAAGCGACATGCATTCAACGTAAACGCGGAATCCAAAGTAAGGCTGACAGATTAGAAGCTTCCTTCAAATGGAGTTGACTGTCTGGCGGGAATTCTTTGTGACTTGAAACGTTGGGGGTTTTGCCAGGATCGCAACTTGCGTATAATTGTTCTGATCCCGGTGAAGGGACCGGAGATTAAACAGATCACACGGTATGACGCCTTTTCTGCGAAAATTCCTCGGTCAAAACTGGCTTTTGCTGGTGACAATGCTCGCGCTCGCCATTTTTGGTGTCGTAGCAATCTACAGCGCGACTTCTAGTCGCAGCGATGCATACGCAACGGATTTCTGGCGAAAGCAGGCGAATTGGGTGGCTGTGGGTGTGTTCGCGTTTATGGTGACAAGTTTGATCCATTACCGCTGGATCCGCTGGGGCGCGTTGCCGATGTATCTGGCCGGTATCGTCTTCCTGATCCTGACGAAGTTTATCGGTACCAAAGTTTATGGGGCGCGTAGCTGGCTACATTTGGGGCCAATCAATTTTCAACCCGCGCAGCTTGCAGTCGTGGCCGGGATTATGGTTCTGGCGATATTTTTAACTCAATTCCGCGAGATGCATCCGATGCTGCGGTTGCTACTCTCCGGAGCGATTGCGGGAGCACCCTGCCTGCTCATCCTGATGCAGCCCGATCTAGGCGAGGTTATCATTTGGGTTCCGGTGCTCTTAGCGCTGTGGTTCGTCGGAGGGCTGCCGCTGCGGTATTTGATTTGCGTCATTCTCATCGGAATCGCTTTTGTCCCGATTGCGATTCATTTCGGTCTTAAACCATATCAGCAACAGCGGATCACCGCGTTTACCCATCCAGACATCGACAAACAGGGTTCTGCATGGGCAATCAATCAATCTCTCATTGCTATCGGTTCAGGCGGTTGGTCGGGCAAGGGGTTCAAAGCGCCAAACACGCAGATCGAACTTGGCTTCCTTCCAGCTACTGCTGTGCACAACGACTACATTTTCTCCGCCATCGGGGAGCAATGGGGATTTGTCGGCGGAATACTTCTGCTCGGTGGGTTCGCCTTGCTCCTGTTGACGTGTCTCTTTGTCGCGTTCCTTGCCGGCGATCAATTGGGTCTGCTTCTCGTCGTGGGAATTACCGCACTCATCTTCACACACATTTTTCAGAACATGGGAATGACGATCGCTATGCTCCCAATCACCGGTGTACCGCTGCCCTTGATCAGTTATAGTGGTTCCTTCGTGTTAATGATCATGTTTGGGCTGGGACTCGTGAACAGCGTTTGGATTCACCGAAGAATCCCCGCGTGACCAAAGCGGTAGGACGCCACCGCGCGGCGCGCCTTCCGGGAACGGGCCCTTAGCGCGATTTACTTTGATTTGCGGTTGCATAAGATCGGCCGCGACACATGGAAGCCGATTACAAGGTCAAGCTAGAAGTATTTGAAGGGCCGCTCGACCTGCTCCTTTACCTGATCAAACAGGATGAGATCGACATCTACGATATTTCGCTTGAACGCATCACCGGCCAGTACCTCGAATATCTTCAAGCTTTCAAAGAACTGAATATCGAGTTAGCCGGCGAATTTGTAGTGATGGCGGCGAACCTGATTTATCTGAAAAGCCGCAGCCTTTTGCCCGTCGACCAGCAGCCACCCGAGGAAGATGCCGGTGAAGATGATCCCCGCTGGGAATTAATCAGGCAACTGATCGAGTACAAAAAGTTCAAAGAAGCCGCAGCCGAATTGCATCTGCGCCAGCTGGAACAAGAGAGGGTTTTCGCGCGAGACGCTGGCTCATCCTCAGCCGGCCCGGAACCGCTTCGCCTGGGCGAAGTCGGAATTTTTCAACTCATTAACGCTTTCCAAACAGTGATCAAAAGGATCGAAGCCCGACAGGACGTACAGGAAATTTTTGGCGAGCGTTTTAGCGTTTCGGAGAAGATCGATGCCATTTTGCAGCGCGTTGCGACTGGCACTCCGCTCCGTTTTTCTGATTTGTTTGGCGCTGTTGTGTCGCGTCTGGAAGTAGTTGTAACTTTCCTCGCGCTTCTGGAGCTTATTCGTCTCAAACAAGTTCGCGCCTTCCAGAAAAACATCTTTGAAGAAATTGAAATCGCGTCTGCGGCAACCTGAGACGTATGCCGACACCCGCATTCCTACGATGACGTGCCACGCAGCGACTGCTGTAGCGTGCGCTGTCCTCAGCGCATCGGGCATGGGCGGAATCGACCATTGGATTCTCCGCTGAGGACAGCGGACTCTACAGGGCCATGCCGCGGATTTTGATCGCTGGATGTGGTTATGTTGGGCAAGCCGCGGCCGATCTGTTCCACGCTGCCGGCTGGGTGGTGGAAGGCTGGACTCGTTCGGCGGAATCTGCAGCGAGCCTATCAGCAAAGCCGTATCCCGTACGCGAGGTCGATGTCTCAAAACCCGCTCAGCTTGCTGAATGTGGTCCGGCAGCTGCCGGATTCAACGCAGTGGTGCTCTGCGCCAGTTCGAGCGGCGGCGATACCGAAAAATATCGTCGAGTTTATCTCGATGGCGCACGCAATCTCCTCGAAACATTTCCGGGATCAAAACTCCTCTTCACGAGCAGCACCAGCGTTTACGCCCAACGCGATGGCTCACGGGTCACGGAAGAAAGCGAGACAAAACCAATGCGCGAGACGAGCCGAATATTGCTTGAAACAGAAAGGTTGGTGCTCGCCAGCGGCGGCATAGTCGCGCGGCTCGCCGGAATCTATGGACCGGGAAGGTCTGCTTTGTTGAGTAAGTTCCTGGCGGGTACAGCGATGATTGATCCAGAAAATGATCGCTTCGTTAATCAGGTGCATCGAGACGACATCGCTGCGGCTCTTTTCTTATTGTTGAGCCGCGAAACTGAAATCGCTCAGATTTACGACGTGGTGGACGATCAGCCGATTCTGCAAAGCGAATGCTACCGCTGGCTGGCGCAGAGATTGAATCGACCATTGCCGCCCATCGGGAGATCAATGCAAGAACGCAAACGCGGCGACAGCAACAAACGTGTGAGCAATGCGAAGCTACGTGCCCTGGGCTGGACGGTGCGGTATCCAACATTTGCCGAAGGAATGGAAAACAGCGTCCTGTCGAGTTTTGCCGATGTCATTCGGTGAGAACGGAGCGGCTTCAGGTAGGGCGGGCAGTCCTCTGCACGCCGTTTCACGCGTTCGCGCGACGGCGCGCACGGGAGTGACGCGCCCTACCCACGCAAGGGGAAGCGCCGCGATGTTCTAAGTTGTGTGCGCTGTTTCCACTCTGGCGAGACTGTCAGCGCGATAATCTTCCTGTCGTTCGCCGAAAAGCTGGCGAATCACTTCTTCCACAGGCACTTCCTGGACGTTAATGTCGCTAACATCGCAGGCATCGAGAAGTCGCCGGCAGGTTTCCGTCACTTTTGCGCGTGGGACTTTGAGCTGCACCGAAACCGGCGTTTGTTCGGTTATCTCACCGAAGCGAGAGAGATCCCGTGTCGCTTCTTTTTCAAAAGTAAGACTCAGAATCTTATAGCCTGAAAAGCGATCGACGATCTCTGCCAGCGGTCCATCGAAAAAGATTTTGCCGTGATCGATCACAAGAACCCGATGACACAGCTCTTCGATATCCTGCATGTAGTGGCTGGTTAGCAGCGTGACAATGTTGTGTTCCTCATTGTAGATGCGCAGAAACTCACGCACCCGTTTTTGGCTCACTACATCCAGCCCGATTGTCGGTTCATCGAGAAAAAGCACGCGCGGCTGATGAATGAGCGCAGCGATCAATTCCATTTTCATTCGCTCGCCCAACGAGAGTTCGCGCACCATCACGTTCATTTTGTCTCGCACTTCCAAAAGGTCCGATAATCCATCTACAACCTTTTCGAACCGGCCGCGATCGATCCCGTAGATCGCGCGGTTGAGTTCAAGCGATTCCTGCGCGGGAAGGTCCCACCACAGCGCGTTCTTTTGTCCCATCAGCAAACTGAACTGGCGCTTCATCTCATTTCGCCTTTCCCATGGAACAAAACCGAGCACGCGTGCATCACCCGATGTCGGGTTCAGCAGGCCGGAAAGCATCTTGAGCACCGTAGTTTTCCCGGCGCCGTTGGGACCGAGAAACCCGACAAACTCGCCTTCCTCAATTTGAAACGAGATCTGGTCTGCCGCTCGGGTCTCATCATATCGCCGGCGTCCTAATCCTTTGATCGAACCCCAGAGTCCGCGCTCTTTGCGGTAGGTACGATAAACCTTCGTCAATTTGGAAGCCTCAATCGCTGCCATACGCCTGCACTGAAACTACGTAGCGATTTTACCGGAGCAAAATATCTAGAGCAGCGAAGATGCCTGCTTTCTGGGGAGCACAGGCTGCCAGCCTGTAGGTCTCGGCAGCTTTGCCGAGACCGGGTCATTTTGGAATGCTGCGATATTATGTGTGCGAAAGATGTTGCCGGCAGGGTTGCCGGCAACTACAGGCTGGCAGCCTGTGCTCCCCCGGAGAACTGAACAGTCTAGGGAGCGAATGGCGCTAAAGAACGTCATCGAGACATGTCAGCAAATGCGAGACAGTCTCCTCGGTTTCGTCTCCCATGTTTGAGAGGCGAAACGTCTTGCCTCGAATCTTGCCGTACCCGGGATCAATCACTAAGTGATGTTTCTCCCGAAGTTTCTTTGCGAACTCGAGCACGTCGATGCCTTTATTGTTTTTCACGCAGGTGAGCGTTTTAGAACGAAATCCTTCCTCGGCAAAGAAATCGAACCCGGCGCGGCGCACCCATTCGTGCACCAGCGCGTTCGTGCGAGCGTGTCGAACGAAGCGCGCCTCAAGGCCTTCCTCGAAAATTTCTTCAAGCTTGGATTGCAAAGCGTGGATGTGCGCAATGCTGGGCGTGCTCTGCGTCATCCATTGAGCCTGTTCTTTTTTGAACTCCAGGAAATCAAAATAAAATCCACGGCTTGGAATCCTTTCCGCCCGGCCAAATGCTTTTTCCGAGGCGGCGAACAGCGAAAAACCGGGTGGTAGCGCTAGCGCTTTTTGCGCGCCGGTGAGCATCACGTCGATGCCGAGCGCGTCCATCTCGATCTTCACGCCGGAAAATGACGATACCGTATCCACGATGAGCGCGACATCCGGATACTTGGCGAGAACGCCGCAGATTTCCTCGAGCGGATTCATAACGCCGGTCGAGGTTTCACTGTGCGTCAATGTGACTGTGTCGAATTTGCCGGTAGCCAACGCTCGATCCACAGCTTCGGGATTGATATGTTTTCCCCAATCTACTTGGAGCGGCTCGGCATTTTTCCCGCAGCGCTTTGCAACATCTAACCATTTGTCCGAGAACGCGCCACACATGCAGCAAAGCACACCGCGATCAGCCAGGTTCCGAATTGAAGCTTCCATCACACCCCATGCTGAAGAGGTTGAAAGGAACACTGGCTGCTTTGTTGCGAACAATCTCTGAAGCCCCGGATGAACCGCGCGATACAGATTCTTAAAATCCTCGCCGCGATGCCCAATCATCGGACGCGAAAATGCCGCCCACGTTTTTTCTGATACTTCAACAGGACCCGGAATGAAAAGCTTGTCGTGCAGAGTCATGGCGGCAAACGTCGAACGCCCAACGTCCAACGTCCAACGTTCAATTTGCCCGTTTGAGCGAACAAGCTGTTGTAGCCGGGATTGGTGAAGCCAGGCTTGCTGTAGCCGGGATCGGTGATCCCGGCCGGGAAGCAGGTTTAGTTATGAATTCCAGCTCGCTGGCATCATCGCTGGTGTCTACACATAACGCGGTGCATAAGCATCTGCGTCGGCTTGAACGCGTCTGGATCGATCGGCCCATTTATTTCATGACCACATGCACATTCCGGCGACGCGCGATCTTGGCTACAAATGAAATTGCAGCGATACTGACCAACGAATGGCGCAATGCGCATGATCGCCACGGCTGGGCGATAGGGCGTTATGTTATCATGCCCGACCACGTGCATTTCTTTTGTCGTGCAGAGCTGGATGCTAAATCGCTGCCAATCTTCATGCAGAAATGGAAGCAGTGGAGCAGTAAACGAATGGCACGCGAATTAAAGGTTGTTGGAAGAGTTTGGCAGGAGGAATTCTTCGACCATGTTTTGCGCTCCTGCGAGAGCTACAGCCAAAAGTGGGATTATGTGAAGGAGAATCCAGTGCGTGCCGGATTGGTTAAGAAATCTGATGACTGGCCGTTCCAAGGCGAAATCGAGTCGCTAATGCTGTAGCCGGCATCGCTGATGCCGGCACTCCTTTCAATAATTGACTTTTTCCCGGCCGGGATCACCGATCCCGGCTACAGGTCGCTGTAAGAGAAGAAGGCCGGGATCATCGATCCCGGCTACAGCGTCAGCGGCGAAAGACGTTTGCCTGGCGGATGGACGAGATGTATCTGGCAGCGCATGAAATTTAAGCTTTCCGCCATTAACTGCACCGTGGCGATTAGCCTGGCGCTCGCCGTTTGTGCCGAAGCCCAGAACTATTTCGTTTACGTCAGCAACGAACGCTCTGGTGACCTCAGTGTGATTGACGGCGCAACGGACGCCGTTGTCGCGACTTTCAAAGTAGGCAAGCGGCCGCGCGGGATTCACGCGACGCTGGACGGGCAGCGAGTGTTTGTGACGTTGAGCGGTTCGCCACGAATGGCGCCCGGTGTAGATGAAAATCGCGCGCCGGCGGACAAGACCGCTGATGGACTCGGCGTGATCGATCCGGTCGCCCGTAAATTGATCGATCGTTGGCATGTTGGCTCCGACCCTGAGCAGTTCGCCATCAGCAAAGATGGAAGATTCGCGTTCATCGCAAATGAAGACGATGCCAGCGCCTTAATTGTGGATCTCAGCTCTGGGCAATCTCGCGGGAAAATAAAGGTATCGGAGGAGCCGGAAGGCGTCGGCGTTAACCCGAGGAACGGCGAAGTGTACGTCACCTGCGAAGAAAAAGGCGAAGTATTCGCGATCGATCCCGACCAGCAGCGCGTAATCGCGAAAATCGACACCGGCGGACGGCCACGTTCCGTTGCTTTTCTGCCCGATGGCTCCCGCGCTTACGTTGCTTGTGAGAACGGCGGATACATCGCGGTTATCGATCCGCATTCGCACAAATTACTCTCAAAAATCCAACTGGCGACGGGTTCGCTGCCGATGGGCACCGCTATTTCCAAAGACGGAAAAGAGCTTTACGTATCAACAGGTCGCGGAAATGCGGTAGCAGTTATCGATACTGAGAAGAATGAAGTGGCCACAACAATTCCTGTCGGAAATCGCGCCTGGGGAATCGCGCTCGACCCCAGTGGAACAAAACTCTACACGGCAAATGGCGCGTCAAACGACGTTTCAGTTGTCGATCTGAAATCGCGTAAAGAATTGGGCCGGATCAAAGTCGCCGACGGTCCCTGGGGCATCGCGATTGTAAACGGCGCCAAATAAATACCGAGCTACGGGCGCGGTGGCGGCGTCGGGCGAGGTCTCAGCGTCGGTGCAACCCTTGGCGTCGGCGTAGGTCTTGGCGTCACAGTCGGCGTCGCGGTAGCCGTCGGAGTCGGAGTAAACGTGGCTGTTGCCGTGGGCGTCGGTGTGTGAGTGGCTGTTGGAGTAGGCGTGGGCGTGAATGTAGGCGTTGGTGTCGGACTCGGTGCGCTGTAAACATCAAAGCTTTGGCTGCCGTAAATGGTGCCGTAATCGAGCACAAAATAACCATCAGCGAATGCGCCGGGGCTATCGTAGGCTGTGTTCAGACTTCCCCGCGAACCCGGAAAGGCTCGTAACAATTGCAGCGTGACCAGATCGTAAGCGAACACCTGGCTCTGGCCGATGATCCAAAGAACATTGTTCGTCAATGCCGGCGTCACCCCATTTGCAAACGAACCGGAGATGGGCCGAAGCGTTGCCCCGGTAGCAGGATCTAGCTCCCAGATGACGGTGTTCCCCGCGGAATAGACGTTGCCGGTAGGGCCGATCGCCACCGAGCCACCACTGCCAACGCCCGCGCCGGTGCGTTGCCACAACAACGTAATATGGGCGTTATCAGTGTAATGGTACGCCGATAGCGTCGGCGTTGGGTCGTTATAATCTTCAAGCACGTAAAATTGCTGGCGCGCGGCGTCGTACGCGGCGGTGGTGCCTCCTCCGCCGCTAATCCCGCCCGACCAGAAGTGGTTCTCCGCGCCAGTGGCTTGATCGAACGCATAATATTGGCCCGGCCCGGCGAGGACAATCGAACTGCCGACGACAGTTGGAATGGATTGACCGCCGAAGCTGCCACCTTGCTCCCAAAGCACCGACCCGCTCGACTGCCCGAGCGAGACAGCGCTCACTGCTCCGCCATCAGCCACAAAGGCAGTAACGTTCCCGGTGTTCGGATCCTGGACAACGGTCGGCATCACCGAAGTCGACCCCTGCCCAATCGGCACCGTGTAGAGAAACGCGCCTGTTGTTGCGTCGAGCACGTAGAGCGATGAACTGGAAAAGGTAGGCCCGACAAACGTAACAAACCCGCCGCCAACGCCTGGCTGTGACGGGAATATAAAATTGCCGCTGTAACTCCAGTGAATCATACCCGTTGCGAGGTCGAACGAGCTAACGGTCGTCTGCGAGTTACCGATCCCCTGCTGGTTCTGCATGGCATAGATGGTATTCCCAACAATGACCGGAGTGGAATATCCAGTGGGGAATGACGGCGCTGTCCACGCCAGCGAAAGAGTCTGCGGGCTAACCAACGCGCTCGAATCGCCCGTGTGCAAGGCATCATGCTGATAGTATGGCCAATCGTCCGCTACGACTGATCGCGCGAACAGGATTGCCCCAAGAGCAAAGATTACTTGAACCCGTACCAGCCCGCGAACGAGCAATTCGGATTTGTTCGGCTGCGGACCGGGCGTTAAGATTGCCGGCATGAGCCGATGTTCTCCTCGAGCGAATCCAAACTCAAGCCGGATTAGACCCAAACAATGGGCATTTCTCTTGAAACACCCAAAAAATGGGCCGAATTCTCGTTAGGTCTATTCGAACCTATTCTTTGCACGTATGAGTCCACAAAAAGTAGCCGAGCAATTCGTCACCGCGATTAACGCACACGACGTGGAACGGCTTGCCTCGCTCATGACATCAGATCATCGTTTCATTGACTCGCTTGGCGCGGCAGTGGAAGGCCGCGACTCCATGCGCGACGGCTGGAAGTTCTACTTCGCCATGGTGCCTGATTATCATCTCGAAATTAACCGCTGTTTCAGCGCGGAGACTGCTAAGGATGCGACGATGCTCGTGGGCGTAGCAAGTGGCTCCTACTGGTCGGACGGCCTTAAGCGACCAAACTCGGGATGGAGCACTCCCGTGGCTCTTCGCGCTGTGGTCCGTGATGGTCAGATTGCGGAGTGGCAAGTGTACGCAGATAATGAACCGATTCGCCAGCAAATGCGCGCTGCGTAGGCCTAACCAATCGCGAGGCTGTGTGAAAAGTCCGAGGCTGAAAAATCCAACGCACAAGGATGACCTATAAATCGGTTTTATTTTTTCGGAGAGTGTTTCGATGGGCGATTTGGACCTATTTTTGCAACGCGAACGACTTTTCACACAGCCTCTCGCTCCAGCCAACCGCTTTTGACGTTGCGCGTCGATGTCGATCTTGATTAGTCTATTCTCAATTGCAGCGCAGTGCCGCTTCCAGAGCGGTGGCTGAGCTCTGTCTCGTTAGGCAAAGAGCCTCGCTCCCGATGACAAATAACGAAGTTTGGCAACCATTGCTTTCGCTGGACCGCGGCGACGTCACGACACAATGGTTTGCGCAGATCCACTCTCGAGACCTAAATGCACGACGGGCAAAGGAGATCAACGCAGCGGCGAAGCAGGCTCGAGAGTACTTCAGAAACGCGGCCGAGGCCGCCTATTCAGTACGCCCTCTCCTTACGTTCTATGGCGTTGCTTGCCTAAGCCGATCGCTGGTTCTGCTGCTGAAAGCAAGTGGAGGAGAGGAGGGACTTACCGCCAGTCACGGCTTAGAGACGGTGGATTGGGGAAGCGTGATGTCGGGAGACGTGGCAGATGCTCTGAGATCTTTGTCCAAGCTTCGAATTCGAACTAGGGCTGGATTGTTCTCAGACTTCATGCTTCACACCAAGAATCGGATGTCGATGCACGTTCACTCGTCCGCTGTGGATTGGCGCCTATGCTACGATATACCGCCAGCCGGGGGAGAAGTTACTCTCGATGAACTTTGTGCTAGGATTCCTGATTTGCAGAAAGACTACACGACTGCTTCAGGAACGGCCGTGTACGCCCTTATCAACGAGATGACGTTTGGCGAGAAAGATGGATTCAAGGCCAAAGTCAGAGAGGATTCGTTTGCGGGTTTCAGGAGTTTCTACGAACGCAGTGGCTATACGGTTACGTCCAACTCTGAATGGTGTACTCTCACCGCGAGCGCCAAGACTTTCGGAGAGAAGCTTCCGTTGTTTGTTCATTCTTATATTCATAAGATTTTCGGGTCCATTCCGTCATTGCATCTTGCCATGCCGTTCACATCAGGAGCGCGCTATTCTCAGCTGGGCATTACGTACATGGTTGCATACATTTTAGGAATGCTCGTGAGATATTATCCGACGCACTGGATGGCCCTCATTCAGAGCGAGATGGGCGATACCTGGTGGCCTACAATAAATCGTGCTCAGCATTTTGTCGAAGTGTCATACCCAGAGCTAGTCATCGAATTGATTGAGGACATTCTGAAAGAGTCGGAAGCTAAGCAGCCTATCTCGAGTAAATGACTATGCCTAACCAGGCGATCCAGCGAACCGCGAGCCAGCCTGCGATCTATCTTTTGTGTGTTTGCCATCCACCCGTTGGCTGCCAGTCACGTTGCATCGGACTCGCGGTCGCTGATCTTGTGTCTCGTTAGGCGGCAGTATATTTCTAGCCTTTATGCAAGGAGCAAACAAAGACGAAGATTGCACAGCAGTATTTCGGCAGATGGTGCAGCATGAAAGTGAGCAGATTCACCGTCGAGTATCGTGGTTGGGTATGTTCCAAGGCTTTTTGTTTGCTGGCTTAGGTTTCGCATGGGGTAAAAGCTCCCTTTTGATTATTCTTTTATCATTGGTTGGGATGACAGTTGCCTTTCTCGTGTTTTTAGCTCTGATGGCTGCTACTTTGGCACTTCGGCGTCTTCGCAATGATTGGCTAAAGTGCAGACCGAAAGATTATATTGGGCCTGGCATATTTGGTTTTTATCCTGAGATGGCTCCTTTTGCTGGATTTGCTGCGCCTGAGAATCTTTTACCTTGGGTTTTTATTCTGGCATGGGCTCTAGTTATAGTTATAGGGGTCAAATAGGGGTCAGTCCTCACTGGCCCATCACCTGTCACTTGGCCGCTTACTATCGACACTCTGGGCAACTGGTGGCGATGAAGAAGTCGTGACTCGTTAATTCCTTACCCGCCGGCGGCGTAGTTCGGATATCGCTCGCGTAGCTCGCGCGACAGCCGGTCTGCTTCGTCGGTTTTGCCAGCTTGTCGATAGGACAGTGCGGCTTTGTCGAGCAATTTGGCTTTGTTCTCCGCGGGCCTGTCGGCTAGCCTCCCCTGCATGACGCCGATTCTGTCGTCTTCAACCCTGAACTCAAGGCGGATTAGACCCAAAGATCGGGCATTTTTCTTGAAACACCCAAAAATTGGGTCGAATTCTCGTTAGGCACCAGGGCAGATATGCGCGCCAATACAGGGCTTCCCTACGAACTTGTAGTCCAGAGCATCTTTCAGGAGATCCTCGATCAGGACGGTGCCTGCACGATTCGAGTTGAGCACGACGTTGAGCTGCAGGGGCGCACTACGACTCATCAGATCGACGTTCTCTGGCGCTTCGAAATCGGCGGGATCAGCTACTTGACGCTCGTACAGGCGAAAGACTGGGACTCGAGGATCAAGAAGGAGCATGTTCTCGCGTTCCGCGGTGTCCTCGACGATATCCCCGGACAACCGCGCGGCGTCCTAATCACCCGTAATGGATTTCAATCGGGAGCTAGGGCGCTTGCCGAAGCTCACGGCATCGGACTTTACCTACTACGCCGTGTACTGCCGAAGTACACGACGACTACTTTGGGATACGTGGAGGTGAAGTTGGATTTGCCCGAACGCGTCCTGCGAGCAACTGTCTTCGACCCCGAAGTGCGCACCAGATTCATCTTCGCAGATCCAGCGACGTCGGCACGCTCTCCTGTTTCGAAGAGATATGACCCGCGTAACGTCCAACTACTCGGAGACGACGGGACCGTCCTGGGAAGTGTCCAGCACGTCATCAAGGGCTTCGTTGACGAAATGCGAACGACGGGGTCACTATCAGGCAGGTTTGATCGTGACTTTCCCTTACCTACTTACCTCAAACCATCACGTTCGTCGAAACGAGTGCACCGCCTTGACAGGATCACAGCTGAAATCGAAATCGTGCCGCAGCCGCAGCCGCCTGTACCATTAGCGTCGTCAGGGCTCGTCGACTTTATTCTTGAAGATCTTCGCAGCGGCAAACGACAGACATACAGAAGGGCTCACAACATAGGCACCTAACCCCTATGTAAGGTGTCAAGTGTAGCGGGCGAGTGTGGTTGAAGGGGTGGTTAGTTCATAAGCTTAGTTGATCGAGGTTGAAGGTTTTCCCTGGAGCGCTTCCTCTTTCTTATTTGCTCGTTGGTTTTGTTTCCAGCGGCTCTTACTCCTATCCGTTGTCCTTATGATGCCCGCTTCAACGCGACTGCACAAAAGGTTCTCTGTTTTCACACCGACCAAGTACACATGGCAGCCCCGCATAGCCCACGACGGGAGGACGCTTGCGCGCTCTTAACGAGATTTAGAAAGAGTTGATCGAGCAATTTCGGCTTGTTCCGAGTTGCCTGGACCGGTAAACTCGCCGCCATGTCCGGCATTTTTGCCAGCCTCATGCTCCAAGGCAAGCGGATTAGGCCGGAAAAACCCGTAATTAAAGGCGGGATTTTTCCGCCGAATTCTCGTTAGGTCGTATGGGCGCTTCGAATTTATACCACAAACTACATCTGTCGGTGAAACATTTGGCGACTGGAAAGGGCCTCTTGAGGGATCGGTTGGAGGAAGTCTATATATCCCACCTAATCAGCTTGAAAATCGACGGAACTTCAGAGCCGGAAGCGAAGTTGCGGGAAGCGCGAGATCTGGCGACAGCTTCAGATCCTAAGCGGGGGAAAATAGGTGGGTTGCACTATACATTAGTGACGAACCATTGGAGCAAAAATCGAAGGATTGCGGAGCTTATTTTCCGGGCGTACGAGTTGATTTCACCTGAGTATCATCAGCGCAAATGAGCCTAGCGATGCAGCGAACCGCGAGCCAATCCCTGAACTTAAGCCGAATTAGACCCAAAAATCGGGCATTTCTCTTGAAAGACCCAAAAATTGGGTCGAATTCTCGTTAGACCTACTCCGGGCCACATGAAAGCCACACGTTTCGCCCTTCTACTGTTCCCACTGATTTGCTGCATATCTGCGCGCGCGGAGTATGAACCCATCGACATCACGCACGTTCGCGACAAGATCAAGATGCGATTTCACCAGAAGTTCGCCATCGTCTTTGACCAGCGCGGAAACCGCCTGGTGAACCCGCGTCTTCTCACTACATCCACAAAGCAGCCATACATTGTCGGCGAGTTTGTTGGGACACCGAAAGGCAACCGAGCGCTTATGCTGCAAAGCACTTTCCATAAGATGGTGCGGTATCACGCTGCAGCTCGCGGAGAGGGTAGACGCGATTGGCATCGCGTAAACCGAATGTATGGCCTGCTACCAAAGGTCGGGAGCGCCGAAGGATTCGGAGATCCAATTGAGGAGTTTGTGCTTTATGACTTTACCCTCACGAACGAAAAGCTGAACCAGAACAGCACGAATGAGACGATCGGATGGTAGATCTAACCAATCGATGAAGCCGACGGCCCCTTGGCGATGCAAGTTCAGCGTGTTTGCCACGACACCCTACCGTGGCTTATCTCTTTCTCGTTAGATTGCCATATTTGGCGCAAAGTACAACCTCTTGAAGGAGGGCTATCTTGTCTGCGTTTGTATCTGAACTTACTAGGCTCCGCGATCAGTACGCCGGTGAAGAGCAAGAACTAAAAGCGCGCATTGCCAGAGACCAAGAGAGATTCTCGGAAGTTCAGGCGTTGCGTGCCGCCTGTGAGGTGCTTATCAAAGCGCAGGATGTGATCCCTCGCATAGAAGAAGCTGAGAGCCCCCAATGGGGCGAGGAAGCCTCAATCCGAGAGTTGGTTTTGGAGATCCTGACGGCTAAACGCGGCCTCGGATATACGCCCGACGATATTTTTGAGATCTTAAGAGAAAAGCGCCCCGACATCACTTTAACCCAGATTCAAAACTTGTTACGGAAACTGATTGATGAGGACGGACCTATTAAATATGGCGAAGGGCATTATTACTCTTGAGCTGGATCATCGGTAAGGCGTAAAGATATAACAACCTGACTACGCGACCTCGTTCCAGACTTCGGCAATCTAACAAACGCATGCGTAAGCAGGACCTGCTGACGGCGTTGTCTTCGCTGCTCCCGCCAACCGGCCGCTTTGTGAACCTTGTGTCTGACCCGGCGATCTATGTGCATGAATGGGCATCATTCTCCACCCGGGAAAGAAGGGGTCAAATTAGGGCAATCCTAGAGCTAACTATCGACAATTCGCAATTCAAGTTCGAAGGAAGCTCCAAAGAGGAATTTCGGCTCGGGTGATCTACTATCCTCCGGCGTAATTCGGATAGCGCTCGCGTAGCTCACGCGAGAGCCGGTCGGCTCCCTCGGGGTTGCCGGCTTGCCGGATCACATCGAAGAACTTGATCGAGCAATTTGGATTTGTTCTGCTGCGGGCCTGGCGTTACGATTGCCGACATGAGCGGATGTTCTCCTCGAGCGAATCAGCACTCAAGCCGGATTAGGTCCAAAAATTGCGCCTTTAAAGACGCAATAATTCAACCGAATTCTCGTTAGGTCCAAACCTTCACCATGAAATACCTCGCCAATTCTCTGATTTCCATTGGGCTGATTGTAGCTATCGTCAGCATCTGGGTCGCAAAATCATCGCTAGCTCGAGACATGCGAGCACAAATCAAGGCCATTGTATCGTCCGCCGCCCCGCAACCACCAACTACCTCGGATTCACGAGCGCTTCGTGTTGCAGCGCAGGAAGCGCGGGACAAGGTTTCTAGATCACTCTCTGACTTGCATTCCGAGAAGACTGAAGCAGTTGCACTTGCTGAATCATATGTTAACCCCTCTGCCACACCGTCGTTAGAAGAAGCGCAAAGCAAGCTGGCCAAGCTGGCCGAAAAGGTTAAAAATCTAAAAGCAAAAGCCGTCGAAGCTGAGGATGAGGCACGAAATGCATTCTCAGCGTATCAAAGCGCTTTGGATAGCGCCCTTGAGGACGCCGTTAAGAATAAACACGACAGACCCATTAACGGCTTGGGAGATATTCTCGGGCTCGTGGGCGGATTAGTGGGTGTCGGCGGATTACTGCTGAATTGGCGAGCCGATGCCATTGAACGAGCGAAAAAGGAATTGGAGATCAAACAGTTACAGCGTGAGCTTGGCACACCCACAAATAGCCCCTAACCAACCGCTCCAGCCAACCGCTGGCCGTCACGATGCGCACATTTGATTTTATGAAACAGTTCAGAGAGTTTGCCACACTCGCCGCCGCCAGCGGTGGCTCAGCTCTTTCTCGTTAGGCCGCTCCGTACGCACACCAGTTGACATACGAAATAAAAGGGCGGTGCGGCCGGAGCGTTGACAGACATGTCGATCTACCCGCCGACGTAATTAGGGTAGCGCTCGCGCAACTCGCGTGACAGCCGGTCTGCTTCGTCGGTCTTGCCAGCCTGCCGATATGCCAGGGCGGCTTTGTCCAAGGCGCGAGGAGTGACGGCTGGATCATCGTAAAGGAGAGCAACTCCTTTAAACGCCTTGCCGGCGTCATCGAAATTTCCGCGCTCCAACTGAACTTCGCCCGCGAGCAGACGCGCTTCGGCATTCACGCGTCCCTCCGGTTGCAGCGTCATGATTTCTTCTGCAATCTTCTGGGCCTCGTCCGGTTTATGAGCGCTGATCTTCACTGCGCCGAGCGCGAGTAACACCTTCGCTTTTCCCGCTGGGTCTTTTGACGTCTGCAAGTATTTTGCGAACGCGTCCTCGGCTTCAGCCGAGTTTTTCAGCTTCGTTGCCGCGTCTCCCAAATAAAATAAGAAATCGGGTTTGACGCTGCCGGGGTTCTCGATCTTACGAAGCGCGCCCAGATATTTTTCCGCGGCTTGGAAGTTTTTCTCGTTGTAATACTGAATTCCCAGCCACTCCAGAACCTCCGGTGGCACGTTCATCCCGCCATTGCGGGACTCAGCCATGAAGTTGTTTACCTCCTTCGTGAGCGCGGTCCGATCTTTCAAATAAAACTGACAGAGAATAATTCGGAGCGACGCGAGATTGTAGTATTGCTCCTTGTTTAGTTGCCGGGCGGTATTAAGCGCGGTCAACGCCGTCTTATAGTCCTTTGCCTCGAATGCAGCTTTGCCGATGTAGTATTGCGCCTGGGCTGCAACAGAGCTCTTGGGGAATTCTCTCAAAAGCTGGCGAAAAGTTTCGACCATGCCTTTGGTGTTTTCTTGTTGGCCCAGGATCAGAGCTTTTAATTGCAACGTGGCTTCCCGCTCGCGCGCCTTGGGATATTTGGTGAGCACCGTACTTAGATCCGCAAGCGCGGCGGTGTAGTTTTTGCTTTGTTCGTATGCCACGGCTCGCTGACCCAGGGCGGCGGGCACTTCCGGACTATCCGGGAACGTCTGCACGTAATAGGTAAAA
>Ga0193729_1000504_pt1 | contig 20599 bp, 20 predicted proteins | sample U1c2metaG_FD_143036 | JGI IMG/M metagenome (GOLD analysis project Ga0193729, IMG submission 143036) | Soil microbial communities from a riparian zone of the East river system, Colorado, United States - U1c2 | ecosystem: Environmental > Terrestrial > Soil > Riparian zone | place: USA: East River...
ATCGCGCCGAAGTACGGCGGCATTATCACATCTCTCAAAGTGGCGGACCGCAAAGGGAAGCGTGACGATATTGTTCTCGGCTTCGATAACCTCGATGCATATCTGAAAGGCCATCCGTACTTCGGCGCGATCATCGGCCGCTACGGAAATCGCATCGCGAAAGGCCGCTTCGCCCTCAACGGTAATCAATACGCCCTGGCCGTCAACAACGGCGAAAATCACCTGCACGGCGGCCTCAAAGGCTTCGATAAAGTTGTTTGGGCCGCCAGGTCTTTGAAGGTTCCTAACGGCGCGGCGCTCCGGTTGACTTATCTAAGCAAGGACGGCGAAGAAGGTTATCCCGGCAACCTTTCGGTCAGAGTGATCTACACGCTCACGAATGCAGATGAGTTGAAGATCGAATACCGCGCGACAACGGATAAGGACACCGTCGTCAATCTCACCAGCCATTCGTATTTCAATCTTGCCGGCCAGGGCAATGGCGACATCCTTAATCATGAACTTTTCATCAACGCCTTTACCTTCACGCCCACCGATGCCGGATCGATTCCCACGGGTGAACTCAAGAGCGTGACTGGAACACCTTTTGATTTTACGACGTCGAAGTTGCACAAAATTGGAGAGCGCATCAACGACGACGACCAGCAACTCAAGCTTGCTAAGGGTTATGATCACAACTTTGTGCTGAATGGCCGGATGGGAATGTTGCGTCAGGTTGCGGTTGTTTATGAGCCTGGCTCGGGACGCTTGATGGAAGTCCGGACGACTGAGCCGGGAATTGAGTTCTACACAGGAAATTTTCTGGACGGCACGCTCACCGGAAAGGACGGCAAAGTCTATCAACAACGGTACGGCTTTTGTCTGGAGACGCAGCATTTTCCGGATTCGCCGAATAAGCCGTCGTTTCCGACTACGGTGCTGAGAAAGGGCCAACAATACCACTCGGTTACCGTCTACAAGTTCAAGTCCCGTTGAGCGTGCGTGGTTCGAACCAGCGTGGCCGTCAAATGAAAGCGCGAGGGCATTTCATGACCAGCAACAACTATCAACCAAAACCCGAACACAAATTCACTTTTGGATTGTGGACCGTAGGCAATCGCGGCCGCGATCCCTTCGGCGATGCGACGCGGCCGACTCTGAGCCCGGTGAAGATTGTCAAAGAGTTGGGTCGTCTGGGTGCATACGGCGTGAATCTTCATGACAACGATCTGGTGCCGATCGATGCGACGCCGCCGGAACGCGGACGCATTGTGGACGAATTCAAGAAAGCGCTCGCAGATCACGGCATGAAGGTGCCGATGATGACCACGAACCTTTTCTATGATCCCGTTTTCAAGGATGGCGCGTTTACTTCCCACGATCCGCGGGTGCGGCTGTATGCGCTGCAAAAGACGATGCGGTCGATGGACCTCGGCGCTGAGTTGGGCGCGCACATCTACGTCTTCTGGGGCGGACGCGAGGGCGCCGAAGTCGATGCGGCGAAAGATCCGCGCGAGGCTTTGAAGTGGAACCGCGAGGCGCTCAACTTCCTTTGCGAGTATTCGATCGACCAGGGCTATGACTACAGGTTCGCGCTCGAAGCCAAACCGAACGAACCTCGCGGTGATATCTATTTGCCGACTACCGGCGCCATGCTCGGCTTTATCGCGACGCTGGATCATCCGGAGATGGTGGGCGTCAATCCCGAGGTGGGCCACGAACAAATGTCCGGCCTGAATTTTTATCATGTGGTCGCGCAGGCGATCGAAGCCGGCAAACTGTTTCACATCGATCTGAACGATCAAAAAGGCCCGCGCTTTGATCAGGACCTGCGCTTCGGCTCTGAGTCAATCAAGAACCTTTTCTTCCTGGTTAAGTTGCTAGAGGAATCTTACGAGGGCCCGCGCCACTTTGACGCGCACTCTTATCGGAGCGAAGACGAAGCGGGCGTTTGGGATTTCGCGGCCGGCTGCATGCGAAATTACTTGATCCTGAAAGACAAGGCGCGGCAGTTTAATGAAGACGCTGAGATTCAGGCACTGCTATCTGAAATCCATTCCGCTTCGGCAGAGGATAGAAAGCCGCTGGGCAGTTATACGCGCGCGAAAGCGGATGAGATCAAATCCCTGTCAGTGGATCGAATCGAACTCGCAAAGAAAAAATTACCTTACGAACGGTTGGACCAACTGACGGTGGACATCCTGTTGGGTGTCAGATAGCTTTTGTTGATTGCGCTTCGCGGATCATTAGTTAAGGATCTCTTTGAGTTTTGCTGACTGAAAATCTGAAAGGAGTGGTCGAATGAAGATATCCAGGAGCAGTTCTCGCCTCATAATTTGGTTGCTGTTGTGCATTTATGCAGCCGGGCTAATAGCTTGTACACCCGGTCCTCAAGGCCCGCCTGGGCCGCCGGGACCCCAAGGTCCTCCGGGAAGTGGTGGGGGCGTAACTACCTTTCGGCACACCCACACGGCGGCGAACGAATGCGGACCGCCGACCGCTACCTACAGCATCCTGGATCACCCATCACTCAACGGTAACCCTAACGCGCTGGTTTTCGTTACGGCCTTGATCGGAATCAATGCCGCGCGGACAAACACCAATCCCAATTCGAATCTGCTGGTGGTCTATACCGGCAGTCAGACCTTTGGCACTTGTGATGCGGGACGTTGGATTGTAAGCGGGGGTGACATCGCCGTAGGCGCGCAATTCGATGTGTTAATTGCAAGCCCGTAGCGGGTGACGACGAGGATTGTGGATCGGATTGAATTTGTGCCGACGCATCAACTTAAACGTTATCGATCAGTCAACTCGATCCAAGTCGGCGTCCGCTGGAGCCGGACCACGTAAGCGTCACGTTCTTTCGTAAGCGATAATCGCGGATGGTAGGTTCCGACGCCGGCGAGTTTCGCGGGCTGCTCGATATGCAAACGGGCTTCCTGAGTGTCCGCCGTCTGCTGAGAAAGGCCGATGCGAATTTGATTTGTGCGCGGGTTGATCTCGACCGTTTCAAAAGTGCCGGCATCGAGCGTTAACCAAAGGCCGTACGGCGCCAAATAAACGCGCTGGCGGAACGAATCGACAGGCTGCACTCTGATTAAATTACCCGCCACTCTCACATTTCCGCCGAAGGCCACCCAACCAAACTCAGGATGATTCACGATGTAGGTCGCAGTATTGAACGCGTGACCGAAAAAGTTGGGGCCGTAATCGCCGGAATAGCCGTCCCACTTGAGCGTCGATGGAAACGAATGAAAAGCGACTGAACCAAAGCCCTCCTGATCGATATTCGTTAGCGCACCCATGGTGCCGCCATAACCGACGCGCAAGAGATAGAAATCCTCCGGGTGTTCGCGATAGTGGGACAACACCGGAATCGCATTCAGCCCCGAACCGTAGTGATGCAGTTGCCGTTCGTATCGCCGCAACTTACCGCCATAGATGAAATCCCAGTAGCGTCGCGCGTTCCCGTTGTAACCCCAATGCGGCACCGTGGGCATATAACCGATCACGGAGTTGAGCGATACTTCGGCCTTGTCGTCATAGCCGAAATAATCGCACCAGGCATAAACCTCTTCCTGGCCCGTTGAGTCCCAGGCCATCTCGCTCCCGAATGGATACTCTTCAGTCTTCCAGCGATCGGCGCGTTCCTTCATCAACTTCTCGATCTCGTTGGCCTTGTCAGTCCAGCCTTCGCGTTTTAAATCTGTCAGCAATGCGAGGAAGATGTCGCCTTCCATCAATCCCAACTCGACATAGCCGACGCGCCGCCGGCCATTAGGGGCGCGGCTGAAAGTGAATTTGGTCGTCTGATAGGCCTGTTCGAGATACCAGTCCCAGGGATGATTGGTAATCAAACCAGAGTGATTGCGCGCCACGCGATACATCGACCAGTAGGCGGCGACCACGTGCGGATAGTTGTAACCGCGGCCAATCGATTCTGCGTCGCTCTTTTTCCAACTGGTCCAGGTGGTCCAATTAAGCGACGGATCGTACTGAAAACCGGGCACGTCCGGCGGCGAATAGTAAAAGAGACTTTTGCGCACACCGTACTTATTCGGACCATCGCTGTATTGCAAGCCGCCCCAGAGGACCTTGTCGATGAATTGCTCGTACCTGATGATCTCGTCCTTGTTGGGCTGGCCGAACTCTTTCATGGCCGCTGCCAGCCAGGAACCTGAGCCGCCTTCATCGCCCAGCCCGGCAATCCAGGCGCGACTGTCCTGAGTGACCTGCTTGTCAGCCTCGCGATCGTAGCTGATGACCGACGGCGCCCGGTGAAAAGGATCGGCTCTGTCGCTGAACCATTGTTTCGTAAAAAGGAAGTGACCGAGATCGGCGGCGGCCTGCGATTCAGGCTTGATTACGTAATAGCTGATCGACTGTTTTGAGTTATCGTCGTACGTAATCGTCAGACGCGCGCGGCCCCACGTCTTACCCCGAAGCGTATAACTCTTCCAACCGGATCGAGTTGGCTTTTCTTCGTGAATGGTAATCGCATCTTGCGGTTCGACGGCCAGCTCGCGCACCTTCTGCGGATAATTCACAAACAGGCGCGCGTCCAAATCCATCGGCAAGACGTAACCGGGAACGCCGACGGCAACAGGTCTGTGATTAGCGATTAACGTTTTCTCGATATTCCGAATTTGATCGGCGAGCAGAAACTTAACCGCATAAGTTCTGGAGGCGCCCGGCGCGATCGTCACGCTGGTCGCCGGATTCCACTGCTGGACGTTTTTCCATTCATCTTCAGCGTAGGCCTGGGTGTGAACCATCCAGGCGAACGCGCCTTCGAAAGTTTGATTGGGCCGCGTAGGCTCGTTAAGCAATTGATAAGCCTCGAAGGGAGTCTGACCAACAGGCGCGACCAACAGGGCCGGGCCAAGTCCACTCAAGCGCGTCACTTGTAGATAGCCGGCGTCCTGGCCGATGTAAGGATCAAAGAACGAACACCTCTCATGCATTTCCTTGAGATTGCGGCCGGTGAAGATGTTGTTGAAGATCATGGGAATCCCGAGCGCGCCAATCTGCACCGCCTCGCCGGTTTTATTTTTGATGTCGAACCGCAAAACCAAACCGTCTTCGGCTTCTATCCACGAGCGCCAAATCTGTACCGGAATATCTGCCGGCAGCGTCGCCGTTAGATCGGCTATCGCCAGCCTGTGTCCTGAAGCGGTCAGCGACTGAACCGGTTTGCGAGCGTCAGCCGTGTCGTACTTCTGCCATGGTCCTGTGTTACCAGTCCGCAAACGTAACGTCAGATCGCCGAGATGGTGATAACCATTCGCCGCGCGGCGTTCCAAACGATCAGCCGGAGTGAAATCAAACCCTTCCACGCTCTTCGGTTGCAGGGCGGCAATCGTCTGCGAAGCTTTGACGAGCTTCACTTTGAACTGAGTCGTATCGAATTCGAGATAGCCTTGTTCGAGGCCGAGCGTCGGCGGAAGCGGCGTCGGACTCGGATTCGGTTGCTGCGCGAAACTCAGCCACAGTGGCGCCGAGACACAGAGGATAAGAACGGAAGCACAGCATGAAGTTCTTATTAGGACTCTACGTCTGTCGCCGATTTGCATCTCTGTGCCTCTGTGGGCTTGCTATTGAGGAGTGTCAGCGCGGATCGTGCGAACGGCGAAAACGGTGGGAATCTCAGTCCCGCTGGTCGCCTGAAAGCGCACGGTTATTTTCTGTTTGTCCTTAATCAAATCTTCTGGAATCTTGTAATCCACGTCGAAGAAGTGGCCGACAGCGCTACCGTTTGGACTTCCTTCGATCGCTTGCTCACCAACATGGTGGCCATCGATCAGAATCTCGGCTGATCGTTTCGGGCGTTGCTCGGTGTTGTAGGTCACTACCAACGCAACCTGACTGGAAGGTTCGACGGGCAGATCGAAAGAAAACCATTTCCGGCCACGTCGTCCAGTGCGGCCCATCATTCGATCGATGGTCGTCTCTTCACCTTGTTGGTTGAACTCCTTCTCCTTGTTCGCATCGCCCGGCTCCAGAGAGCTAATAGTCGCGGCGTCGAGCTTGCGCTGTCGTTCTCGTTCCGCGCTAAGCTCCAACACCTTTTGCTTCCAGCCCTCGGCGTTGTAGAGATCCCAATAGATCGTGTAGGTGCGCCGGTGCAGGCGATAAAACGGAACTAGATCGATCGCGCGTGACTGATCGTCATTGTCGCGACCCACGGCGTGAAAGTTGCCCGGCTCGTCGGTCACAGGTTTCAACCAATCCGTTACTGCGCCGTCGGAGATAAACGATGGAATCGGTCCTATCGGCGATCCGCTGCCGCGCCGCTCGCGTTCCGGGCCCAAATCACCGGCCAACACCAGCGGTCCCCACATCAAAGCTATGCGAGTGGGCGTGTCGGGCGACGGTTCAATCCGCAATATCTTCGGAAGAGCCAAGGCGACGGTGTCGCCGTTCTTCCAGGTACGCCTCACCTCGACGTAAGAACCGGGCCTGGCGATCTCTTTCACCGCGACGTCGTTGACTTTGATCGTGAATCCGGTTCCGGCCCAGGACGGACGACGCAGCGCCAGCGTGAACTGTTTCATTTTGGGCGTCGAAATCCGTAGAGTCGCCGAATCGCCATCCGGGAAAGTCGTCTCCATCGCGATGCCCACACCGGCCGATTGCCAGTTAACCGTCGAAGGAGCATAAAGGTTCACCCACAACTTATCGCCGGATTCGTAGTAAATCCCATCCCCATGAAGACCGTGATTCTCCATGCCGCTTCCGACACAGCAAGTGAAGCCGCGCATCATGTCCTGGTACTCGTGCTGGACGCCTCGACCCACCGGCACCATGTAACAGGTGCGTCCGTCTTCGGGATCGATTGAGCCGAGCACATGATTGAACAGGGCGCGCTCTTCAAACTCGGCGTATTTGATGTCTGGATGGATCGCGAATAAACGCCGCGTCATCTTCAGCATGTTATAGACGTTGCAGCTTTCGTCCGTGCGCCCTTCAACGCGGTCACCGAGTCGATCCGGTGGTCCAAAATATTCATCGCGGCCGTGCCCGCCGGTCGCGTAGCTGTGATGCAAAGCCACCGCGTCCCAAAAAAATTCCGCGGCCGCGCCGTCGGTCTTGTCGCCGGCGTAGATGTAGCGCGCGAGATACCCGAGTAGCTTCGGCACCTGGGTGTTGCCGTGCAGGCCCGCAAGAATGTCCTGGTGTTGGGCCAACGGATCAAGCACCGCGTGATGATCGAAATGATGCGAAAGATCGAGCCAACGCTTATCGCCCGTGTCGGCGTAAAGATCGGCGAGCACTTCGTTCATGCCGCCGAATTCAGTGTTGAGCATCTTTTGCGTCTGCGCCTCATCGAGTTTCGACAGAATGCTTTCCGCCCACGTTGCGAACTTGACCTCGACTTCCAGCGCGGTGCGATTGCCCGTATAGCGATAAGCATCCCGCAATCCGGCAAAAGTTTTGTGCAGCGTATACCACGGCGACCACATGCCGTTCAGGTCAAAGAAGCTGGAACGAATATTGCCCTTCGCTACTTCGGCCCACTTTTCCCGTCCGCCTTCGAGCGCGCTCAGATAACCGTCGCCATTCTTGTCCTGCACTTCTTTCATCTCGTTCACGAGATAGTCAGCCCGCTCTTTGAACCGCGCATCACCTGTGGCCGCATACATCAGGGAGACGGCAGATAAATAATGGCCGGCGATATGTCCAGTGAGGTTCCGGCCGTCTCCGTCCCAGCCCGTGTAGCCCGCTGCCTTCGGTTCCAGCCCGGCGCGTTTGCGGAAGTACGCCATCATCCGATCCGGTTCCAGCTTGATTAGATAATCAATGTCAAGATCCTGCGCGTGCTTCAAAGGACCGCCGGTCAACCGTACTGCCGACAATGGCAGAGGACGAGCAACATCCGGTATCGCATTCTTGATCTGTTGGGCCTCCGTTGATCCAACCACCAAAAACAGCGCATAGATTGCGAATGAGAAAATCAGCGGCGCAGGTCTTTTGTTTCTCATGGTCTTAATAGTTATTTGATCGATTAGGAAATCCGTGCCTGGAGCTGGCATGACAACGCGCTTGACGCTTGTGCATTCTCATTGTAAGCAAGCATCCGCTTTGGGCGGGCAGTATAGCTCATTAGTTTAAGGCCGAAAAGATTCATTTCTGTGGGCGGCAGTTGCGTCCCAACGAACATTTCGACTCGCCTCGGACGATCGCCGTCGACTCTCGGAAGGCTCGCGCGCCCATTGCCAAGACGGAAGATCGAATTTTGCCTCGCTTCCGCAAAACAAATCGGCGTGCGGTCTTTGCAGAACAACCACTTGAGATCAAATTCTGAAGTCGGCGACGATTGAAATCCGAGCCGATCGCCTTAATAACAATTTCTGATTCGAGTTGTCTGTATATAAAGATCTCGTTTGATTCGATCACCAGTCGCTGGGTTTTGCATCTCTTTCAAGGTGCGGCCCAGATAATCAAGCATCATTTCGTTAACTTGAAGGATCGAGCCTTTAGCGTCGAGCACCAGAACATGCTGAGGAAGAGAATCGACCAATTGTCTTAGCTCTCGCTCATCACGCTGAAGCCTGGCTTCAGCGCGTTTGAGATCATCTATATCAGTTCCACTCGCGTACCAACGCAGCGGCTGCCCGGTTTTGTCCAGCAGAGGCCTGTAACGAATGAGAAACCATCGGTACTTTCCGTCCCTCCTTCGTGCCCTTTGCTCATTTTCGAATGGTTTGCCTCGCAACAGCGCCTGCTGTCGTTCGTCGCGCAATCGCTTGACGTCGCCGGGATGAAAGACCCGATCACGAAAGTCAGATTTCATCACGTCATCAATGGTAAGGCCCGTGTAATCCAGCACTGCCTGATTGGCATAAGTGATAGTCCCGTCTGGCGCCAGGACCGTGATCGTCTGCGGAATGACATCGACTATCTGTTGCAAGTCGATGGTTGGTTTTGATTTGGAAGCGCTCATGTCCAAAAACGGAAATGCCGCCGACAAAGATACTCCTTAGCAACTCCGGTCGCCAGACAAAAGGCCAGCCAAACGCGCTGAAGTTTGGAATCGTGATTCCGTTTTATCAGTACTCGAAAGTAATGAGCCCGTCTCGTCATTAGAAACAAGACCAACTCACCTGCCGATTTATTCCCGCTGCGGAGTTGTCACTCGCTCTTGGAATTTTTTCCGGGCTCTCGCGGTATGGAGTAGCAGAAGGCGATCAGAGCTTGTCAGGTCTTTGAAGACAACTCGTTGATTAATAAATCGCCCGGATCATTGCAAGGAGAGGACCAACTTCACTCTCGAAAAGGTAAACGTAGGTGGGCGCAGTTTGGGGCAAGTAATTGGGCGCCGCTCGCCGAAAACAGACAGGAGATTGTATGAAAAGGAATGTTATCAAAAGGCTCGCGATGCTGAGCCTCGTTTCGATGTTCAGTCTTTACGCGGCGGTCGCATCCGCAAACGCGCAACTCAGTATTCCAGTCAGGGCGAAGATCCCTTTCGATTTCAGCGTGGGTGATAAGAAGCTTGAGGCTGGCGAGTACACCTTCAGCCGTACATCCGGTTTTGGTGATGTCAGGACGATGTTGGTTAGTAGCGCAGATTCCAGCACACGTATGTTTCAGTCAACCTCGGGGGCTCAGGTTCTCAGACCTAAGAACGAATCGACTTTGGTCTTCCACAAGTATGGCGATCAGTATTTCCTTGAACAGATTTGGACGGGTGGTGAACAAGAGGGCACACAATTGGCCGAGTCTCGCGACGAGCGCACTGCCCGGCGGCAATTAGCACAAACCCAGCAGAGCAATATGTCCGGAAAACTAATGAAGAGAGAGACCATCGAGATCGTCGCCAGCTTGTTGTGAATTGCAAAGGCTGCCGCCACTCCGGTTGGGGCGAAAGTGGATCACAACCACACAGCCCCGGCTGGGGATGGTTTAGCGCAGGGATACTCGGAGTAAGGAGAGCAGAATCTCCTGATTAGAAGTGCAATAACTCTCTCCAAAAAGCGTAATCGAGAACGTTTCGAAAAGGAGTTGATCATGATTGCTTCAATCGAAAGCAAGCTTAATACATCGCCAGGCCAGTTCAATCCGTCACTTCCGATATTTCTCGACCCAGAGCGAAGAAGTCTCCGCGTTGAAGAATTTGAGGAGAGATTATCGGGAATATTTTGCCGGCGCGGCCGGTATACATAGTTGGGTCAAGGAAAAAGCAACTGAAGTTTTCGTAACTCCGGTTTAGTTGGGGGGAGCTAGACCGCGCTTGAGGTAGGCGCCCTGTCAGACGCTTGGTTGATTGATCCGATGGTTGACCTGCTGACGGGTGCGCTTACCGCCAACACAGCGATTTTTGCCGGTCGTGCGATGCAACATAGAAGCCGATGGAGCAGAGGAATGATTAGTCACTTGAAAAGGAAGTTGTTACTCGTCACGGTAACAAGTTTGTTGGGCTTATTTCTGGCAGCATGCGGCCAGAGCGGGGCGGACTCCAACGGCAGTTCGGAAACATCGCCCCCGGCGCCAACTGTATCTCGGAATTCAAATGCGGACATGTCAAAAATGGAGATGCCGGCAAAACCATCGCCGGCGGCAGGCAAAGACATGGCAAGTCCTTCGACTCCGAACCAGATCATGGTTGAAAATTTCTCGTTCCAACCCGGCACCCTCACAGTCAAGATCGGAACGACTGTGACCTGGGTTAATCACGATGACGAGCCGCATACAGTTAATGAAAACAACAAGACCTTTAAGTCGGGCACTCTGGATACGGACGCGAAGTTTTCATACAAGTTCACGTCGCCCGGCACGTACAGCTATTTCTGCTCCCTCCATCCCCGAATGACCGGCCAAATAATCGTTAAGTAGCTTTTCTTGAAGGAGGCACACTGATGTCAGACAAAGTAAAAAATGAGAAAGAGAGTAACGGAGTCGAGCGTCGTAGTTTCCTAAAATGTATGGCGTGGGCCGGCACGGGGCTGGTCTGGGCGATGAACGCGGGAGTACTTACCTCCTGCAGTCTCATGCCGGGTGCTAAGCGGAAGGGTGTATTCAGCTTCGTCCAAATCAGTGACAGCCATATCGGATTTAACAAAGAGCCGAACCAGGATGTGACGAAGACTTTCCAGGAGGCTGTGAACCGAATCAATTCCCTCGAAGAGCAACCCGCATTTCTGATTCACACCGGCGACATTACACAGCTCTCGACACCGGACCAGTTCGACACCGCGACGCAGGTGCTCAAGAGCGCGAAGGCGAGCCAGGTGTATTACGTTCCCGGCGAGCATGACGTGTTCTCGGATGACGGAAAGATTTATCTCGAGCGATATGGCAAGGGAACCCAGGGCCAGGGATGGCAGAGCTTCGATTATCAAGGGGTGCACTTTATTGGACTGATCAATGTCCTGAACTTGAAACAGGGGACCGGAACCGGACTCGGAGGAAGCGGGCTGGGTCAATTGGGAAGCGACCAGCTGGAGTGGCTCGAGAAAGATGTCAAGGGACTATCGAGCAGCACTCCGATTGTCGTCTACGCTCATATACCTTTGTGGACTATCTATCCAGAGTGGGGCTGGGGAACAGAGGACAGCGCGCAAGCTCTCTCCTATCTCAAGCGCTTCGGATCCATCACGGTGCTGAACGGCCACATTCATCAAATCCTGCAGAAGGTAGAAGGCAACGTCACGTTTCACACGGCGCGATCGACTGCGTTCCCACAGCCGGCGCCCGGCACCGCGCCCGCACCTGGGCCAATGAAGGATGTGCCGGCAGACAAGCTGCGCAGCCTGCTCGGTCTAAGAGAAATTACCTACGTTTCGAACAACAGCCCGCTGGCCATCACAGACTCGGCGCTTGCTTAGATCGTTAGTGCCTGGTCCGAATTGTGAGGACTGTCCCTCGCTCAAAAAGTTAGGCTAATCACAGCACAGAAGCGACGCCTATCTGAGACCGGTTCGCTGCCTGAGCAGGCGCCGCATTCTCATCCGGGCTCTGTGCAATTGCGACTTGGATGTTCCGATCGAGCAGCCCAGGAGGGATGCGATTTCGCTGTGTTCCAAGCCTTCAACGTCATGCATGACGAAGACCATGCGATAGCCGTGCGGTAGCTGCACAATCGCTTCATCCAGAGCGAGCCGATCGAGAACCGCCGAGCCGTTGAATCTGTTTCGAGCAAACATTATCCCGCCCGGCATTTCGCCGTCTTCGGTTAACTGTTCTTTTGTTACGTAGCTCTTACGAAAGTGCATCAGCACCTGGTTAACCGTCAGCCGGTGCAGCCAGGTAGTGAAAGCGCTTTCCCCGCGAAAGGTTCCGAGCTTGCGAAAGACCTGAAGAAACACGTCTTGCGTCAAATCTTCAGCCTCGGCGGAATTTCCAATCATTCGCAAACAGATTGAATAGACCCTCCGGTGATGGAGCCGGAAAACTTCCTCAAAGGCCTGCGCCTGGTGACTATGGGGATTCTGTTCGACTTTGACGAACTTTGGCACTGATGTAGCGCTCTTCGGAATTACCTGGTGACAGAGTCTCCTAAGTTGATTTTGGAATGCTTCTTCCATCTGGTTTGCTCACCTCACACGCCTTTACATTCTTATTACTGGTTTTCCACGATCAATATTCCCTTACAAGAGACTGAAAAAAGTCGGGAATAAAAGAGGCCGAGAATCGGTCTTACAGTTGATGATCTAAGGTAAGCAGGAAGACAGATTGGAAGGGCAGAACAAACTCGCCAGTTTTGAGACAGCAGTCTTGCCCCACCTCGACGCCGCCTATAACCTGGCGCGTTGGCTGACGCGAAACGACGCGGACGCCGAAGATGTGGTGCAGGAGGCGTATCTGCGCGCCTTCAGGTTCTTCGGCGGATTTCATGGTGAGGATGGGCGCGCCTGGCTGCTGGGGATCGTCCGCAACACGAGTTACACCTGGATGCAGCGCAATCGCTCGCCGGAATTAAACATGGCACTTGATGATGAAACGCACGAAGCTGAGAGCCACGACCTGGATCCGGAAGCTCTCCTTTTACAAAAGGCCGATGCCCAAATGCTGAGACAAGCTGTGGAAGAGTTACCGTTGGAATTTCGCGAGGTGTTAGTGCTACGCGAGCTGGATGAAATGTCTTACAAGCAGATTGCGGTAGTGGCGGATCTGCCGCTCGGCACGGTGATGTCTCGTCTGGCGCGCGCCCGTAAGCGTCTGCAACAGATTCTTGCGAGTCACACGCAAACGGAGGTCTTAACTTGAGCTGTCAGACAACACAGGGATTTATTCACGCGTACGTCGATGGCGAGTTGGATCTGGCCAGAAGCCTGGAGGTTGAGCAGCACATGCAAGAATGCCAGGTGTGCGCGACTGCTTATCGGAACCAGATAGCACTGCATTCTGCTTTAAAGGATAGCTCGCTCTATCATTCTGCCCCGGCGGGGTTGGAAAAGCGGATTCGATCATCATTGCGTCGCGAGGCAAAGTCTGAAGTCGGCCGCCGCTCGTTCGGCTGGAGCTGGCTCCCGGTTGGAGTTGCCCTGGCCTGCGTGCTCTTGATGGCGCTAGTTATATGGCAGGCGGTGCCAGGTCTACGTCCTTCTGGAGATGAGCTACTGGCCCAGGAAATGGTTTCCAATCACGTCCGCTCGTTGCAGCTGGAGAGTCATCGCACCGATGTGATCTCGTCCGATCAGCACACGGTAAAGCCATGGTTCGACGGCAAGCTGGATTTCGCTCCACCGGTCAAGGATTTTTCCGGTCAGGGGTTTCCTCTATTAGGAGGCAGACTCGAGTACCTGAATAACAGAGCTGTGGCGGCGCTCATTTACCAGCGCCAGAAACACTTCATCAATCTGTATATCTGGCCGGCTGAACAAAGCAACGTTGCCGAAGTCGCTACGAAACGTCAGGGATACAACTTGCTGCATTGGACCAACTCAGGCATGACCTATTGGGCCATATCCGATCTGAACGGTGTCGAGTTGCATGAGTTCGCGCGGTTGGTGCAGGAAGTGCAATAGGTAGAACGTATTCTGCAACAACTGTAAGACGCCCGAGATTCCGCCTCTGCTCAGCGAAAACTAACCCTCGCGGAATAAAATAGCTGCTAGATGAGTATTCCTTTTTGAGAAAGTCAGGATTGTGTCTAACGCAAATCCTGGAGGTGCAGTGACCTCCAGGTTGCAGAATGAAAGGAATATCATGAAGCAGATTATCATTCGCATGTTTGTTGCCCTTACCATGTGCGGCGTAACAAGCCTCATACGACTTACCAGCCTTGTAGTTATTTCACCCACACTGCAAGTGCACAATGAGGCTATTTGGATCTCGCGATTAATCCTGGCGTCTGTGCTTTCTCCTTTACTGTACGGTTTTCTTGACAGGCGCACCTCAACCTGGGCCATCCGGTCAAAGCATCAACGCCAGTCGTCGAAGAATTCCCTGAGTCTCATAAGCGACTACCGCCGTTGACCTTCTCAATCCGCATTTAGTCGAAAGCTGCGGGAATATTTTCGAAGCCCAGTCGGTATGGCTAATAGTGAATGTTCCGAGAGTCGGTAACTTCTGGTTTGGGAGGATAGGAATGAACAAGTTTGACAGGCGCGGCTTTATAAAACTCGCAGGTCTGGGCGGCGGAATCGTTTTCGCTTCAAGTTTAAGCCGGGGCTTCGATCTTAATGCCCTCGGCTCGGTCGTGGATTATGCAAACGCAAAAGTTGAAAACGACTTTTACTTCGTCCAGCTCTCGGATACGCATTGGGGCTTTGCCGGTCCGAAGGTCAATCCGGATGCCGAAGGCACTCTAAAGAAAGCGGTGCAGGCTGTAAACAGCCTCGAAGTACAACCAGACTTCATAGTCTTTACCGGCGATCTTACGCACACCACCGACGACGTACAGGTCCGCAAAGACAGAATGTCGCAATTCAAAGACATTGTCGGCGGTCTAAAAGTCCCGACAGTTCACTTCATGGCAGGTGAGCACGATGCTTCGCTTGATCGTGGCGATGCTTATCAGGAGGCATTCGGGAAACTCAATTACACCTTCGATCACAAGGGTGTGCATTTCATCGTGGTTGATAACGTCTCCGATCCGGGAGCCAGTGTTGGTGAATCACAACTCAACTGGCTTAAGGCCGACTTGAAGCAGCAAAAAGCTGATGCCCGCATTGTGGTGCTGACGCATCGACCGCTGTTCGATTTGTATCCCGACTGGGACTGGTCAACCAAGGACGGCGCCGCGGTAATCGATGCCTTAATGCCGCACAAGAACGTGACCGTGTTCTACGGCCACATCCACCAGGAGAACCACCACATGACGGGTCACATCGCGCATCACTCGGCCAAGTCTTTGATGTTTCCGTTGCCGGCGCCCGGTTCGGTGCCGAAGAAAGCGCCGGTGCCGTGGGACGCGAGTGCGCCCTATAAAGGTCTGGGCCTCAGGAGGATCGAAGCTGAGCCAAAACAGGCGAAGTATGAAATCAAAGAACTCAATGTTACTGGAGCGTAAAGATGAATCATAAGAAGAGAATTCTACTAACAGGTGTGCTGCTGGCGAGCGCAGTTGTTTCTGGCTTACTAATCTACACCAGAGCGAATGCGGTGCCGGTCGAGAGGGTAATTCACATCACGGCCAAGAATTTCCAATTCAGCCCTGACTCGATCACCCTGAAAAAAGGAGAGCCGGTGGTGTTCGAGATATCTTCCGGGGATCGCAAACATGGATTCAGCCTGCGGGCGTTCGGTGTTCGCACCGACGTCCTGCCAGGCAAGGTCAGCCGGATTCGACTCACGCCTGACAAGACCGGCAAGTTCACTTTCTCATGCGACGTGTTCTGCGGCGATGGCCATGAAGAGATGACGGGCACAGTGATCGTGACTGAGTGACTCTGGTGAACAATTCCAACGTCCATAAAAAGTGCACAGGCCGAAGTGGGGTCGGTCCGGGCAAGAAGAATAATGGACGTTGTTGATCGACGCGCGGGCCTGAAGGCCTGGAGGCAGAGTCATTCGACTCGCGCGTCGACTCATTCACTCAGTCCGCTGTCGGCGTCAAATTCCGTCAACCATAGACGATACCTTAACAAGCCGAGGAGAGAGTTATGAAAAAAGTTCTGTTAGGTGCTGTCTTGATTCTGGCGATATTGCTGCTGGCGGCACTCGCGATAACGCGGCTTGGCTTGATGCCGGTAAGCGCCGACGGTCCTCACTCAAATCTTGAAGCGCGTATTATGCCCGCTGTGCTTCACGCTTCGATTAGTAGGCATGCTCCGCAAGAGACGAACCCGGTCCCTCTCAATGAAGACAATCTGAAAGCAGCAGTGGATACTTACAAAGCGATGTGCACGAGGTGCCACAGCGCACCTGAAGGCAAGCCGAGTATTTACGGACAGTCGTTTTATCCCCCGGCGCCACAACTCCCGAAGGGAATGGCCCAATACACCGACTCGCAACTCTTCTGGGTAATAAAGCATGGCATAAGGAATACGGGAATGCCTGCCTGGGGAAGCATGCTGTCGGATGAAGAGACTTGGCAGCTAGTAAGTCTGCTTAAGAACTCACAAGATCTGCCTCCGTCGGTCGAAGCCCAGTGGAATGAACGCTAGGGTTTATCCTTATCGGAGCGATCGCCTCTCGTTTACTTCTTATTGCCAGGACCTTTGACGCGCAGGGGACGCTGACGTTCCCAGCAGTGGCACGAGGCTGAGAATGAGCACGCATGCAGTAAGCGGCACGACCAGGCCCGCGCGCAGGCTGCCAACATGGCTGGATGTGAAACCTACAAACCAGGGGATAGTAGCTCCGCCCAAACTGGCAAGCGCAAAGACAATGCTTCCGACGCCTCTAGCCCGTTTGCCATAGTGCTCAGTCAATGATGAGACAAGTAGAGGGAAGATACAGGCAAAACCCAAACCTGCTCCAACTAAGCATATTGCTGCGCCCGACATATTTGCGAGCAACAACAATGCGCCGTTAGAAGCGATTGCCAGCGTGAGACCAAGAAACAAAACGGTTCGTTCGGCCGCTCTACGAAGGACGAACGAACCAAGCGCGCGCCCGATCAACAGGCCCGCCCAAAAGAACATCGGTGCGAGTTCCCAGAGATTTCCGGTCTTCGATTCAATGCGCCTGGTCAGTGCGGCTGCCCAGCCGCCAATGGCACTTTCAGTGCCGCAATAGAGAAAAAAAAGCGCGCCGAATAGGGCAATTTTCATCCCGTACGGCGGCGCGTCCTGAAATGATCGCACGGCAGTATCTCTTTGCGAGCGGGGTTCAATGTCCATAAATACCAGCACGAGAGCGTGGACGAGTGACAGGCCCGCGACGCTGAGGAGAAATGGTCCCAGCCAGTGACCTCTTTGAGCGAGCATCACCAGCACCGGACAGCTAATCGCGCCAATGCCCCAGGTCAAGTTCAAAATGGTGAGCGCCGGCGCCCGTCTTGCGCCCGCAGTCTCTGCCACCCACAAGTTAGTTGCTGAGAGAACCAGACCCAGACCGTAACCGAACCCGGCTGTTCCCGCGAAGCAGAGGATCTCGCCGCCAAGATTCAAGGCCGCAATTCCCAGCGCCATGAATGTGAAGCCAGCTGCGAGCGTCTGCCCATAGCCCCGCCAGGAAATCAGAGACCCGAGAGATATGATTCCAAGTAGATTCCCGCAAAACTGTAGAGTGAAGAACAATCCGGCGCGTTCGTCGGTCATGGACCAGCGAGCAATTAAGATTGGGAGGATTGGCCCCAGAATGACAGTTACCCCTCCTGCGACGATGAATCCTGAGTGAACGATGACATTCGTTGCTCTTTTAGCGGGAAGATTGTCGCTCAGGATTTCCATACAGTTGGGCGGTGCCGGCCATTCTCACATTGGCTGCTTGAAGCATTTACTCGCTTTTAGGATTCTGCGGGCCGCGGCACGAGCGAGGAGTCCCTTGCTAAGCCAACTTTAGCGCGACTTGTCGGCCGCTCAGGCGCGCGCGCGCGGTCGAATTGCGCACGACAAACTCGGGCTCAATCGTGATTTCCGGGGCGTAGGTTTCGCGGTTTTCGATTTGGTTCAGCAGAGTTCGCGCCGCCAGCTCCCCCATCTTTTGTAGCGGTTGCCGCACTGTGGTGATCGCCGGGTTGTTATAGGCCGCGCTCTCAATGTCGTCGAACCCGACAACAGAAATATCATCCGGAACCTGAAGGCCCGCTTCATGGATTGCTCGAATAGCGCCGATAGCGGAGGAATCGTTATAAGCAAAAAGCGCAGTGAATGGTTCACGGTTCTGAGCAAGGAATCTCTTGGCAAACATATATCCCAGATCCGGTGTGACCTTGTCGCCCTTGAGCCGGATCACCAGCTCTTGATTGATACGAATGCCCATTTCGTCGCCGACTCTGAGGATGGCGTCCCAGCGATGTTTAGAATCCGAGCTGCTCGTCGGACCTTTCATGAAGGCGATCTCCTCGTGACCCAACTTGTTAAGGTGAGTGAGGGCCATCTGGGCCGCCCTCCGGTGATCGAGTATCAGATTTGTCACACCGTCTACCTGCCGGTGCCCGGCGACTGCGATCGTCGGCAGTACAGGTGGTTCGCTGATCGATGTATCAACTGTAATGAATCCTTCAACGCCCCGCTCTAACAGGAGATGGGAATAGGTTTGGAGAAGTTTGGGGTCATGCCGATGAGCGACCGTTAAGAAGAAGAAGCCACGCCGTCTGAGATATTGCTCAATACCGCTGACGATCATCCCACCGTAAGGGTCGCCTATCTCTTCAGTGATCACACCGATCGTAAAGGTACGCTTTACTCGCAGCGAGCGCGCAAAGAAATTCGGACGATAATTCAGCTCGCGCGCAGCAGCCAAAATCCTGTTCCTGGTTTGTTGCGGCAAGGAACGGGATGCCGTCGAGTTGTTCAGAACGGCGGAAACTGTTCCGGGGCTGAATCCAACGTGCTCGGCAACTGTTTTCAACGTCACCCGGGATTGTTTCGAATCGTTCCTCTTTCGAGCTTCCATAAGAGCCTGCCCTCAAAAAATTATCCTAAAACCGAAATCTAATGCGATCTGCTTCAAATCGCGAAAGCTGAAGCGCCGCATTCTACAGCATCGGCGATCATGACGCACTAAGCCGAGAGTGACAGAATCGCTTAACGTGCCCTAAAAAATCGATTTTGTAGCTTGACAACCATTGGCACCTCTGTTAAATGTGCGGCGCCTACTCGATCGTTCAGCTTCTTGAACAGTTTCAAATGGAATCCTCGTGCTTTCGTTAGGGAGCTGAGCAGTGAATCGTTCATCGCAGCGATTCCGTTGTCTTCAGCCCGAATTGTTTATGGAGGTTACTGACATGTTAAGTAGAAACTCGCAAGAGTACTTTGTCGCCAGGCGAATTCGCGTGCTGGTCGGATTGATATTTTGTGTGATGGTCTACAGCGTCGTGGGCGTTCAGGGGCAAACAATCTTCGGGCGCATTTCCGGTACCGTAAAAGACAAGACCGGAGCGGTGGTTCCGAACGCTTCGGTCACTATCACCAATGCGGCGACCAATCTCTCGCGCACCACCAGCACGGATGATAACGGTTTCTATACCGTCACGAATCTGCCAGTTGGCGCCTACGCGATCCTGGTCGAAATGAAAGGATTCAAGAAGGCCCAGGCGGGCGATAACGTTTTATCCGCCGATGCGCGGCTTACGGTTGATGTCACTCTGGAAACCGGCGAGCTTTCCGAGACAGTACAGGTGGCTACAACCTCAGGCGCGGAGGCGGTGAATACCACGTCGGGCGAGCTAGCGCGCACCGTCGATTCGAAACAGGTACAGAAGATGGCCTTGAACCAGCGGAACTATGCGCAATTGGTGTCGCTTATCCCCGGAGCCGCACTCACCACCTTCGATCAGACTACGCTGACAACTGGCATGTCGACGACGTCCGCGAGCGTCAATGGCAATCGCGCCGACGGAAACCTTTTTACGGTGGATGGCGGTTTCAACCTGGACGGCGGGTCAAATGCTACCCAACTAAATAACGTCGGCCTTGATTTTGTCCGCGAAGTGAAGATCCAGACCTCGAATTACTCGGCGGAGTATGGACGAAACGACGGCGCTTCGGTCAACGTGGTGACTCGAAGCGGAGGGAACCAGTTTCACGGAGGAGGTTTTGAGTTTGCTCGCAACGACCGATTCGACGCGGTCAATGTAGCCTCCAAGCTGAATGCCACACCGACCTCACCCGCGGTAAAGCCTAAGCTCCGATTCAATGACTTTGGATGGAACGTGGGCGGCCCCATCATACATGACAAGCTCTTCTTTTTTGCCGGCGAAGAATGGAAGAGAATTCGTCAATCGGCGTCGCCCCAAAACCAGACTATTCCGACTACGGCCGAACTTGGCGGTGATTTTCGGGATGTGACCGGACTGACGCTCAAGACGCCGCCTAATGCTCCGGCGGGCTGTACGATCACAACCAACGTCTTATCGCCACAATGCCTAACGCCAGACGGCAAGGCCATTGCCGCCGTGTATTCCCAAATGTCCAAAGTAGCCAGTACCTTTAGCAATACTCCGACCTCGAACAATGCGACCTTTCAGCCTAACAATCCACAAAACTGGCGCGAGGACATCATCCGTTTCGATTATCAATATAACTCGAAGCACAGTCTTTACGGTCGCTACTTACACGATAGT
>Ga0193729_1000505_pt1 | contig 20595 bp, 11 predicted proteins | sample U1c2metaG_FD_143036 | JGI IMG/M metagenome (GOLD analysis project Ga0193729, IMG submission 143036) | Soil microbial communities from a riparian zone of the East river system, Colorado, United States - U1c2 | ecosystem: Environmental > Terrestrial > Soil > Riparian zone | place: USA: East River...
CAATGGACTATTACCGGCTTCGTATCCGGCGTCGGGCAGCGGCCAGACGCTGACGGTAAACGGGAGCAACTTCGTGAGCGCGGCAACGCTGACCTTCCACGATCCACAGGGCAACCCCTATCCCGGACGTGGCACGACATTCATCTCCAGCAGTCAACTGACGCATCCGTTCAACAACGGCAGCGACGCCGGAAGCTGGAATGTACAGGTTATCAACCCTGACGGACAGGCGTCGAATATTTGGACCTTTACTGTTACGACAAACACGACGGCGCCTCATATTGACAGTATGAATCCGAACCCTGTGCCCGGAAGCAGTAGCGACCAGATCGTAAGCATCCTGGGAAATAATTTTGCCAATGGGACGACATTAAAGGTGCATGTGACCAGTAGTAATGTGAATACCGACCTAACGGGAACCCAGGTCAATTGGCGAACTGCCGGGCAGATTGATATCACCATCAAAGTAGGCACTACTGCGGACAACTGGACAGCAACGGTCATTAATCCCGATGGGCAGAGCTCAAACGTCTTTCCATTCTCGGTCAGGGCAAATACCAGTGGCCTGTCGAGCGTCGGCGGCTCCGTCACGAGTTTAACGGGAGCCGCAGTTGCGGGGGCGACGGTGCTGATCGGAAACAGTAGCGCACAGTCAGATTCGCAGGGCAGCTATAATATTTCCGGTCTCTCTGCCGGGGATTACACGGCTACCATCAGTAAGGCCGGGTATTCGTCAATTAGTGAGTCGATAACCGTCCCGGCGAGCACTCAAGTTCATAAAGACTTCAAGCTTCAGCCAACGGTAAGCACTTCAAACATCGCCGTCTCAAGTGTAACGTCCAAATATTCAGGACAGCCATTCTTTCTTGACGGCTCGAGTAAGAGTCTACCATTCACCGCCAATATTGATTGGGGCGGTCATACTCCCGGCAACGTCCAATTCGTCACTCCTAAGGGAGGTACTCACACCATTGCGACGGCATCATCTCTCGCGACCCAGTCGTTAAATATGGGAACTGAGTTCGGGGTATGCGGCAAGCTCGGCGTTCAGGCGATTAGTAGTGATGGAACAGCCTCAACCGCGAAAAACGGAAACTTTGTCATCATGTCGCGCCCTCCGCTGATTCCTGGTTTTCAGGCAGTGGACATCGGAGACTCGTTTTATTACCAGGCGCAGCTCGGTGTTAATGACCCAAATAGTAGACTCTTCCACGCATTCGATGAACTGATAGCCGAAAATGAGGTACCGGCCGACGTTCCCCTCTTCGGGCAGAAAGGATTCAGTTTGCGCTACCTGCCGACCGTTACAGCGAAGGTAACGAGTGGAGGTGAGGCGGACTATGACATCGATTTCGAACACAAGAAGTTTGTCGAAGCAAACTTCGGAGTCTTCGCTTTTCAGTTGAATCCAAAGCTGGCGATTCATGGACAATTTTCGCCAAACACGTGTAGGTGGTCCTGGGGAGGGTACGTGGGAGCTGCCGCTTCTCTCGAGGCCAAACAGACATGGCCTTTCGTCGTTCCGGTCGGCCCCGTTCCCGTTCCTATGTATCTTAAGGCGTCCGAGAAGTTGGAGGCGGACCTGACAATAGGTGTGTCGAATCTCGACCCGATCGCGCTGAACGGGCAACTTAATCTGAAGCCATCCGTGACCGGTTCACTCGGGGTCGGTGTGAACGAGGTTGTGGCCGTGGAAGGTTCGCTGACCGGTGGCGTCGAATACAAGATTCAATGGCCACAAACGCCGCGACAGGATTTAACAGTATTTCTTGAGGGGAAGGTCAGTGCGTACGCGTTCTTGTGGAAATGGGAGAATCAACTATTACGATGGGACTATCACAAATCATTTGACGGCGATAAGTCGTCAGGTAGCCCCGCGAAATCCGAGCGCGCCGCAGGTCTGATTCCGTTAACTGGAGGGCCTGTAGCACCTCGTCTGCTGTCCAGGGATTATCTCAAGGCACCTAACTATGCTCAGTTTATAGGAGGACTGTCATTCGACCTTAATCGCCGTACAGGCACAGCCTCTCAGTTTGAGTCGAGTAACAATCCGATTACCGTTCAGTCGAATGTCTTCCCCCATTCCGAGCCGAGCATCTCGGCCAGCGGCAATAATCTGGGAATCGCATGGCTTTACGATGATCCTGCTCGTACCTCGGTCAACCGCTCGGTTGCCGTTTTCTCAATGTGGGACGGCACTGCGTGGAGTGATCCAAAGCCAATTGCGGACGACGGAACTCCGGATTTCCATCCCCAGTTGTTGGAATTTTCAGACGGATCGGCGCTGGCAGTTTGGGAGGATGTGAAGAAAGTGTTGCCTGACACTTCCACCTTCGACGATATGCTTTCTAACTTGGAAGTAGCCGCATCATTTTTTGATGCCAAGACCAGGACCTGGTCGCCCTCGCAAAGACTGACCAATAACAATTATCTCGATCGCAGTCCGAAACTGTCGGGTTCATCGTCGAACAATTCGATGTTGGTAGGCGTCTCCAACACGGCTAATGACGTGTTGGGTAACTCCTCCAAACCGAATTCGCTTTGGTTCTCGCAGTGGAACGGAACCAGTTGGAGCAGCCCGCAGACGATTGCGACCGTGCCCAAAGGAATAGTCAAGTACGACCTAACGTATACGGGCAGCAAGGCAGATGTTGTGCTGAGTCTTGACACCGATGACGACTCGTCGACGAACCAGGACCATGAACTCTATTCCTTGCATTATGAGAATGGCGTGTGGGGTAAGCTCGTACAACTCACCTCTGATACGGTCGCCGATGACAATCCTCATTTGGCGACCGATAGCGTTGGAAGTGAGACGCTGTTATGGGTGCGGGGCGACGACGTATCGAGTGCTCCGAATCTTGATGTAGCTAATCGTAAGACGGTTGCTAACACCGGGTATTCAAGCAACGTGGCAGACTTCAAGTTAGCAACAGGCGCCGATGGCCGTTTGAGTTTGGTATGGGCGGAGCCAAGTGGTGGCTTTAGTTCCAACCTCCAGGCTCTCTTCTATGATCCCGTGACCGGTGTGTGGGGAAGTCAAACTGAGTTAGCCGCAGACCCGCAGACTAAGGAGCACATCGCGGCTGCTCTCTATGGCGGTAAGTTGTTCGTAATCTATGACGGCACGAATCTGCAAACCGCAACTCAACCACAGTTGAGAAATAACAGCGTGCAGCACGAGTCGATTCCCACGCCAGGCACCACAGATCTGATGATGTTGACTCACACAGTTGGCGGCAATCTGGGGATTAAATCGAACTCACTGACCGTTTCGCCGACAAATCCGAGGGCAAGTGAACTCGCAACTCTCACTGCAATTGTAGTGAACCGTGGAGACGTTGGTGCGCAAGATGTACCGGTCAGTTTCTACCAAGGTGATCCTGGCGCCGGAGGAGCGTTGCTTGGTACGACCGCCGTGTCAGGCATTCTTGCGCCCGGCGAGGAACGAATGGTTTCTTTGCCGTGGACGCCACAGCCCGCGACTACTCCTTATTCTATCTATGCCGTTGTCGATCCGAACCAGACATACGCCGACGTGGATCGATCAAACAACAAGGCGAGCATTAACGTAGTCAAACCAGATTTGGCGCTGCAAAGCGTGAAATGGGACCGTCTGGATGACAATTCAGTGATCGTTACGGCGCGTGTGACGAACATTGGCAGCGTCCCGAGTGATAAGACAACCGTTTCGTTCCGGCGCGATTCATCGACGGGAACGCTGCTAGCCTCACCATCAGTCGGCGTTCTTAATCCTGACGAATCAACCGACGTTGCCATTAAATGGGACACCACCGGACTGAATGGCCCTGAATATAGACTTTTGGTCGTGGCCGACGAATCTAATCTGGTAAACGAATATGACAAGGCTAACAACTCGGCGATATTACTTGTCTCTTTGAATCCGAGTGATCCGGTTGTCTATCTCGACACCGATGGTTACACGGCGTCAGAGAATGCTGGTAGCGTCCAAATCACAGTAGTGCGAGGTGGTGATATATCCGCTCCGGCCACTATTCGATATGCAACGAACAATGGTACCGCAAAAGAGGGACGAGACTATATTGGGGCACAAGGATTGTTGAAATTTGCTGCCAATGAGAGCACTAAAACATTCTCGGTGCTGATTATTGATAATGCATTTGTTGACGGGCCGAGAACCATAAATGTCACACTTAGTGACCCGACTGGTATGACGTTACTGTCGCCTAACACTGCAGTTCTCACAATCACCGACAACGATTCGTCCATCGGCTTAAATCCGGTGGACATGCCCCGTTCTTTCGTCCAATTGCACTACTTTGATTTTCTGGGTCGTTTTCCTGATCAAAGTGGCTGGGACTTTTGGACCAATAACATCACCGGCTGCACGCCACAGCCGTCGTGCACCGATGTTCAGCGGATCAATACGTCCGCCGCTTATTTCCTTTCGATCGAGTTTCAGCAAACGGGCTACTTGGTCTATCGGATTTACAAAGCATCGTTCGGCAATCTGACGGAAATTCCGAACGCGCCGGTTCCGATCAGGCTCAATGAGTTTTTGCCCGACACTCAAGAAATCGGAAATGGGGTCATCGTCAACCAGGGGAACTGGCAGCAGCAACTTGAGGCAAACAAGCAAGCTTTCACTTTGGAGTTTGTACAACGCTCACGATTTGCGACGGCGTTTCCAACGACGATGACTCCGGCGCAGTTCGTGGATAAGTTGTTTTCAAATGCAGGCGTGACGCCAACCACTACAGACCGCAATGGCGCGATCGCTGAATTCGGATCTGCGACTACAACGACTGACGTAGCGGCGCGTTCGCGAGCATTGCGTGACGTTGGAGACAACCCAGCGCTAAATACTCGGGAATTCAACAAGGCGTTTGTCTTGATGCAGTACTTCGGATACTTAAGACGGAATCCTTACGACTCACCAGACGCTGACTATTCGGGCTACAACTTCTGGCTGAATAAGCTCAATCAATTTAACGGGAACTACATCGACGCTGAGATGGTCAAGGCCTTCATTTCGTCGGCCGAATACCGCGGCAGATTCGGGCCGAACAACTCAACCCCCGCTTCAAACGGGGCCGCCTTTGTAACCGAATCTGTGCCGACGTCAGTTGTAGCGGGTCAGGACTTTACCGCGCTGGTTAAGGTGCGGAACGGGGGATCTACGACTTGGACTTCTGAAGCAAACTACAGGCTCGGCAGTCAAGGGCCACAGGACAATTATTTCTGGGGCGTCAACAGGGGGTTGTTGAGCAACAATGTAAGTCCGAATTCAGAAGTAACTTTCAACCTGACTTTGACGGCGCCAGCCACGCCGGGCTCTTATAACTTCGCATGGCGGATGGTTCAGGACGGTGTGGAGTGGTTCGGTGATGCCACTCCGGGTGTAACAATAAACGTGACGTCACCTCCCAACCCAACGCCTAACGTCGCCGCTTTTGTCTCCCAATCAGTAGCGGGATCTATGGTCGCTGGAAAGACATATACCGTGTTGGTAACGATGAAGAACACTGGATCCACGACGTGGACGGCTGCCGACGCCTACAGGCTCGGAAGCCAAGCACCGCAGGATAATTTTGTCTGGGGGCCAAATAGGGCTCTTCTGCCTAAACAAGTGCTTCCTGGTGAAGAAGTGACGTTTACGTTCGATGTAACCGCACCACTCACTCCAGGTACGTATAACTTCCGGTGGCGCATGGTGCGGGATGGCGTCGAGTGGTTCGGTGATTATTCGCCGAACTGGGGCGTCAATGTCATGTAGCTCCTTTGACTTCATCAGGCGTTTAGTCATTACGATCTCGCCGCCACCAATGTTCTCAATGAAGTAGTCGACTGCCTTCGGCAGCGCATCATGCTTCAAGCTTGCCAGCAGTCGCGCCTCCCGTTCGAATTGTCTCTTCAGCTCAACCTCTTTTGCGCAGCTCTGCTTGAGCGACGCGCACACCCAACCTTTCGTCGAGGGTTTCATACACAACACCCATGCCGCCGCCAACCACACGTACTAATGCGATAGCGCGCGCTCACAACTTCGCCTGATCTAATAACAGCTTCGGCTTCGATCGTAGGTAACGCGATTCCCACGCCGCCCGACTGGACTAGCTTCTCTTTTCGTAAGGCAGTGAATCGGTATGAGTCCCACCTTATCAAGCTGGCACTCAAGGAAACAAAAGGTTCGGTGAGTCACGCCGCGTGGGTGCTTGGATTCAAACACCATCAAAGTCTGATGCTTTGTTACATAGTCGCCGCAAAGACTTGATGAAAGAACGCTCGCCAGTTAAAAGACGCCATCATCACCTGATCGATCATTCCTCCGCACGTAAGAAGTAAACATACCAAATGAACTCAGCCGGAGTTCTATCTGTTTTTGTGGCAAGATGAAAGGCGACAAGCTGTTTTCACGCCGAATGCTTGCCGCCTTCACAGACTGGCGGGTTTGAAGCATTTCACCGTTTAGGCGATTTGTTGTGATGACGCCAGTCAAACTCTAATTAAAGCCATTCCGCTACGCCGCCATGATGCGAGCATGTTCCCTGATGATGCTGGCTAAAACTGTAAGTCCCATCTCTACATCGAGCGGTAGCGCCCGATGGTGCACTCAGCGTAGCCTAAAAACAATCACTAGGTGTTAACGAACAGAGTTGGTTTGCGTTCACGAATGAATGAGGGCGGGACCGAGTCCGCCGCCCTTTGCCGTTCCTCAAAGTACATCTTCGACTCAAACGGAGCTCATCCAGGAACAATGGTCTTGTCCCGAGTACGGTCTTCTCGTCGCGAAGTTTTTTCGCAACCTCGTCCACGACGGTTGCAAGTGATCTAAAGACCTTCAGTATTTCGGGGGTGTAGAGAACGAGATTTGACTTTTCGACTTGTACACTCGCGCATCGAGTCGAATGTGTTAACCGATAGAAGATCAGGACAAACGGGACCGCCTAAAGTCCACTCATAAGTGCTGTCCTTGTCCTCAACTTGAAAATCAATGGTTACCGCAGCCAGTTCCGTAGTGGGCGGCTCAAATACATTAGACAGAACTTCGCCCCCAGGGTCTCGCGCTCGGCAACACTTCTTGAGAATCCTCGCGATACCGGATTTACCGCTGGCGTTTCCCCCGTAGATTATCACCAAGTCCTTACCGCCGAACGGCACCGGACCCTCGCCGAGTGCATTTACATGCTGAATGTTGCGCACTGATACCAAACGCACAGTAGAAGTCTGCGCAGGCGTAGCTTGGGCATGGCTTAGGGAAGCCGATGTCGCCTTGATTTGGCTTTTCGCTGTAGGTACGTACGGGGCCTTAGCTAACTCGGCAAGTTCCACAATATCTTGAAGTGACACCGAATCCTGAGATAAGACGCGACGAAGCGCATCCCGTTGCCACCGTGGAAGATCCCGTGACCACCTAATCAGATCGTCAAATGTGAAACTGTTGACTGGACGAAACCGAATTAACATGGAGTAGCCAAGCCGGGCCGACTTTGCGCGAAACTGTTTGAATGTGAGTATAACAAGCAGCGCGAACACTGGACGACCGTTAAGCCTGCTTTGTGTAACAGAATTAGAGTTAGGGAGTCTCCAAGTCAGCGAGCCGCATGAAATCTACGAACGCTCTATATGTATCAAGAACTCTCTGCTGGGCAATCTTATCGGTGCGAATGCGAAGAATTTCTCGTACTTGAGCGGCGCTTGTGCACGACTCACGCATCCTTGCCAAGAGCCTGAAGAAGTCTGACGCGTGTTCCGGCTCGGTAATCTCCAGTATCTTGAGCGCCTCTGCGAAGGTAGCTCCACTCTCTAGTTTCTTTCTAGCCTCGGGGTGCCTTAAGACCTCCGGAAGTTTTCTTACATCAACAGGCTCGAGCTTTCCTTCTCCGACCCATCGACAGAAGATATCACCGAACTGTGAGTTCGTTCTTAATTCATCCCGCAGTTCGCGACGTTTAAAGAATTCATCAAAGTAGCTCCACTTGCGCTCGCCTTCTTTGGCAAACTTGCCCCGATCGATATTCAAAAATCGCTCAATCATGAATTTATATGCTTGGTGGAATCGGTTCACGGTTGACTTGCTTGCTCGCAGGTATGCGGCGATATCATCATGGGACATTCCAAGGTTGTGATTCATATGGTAAATCTGGCCGGCCTTCTCATGGGCTTTCCACTGAATTTTGCCGGCGATATGAAAGTCAGAGAGCAGAATGGCAATCTCTTTATCATCCACATCTGTTGGTAAAATCCTGGCGGGAATTGCCTTCCATCTTGGATCATTTGGGGCTGTCTTATGAAGGGCTCGATAGCAAACGGTTCGGCAGTTTCCCTCTATGGCTTTCCAATTACCAGTGGGTTTTGCTTGGACAATAATCCGCTCTCGGAGACCGCCATTGTGCTCAATATCACGCTTCAGCGCTTTAACTTCAGGCATGCCTTCAATAACACTGTCTAAGCTCTTACGCCCTTGTTCAAGCCTCAAGCGGTACCGGATTCGCGGGTTGTCTTCATCGAGAACAATGTCCCCGAGCGCCAAGTTTTGATGACTCAGGCGAATGGATCGCCCCCGAATGACGACTTCCTCTACAAACGAACTCTTGCCCATAGTGATTTCCTCCGTGGTAAGCCGGCGATTAACCGCCTAATCTAAGTTTGAGGGTTTGTGTCAGTATCCCGCGGTACACTTCTGCTAGTCAGTACCGTGTGCGGCTGAGACCAAAAAAATCCCTTCCCAAGCTACGGTAATGTGTGCTACAGATGGCGCGGATCCTTGAGGATCCTCAAGACGTACCATGGCAGAGTACACCATGTCACAGGTAGTAGAGAAGACGAATTTGTCGAAGTCTACCCTCGTTCGGTGGGAGGACAGAGGCATCATTCCGCGGCCTAAGCGTAAGGTTCGTACTAAGGCGCGGGTCTATACAGATGAAATCATCAAAAAGATTATTGAGTATCGAGACCTGGAAGAGGAACCGCCCTCAAAACCGATTCGACCTACTGCCAGAAAGAAATGAGTGACGAACGTGAAAGTACTCCTTGTCGAGCCGAAATATTACACACGATATCCACCTCTCGGCCTACTTAAGCTATCGACATTTCACAAGGAACGTGGCGACGAAGTCCGTTTCGTTCGAGGTCTGGTTTTGTTAACGGACTTTTATCCTGACGAAATTAACATTACGAGTCTATTCACCTGGTCTTGGGAAGCCGTCTGGGAGTGCGTAAGTTTCTACAAGTCGCTTTTTCCGCGATCAAGAGTGAAGATGGGCGGAATTTACGCATCGTTGATGCCGGCGCACGCGAAACAATCGGGCGTCGACGAAGTATTTATTGGAACAAATGACGATCTGGATGCCGTGGTTCCTGATTACGACTTACTCCCTGAGTGGAAGGCGAACCTAGTCTTCACCTCTCGAGGGTGCATTCGAAAATGTAAGTTTTGCGCCGTTCCCGCAATCGAGCCAATCAAGTCATCGAGGACCACCTTCGGATCCCTGCTGGACGAACGATTTAACAAGGTCATTTTTTGGGATAACAACTTCTTTGGTACCCCGAATTGGCGAGAGATCTTGGATGAGATTCGCGAACGTCAATTGACGGTTGATTTCAATCAGGGAATTGATGCCCGGCTTGTGACTGAGGAAGTAGCTGAAAGACTTGTCGGAATCAAGATCAGCCCTGTGCGAATGGCTTACGACACATTCAATGCTAATTTTCGGCGAGCGATGGAACGAGCAATCCGACTACTCGGAGAGGCCGGCTTTAGAAAGAGGAATATGATGGTTTACGTCCTCCATAACTTCACAGACACGCCGAACGATTTCTTCATGCGCGTCCGCGACTTGTTGAATTGGGGAGCCGTCGCTTATCCGATGCGCTTTGAACCGCTCCAGTCCCTCGAAAAGAATAAGTATGTGGCGAAACAAAATGGCTGGACTGAATCAAAGCTTACTCTCATAGCACGGGCTCGACGCGTTATTGGGTATGGCGGGGCTTTTCCGCCATATGAAGGTCTGCGCAGAAAACTCAATGACGCGCCAAACTTTGAAGAGGCATTCAAACTTCGCCCTACGAATACCGACACCGACGAAAAGCTCGCAAGCGACCCCGAACTGATCACGATGGGGCAGGACCATGAATTCCCCACGAGTCGGCTCTCAGTGCGTTCAAAAGCCGCTTAACTCGCTGCAAAGCGATCCTTCCAAAATCATCTGTCTTTCACTCTAAAATCAATTGAAAAGCGTTGCTTAAGGATGAAACTGGACGTATCATGCTGAACGAATTAGAACGAGTCGCGCGGCTTGCATGAGCCCTTCACCGTTTCCTGTTTAGGAGGCGTCAGTGACTTCCCGAGTCATAAATAAGCGTAACGAATATTTCGCTTACGGCTCCGTGTTGGAAGCTGTCAGCCAAGGTCTCTATCCGGATCGTAGACACATCCTACGTGAGTTTGTCCAAAATGCTTATGATTCCCTGGCCGAGTTGCGTACGCGTCTGCCAAGTCCTTCTCTTGAGCCTGTCGAAATCACATCTGCATCACCCTCAATAATCATCGCGGATAAGGGAATAGGTATGTCGAGGGAGACAATGCGCAGATACAGATATCTGGGCTTTTCCGCGAAGGAGATCGGAGTGCATGCAGGTTTCCGTGGGATTGGAAAATTTTCTGCGATTAGTGCCTGTGATCGCTTGATCGTGCGATCTTCTAAACTCGGCGAGCGAAAGCGCTACCAGGTTGAAATTGATGCGGCAGGAATGTTTAAGCGGCTCAAAGACGAAAGGAACCCGCCCTTAGAAAGTCTATTGCAGGAATATAGTCAGATCAATGAATCGAATGAAGATATTAATAGTCATTATACAGTGGTGGAACTTCACTCAATTCATCCAGATGCAAGCGACCTGTTGAACCTGGATCTGATCAGACCGTATCTGATGGAAACGGCTCCAGTACCTTTCAACCCCGACTTCCCGTATGGCGAAGAGATAAGCAATCAGTTACAGCAAGTGGACAAGAGATTTCTCGAGGTGCAGCTTTTGCTTAACGGGAGCGCTGTTTACAAACCTTTTTTGCCGAAGGCTTCCAGGCCCGATTTCAAACCAGTATTTGCGCCTGATTCCGATACGCTCCTAGCTTTTTCATGGTCCTGCCAAAACACGGAGAAAGGGCAGTTTCTTGATCCAACTCAAGAAGGAAAGGCCCATCGACATCCAAACAGCGGGTTGCGCTACAGGATGTCAAATTTTGCCGTTGGCGATACAGCGCTTGTGAGGAGAACATTTTGGGATAGTGCTCCCGAACGTGCTTTCTATTTCTTTGGTGAGATACATGTCCTAGATACGGAAGTAAAGCCAACATCAGATCGGGATGAGTTTGAGGACTCTTCCGCACGGGGACGTCTCTACAAGGCCTGTCGTGAAATCGCAAAGGGACTCAATTATAAAGCCAAATTGGAGAGTGATCAGCATCGATTTATTGAGATGGTGGCAAGGGGCCAAGAATTAGTATCGGAGACTGAGAAAGAACTTCAGGCCGGCAATGTTGAGAAAGAACTCAAGGACGACAAAGAATATCAAGTTGAGAAGGTATTACAGGATCTTAGTAAGCGTCTAAAGGAATCAAATCGAAAGAAACCAAATGAGCGAGTTGTTAAGAAAGCGCGCGGAGTGATCCGCAAGGCAGAACAACTAAAGCGCCGACTTAAAAGAAATGGCGATGGCGAGCTGCGGTTTGTGGACATCAGCAGAGAGTTAAAGATGGGTGCGGGAACAAAAGCGCTGTACGATGCCATAGTAGCCGTTCTCCGAGACGAATTTCGTTTGGAGCCCCAACGCTTTCGGACTGTAATACGCAAAATTCACCAGGCACTCCGCGAAGGCCGTTAGTGTTAAAGCATCCTCAGAAATTCACTGGCAATAAACAGGTTGTTCGAGATTTGCAATGCGATGCAATTCAGAAGTACTTGCAGCCTCGTTTGGGACAACTGAGTTATTTTGGCCTTCCTTCATCGTCCCTTGAAGATGTATGTCAATGGGACCCCTTACTTGATCGCATTACCGCGGTTGAGCGCGGTGAAGTCGGCTCGGAGTGGATTCTGCAGAATGAGTTGCTCGTCAACGCTTTCCGGCTCGGCCTATCCCAAAAGCTCACGCTGTTGCGAGGAGATATTGATCAAATCTTAATCAACGGCGCTGACTCCTATGGGGGACAGCCCGAGTGGCCATATGATATTGTGTCGCTCGACTACAGCGGTGGCCTTTTTTATTGCGACGAGACGGGTAAGCCAACCCGTTTGCAGGCGATAGAAAACGTTTTTAAGAACCAGGCCAAAGCTAAGGCTACGGATTTCGTTTTCCTTCTTTCATTTAATCTTCACAGAATTGACCATCGTGAGATAAGTCAAACATTTGCCGTGATTCAGAGAGAACTCCGGCGATTCGGGCAAACAGCCGAGCATGTAATCGATGCTTACCTGAAACATCCGAAGGAACAGGCGCGCCTGAAGATTTATGTAATGTATCTAATTGACCATCTTGCAGTGCAAGAGAACTATGAGACCGAATCAGATCTAGCAGCAATATTCTACAAAGGTAATCAGAATACAGAAATGATGGCATTCCGCTTTTATCTGAAGAAGTCAACGCGAACGTTCGCGCCCCGCCCGCCAAAGGAAAGAATTAACCAGGTTATCAATCGGCGTATGATAGAAATTGTTGGTGGCAAGCAGGTACTTACGAATTTAGGCCTTCCGCTGCTTAGGACGACGGCTTGATCTGATTGGTTCTAGCGCTGCCCGGAGGTTGCAACCCGTGGCCAGAATGAGGGACGGGGTGCCTCAATGTCTCAAGGATCGTTTATCGCACCAATGCTAGGGTGAAATTTGTGTCCTTATGTAGCCTTTGTGATGGAACAGGTCGCACTAAATGTCCGAGTTGCGATGGCGCGGCAACATTTGTCATTGAGCGGAATCAAGGTAAAGACAACCTCTCGTGCCGAAAGTGTGAAGGAACAGGCGAGATCAATTGCCCAACCTGCTCTGGCACGGGTGAAGTTCTAACAGTCGGAACGCCTACAGGCGACAGAGCAAAGTGTGTTTGTAATGCATGCGGAAAGCCGACACACCATGACATCCTCTTCAACGAAGATACTAAGGCTCTTGATCCTGCGAGTTACGAGGAGTACCAGGTTTTACGGTGCCGAGGTTGCGACGCCATTTCATTTAGACATTCGCACCGCAGTCCGATGCACGGACTTCCATTAGAAGATGGAGTCTTTCCAGCAAAAGAATACATATTTCCAACTCGCCATCTTATTCGAGTACCAGTAGATGTCCACTGGCTTCCGCCAAACGTTCGACGAATTTATCGCGAGATGCATCTTGCGCTTCGAAGTTGCTTAAGAACCCTTACAGCGATGGGTATCCGAGCTACCATTGAGCCGTATGCAATCAGCAAGGGGCATCGAGCCGCACGCTCTACGAGAAGGTTGAAGAACTACGCCGAGCGAACCTACTGACTGGAGGGCAACAAGCGGCGCTTCATGCACATCGGTTACTCGGAAATGACGCAGCACACGAACTGGCGGAGCCAATCGATGAAGAACTCACGGCAGCAATAGATGTCTTGGATGCGATTCTAAACACTATTTACATCATGCCTAAACGGAAAGCGTTAATGGAACACCATGCCGAGTTGCGAAGGAAGAAACCAATGCAAGGCAGTTGACCTAAAAATCCAAATGCTCCAACGACAAACGCGGCGATGGGTATATGGAGACCTAACCACTCGCAACCTATCACGCCTGGCGAAGGTTCTTTAAGAGATTTTGACCATGATCTCCCAACCACTGCACGGGGTTAGGGGAAGAAGCCTTAAATTGGGTTTCTCCCATTTGCGCTTTCCATTGAAGTTCACCATTTCGAACCCTAACGGAGCAGCTATTAAGAAAGGAACTCGGAAACAAATCGGGAGTTTCCTTCTCCACGGAGCCAAACCGGCAAAGAATAACCCAATGAAGCATTGGGCTTGGAACATTGCGGCTGACTCTCGTACCTTGATAGAGCACAACCGGGAAAAACACGGCTGAGAGATTTGGACAATCGTGTTGCGTCGGTGAAACAACAAACTTGCCGTGCAACGCATTTGGAATGATTCTCATCTCAATGGTTCAATCCTAAATGTAACGCCAGGCTGCCAGTCAGCCATACATAGAATCATCATCACACCGAAGGGCGTTACGAACGAAAACTCGGCGGCTACCACAGAGAAGTAATTCTCTGGCGGTTAATCGCAGGTTCACGTTAACACTTCAAAACTTAAACGGCAGAGTCTTGCTTTAGCGGAACTAAGCGGAGGTAATGGAAATGCTTGATATGGATCAATTCCGTGTCTGGTGCGTGCGGCTTAAATTGTCTGAAGGTGCTCAACAGGTTATCGAACTTGTTCGATCCTCTGACCCGGCGCGGCGCGTGCAGAGCGGAGCTCGCAGCGTTAGTGGTTCTTACCCAAGCAAGAAAATGGGAGTGACCATTCAGTTCGAAAGTCACAAGGTAGAATTGCCGACGGTCTATGAAATGGAGCATGACCCGGACGTCATCGAATACTACGACCAGCCGCCTTCTTTCAAGCTGGACTACTCAGGCATGAATGGCCGGCGACTAGTTGTCTTCCACACTCCGGATTACTTCGCGATTCGGCAACAAACTGCGGGATGGGAGGAATGCAAGACCGAAGAGGATCTCGAGAAGCTCGCCGCAAAGAATCCAAACCGTTACTGTCGCGACGAAGATGGAACGTGGCGATGCCCCCCAGGCGAAGCGTACGCAGAGCAGTTCAACCTCTATTACAGGGTGCGCACATCCAAGTCTATCGACTGGATCTTTCAGCGCAACATCCAGTTCATCGAAGACTATCTGCGTACTGATGTACAAGCGATCGATAAGGCCGCCCGTGATTCAGCCGTCGCTGTCGTTACCTCTGAGCCTAGTATCAAGTTAGCAGAATTATTCCTTAAAACAGAGGGCGTCGCCACGCGTGACGAGATTTATACGTTGATTGCCACCGGCGCCTTATACGTAGACTTAAGCGCTTCGCCTTTAGTGGAACCCGAAAACGTCCGTGTCTTCCCGAACAAAGAGACGGCCATTGCCTATGCTCGCATAGTCGAAGTTTCTCCAACACAATCGGCGGATCGACCACGGTTTATCGATCTGGTCGTGGGGACCGCAGTGGAATGGAACAATCGCGCATGGAAGATTGCTAACGTCGGCGACACGATGGTTAGCTTGCTCGGAGAAGGTAACGCATTCACCGAGTTACCAGTTGCCGCATTCGAATCAAAGAAGGAAGAATCAGTGGCGTGCCGCTACCGGCCGAAACTACCCTCAATGAAGAAGCCAGCAAGATATTCGCAAATGCTAGCGAAGATGATTTTCGAATCGCCAACCACCGCGCAGATATCGTCCGATGTCGCATACGAGGCGCGCTACTGCCGAGCAATAACAACGTACCTGAGCGCACGCTTCGCTACTGGATAGCCCAGTACAAGATCATGGAGGCGAAATTTGGTAACGGGTATCTGGGCCTGATACCCCAGACTAATCGCAGAGGCTTCCGCGGCAGTAAGCTTCCACCCGCCACTTGGGAGTTAATGACGAAGTTCATTGAGAATGATTACGAGACCCACAAACAAAAGAGAAAGTACGAAGTCTGGTGTGTCCTAAAGGACGAATGTGACAAACGCGGTGTAATCGCACCAAGCTACAAGACATTTGCTCGCGCGGTAAGGCGACGATCAGGATACCGACAGACCCTCAAACGCAAGGGACATCGCGCGGCGTATAAGGAAGAGCCATTCTATTGGCAACTCGAGCAAACAACCCCACGCCACGGCGACCGGCCTTTTGAAATATGTCATATCGATCATACTGAACTGGACGTTGAATCACCGTCATCCCGGACCGGCCGAAGTCTGGGCCGACCGTGGCTCACGCTTCTCACCGACGCATATAGTCGTCGCATCCTAGCTATCTACATTACGTTTGATCCGCCGAGTTATCGCTCATGCATGATGGTTTTGCGGCAATGCGTAAGGCTGCACGGCCGCTTACCCCAAATCATTGTCGTCGATGGAGGCGCGGAATTCAGGTCCACCTACTTCGATACGCTTCTGGCTCGATACCAATGCATCAAGAAGACAAGGCCGCCAGCTAAAGCACGATTTGGCTCCGTCTGTGAACGTCTCTTCGGCACGACTAACACTCAGTTTATTCATAATCTTCGTGGTAACACGCAGATCACTCGTCACGTTCGGCAAGTAACAAAATCGGTCGATCCAAAAGGCAAAGCGACTTGGCCGCTCGGTAACCTCTACGATCGACTCTGCGAGTATTCGTATCAAATCTACGATCAAATTGCTCACCCTGCTTTGGGGGAAACTCCGCGCAATACTTTTATTGAAGGGCTAGCACGTACCGGCAATCGACCACACCGTTTCATCCCTTATGATGAAGACTTCCTAATGTGGACGCGACCCACGACGGCAAAGGGAACCGCGAAAGTGCTGGCTGGTCGTGGAGTCAAGGTCAATCACCTCGTTTACTGGTCAGACGCTTTTCGCGATCCGGAAATCGAAAATACTCAAGTTCCAGTACGATACGATCCGTTCGACGCAGGCATCGCGTACGCGTTTGTCGCCAAACGTTGGGTTCGCTGCTACTCCGAACACTATTCGATCTTTCATGGCCGCTCAGAAAAGGAATTGATGATCGCAACCAAGGAGTTACGGGCGCTTAAAAGCAGTCACTCTCAACAGTTCACCGTGAGCGCTAAGAAACTGGCCGATTTTCTCCAGTCAATAGAGGCAGAAGAGACCATGTTGATGCAGCGTCTGCGCGACGCAGAAGGGCGCAAAGTTCTGGACAAGATTAATGACAGCACGCAGGCTGCGAAACCAGATGAAATTGAGGTTGCAGATGTTGCAGAAACGATAAGCGACGGTTTAACCGAAGGATCTTCCACAGAAGAAGCGGAAGACATGCTCGAAGTGTATGAGGAATTCTAATCATGGACAAAAATAAGGATCAGGGATTTCCTCGAGCTTTACTCAAACAACCAGACTCTGCTCGCTACCATTACTTTCGCTCGTACACCGTGGCCCATCCTAAACTTCGAGACGCCAATGAAAATCTTAGTGACGCGATCAAAGAAGCAATTCCCGACTCCTTGATCTTCGTATTCGGTCCGGCTGGTACAGGAAAGACAACCCTCCGTCTGCGGACGGAGCAACGCATCACAAGTGATATGTTACCGGAATTGAATGAGGATCCTGGACGCTTCCCGGTCGTAGGAATTAACGCGAAGCCTCCTGACTCTGGAAACTTCAGCTGGAAAGAATTCTACAAGAGCATACTCAAAAAGCTGGATGAACCATGCATCAATCATAAAATCAAGCCAAACACACAACGAGCGAGGGTCAATGCTCATAATCCGAACCCTCTTTCGCCGCCTGCTGAGTTTCGGGAGGCGGCCGAGAACGCCATCAAACATCGGCGTCCCGCGACTCTTCTAATTGATGAAGCGCAACATCTGGCAAAGATGTCTTCAGGACGCAAACTCCAGGATCAACTCGACTCGATAAAATCTCTCGCGAGTGCAATTGAAATACCTGTCGTACTCATTGGAACTTATGAGTTACTGTCACTGCGGAACCTAAGCGCGCAGTTAAGCCGTCGGGGTGTCGATGTTCATTTTCGCCGCTATCGCGCCGAGCATAGCGACGAGATTAAGGCTTTCAAGAATGTACTGTGGTCCTTCCAAAATCATTTACCGCTGCACGCGCAACCGGATCTCGTAGGGCAATGGGACTATCTTTACGAGCGCAGCGTCGGATGTGTAGGTGTGTTGAAGGACTGGCTGACAAGAGCGTTATTCAAGAGTCTTAAGGATGGCGGGAGAGTGCTGTCTCAAAAGCATCTTGAAAAAGGCGCCCTTTCAGTTTCTCAATGCGAGAAGATGTTGGCTGAAGCAATCGAAGGTGAAGCGCTGTTAGACGATTCGCAAGAAGATCGCGCGCGTCTACGAAGGCTGATGGGACTCGAAGCAAAACTGACAATACCAAATCAAAATGGCAATAAAGCATCCACGGAGGACTTGAGACTTCCAAACCCGCGAAAGCGGAAACCAGGCGAGCGCAATCCCAAACGCGATCCGATCGGAATCGAGGCTGCCGCAGCGTGAGTAGCGAACCCCACGTCATCTATGCGTCATGGAATCTCAATGGCCCTTCGATTCCGCAGCGCAGCCAGCTTTTCCACTTGGAACCGATAGGAATGGGAACAGATTCAGTAGAGTGTCTAACAAGTTATGTTTCTCGTTTGGCAACCGCACATTGTTTGTCTCCGGCCGTATTGCTTGCCCGAACACTCGTTCCAGTTATTGGAAAACAATATTGGCTGAGAGGTCATGCTGGCTCGACCACGAGGAGCAGCATTTTAGGTTACTCGTCTAGCCAGCCGGCGAAAGCCGTCAATGCCGTAGGAGTCATCGCTAACGATTGGGTAACTGCGCTTCAAACTCTTACCTTACGCGATGACCTCAAGTTCTTGACCATGCTTCCATGGGCCGAAGTCTTCACACAGAGAAATTTGCTTCGATCATCAAGAGCATGGTGCCCGTCCTGCTACGAAGATCGACGAATCAGTGGTCAAACCATCTATGAACCGCTTCTTTGGACCTTACTTGATGTCCAGATTTGCGTCAAACACCATCGACGCTTGAATGCTCAATGTCAATACTGCCATCAAAAACTCTCTTGGCTTACGCGCTCAGGAAAGTCAGGTTATTGCTCACAATGCGGTGAATGGTTAGGGACCACTCTGAGTGGAGTCTCGGACGAGGCGGACATTTCACACTCTGAATTAGAATGGCAAATCTGGGTCAACAGGAATCTGGAAGGGATAATTTCGGCAGCCCAGCACGTGTCATCACCTCCCAAGGAAAGAATCGCACAGTCTCTAACCCTCTGCATCGATCAAGCGTGCGACGGGATCATGAATCGATTCGCTCACTTAATCGATAAAAGAAAGAGCACGGTTTGGGGTTGGCAACACGCTGAAAATCAAATCCCAATCAATGACTTGCTGCGCATCTGCAAGCTCCTCGATATTTCGTTGTTTGATTTCCTCTATGCCGAGTCCTTTGTGCTGGACAAGATTGAATTGTCACCACCAGTTTTAGCCTCAGGGGTAAGAGCAAGGCGACGACCACCAAGGCAACTCAATTGGGAAGTTACCGAACGCGCCCTGAGCGCAACTCTGAAGGAAGAAACACCGCTTTCGATGAGAGCGGTGGCGGAGAGACTTGATCTTAACAAGCGACTCCTCTACCGACACTTTCCTGAATTGTGCAAAGCCATATCTGCCAGGTATATGCATTACCGGAAGACTGAGCACAACAATCGACGATATCTATACGAGAAGGAAGTGAAACTAACAACAGCCGGGTTACGAGCGACCGGAATTTATCCGTCTCGTCGACGTGTGACGAAACTCATCAGATCACGATCATTACATGAACTTCAAATTGCGGCTTAGTGAGTTCAACCTCAAGAACAAAATATCATCTATATTCGTCATGGGATCTTAGCCCTCCCAAGGTGTCACCTCGCAGCCGGCTCTACCACTTAACGTCGCGCACTGAGAGCCTTACAGGCTATATCGCACGTCTTGCCCAGGAACATTGCGTATCAGTCGCTAACCTTCTGAGTCACGAGCTCTTGCCAGCCTCGAATAGGCCGCATTTGTCCCGCCCGGACTCAAACTTCGTCAGCAGTGGTACTTTCGTCAAAACAATCTTTACCCTCAACGGCCGCAGTCGAAACGCAGAGGACTGGATCAGCGGCCTCGAAAGACTCACGCTTCAACGCGGACTGTGCTTCCTTACAATGCTCACTTGGCGGAACGTCTTAACTCATAAATCACTCTTAAGAACTACCCGTGCATGGTGTCCTCAATGTCTCGAAGGGCAACTAGCTGGTCGGAAAACCGTTTACGAACACCTTCTCTGGGCGTTGGGCACGGTCGAAGTTTGCCCTTACCACGAGATAGAGCTTGAGACCACATGTCCTCATTGCCGCCAGCAAACTCGTCCATTCGCGAATCAAGGCCGCCCTGGACGCTGCTTCAAGTGTCTAAACTCCCTCATCAATTCAAACACAACGCGAGAGCCCCAAGCCGCAGCCATCGAGCCTGGTGATTTCAAATATAAGTTGTGGATTGCGAAGCAAATGGAACAATTGATCGCAGCAGCACCTTCGCAATTAATCGATCCACCAAGAGAAAGAATTCGTGAATTCATCCCCGCCTGCATCGAGCATACTACGAGCGGAAACGTAACAGCTTTCGCAGACATACTTGGCATTAACAAGGGCCTAATCTTTGCTTGGCTCAGGAAACATCTTCCGCCAACAGACCTATTATTGAAGATATGCTACCGCTTTGATGTTTCTTTTTTTGATCTTGTCACTCACGGCCATGTCGTACCAAAGTTTGACTTGAGGCAACAATGTCGCCAAGTAAAGTACAGCCCATCAAGGACGCGTAATCATAATGGAGAACTGGCATG
>Ga0193729_1000506_pt1 | contig 20547 bp, 14 predicted proteins | sample U1c2metaG_FD_143036 | JGI IMG/M metagenome (GOLD analysis project Ga0193729, IMG submission 143036) | Soil microbial communities from a riparian zone of the East river system, Colorado, United States - U1c2 | ecosystem: Environmental > Terrestrial > Soil > Riparian zone | place: USA: East River...
CGGCACATCTTTGAACCCGTTTTCGGTCAGAAGATAATAAATGAACCCGGAGCAATCCATTCCGCCGTTTGCTGGATCGGCCGAGCCGTATGTATAACCGAGATTCTGCTTTGTTAGCTCGAGGCCAGCATCGAGAATTTGGCGAACTTTCGATGGATAGCTGTCGTAGCCTGAAATCTCATCGGGCGAAAGAGTCACGTTAGGCGCGCCTCTTTTTTCCGCAGCCGGACGCGGCGAACGCGAGGGGCTTGGAGTTTCAGTTGGACTTGGGACCGGGCTCTCTTCGGGAGTGGCTGTCGGCGTCGGAGACCCTCGTTTGCGTTTTGATTTGGACTTCGGTGTCGGACTCGGTGAAGGAGTCGGTGAAATCTTCTTGCGTCTTGGCGAAGTTGTTTCTTCGCTGAGCGTGTCCTATGTTTTCGATGCGGAGATGGCGTGGGCGTTGGTTCGAAAATCTTTTTGATCTTTGTGCCTAACGACTCTTCAGCCGCGCCCGGCGTAACGATCGCACCAACACAGATCGCGGTGAGTAGAAGTATCCGCAGAACTATTTTGGTAGCGGGAAACAATCAGCCAGCTAGCTCCTGAAGAATTGCTTTGTTGAGGCGAATGCCGCCTTCGAAATTTTCGAGAGGAAAATTTTCATTAGGCGAATGTGCGCGGCAATCGGCCAACGCGAGTCCCATGAGCAGCGTTTCGATGCCCAGGATGCCACGGAACTGTGAGACGATGGGGATGCTGCCGCCTTCGCGGATGAGCGCGGGGTCGTGATCGAATGCTTTACGTAATGCGCGTTGCGCTGCCTCGCCGAGCGGCGAATGCGGGTCGGTAAGATACCATGGGCCGCTATGCCCATCGGTAATTTCCATCGTGACGCCTTTGGGCAGGTTTTTTCGTAAATGCGCTCTTGCCAGCTTGAGAACTTCATCGCCTTCCTGTTCCGGAACCAGACGGAAAGTCAGTTTCGCCATCGCATGACTGGCGATGACTGTCTTTGTCCCTTGCCCCTGATATCCTGCGCCGATTCCATTGATCTCGGCTGTTGGTCTAGCCCAGATGCGCTCCAGCGAATTGTAACCGGCTTCACCGAAAAGTTCGGGCACGCCTGTTTCCTTGAGGATCAGTTTGTCGCCATCGACTGGAAGTTTGCGCCACGCTTCGCGCTCCCAATTCTCCAACGGTTTAACACGATCATAGAAGCCCGCGATTGCCACGCGGCCTTCGCGATCATGAAGTGTGGCGAGCAATTGCGCTAACGCGGTGATTGGATTGGCAACCGCCCCTCCAAAAATGCCGGAATGCAAATCCATCTTCGGTCCGGTCACTTTGATTTCGAGAGCGGTTACCCCGCGCAAGCCATAGCTCAACGTTGGCACGCCGCGCTCGATCATTCCGGTATCTGAGACCACTGCGACATCGCATTTCAGGGCATCGCGATTTTCCTCCAAAAAACTGCCAAGGTTCGCGCTTCCGATTTCTTCTTCACCTTCAATCACAAGATGCAAATTCACTGGCAGGTCGCCATTTTGTTCGAGCGTTTCCTGGATGCCGAGAATGTGTGAAAGGATTTGGCCTTTGTTATCCGTAGCGCCGCGCGCAAAGACGTAACCGTTTTTTAGAACGGGCTCGAACGGCGGCGAATCCCAGAGCTCCAGAGGATCGGGCGGTTGCACATCGTAATGCCCATAGATCAAAACCGTGCGACGTCTGGGCTGATGTTTGTTGCGCGCCCAGACGATGGGATGCCCGCGCGTAGGAACAAGCTGTGTCTCCAGCCCAATGTTGGTGAGTCTTTTCACGAGCCAGTGCGCGCATTCGGCCACCCTCTCAGCATACTGGTCGTCAGTCGAAATGCTTGGGAACCGCAGGAAAGAATAAAAATCTTCGAGGTAATTTTCACGCATGGCCAGAAGCTAATCGGTTTTCGCAGTTTGCCTACGCTTTCCGTCGAACCTGGCCGCGGACGAGATAAACGACTGACGCAACGGCCAGCACGATCCCGGTAACGACAAATTCGCGAGCCGTCGCATGGACGAGAATCCAAAGAATCGCGACGATCGCCAGCGCAGGCACGATGGTCATTCCGGGAAAATTGAAGGGTTGAGCGCCATCGGCTCGCACGTCGCGTTGCACCAATACCCAGCAGGCAGCGCAGCAAAGCAGATACATCAATAACACCGCGACGATCGAAAGCACCGCCAACTTTTCAAAGGTGCCGCTGATTGAAAGCAAAAAGGCGAGCGTCGCGTAAGTGATGATCGCCACGTCCGGCGATCGATAGCGCGGATGAACGTGCGCGAAAAACTGCGGTAACGCGCCATCCCGGCCGAAAGCAAAGATCATTCGCGGTGAACTCAGGATGTCGCTCGTCACAAATCCAAATGCCGAGATGGTAGCTCCAGCCAGAAGAATCGTGCGGCCTAAATTTCCGAGAAAAGTCGCCGCGGACTCTGCCAGGGGCGCGTCAGAATGGTTCGCAAGATCGGCGCCGAGTGTTCCCTGCCCTACGATTTGGATCAGGATGTAAATGACCGTCGTAATGACAAGCGCGAGATAGGCAGAGCGCGGAACAGTCCGCGCCGGATTCTTCACTTCACCGCTCGGAATCAATGCCACCTCGATTCCGACGAAAGCGAAGATCAAAAGAATAACGGCATCCCCTAACGACTTGCTGCCGGGCCAGGCGCTCCAGGCCAGGTTCGACGGGTGGATAAAAAATATTCCCACGCAAATGAACAGCAGCAGGGGCAGAAGCTTTGCCACCGTGATCACGGTGACCGCACCGGCGCCTTCACGCACGCCGCGGATGTTGATGAGTACAAGGGAACCGTAAACGGCGAGCATGACGATAATACGCATCACGGGATTGCCGAGGAATGGAACGACGAGCGCAACTGAATTCGCGAGCACGTTCACGACGCCAGCAACCGCGCCGAGTGCGGTTAGAAAATAAAGCATGCCGGCGAGAAAACCGACGTAACGACCAAACGCGACTTCGACATAGGCGTAAAGACCGCCGGTCAACGACACGCGGCTACCGGCGATCGCGAAACAAGTGACGAACAGCACCATCGCGATCGCACAACAAACAAATGCGAGTGGCGCGGCGGGTCCCAAACCTCTCGCGACTGTCGCTGGGATCACAAAAATTCCCGCACCGATGGTCGAGCTAACAATGTTTGCAGTGAGAGCCGGGATCCCAATTCCGCGGACCAACTGATGATCGACACGCTCCGCTTGTTCGATCGACAGTGTCGCTTCATCGGCCATTGGGGCATCCTCTGGGATTCAGTTGTCCAAGGCAAGAGTGCGAGCTAAGCTTCGCGACCCAAGAGGGCGTTTTTCGATGGCGGGTAATTGTAACGTGGCGTGTGCGGAGGGACACCTCTCCCTGGCGAAGGAGAGGGTGAGGGTCAACCCCAAGACGCTGCCACTTGTCCCAATCCATCAGCTTGATTCTCTCCCCTTATCCCAATGGATAGGCGCGAAGCGCAAGCGCCTGCATCAGTTCGACTTTACGCGGCCGAGGACCCGGAACTCGCAACCCCCAACATCCTGTGGCCGGCTGCGGTCAAAAGCCCTTCAAATTGTGTGTTTTTCACTTGTAACCCTCACACGGCTGCTGTATTGACCTCCTCAGGCCCGAGGTTCGGCCTACCATGCATTTACAATCGCTCGAGCTGCTCGGCTTCAAATCCTTCGCCGACAAAACGCTTCTTAATTTTCACGAAGGCGTCACTGCTATTGTTGGCCCGAACGGTTGCGGAAAGTCGAACGTGCTCGATGCCGTTCGCTGGGTACTTGGCGAGCAATCTGCAAAATCTTTGCGCGGCGATGAGATGGCGGATGTGATTTTCAATGGCAGCGAGACGCGCAAGCCCGTCGGCTTCGCCGAGGTCTCTCTGACCTTCACCGATTGCGCTGAAGAACTCGGCATCGACTGGCACGACGTTCGCGTAACGCGTCGGGTCTATCGCGATGGCAACTCCGAGTACCTGCTGAACAAAACCTTGTGCCGACTTCGCGATATTCAGAGTCTATTCGCCGACACCGGTATCGCGCGCGCCGCATACTCAATGATGGAACAGGGCAAGATCGACATGATCCTGAGTTCGCGCCCCGAAGATCGACGCGCAGTGTTTGAGGAAGCAGCCGGAGTCACAAAATACAAGACGCAAAAACGCGAGGCGCTGCGCAAGCTGGAAGCGACCGAGGCAAATCTCCTGCGCATTGGCGACATCATTAAGGAAGTAAAACGTCAAATCGGTTCGTTGCAGCGCCAGGCGGGCAAAGCACGGCGTTACCAGGCATTGCACGACGATCTTCGCGTCCTTGATACGCATTATTCGCGCAAGCAACTTGAGGTGCTCGAAGCGGATCTCGCCCATTGCCGGGCTGAGATTGCGCGCCTCGGTGAATCGGAAGATTCGGCTCGCGCCAAAATCGATGCGGGCGAAAACGACCTGGCCGAGCAGCGCCGCGCGTTGGAAGAAATCGATGCCCAAATTGCGGGCAGCCGCAGTGAACTGCAGCGTCTGGAGAGCGAAATTAACGCGCATCGAAATCGAATCCAATTCAATCGGCAGCGGGCTGAGGAATTGAACGAACTGATTGAACGTTCCCGAAACGATATTGCTGCTTCCGAAACTAAACGCGCGCGGCAAAGCAAAGAAATTCAAGAAGCGAACGCGCTGATTGAAAAGACGAGCGAGGCTCTGCAGACCAAAGAAACGGAGCTAAATCAACTTACCGGACGACTCTCGGACCTTCGCACCGAGAGAAGCGAGCATGAATCGAAACTCGAGAGGCTGCAAGAAGCGGCGTCGGAAATCGAGAGCCGAATCGCCGACCTGGAAGAGGAGATTTCCGGACTTAAAATTCGCCGTGAAACGACAGAAGAAAATCGGCGCGGTTTAGATACCGCGATTTCCAACATAGAAACCGCCCGCACCCGAATCCAGGACGAGACCACCGCTGCGCGCGCGACGGCCGAGAACCTCCAGAACAAACTCGATCGTTGTCGAGGCACTGTTCAAAGTAGCGAGGGGACCCTCCGACACCATCAACAACTTGTCGCCAGCATGGAGAAAGAGCTCGCCGCCATTGAGCGCGGGCAGGCAGAAAAAGAATCGCGTCTTGAAATTCTGGGTCAGCTTAACGAAGAGGGCGAGGGTCTTGGGGAAGGTTCGCAAGCCGTGCTCAAGGGCCTGCATCCCGCCGTCGCGGAACGAATCAAGCCTGCGCTGGCCGGCGCTCTCGTTGCAAATCTCGATGTGGATCAGAATTTCATTCCGGCGATTGAAGCTGCGCTGGGCCGAAATTTGCAGGCTATTGTGCTAAAAGATGTACAATTGGCGTCCGAAATAATTGCGGCTCTGAAAGAGAAGAAACTCGGTCAGGCCGCGCTGGTCATTCCACAACTCGGCAATGGCACAACAAAAAACCGAGTAAAACGGGCTCCTGAAAAATCGCTCGGGTGGGCGATTGACAAGGTGAAAGCGCCGGAGCCGCTCGCATCGCTCGTTGCACAATTGCTTCACGATGTTGCAATCTTTCAGAATCTCGATGACGCCCTGACTGCCAAGGAAAAGCACAGCGAAATCGCAGCTGCGACACTGGGTGGAGAATTGATTTCGACCGAGGGAGTTGTGTTTGGGGGGAGCCGGGAAACATCGGCAGATTCTCTACTCGAACGCAAAGCGCGAATGTCGGCCCTGGAGAGGGAGTGTTCCCAGATCCGAAAGCAACACGACGCTCTGCTTAAACAATGCAACGACGCCAGAGCGGCGCTGGAAAAAGCGGACAGCGAGTTGGAAGAAGCCCGTCGAGATTTCGAAAACGCGGAACATGAAAAATCCGATTGCGACAACCGAATTCTTTTTCTTACGCGAGAACTGCAAGAGGGCGAACAAAAGCAGACCCAGGTTCGCTCTGAGCAAACTACGCTTGCCCGACAAATCCAAGCCGCAGACGAACGCATTGCAAAACTGGAAGACGAATTGGCTGGAGAACAGGCGACGCTGGCTGCGAACCAAGGCGTGCAAGAGATACTGCGGACTGCGCAGGATGATATCTCGAAACGCCACAACGAGGCAATAGAGCAACTGAACGAATTGCGTCTTACCGTCGCCACCGAGCGACAGCGCTACGAACATCTTGTCGCGCAGCGCCAGCCGATGAGCGCGCGTGACGCGGAACTTGCGGAGGCAATTGCGACGCGCCAGGCTGAGATCATCAACTTCGAGAAGCGGCTGACCACGCAGGCGGAAGAATCGCGAGCGGCCGAATCCGCCATTGAAAAACAAACCGGGCAACGTGAGGATCTTGAGGGAGCGTCAACCGCGCTCATTGAACAGCGCCGGGAGCGCTCGACAACAATGAACGAAGCGGAGTCGAATCTGCGCACAATTCGAAACTCGTTGAATGATCTGCGCGACTCGCGTTCCAAAGAACAAGTGCGCCAGGCAGAGCTGCAGTTGAGGATCGATAATCTCACCGAACGCGCTTCACGCCGGTATCAAATCAATTTGCGCGAATTTAGCCAGGACGAGGCTGCGTTTGAAAAAACTCTGCGCGCGCAATTGAAACGCAATGACAAAATGGAGGGCGGAGCGCCTGCGGCGCCGGGCTCGCCGGAGCTCGCCCCTTCTGATGTCGAACAGCTTATTGGCGACCTTCGAACGCAACTCGATAACATGGGGCCAGTTAACCTGGACGCTGTTCATGAGTACGACGAACTGGAAGAGCGATACAAATTTCTCGAAGCGCAAAATAATGACCTGACCAATTCGCGACGCGAATTGCTCGATGTGATTGCGCAGATCAACTCGACTACAAGGAAGTTGTTCAGCGAGACCTTTGCTCAGGTACGGATCAACTTCCGTGAAATGTTCGAAGAGCTCTTTGGCGGGGGACGCGCAGACCTGTCCTTGCTCGATGAAAACGATCCTCTCAACTGCGGAATCGAAATCAGCGCCAAGCCTCCCGGCAAACAGTTGCAAAGCGTTTCCCTGCTAAGCGGAGGCGAGCGTTCCATGGTTGCTGTGGCGTTGCTGTTCGCAATTTACATGGTGCGACCGAGTCCGTTCTGCATTCTCGACGAAGTGGATGCGGCAATGGACGAAGGCAACATCAACCGCTTTGTCCGCGTGCTGGACCGGTTCATAGAACAGAGTCAATTCATCATCATCACGCACAACAAACGCACCATCGCCAAGGCCGACGTGCTGTACGGTGTAACCATGGAAGAACGCGGCGTGAGCAAGCTCGTGGGGATGAAATTGACCGCACCACAACAAGTCTCCACCGAAACGTTTGCGAGCGTAGAACAGAAGCCGAGACAACAACGTCTCGTGCTTGCAACGCGGTAATTTTCTCTCTGGGACAGCGCAGGCTGCTAGTCCGCCACTGGACGGATTCGCTGTGGCGAGCTTGGGGAGTTATCGGCAGCTTCTGGCTCTCCGAGGAGCAAGTCGTGAGCCTGTAAAATTTTTTTGCGCGGGGTGGCCGATCTCGCGTAAAATTGTCGGATGCTTCAAACGGCGCAGCGCCAATCGAAAACCAAAAAGCCCGCGCCACCGCATGAGCGCTTCCTCGAAGCGTTTCGTTGGATACTGTTGACGCGTACGCTGGAGGAAAAACTCGTTAGTCTGTATCGGGGCGGCCTGATCACTGGCGGCGTCTACATCGGCAGAGGCCAGGAGGCGGTCAGCGCAGCGTGTGGTTTGTTCTTGCAAAAAGGCGACATCTTCGCGCCATTGATTCGAGACCAGGCGGGACGATCCGCGTTCGGCGAACCGCTGTTGGATGTTACACGCACTTATCTTGGCTCGCGCCAGGGTCCAATGCGCGGACGCGACGGCAACATCCATCGGGGCCGGCCACGGGACAACCAGCTCGCCATGGTTAGCCATCTCGGCGCGATGATTTCGGTCACTGTCGGCGCGCTGATGGCGAAACGCTTTAAGGGAGAGAAAGACTTTATCGGGCTGGCGTGCATCGGCGAAGGCGGGATGCAAACCGGTGCGTTTCATGAGGGAATGAATATCGCGGCAGTAGAACAGGTGCCGCTGGTGATAGTCGCGACCAATAATCATTATGCTTATTCCACGCCGAATGACCGTGAGTTCGCGTGCCACGATCTTGTCGATCGCGCGATCGGTTATGGCTTTGAAGGTTACAGTCTTGATGGAACGGACCTTGGCGCGTGCCTCGAGGTAATCGGCGGCGCAGTTAAACGTGCACGCGCAGGGCGTCCGCCACAGTTGGTCGTCGCTTCCGTTCTGCGGCTTTCCGGGCACGGTGAACACGACGATGCCAGTTACGTAACCGAGGAGATCAAGCGCGAACCATTTGCGCGCGATTGTTTAAAAGTCGCCGAGCAAACGATCGCTGATTTGAATCTGGTCGATGCCAAAACAGTGACTGAGTGGCGCAAAGAAGCAGCGGCGAAGGTGGATGAGGCAATTGCCACTGCGCAAAAAGAGGCTCCGCCGGACGGCGACAAAGAAGATTGGTGCGCGTTATCGACACGCAATCTCGTCGGCGAGGAATGAAATCAATGACGAATGACGAAAAGGCGCAGCGCGAGTGCTGCACTCCTTTCAGATTTGCACTTAATCGTTCTCCAGATGTCCGCGATTCGTGCTTCGTCACTATTTCGTCATTCGTCATTCGTCATTCGTCATTCTCCTCATGAGCATCACGTATCTCGAAGCGATCCGCGAGGCGCAGGCAAAGCTGCTTCGTGACGACGAACGCGTGTTTATCTATGGGCAGGACGTCGGCGGCACTTTTGGCGGCGCTTTCAAAGCAACAAAAGGTCTCGCCAAAGAATTTCCCGGACGCGTACTGAACACGCCAATCAGCGAAGACGCGATGGTTGGAGCCGCGATCGGGGCCGCGATTGAGGGCATGCGACCGATTGTCGAAATGCAGTTCGCTGATTTCTCCAGTATCGCCCTGAACCAAATCCTGAACAACGCCGGCACGCATTACTGGCGGACAAATGTACCGGTCCCCATCACCGTTCGTCTGCCTTCCGGCGGCACAAAAGGCAGCGGGCCATTCCACAGTCAATCGATGGAATCAATTTATGCGCATTACCCGGGACTCATCGTCATGACACCTGCGACGGTAGAAGATGCCTACACCATGCTGATTGAAGCGGTGGCCATCGACGATCCGGTTGTCTACTGCGAGCACAAGTACCTCTATTATCATCTCAAGGCGGACAAGCTACCGACAGAGGGCGTGCCCACCGGCACGGCACGCATCGCGCGGGAAGGACGCGATCTGACCATTGTGAGTTACAGCGCCATGGTGCACGAAGCGCTCGCAGTTGCGGAACAATTGGCCGGCGAAGGTTATGAAATTGAAGTTATCGATCTTCGCTCGGTTAAACCGCTCGATACCAATACCGTTCTCGCCTCAGTCGCGCGCACAGGACGCCTGTTGTGTGTGGGAGAGTCGTTTCCATGGGGCGGCGTAACAGCCGAGGTGATTGCGCGCGTCGCGGCCGAAGGTTTTCATTTATTGGACGCCGCGCCGCAGCGCCTCAACGCAAGAGACACACCGATTCCTTATCATCCAAATCTTTGGTCGGCCCACAGACCGAACGCAAAAGAGATCGCGCGAAAAGCTCACGCGCTGCTTCGGGAGTAAAAATTTATGCCGCAAGTCCCAATCATCATGCCTCAGTTGGGCGAATCGATCGCCGAAGCCACAATTGTCGATATTAAGGTAAAGCCCGGCGACGAGGTTGCAGATGATCAGGAAATTTTAGACGTCGAAACCAACAAAGCGGTGATGGGCGTGACGACGCCGTGCAAAGGCAAGATTGCTCAAATTACCGTGCAATTGAAAGAGACTTATCCGGTCGGCGCAGTCCTTGGCTACGTGGAAGCGAGCGAAGCAGACGCCGCGAGATTCGCAAGACAAGCCCCTCCTCCGGCGCAGCGCGAAGTCGCCGAAGAGATTCCTGCGCGCGCTGATCAGGAGGTCGCTCCCGCGCGTGAGAAGAAAATCCCCGCACGGGACGGCGACGGTGCACGCGCTGGCGGATTGCCTGTGCCAGTTGCACCGAAAGGCGCCACCTTCATGTCCCCACGTGTTCGAGCGCGGATGGCCGAACTGCAGCTAACAACTGCTGATCTTGCAGGAATCATGGGCACGGGCGCCGGCAACCGCGTCACAATCAAAGATCTCGAAAATTTTCTGCATAAGATCGAGAGCCAAACGGCGCAGGAAGCTTCTGCGATTCGAGCGGGTGTAGCCGACGCGATGAGGCGAAGTTGGACGCGGCCGCTTTCAACGATTGGTTCGTCGGTAAATCTCGATCCCGTGCTGGAGGATCGACAGTTGCGCGATCCCAAACCTGGCCCAGGCCTCTACGCGTTGCGCGCGCTTGCGCTCGCGCTTGCAGAAACTCCTGGCGCGGCGGCGAAATTAATCGGCAATCGCGTTGTGCAATCAAACTCAATCGACGTCGGAATTGCGGTTGAAGCCGAAGATGGAATCATGGTGCCGGTGATCCGGGCTGCTGAAAAAACTTCGCTTGCCGACCTTGCGACGAAATACAAGGAGCTCATCGAGTTGGCACGCCAGCGACGCATCTCGCCAGACATGCAAGCCGGCGGCCTCGCAACCGTTTCAAACTTCGGAACTTTCGGAATGGAATGGGGCACGCCAATTCCGCTGCCGGATCAGACATTGCTGCTTGGCCTGGGGGCCGGGAAAAAAGTTCCGTCATGGAACGAAGAGAAAAAAGAATTTGTTCCCAGGACCGAGGCCCAGATCACACTGAGCTTTGATCATCGCAGTATTGACGGCGGCGGAGCGGGCCGCTTGCTAAAACGGGTGATCGAGCTGCTCGAAGATCCGAAAAAGCTCTAACGCGGTTCTGCTGTCGCAGAACATTGGGGCGCTGTAGTACCCCGCACTACATTCTTGCAGGTCATTGCCGCATCCCAAAGTTAGATCTTCCAACGGAGCTCCGCTCGTCGTTCAGACCCTTGACAACTCCAACGCGTGACATGCGCCCGATGGAGCAGGTGACGTGAGGCAACGCATCATAATTCATGCTGAATTTGCAACGTGCGGAAGCGAGACTTCTCGCCCTTGTTTTCACCACCGAAGATATATTCCAGGGTTTTGGCCGACAAGATGGACACGGAGACAATCGTTAGCTCCCACATTGGAAGCGTGTAGCGCGGCTGGAATACAATTAGGACGCAGTTTGCAAGCATCATCAATAATCCGACTGCCGTCAGTGCGGCGGCATACGAGGCGAGTCCGGCGGCCCCTTGCTTGCGCATGTTCGCGATTACAACAAAGAGCGCGAGACTTATGAGCCAGAAAAACAAAAGAGCACGAAAATTAAGATTCTTCGGATGCTGGAAATAGTGCTTCTTGAAAATAGCCATCACCTGGGCGGAACTCTTGCCGCGAAATGTACGCAACGATGCACAACCGGGCATGATTCGAGGATGTGTAAAGTAAAACGCCGTGGCGACAAAGAGTTGTCTCACGACAGTCGGGATTGTCACCCCTTGAGATCTCTTGAAATCGCTCGCGACCGCGCTCAAGAATATCGCTTGCGGTGGACAGAGAAATGCCAGCACTGTCCGGTCGAGCGCGAGATAGAACTTCTCTTCTCGCGGATCCGTTTGTGGTGGAAAAAGCGATGCTTGTGCCTTCTTCTTGAAGGCAATCACGTCCCAATTCGGAGTTTCGTCGGGGAAGGAATTCCGTAGTAGTGGAATGAGCCTTTTAACATCCGTGGAGTCAGTACTTTTGATCACTTTGTCGAGTAACTGGTTTCGTTTTTCAACCGAAAGCCCCGCAAGAAATTTCAATCTAAACAAAAACGTGAAACCGACTCTGGAGTGGTAAGGTATTTGAGCGGCGTAGCATAGCCCTCGCAGAGAAACGTTCGCGAGGACAATGAAGCTAATGCCGACACCGACTGCGAACGTCGCTTTTTGTAACGCCTGCCTCGCCCGTAATCGTTGCCAGCGGCGAAGTAACTGGGATCGAGCGAATCCGATCATGATTAACCGGTATGCGCTTAGGAGGAGGAACGTAAGCGGAAGCAATCCAGCCAGAGTGGCATTAATGTGCCGCGTGAGGATACAGAGCCATAAAAGGAAACCGAAAAGAAGCCATTCTCTCCCAGGAACCCTGCGGGAATATCGAATAATTCTCAGCCCTGTAGCCCCGATCAGCAGTACGAGAATCAGGCTCAGTGTCTCAGTGCCGATACAATGCGCAACCGTATAAAAAAGCGGATTGGCCGCCCAAGCAACGGCTAGAACGAGACGGACCCAGAACAATCGAGTCGTTTCCGCAATCAAATAGAATGTGGCAAAGCAAAGCGAGATGTGTTGTGACAGGAGCAGTGAGAAGACGCCCGAATCCGTCAGGGTCGGATGAATAAAGAAGGAAGCTGTTGGAAGCGGAGCGCCGTGTGCTACACAATCTATAGCGTAGCCGAGGTAAAGCGGAATTCGCGCGACGAAACAATAGAGTGGGCCATACTGGAGAATCGTTCCCGGTCCGGGTGGCTGGGTTACTTGAACATAGGCGTCGATATCTCTCCAAAGCGGCGGGATCATGCCTAGCATCCGGATCGACGGTGTCACTAGGACGGCAAATAGAACGAAAGATGCACAAAACTTAATCCGACCAGGTCTCGCGCTAATCCACATTCTGAAACGACCGACTGCCCGAAGGCAGATCGAGCTGATAAATCGCTCAAGCTCCCGCATCAGACCGTCTCCGGAGACATGACAGCTTTGCGCCTTCGCAGCAATACTCCATACGCGTCGGCCAATCGTAGCAAAAGACTCAACAAAATCCCGAGCGCGCAAATAATCGCTGCACTGCTTCCCCAGACCAGCCAGTACGGCCGGTAGGTGAGAGTAAGCCGTCCGTGAGCGCCAGCTGGGACTGCGACAATTGGAAATAACCCGCGATACGACGTGACGACAAGGTTTCGATTGCTCAGCCGCGCTTTGTATCCGCGAAAATACGGCCTGGAAAAAGTGATCAGCGCCGGATGATCGCCGTTGGGAACATCCACATCCACTTCGACTCGATTTCGGGAATCATCGATTCGCGAAACAGTTGCTGCGGCAAATTGCTCTCCAGGCCGCGAATCAATGGAAGTTAACGAACGCACTCGAGCGAATGGAGCGCCGCGTCGATGAAAGACTCGTCCTTCGTCTGTTGAAACAAACAGGTCCCAATCGGAACTCGGTTGGGGCGTAATATCCAATTCTCGCGCAACAACAATTCCATCGACGCCCAACAAAGCTAGTTCACCATCCTTGCCAGCTTCATTGAGTAAATAACTTCCGACACCAGGATTGATTTCACCGTGAATCGAAGTCGCGAATTCCCGGGCAACACCAGCCGGCCGAATGGGGCTGTAGCCATTGATGAAATGCAGTCCGGCCCACATTGGTGTACTTCCCGGGCGCAGAACTTCGCCGACCGGCTGTGGTTTGTTTGATACACAATAAGTAAGCTCCGCCCACGGATAAATGCTGAGATAAAGGCGCGCTGGATCGAGCGGAGTTGGTTTAAGCAGTTGCTGAGAGAAATTGTACTTGGGAACGCCGCAGTTCGCCGGAATGTAGATATATGTCGCGAGCAACGCCGAAAACGTGATCGCCACGGGTGCCCATTTTTGAAGTTCCGAATGTCGTACCAGCATCTCCCAAAGACACCAAAGTCCCGCGAGGCCGAGAAAGATCCATGTCAGCGGAAAAGCGTACGAGCCAGTTGCACCCAGCATTAGCATCGCAATGGCCGTACCGGCGGTGAGAACGAGCGCCGCTGTAGCCGGGATCGGTGATCCCGCTCGCAGATGCAACACTTCTGCCGCACAGATCGCGAGAACCAAATGAAAAAACGGCAGCCAACGAAAACTCCACCGAAAAAGCCCAGCTGTAGGGATCATGGAGAGCAACAGCACCAGCAAGAGCAGGGCCAACTCCCATTTGATTTGCCTAACGAGCACGCGTCCGCGCCACGCCAACCCAGCAATCAGCGCTGCCGGAGCGACAAGCCCACAAGCCAGTTCCGTTGCCGTGTGTGGCAAGTAGCGATTGGAAAAATCGGCCCAATTAACGGTCCAGCATGGCAAGATGAGGCCGGGCAAAGCCGCTGGTGGAACAAGCCATTGCCAATGCGCTCTCGCTCGCTGTAATTCGCGTGCTGAACCCTGAACCAAATCGAGAATCGCGAGCCACGCGGGGGCCGATAACCCGAAGCCAAGTGCCACGCCAAAGAGCATTGGCACAACCGACAAAATGCTTCGAGTCTCGGCCAGCGACTTGATTGCCAACCATGCGACCAAGAGGAGTAGCATCAAAACCGTGTAGGGAAATCCGCCTGTCACGACGAGGTAAACGAACGGCGCCGGCCAAAGGAACCTCCATTTGCTTCGCTGTGAATCGAGTGCGCGCGCCGCGCCCCACCACGCCCAGGGCAGCCATGTAAAAGCACCAAGCGCACCGAACCAATCGGTCGCGCCCCAGCAAATGATCCAACCGTTCAAAGAAACGACAAGCGCGACAAAGATCGACAAGGGAGCTGAAAATTGGCGATCGCGCGCGAGCAAAAACGCGCCCATTGCCAGAGCAAAAAGGTGTGCGACGGACACGGCAGCCGCTTGCTGAGGAAATGTGAACGGAAATTTCCAGACGGCGATGATGACTGCGTTCACAAAAACCGAGAACACTCCGTACTGAAATTCCCCGGCGAGATTGCCGCAGACCCACGAATAGGGACTTAGGATTGGCCAATGGCCTTCCGACCAACTGCGCGCCATGTCTGCGAACACCGGCAGAACAGACAGTTCATAGTCGTCGTTCCAAAAAACGAGCGGATTGTGCCAGAGAAGGATGAGGCAGAAGGCGACAACGATGAGCCCGGCGAGAAGTGTGCCAAGGAAATTGTAGGGCGTCTGTGTCAGACGCCGGCTACTTGGGATCTCGTCTTCGCGGCGTTTCACAGAAACGCCCTACAGCACAACGGGTTTCCCTTCGGTCATCACGAGGATCTTGTCTTCGATCCCATGTTCGCGGGCAGATTTGAGCAAACGTTGCGGTGGTTCATGCAACGGTTCAAAGCCGAGGCGAAAAGTTCCGTAGTGCATCGGGATCAGCATCCTGGCGCCGAGTTCGAGAAATGCCCTGACCGCTTCCTCTGGATTCATGTGAACTTCGCGGCCAGTTGGCGCTTCGTACGCACCGATCGGAAGCAGCGCAATCTCAATCCCGTAGCGATCGCCAATCTCTCTAAAGCCGGGAAAGTAGGCGCTGTCGCCGCAGTGAAAAATCGTGCGGCCGTTTGCCGCGATGACAAATCCACCGAAATCGCGATGCAGATCCGCCAGAAATCGTGCGCCCCAATGATGACAAGGTGTCAGCGAAATTTTGAGCGGGCCAAGCTCGACTGTCTGCCAGTAATCGAGCTCGTGCACGATGCGGAAGCCGAGATCGTGTACCAGGTTACCTACGCCCATCGGCACAACGATGGGCTGGTCGGCCGCAACGCGGCGCAGCGTACGGCGGTCGAGATGATCGAAATGAGCGTGAGTCACCAAGACGAAATCGATCGATGGCAAATGATGAATCTCGAAGCCCGGCTGCTTCAAACGCTTGATTACCTTGAGCCACTTCGACCAGTTCGGATCGATCAAGACATTGACTTCGTGAGTCTGAACAAGAAATGACGCGTGGCCGATCCACGTAATACAAATCTCGCCTTCGCGAATTTTTGGGAATTGCGGAGGCCGCGATGCCTGATCGCCCGCCCGTTTAATGAAAAGGGATGGAATGAGGACGCTGGTAAGAAAATTACGCTTATGCCAGTCGGTTGGTGGACGCAGCCGTACTCGCGTGGAACGCTCGGCAATTGCACCGTCCGACGATTGGCGAACAATGTTTCTCCGGCTCTTTTTTGGGAAATGAATGGGCACAGTCTTAAAGGATATGAGACAGTCGAGAAGTTAACAGAGTTAAAAATGTTACAAAGTTCGATTAAGCGCCGGAAGCGGCGCCTATTTAACGTTTCAAGCTTTTTAACTTTGTAACCCTTGTAACTTTATCCATTCCGCGTTGAGTTGTGCGGGTTATGCGAGGTTGGAAAGTCTTCATACTCCTGTTTCTGCTTTTTTCAGTCGCGTTCGCGTCTGAATCGCGCTTGCCTTTCAGCACTGTCTTTAAAGGACAGGACCAGTTCAATCGACTGGTCGCAAAGACCAAAGCCGGGAATTGGAAAGCGTTGCCGATTGGGGAACGGACCGCGGCGGTAGGACAGGCCTTGCTTGGGACACGCTATAAACATTTCACTCTTGAGATCGACAACCGGATCGAGTCGCCCTCAGTAAACTTTCAGGGCGTGGACTGCTGGACCTTTTTCGAGATCGCCCTCAGTTTCGCTCGAATGCTAAACGAGCCGGAATCGAACTGGACTCCGGAACGTCTGCTGCATTTCATCGAGATGGATCGATACCGGGGCGGTGAATGCACCGGCGACTATCTTTCGCGTCTGCATTACCTGGAGGATTGGCTTTACGATAACGATCGGCGTGGCCTCGTAGAAGATATGACTCGCGATCTAGGTGGACGCAGTGTTCCACATTCTGCGCGGGAGATGAGCGCCGGTTGGCGACATTATCGTTATCTCGCCGCGAACCGTTCGCTGCTCGGACCCCTTGCACGCATGGAAGCAAATGTATCCTCACGCTCCCTTTACGAAATTCCGAAAAACAAAGTCGCAGGAATTGAATCGAAGCTGCGCAGCGGTGACATCATCGGAATCATTTCACGCGACCGCGGTGGACTTTATTCCACCGCCCATGTCGGTCTCGCATTGCGCACAAGCGACGGCGTCTTGCATTTCATGCACGCTTCTTCGCCAAGCAATTACGGCCGCGTGGTCGTGGACTCAGAGCTTTCGAAATATCTATATCGCTACCGTTCTGACAGCGGAATTTTGGTCGCGCGACCCTTGCGTTAGTCAGTTTCCTTCTCGTGGAACTCCGCGAGTAACTTCTCCAACTCGTCAAGAGCGTCGTCTGCATCGACACCGTGTGCCTCGAGCGTAGCTGTTGCACCGCAATCGAGATTAGCGCGCAGGATGTCAATGAGGCTGGAGGCGGAATATCGCTTACCCGCCTTTACTACCCAGATTTCTGATCGAAAACTCCGTACGCGTTTGACGAACTGTGCCGCAGGCCGCGCGTGCAATCCGAGTTTGTTGGTGATGCGCACCTCACGTTGCGCCGAACTGGGCGCTTTCTTGTGTCCGAATCTCATGCCTGGCTCGTCCCCCAGCGCCGGTGCAGGAACCTTTCTATCGGCGAAAAGAAGATTTTGTCCGCCAGCAAACCGATGACGACAATCACAATCATGATCCCAATGACCTGCTCCATGGCGCTCAATTCGCGACCATAATGGAGAAGCTGGCCAAGGCCAAAACCAGTCAGGATTGTCACGAAAATCTCAGCAGCCATCAGGGAGCGCCAGGCGAAAGCCCACCCTTGCTTCATTCCGCTGACGATGAAGGGAAGTGCGGCTGGCAGGATCACTTTGAACCACATGTGCAATCGCTTGGATCCCATGGTCAAAGCGGCGCGGCGATAAATCGGCGGAACATTGCGAACGCCGGTCTCGGTTGCAATGATCACCGACCAGAGAGTTCCCATCACCACGACGAAAAGCATGGCCGCTTCTGTCTGCCCAAACCACAAGAGCGCAAGCGGCACCCAGCAAACACTGGGCAACGTCTGCAGTCCAAGTGCCATGGTTCCAATCGTATCGCCAAACAATTTCCAGCGCGCGGTCAACAGCCCCAGCGGAAGCCCAACCACCAGTCCAATGAAGTAACCAATAAGTAAGCGGCGCATGGTTATCACAGTCGCTCTTGCGAGGGTCCCGTCAGCAGCAGCGCTCTCCAAATACCTTACCACCTGCCCCGGGGACGGCAGCAGTACAGGCGACCAAATTTTTGCCCGATACGCTGCTTCCCAAAGTAAAAGGAGCGCAGCGAAAAATGAAGCCGCTAGAAGAAATCGTTTCATCCTGTGACTGGGGTCTCGGCTCGGCCGAAACTCTTAAGAGCTTTCGTAATTTGTGTGGCGTGGACGGCAAGATCGACGCTGTTAATGTCACGCGGTCGTGGCAGGTTCACGGTGAATTCTTCCTGGATCCGACCGGGATGCGGCGAAAAAAGCAGAACGCGATCGCCCAGACACGCGGCCTCCCGGACATTGTGCGTGACAAAAACGATGGTTTTGCGACGGGCTTTCCAAATCTCTTGAATATCGCCATAAAGTTGCTCACGTGTCAGCGCATCTAGAGCGGCAAATGGCTCGTCCATGAGAAGCACGCGCGGATTGGGCGCCAGCGCCCGTGCGAGCGAGACGCGCTGCTTCATTCCACCGGAAAGCTCATGAATATTGGCATGTTCGAACCGACTGAGACCAACCAGCTCCAAATAATACTTGGCGACCTGGCGCCGGTCTCTATTTGTCAGATTTGGTTTGAGCTTGAGCCCGAAGAGAACATTTCCAAACACGTCCAGCCAGGGAAAAAGCGCCGGTTCCTGAAACATGACAAGCCGTTCGCGACCAGGTCCTGTCACCGGCTTGCCGTCCGCCAGCACCGTGCCGCTGTCCGGTTTTTCCAAGCCAGCAATAATATTAAGCAAGGTCGTTTTGCCACAGCCGCTGGCACCGACCAAACAAACAAATTCAGCTTCCGCAACGTTCAGGCTTACCCGATCCAGCGCGAGCACCGATCCAGACGCGCCTCTAAAGCTCTTCGATACCTTTTCGATCGTGAGTTTCGAGGGTGCAACGACCTCGAGTTCCTGGGTGGCTGAGGAACGGCTGACTCCTCGGTGCATTACGGAATTTCGATCAGCTTCGACGTGTCTGTCGAGCCTTTTAAAAAACCTGCGTCTTTTCCGTCTTGCACGGATTTGCCAATCAAATCGCGCGATACTTCACTGGTGAACTGGATTCTTTTCCACGCTTGCGCAACGGCGTCTGGCGAAAAATCAGCCCGCGTTTCAGCCTTCAATTCCTCGATTAACAACTTCTGCGCTTCGGCTTCATTCTCCTGAATCCATTTTGTTAATTCCACGTTCGCGTCTGCGATTTTCCTGACCAAATCGCGCCGGTCACGCAGGAACTTCACACTGGAAACAAGCCAGGTGGTAATGGTGTCCTTGTCTTCGAGAAAAACGCGCGCCTTTGCATCGCGCTCGAGACGAGTCACCCAAGGCTCGACTGTCCAAACAGCATCAACGGAACCCTTTTGGAAAAGCGGGAGCTGGTCCGGATTCGCCGTTGGGATCACTAGGACGTCGCCGCCCGTTAGGGTGATTTTGAATCCGTGCGCTTTTAACCATGCCCGGCAGGAAATGTCCTGCGTGTTGCCGAGCTGGGGTGTGGCGATTTTTTTTCCGCGAAAGTCCGCTGGCGTTTTGATGGGCGAATCACCTTTCACTACCAAGGCAGCGCCGGCATTGGCTGCTCCGGAGATTACACGCACTTCTTCACCGTTCGATTTTAAATACGCGTTGAGCGCGGGACCGGGGCCCACATAAGTGACATCGAGCGATCCAGCAAAGATCGCCTCCATTGCTGACGGCCCGGCATTGTAAGTGAACCACTGAATTTCGACATTCGGCCCCAGACGCTGTTCGAACCAGCCTTTGCCTTGTCGCGAGAGCGCATGCGCGATCACTCCCTGTGCGTGCGTGATGTTTGGAAAATGCCCGAATCGAATCGTGGTCTTCTCTTGTGCCACCACAAGCGACGCCCAAAGCAGGAACATTCCGACAATTGCTGTTATTTTTATTTTCATAGTTGGTTCGATAGCCAGAGCGCGCTCACAAACTGGCAAAACAGTCCGCATAGTGACCTCTCGAGAAGCTTAGTTATGCAACGTACTTCATGGCGAGACACGAGCGCGTGGCGCTTGTAGATACAGCAGATAGGCAGAGATTTTTCCATAACCAAACGAGCCATTTGATAACTGGTCTGACTCAGAATTTAAAGCTCAGATCCGCCTGGAATATTTGATACTGATCCACCGGATTGATACTAATGTTGTCCCCAATTCCGCCGGTGCCGATTGAGTCATCGATACGCCACGCGTAGGCCCACGTGAGGTTAAAGACCACGGCATCAGCGAACATGTACCCGGCTCGAACAGCCACGCCTTCCAGGTTCACAGTGCTGTTGAACAGATCTGAATCGACCAGGTTCGGATCCAGTGCGTACTGGTCCTGGTGTTGCCACCAGGCATCGATTTGCCAATCGTGCTTTTTCTTTAACTGTCCAATACCAAGCCCGATCTCGTATGCGTAACGGTCGCCACCCTTGTCTGGATGCCCTGCGGCAGTGGCACGATCGTCGGCTTCGAAGTTCGTTGCAAAATCCCCAAAGATGCGCATTGGAATTTTCCCAACTTTCCAGCCGATCTCGGCGGGGATATCGAAAACCAAAAGACTATTAATTCCCGT
>Ga0193729_1000507_pt1 | contig 20506 bp, 27 predicted proteins | sample U1c2metaG_FD_143036 | JGI IMG/M metagenome (GOLD analysis project Ga0193729, IMG submission 143036) | Soil microbial communities from a riparian zone of the East river system, Colorado, United States - U1c2 | ecosystem: Environmental > Terrestrial > Soil > Riparian zone | place: USA: East River...
CATCGGGCGCGCCGTGGTCACCGTGGCGGCCACGACCCCGGCGCGATCATCGAGGACTTGCGCGAACTTTCGATTGATCTCGGCCAGCTCCGTCAGTCGCTGATTTTGTAGCAAAACTTTTAAGAAATTCGCAGTCGTGGGACGCGGCTTGGCCATCTCTATCAACCGATTCAAGACCGCGCGCTTCTTATCCAGAGCCACCGTGGGGTTGGCAAACACTTCTCTCAGATTCGGGTTGGATTGCAGCATCTCATCCCAAATCTTTAGTTCACTCTGAACTTCCCGTGCTTCATTGCCACCCAAAACAACATCGGCCAGCGCGGAAGCATAACGGCGGGCAACGGCTTGTACGCTCATCGGGTGGCCCCCATTTCTTCGATGCCGCGTTTAAAAAGGCGCGCATCATCATCCGGCCGGATGTCGCGCTTGATCATCTCCTCGGCCAGTCGCACGCTTTGTTCGGCAGTGAAGCGGCGCAAATCCGTCCTGGCAACCACGCCGGCGTTCTCAATCTCTCGTTGCGCCTGCGCGGTCAGCTTGGCAATCTCATCCTGAGTCGAACGTGCGATCCGCTCACGCTCTTCGCGGGCTTCAGTCATCGATCGTTCTTTGATCGTAGCAATCTGGCTATCCAAACTTGCCAAACGTTCTTCGATTTCTTTCAGCTTGGCCAGCGCTGCGTCGCGCTCGGTGCGCGCCTTTTCCAGTTCCGCTTTGATGGTTTCCTTTCGGTTGCGGAACATTTCCGGCACGCCAAAGAACTTTCGCAAAGCGACAACCAGCACGGTCACAAAGATCGCCAGGTTGACGAACTTCCAAAGTTCAAAGCCCGGGTAGTCCCACCACTTCGGGTCCTCAAAGAAAGCGAAAATGAAATTCATCCCAAACATCGGCTAATTCATTTCTGCGTCGCTGAGCGGACGGCTCAGCACGCGGCTGCCAATCTCGCGCGCCAGGCGGCGCGACTCGACTTCGAGGGTGACGCGTGCCTCGCCGGCTTGCTGCTCAATGGTTTTCTTTTCCTGCGCGATCGTTTGCGTCAACTGCACGCGCATCTCGTTCACTTTCTCTTGCCGTTCTTTCATGGCCGCGGCGCGTTGCGCTTCCGTCTGCGCGTAGGCTTCGGCGCGCGCCTGTCGTAAAGATCGTTCGTACTCGCTGATCTTTTGACTGACGCTTTGCATTATCTCCTGGGCTTCAGTCAGACGGCCGCGCGTGCGCTTCTCGCGCGACTCCAATATCTGATTGATGGGTTTGTAAAGCGTGGCATTCAACACGTAGATCATCACCAGGATGATAATGACGTGCAGAATCAGTGTGCCGTCAGGCACAAGTTGAATTGAGTTTTCGGCAAAGCCGAGCGCGAAAGGCATAGGTTGTTTAGCTGGGATTTGATTCAGATCCCGAACCGCTGATCTGAAGTTTCGGCTTCACTGAAAGGCTGATCAGGGTCTTCAGTTATACAGTGCCCAACTGCATGTGTGCCAAAAGCCTTGAAGGCTAACACGCGATTTTGCGACGCGTCAAGCACGCTTTGCTCCTGCCTTGACATCATATTCGTGGGCCATTAGGCTAGGTGTTTTCCTTGAAGTGGAGAATTCTTAACTATGCCGAAGCGAACCTTTCAACCCAACAATCGCCGCCGCGCCAAGACGCACGGTTTCCGCGCCCGCATGGCGACCAAGAATGGCCGGTTGGTGCTCAAGCGCCGCCGGGCCAAAGGCCGCAAGCGACTGACCCCGTCGCATTACTAAAATCGGCCGGCAGTGAATTGAATGGTGACGCCGGTGAAGCAAAGCAACGCGTTGCCAAAGCGATGTCGCTTAAGCGCGCGCGCTGAATTCCAGAAAATTTATGCCGAAGGGCAACGTTACGACGGCCGTTTGATGGCCGCTTTTTTGCGCAAGAACGAATTGGATTATCACCGGTTGGGAGTGACCGCCTCAACCAAGGCGGTGGGAAAATCGGTTGATCGAAATCGCGCGCGCCGCTTGTTGCGGGAACTCTTTCGCCGCAGCGCAGACGAACTGAACGGGTTGGAAAAGCACTACGATTGGGTCATTAACGCAAAGCGGTCTCTGCTGAAGTCAAAAGAAGAACTTCGCTTTGCCGAGTTTCGTAGGATCGTTGAACAAGTCGCGCGGGCGGAAGGCAAGCGCTAGTTTTTGGAGTGCGCCGGCAGAGCGAAGCGGCGACGGCGCTTTTGGTAAAGACGAGGGTGATTCACTCCGAGTGAATCCTAAGCGGTGTCGCGCTACGCTTTGCCACCGCGCTCCAAAGATGCGGTTTATTTTGATTTCGCTTTTGAAGTTCTACCAAGCAGTAATCTCGCCCTGGTTGCCGCCGTCTTGCCGCTTCGTTCCGACTTGCTCTCAATATGCGCGCGAAGCAATTGAACGACACGGCGCTGTGCGCGGAAGCGGAATGGCAATTTGGCGCTTGCTTCGCTGCCAACCATTTTGTGCGGGCGGACATGATCCGGTGAAGTGATTTGGAGATTGGAGCGCAAGCGTCCTCGCTTGCCCACCATCAGCAACCGAGACGGTTGCGCTCCAGTCGAACCAAAAATGAAACAGCAGCAACGATTCATCCTCGCGTTAGTCGCTTCGGCGGCGGTACTTATTCTTTGGAATTATCTTTTTCCACCGCCAAAGCCCGCGCAACCAAATGCGAATGCGAACGCGAACGTGCAGCAAACTGCCTCGCCTTCGGCTTCTCCAACGGCGCAGGCCGTAGCAGCCGCGACTCCCGCACCAGCTCAAGCAGCATCATCTCCGGCTCAGACACCGGACACTATGCCGCAACGCAAGCTGCGCATAGTCACGCCTTTATACGAAGCCACCTTTGATACGCGCGGCGCCGTCGCGACCAGTTGGATCATCAAGAGGAACAAGAACACGGGCCGGGATCTTTTTGCCGCGTCTTCGACCAAAAACAATCCGCAGCCGCTCGAATTAATTTCCACGCCGCCGCCGGGTGTCGCGGCCGATCAACTGTTTTGGCCATTCCAGATCACGACGGGAGATGCGGCGATTGATGGCCCGCTCGCGAATAGAAACTACCGAACCTTCGGGCCGAATGCCGAGAGCGGCGATGAAACAATCAATGTTCCGTCCGGATCGAAACAAATCGATTTTGTCATTCACGATGATGCGACGGGTTTGGACGCTACGAAACGGCTGACCTTCTTTGCTGATCGATACGTCGCGCAAGTTGAACTGAAACTCGCGCGCAACAATCAACCGGTGCCCGACGCCAAGATCGTGATTGGCCCAAACATCGGCGATCAAAGCATCGATCACTACAGTTTTTATCTCTACGCGCCGGAAGGCATCGCCTCGGTTAACGGCGCCGTGAGTCGCATCAACGCGCTGCAGATTCACGCAGATAAGCGCAACAACGGAGTGTTCAGTTCATTGTTCGAATGGCTCGGGCTGAAATCACCGGTCACCAAACCCGCCGATCGTGATGCGATCGATGGTGCAGTCCAGTGGGCGGGCGTGGACGATACGTACTTCAGCATGGTGGCTACACCGGCGCGCCAAACAACAGGGCTCGAATACCGGACTGTTGCTTATGAACACAAGACTAACGGCAAACCTGAACAGCGCTTTCTGGTTACCGGATTCGTTCCTATCTTCGCGGACGGATCAAAGACGGAAATCTACGTTGGCCCAAAAGATCATCGGCTGCTCGCCTCAGCGAGTGAAGATGTGAAGCAACTCGGCGGGCCGGCGGTCGATCTGGGCGAGATCATCAATTACGGTTTTCTCGGCAGCATGCGTCGCTTTCTGGCCGTGCCAATTCTTTGGTCGATCCAAAAACTTCAAATTCTTACCGGAAGTTATGGCATCGCGATCATTCTCTTCACCATTTTCATCTATTCGCTGTTCTTCCCGCTCAAGTGGCAATCGTCGCGCAAGATGAAGAAGGCACAGAAGTACGCGCCGCGGATGAAAGAGCTGCAGGCGACGTTGAAAGGAATGAAGCAGAGCGATCCCCGGATGAAAGAGTTGCAGATGGAGCAACTGCGCCTGATGAAGGAAGCAAACCCGCTGGGCGGATGTTTGCCTTTGCTGATTCAGATGCCGTTTCTGTTTGCGCTCTACAGCGCGATTACGATCTCGATCGATTTTCGCCAGGCTTCATTTCTCTGGATTCCGGATCTGTCCGGACCAGAACCTTATTTCCTTTATGCCCTGCGCGTGCTGCCGATTCTCTTTGCCGGTTCGATGATCGTTTTGCAGTTGCTGACACCCCAGCCCTCGGCCGATCCGCTGCAGCGAAAGATGATGGCGATCGGTATGCCGCTCTTCATGCTTTACATTTTGTGGAGCGCGCCGGCTGGGCTGCTGCTTTACTGGCTGGTCGGCAACATCGTCGGTTTCATTCAGCAGTTTCTTATTAATAAGTTGACGAAGGAAGAAACCCCGCCGCCGGATGAGAAAACTGCGAAGAAAAAGCCGCCGAAGAAATTGAGTCCGGCGGAAGCTTGACGGATCGATCGACAGGATTTACAGAATTTACAAGACCAAAAATCTGATTAACGGTTTTCATTCCGTCAATCCTGTTAATCTTGTAAATCCTGTCTACTCTTTAGCGTTACTGAATTCGCGCCACACCATTCCCCGGTTTCGGAAACTTCACAAACACCATCGGGTCATGTCCAGGCACAATCAAATCGGGCCGCGACGCCATCTGCTTCATTCGATCCTGTGCTTTGAGATTTGATTCCGCGTCGAAGGTCTGCGCAATGGGCGCGTGCTTTTCCAGATTCTCGTAAAGGTACATGTTGTCCGAAGCGATCACGACGGTGCCGCTAGCCGTGCGCACGCTGACGTATTGCGATGCGAACGTATGCCGGCCGCCGGTGTAGACTTTAATGCCGTCGATGATCTCGCGATCATCTCCGTCGACCAGATTCACTTTGTGCGCCGTGTTTAGTCTGACGATCGTCAGCACATCGTCCGGTTCAATGCCTCCGGACTTTCCGCCCGCCTGCCATGCCGCGCCGGTGTAATAACTGTATTCGTCTTTCTGGATCCAAATCTTGGCGTTGGGAAATAGATCCATGCCGTCAGCATGATCCCAGTGCATGTGCGTAATGATCACGTCCGTGATGTCTGCCGCTGATAGACCAAGCTTGGCGATTGCGTCCGAAGCCTTGATCAGATCTCTAATACCTTTTCCCTTCACGACGTTCTCGTGATAACAACCGGTATCGACCAGAATGTTTTTGCCACCGGGACCTTTAACCAACCAGATCATCATTTGCAGATCGATTTTACGGGTCTTATCTGCGCCAGCTAACAGTGCGGAGACGGGAAAGTCCGGATAGACGCCATAGCTCAAGGCGTAAACCTCGTATTGGGGATGTGATTGATCCTGAGCAACCGATGAATTGCGCATGCCGGTCAACGGCAAAGATAGAATCGTCAGAACAATCGCAGCGATGGTCGATTTCTTATGCCGTAGAGCGGCGAAATATTTAAAGTCCATGGTATCAAGTTAGTTCGAGCACTAGAATCCAGGCAACCGTTTCCACGGTTTCCATTCGAAAGCCGCTAAAACGGCTATGAGCGACAGGCTCGGTGGTTACACCTCGCTGGAGCGAGGTGTGAATGAGACCGATTCGTTTCACGATGGCTTACTTGCGAACGGGCTTTGATCTCACCACCGCGTAGTGCAACCTCACAACTCCATCGGAGAACTTTTTCACTGACAATAATTTCAACGGCACTGTGCGATGCCGCGGCGCGATGAGCGGAATGCCTTCACCGATAAATGTCGGGATGACATGAATTACGAACTCGTCGATCGCGCCTTCATCGAGAAATGACGCCACGATTCCGCCGCCGCCCATCATCCAGATGTCTTTGCCCTTCTGCGCGCGCAAGCGTTTGGCAAACCTCTTAATCGGTTCTTTGACGAACTCAAATCCATCGGCAACTTTCTTTGGCGGCTTCCGAGAAAACGCGTAGTTCCTGATGTCGCCCATGTCCGGCGTCGCCTTTCCTTCTTTCTTAAAACGCAGCACCAGGTCGTAAGTTTTTCGTCCCCACAAAATCGTGTCGATCGATTTGAAGAACTTGCCCATGCCGTAATCGCCCGCGGTGTCTGGCCGATCGAGCCAGTCAACCGCGCCATCTTTGCGCGCGATAAATCCGTCGGCGCTGGTGGCAATGTAAACGATGATCTTTCGCATCTCGCGACCTCACTTGCTAAGTTTTGGATCGGCGAAGTGAACTGAATAGCCGGGCGGCAGCTTTTCTATCAGAAAAGAGAAACTGTGCCCGGTCATCCCACGACAGCCTCCATATTTTTCTTCCAGAGTCACGACATATAGTTTCTTTGCCGTGTCCTTTGTGACGCGTGCGTGAACCCTGGCCTGACAATCGGCAAACTCAGTGAGCAGGATCAGCGTGTACTTCTGAAAATCGATCTTGAGATTCCGATCGAGTTTGCAGTAGTTGGTGCTGCCCTCGCTGATGGCTTTCTGCAGCGCCTGACTGTCACCAATGATGAGCGGGCTGCGCCAATACGGGTGACAGCCCAGTTCGACGTCAGTAATTGGGACTTCGACCTCTTGCGAGTCAGCAACCGGGTTCTGCGGTGCCGCAGTGGCAATCAGAACCAGGGAAAGCACCATCGGGCCGAACAGGAGTTTGCGCAGCGTTCTGTTCATGGAGTTGTGCGAGCCGCAGTCTTTTATCTCAAAGACGATGATGTTGCGGGAGCCATTCCTAGACCATCCAGGTTGCAGCCGATCTTTGAACTTGCCACTTACCAGCCTTCTTTGACAGCAGGAAATAATGACCCTCGCCCGACAGTGCCCCAGACATCCAACCGGTGTTTACAAGCGCCTCGTCGCCATCCCGATTGAATCCAACTCGCGATAACGTAATGTACCCGTTAGATCGCGGATACCAGCGATAAAACGTTTTCCATTCATCCTCAAACATTCCCGGTTCGAATAGCTTCTTGATCTTGTTGTAATCAACAATTTGGTAGGGAACGGCAAGTTTGAACGCTCCTTGTAAGTGCTTCGTTTCTTTATTGCGCTGCCTAAGGCTTTCCAGCGTGTCTTGCGAAAAGGGTAGTAGCTGATTCATGCTGAGATTCAGGTTCTCTTTTGTCACCTCTGAAATATCGCAACACGTTGGATCGGTAATGACAATTAATCGTGTCTCATTCTTTATGAACCTTTGTGAGATCAGCGCCGAGTAAACCGCATATTCTTCACGATCCAACACCGCGTCCCGATTAGACCGCGCGGTTGAGCTCGCTGAATTTGCGAGTAAGACAACAAGTGAAATTGCGACTGCGAGTTTCGTCATGAGAACCAAATTATTTTATGGTGACGGTGAGTTTGAATCTTGATGTTCCACGCGCTTCCGTCGGCCGCTTCACGTTGATGAAGTAATCGCCCGTCTTTGGCAACACGATTGAGATATCAAAGTTCGCGTCATGTTCCAGCCCGAGCGTGTCGTTGTCTTCGCCGAGCAGTTGAAAGACTGATGACTTCACCGGCATTGAAGTGATTTTGATGGTCAGCCGTTGGCCCTTCTTCGCCGCCAGCACAAATTCGGCTTCTTCATCGCCACGAATCACATCGCTAACAGTTGTGCTGGTGGCGCCGCGCTTAAATTCAATTCGTCCCGGTTCCGCCTTGCCGCCGTGTTGCGCGAATGCCGGCCCAGCAGCGCAGATCAGAAACAGAAAACAGCCACAGATGAACACAGATTTGCACAGATTAGAAAAAGAGAGTTTGACTAAGAGTTGTCGGGACATTTGCACGTTTTCCTTTCGCGTAAATCGCTGAAACCAACGGTTGGTCAACTGAAATTGCTAATTTATTAATCTGTGTGAATCTGCGTTAATCTGTGGCTAGTTCTCAGTTCAGCTTCATCATCATCACCGCCGCCAGCGTTTCAATTCCGTCCCAAAGATTTTGCAGTCGCAGGTTCTCGTTCTCAGCGTGCTGATTGTTGTCGTAATTCACGATCGGCACAGTAATTGTAACCGTCTTTAACCGATCAGTGATGATCGAAAGCGGCAGGCTACCGCCCGAAGTCGGCAGCTTCACGATTCGGTCTTTCGAGGTCGATTGCACCGCATTAATGACGGCCATCGAAATCGGTATGTCCATGCGCGTGCGTTCCGCGTTATAGCCACCGGCGCGGGCAACTAACTTCGCGATTAGCCCGTTCGCTTTCCTTTCAGCCTCGGTTGGATCGTGATCAATCACATAGAAGCCCTGCTGCCGAATGTGATCGGTTAAGTGTTGTATCTGTCGTCGATAATCGTTGCCTTTAACTAACCGCAGGTCGAGCACCACAGTCGCCGTCGTCGGGATCACGTTGCGGGCGAGCGCGCCCACGTCGCCGCTGCTGATACCATTTATGTTGAGTGATGGCTGATTGATCACTTCCATCAAACTCTTTCCATTACCTTCGGTTCGCGCCAGGCCAAGCTCTGATCGCAACTCATCATCGTAAGCCGGCGCCTCGGCGATTGCGCGTCGCTCTGCATCGCCGAGCGGCTCTACGCCGTCGTACCAACCCGCAATCGTCACTCGACCGCTATCGTCTTTCATCGACGCTAATAGACGTGAGAGCGTCATGGCCGGATTAGGCACCCAGTTGCCATAGTGGCCGCTGTGCAACGGCCGCTTCGCGCCATAGACGGTCACGTCAACGTTCTGATCGCCGCGCACGCCAAAGACGACTTGCTTGCGGCCCGACTGGTGCACCGGGCCATCGCAGATAATCCAGGCGTCTGATTGCAGCAGGTCTTTATGCAGATCGATGATCTCGCCGAGATGCGGCGAGCCGGCTTCTTCTTCACCTTCAAATAGAAACTTAATGTTGACCGATGGCTTTGCGTTCTGAGCTTTCAACGCATCGAACGCAGTGAGAATTCCCATGACGCCGGCTTTGTCGTCTGAGGCGCCTCGCGCATATAAGCGCCATTCGGAATTGATCTCGCCACTGGTTGGCAGCGTAACTACCTGTCCGCCTTTTTCCATCGCGGCTGTGCGCCACGTCGGCTGAAATGGCGGTGATGCGGTCCACTGTTTGGGATCCACTGGCTGACCATCGTAGTGGGCATAAAAAATTACCGAGTGATTCGCCCCCGCAACTTTCCATTCGCCATAAACCGCCGGTGGAGTGTCCTTTGATTTCGCTTCGAGCAACTGCGGATTCAGACCGCGACGCTGCATCATCTCGAGAATGGACTGAGCATTGCGGCGGATGTTGTCTTTGTCGGAAGCGATGTTGGGAATCGCCAACAGGCGAGTGAACTCGTCGAGGATCTGTCGTTCGTGCGCGTGGCGATAATCACGAACTGGTGATTGACCGCTGCTGCCGCTGACCATAGCTAACACCGCGGTCAGAGAGGCCAGCACATGTCTTAATCGATTAGCCATGTCACTAGGTTGGGTGTCTAAGACAACACTAAGAAGGACGCCTCGCTGTCGTTGTAAAATTCTTTGACCGCGAGAAAGTTAAGGCGCAAAAGCTGCTCCACATCGCGTGTCGAGCAATTTCCCAGTCTCACCCAAATGAGTTTTGGCGGATGGCCAAAAACAAAACTTCGTTGATGAAGGTCTGAGTCCTTCGAGACGATGATGAATTGGTTGTCCTTAGCATACTGCCACACAACAGGATCATCAGCGGACTTCAAGCCGACATCGCGAACATGAATTGAATCAGCGAAAAGCTCGGCGAGGAGCCGCGGCAGTTTATGCGACAGATTTTCATCAAAAAGAAGTTTCACGCGGCCGGGACAGTCACCAGCTTACGCTCGCGATCAGCGGCGAATGCGATGCAAGCTTTTAGATCTTCACGAGTAAGGTCGGGGAAGTCCTCAAGTATTTGCTCTTCAGTCATGTCGGAAGCAAGATATTCGAGCACTTCATAGACCGTAATGCGCAATCCTCGCACACAAGGCTTGCCCCCGCGTTTGGTCGGCTCGATCGTTATGTAATCGTGGTAGTTCACGCTTTTAGGGTACGGCTCAGTTCCATCGAGGTCAAGAAAACAACTTCAAGTTCACAGATATCTCTCGCGCAAAACATTCATGTGGTGCCGCACGTGTCCGCCCATGATGAACGCAAGCGCCCGGACAGTGATTTCATTTCCGTTGGCCGTGCCCACGCGGTTCCATGCTTCTTCATCCAGACTGCGCAGCATTGCGATGTTCGAAAGCCGCACCAGTCGCAACTCACTTAAGAGGTCTTCGAGCTCGATGTGATTGTACGGCGCCGTCAGCATGTAATCATTCTGATCAAAGCCCGGCAGGTTCTGTTTCTCGCCACGCGCGATGCACAGCGCGCGATAACCAAAGACGCGTTCGCCGTCAATGAGATGACCGACGATTTCGCGGATGGTCCATTTGCCGTCGGCATAGGCGGATGTTTCTTTATCGGGAGCCACGCGGCCCAGCAGCACATCCAGCTCGTCGAGCTCACCGCGCAGCACCGCCATGATGTCGTTCTCGCTGACCTGATCGACATAGCCCTGAAAGTCGGGCGCGTATTCAGTTTCACTTGGACGATTCATTTCTGGGACCTCGCTAAATAAATTGTTTACGGGTTCAATTCGGAAGCCGCATCATATTGCGAGTTTCTAGACCTTGCAATGTTGATCTCATAGTCGTTCGTTTCTAAGGCCGGCTTCGTGTGCGCTGCGAGCTTGAAGGTCGTGGCACCTCTCCGCCTTGTCCTGATATGCCTTGGCGAAAGAACACACCGGGACGGTCCGGATCAAGCAAATCACGCGAAGCTGAAAGCAGGCACGATCCTTGCCCCTGATTCGTTGGGCGATCGTTTCGCGACCGCAGGAACAAACAGTAAGCGCTAAATGAAACTTCCAGCTCTTGCCCTCTCAATCTTCGGTCTGCTGCTCTCAGCTTCAGCGCTGGTGCAGGCGCAGTCAGTCGCGCGCGTCCATCAATCAACCAACGAAACGGCAAACAGCGATGCGAATGCTAAGGCCATTGCGGCGCTGAAGCGTTTGGACAGAGACGTGATCGTCTATCGCTCGCTGGCGGACTTTCAGGGAAGCGGCAAACTGGCGCGTGTTTCATTACAAACCTTTCAACAAGAGCTGAACGATGTAACAGGCGAAGTACAGCCAGCCATCATGCGCATGCCGGCGAGTAAGTTGAAGTTTAAACTCATCAACGCGCTCGACGCTTTTCGGGATGGCGCGTACTGGTGGCAAAAGGTGGATCAGCCGCGCGTCGTGAACGTCTCTGCACTCGCCTCAACAGACATATCTCGCTCATCGGCCGATGCGGCATTTCTTGAGAGCGCTCCTTACACTGTCGCCATCAATTGGCGACAGGCGCATGCATATCTAACTCAGGCAGAAACGTTGGCGAGGTAGGACCGATTTCATAACCACAGAGGACACAAAGAAAACCATTTAATGGAGTGAGAAGAATGTTTTTATGATTCTTGTTCTTCTCTGTGTCCTCTGTGGTGATTCTATCGTTGGGCTAATGCCCCGTTTCGGCGATGTTAAGGTGATTTGTTTGACGCTCGCTTTAATTCGGTAAGGTACTCGCCCTTTTCCGTCTCGACGATCGTAAAATCGACTCGATCCCCGGCCTTGGCATTATCAAACAGAGACTTGTCCTTCACCCAAAACTCCATTTGCATCGCCGGCATCAATCCTTTGATCTCGTCGTGATTGATCTCGATCCATCCTTCTTTGCGATTGATTAGCACCACGACGCCGGTGGCCGGGTATGGCTGGTTCATCACCGGCGGCGGAAACCCCGGCGGGCGCGCCGGAATTGTCGACGACGCGGGGACTGGTTGCGCAGTCTGCGCGGCCCGCTCTTGTCTCTGACAGGAAGAAATCAGCAGCAGCGGCACAATGATTAGCAACGAGCAAACCTTGCGCCTGGAGGGCCCGAAAAGGTTATTCAATACTGTACTCAAAGTCGTAAGAGTGCTTGCCATTATCGATCTTGATCCCAAGTTTGCCGCTGATTCCTTTTAACTGATCTGTGCCCGAATCGGGTACGACCGTGATCGTCAATTGGCCCACGCCGCGCGTCATCGTGCCGCTGTGCTGGAGAATGAAACTTCCTTTGCGGCCGTTGAGGGTCCCTGTGAATTTCTCAATCGCAACGTAGCCGGCTGAGCCTTTGGTCACATCGCCGCCCGACAACATCTGACCGGTGCTGGTGCCCTCAAGATCGCCATGCCACTCTTTGGCTATCGTCATGCGGCCGAGCGATTTATCTTCCGACTTGTCATCCGCGGGCGTCATTTTTACTTCGAAAGTTCCGGTTGCGTGTTGAGTCATGGATGGTTCTTTCTTGTTCGATTCATTTTTCTGCACCCGTATTTTTCGCCCGGTAGCCCTGTCAGGAAGAACATAAAGCCCACCTTCGATGATGTTCCCTTTGACAGTGAACTCCCACCGGAGGCGATACCCGCGAGTTTGGGTTTCGCCGGTCAAAGTCTGTTTGCTTTGATCATACTTCAGCTCGATATCGCCCATCGGATCAGGTTTGCCGTCGACGATTTTGTCCGCCGCTATTTTCACCTTGGTCGAATCCGATTGGTCTATTGAAATGTGATAGACGACTTTTTCGTCGTGACAGCTCGGGTTGTTGCCTAAACAGATTGATTCGCCGGTCCAATCCCCGTTGAGTGAAGTTGTTTGGGCGGCCGCGCCGCTGAACGCGACCGTGACCAGAGCGATTAGCGGAAGTGCGATTAAGATTCTCTTCATCGAAAACGTACATTAACCACAAAGACGCTAAAACCCCAAAGCTGAAAACCAAGTGAAGATTTCTATCGCTGTTTGGTTTTGTGTTTTTGTGTCTTGGTGGTGAAGTTTCTTCATAAAGTTTACAGAAACTCTCGCGCCTGCGAAGTGCGGAAGCGATACTTCCTCATAGAAATTTGTTGACTACGCACTGCGTCTCGGAATATTGTCTGCATGCCTGACACACAATCGGATAATCTGCTGTACTAAAAGGCGTTCAGCCTTTTAGCAAGCGCATTGATTCGAGCGCGCGTCAGGTATGCAGCAGTACCCAAAATCATTTTTCTTAAGGAGTCAGACTTTATGGCCACCAAAAAAGCGACAAAAAAAGCTTCGAAGAAGTCAGTGAAGAAAGCTGCGATCTTTCCGCCACCGATTAATCTGAAATGCATTGAAGCATGTATCCAGCGATTCGAACGCTGCATCTCGAAAGGCGTCGATCGCGCGACTTGCATGAAGAGATTACAAAAGAATCTCGCCAACTGTCAGCGCGGCATTTTTCCGACTGACGAATAGTTTGGCCATAGCCGAATCTAATTATCCTCGGGAACCTCAACAGCAGAGGCCGGCAGGTTGTCGATCTGATCGCTTCGCCTCGCGCGAATCGATGTAGTTTTGACGCGTCCTCGCTGTCACAGTCTTCGTGTATTCGCCTGGGCCGTATTTCGCCGGCTGATTCTGCCTCCATCCGGTCTTTGATGTTTCATTTTTGATTACCCAAACTCTTCAGAAAAGCGGGAGCCTGTTCAGTCCGGAACCGATACTCAATCGTGCCAGACCAATCGTTATGAAAGAGGTTCGCATTGAATGCTACCAACAACTTGTCTTCGCCTTCGACAGAGAATTGCATCTGTTGAAGACGTGGGTCATCGAGCGGAACATTGATCGCCGGATTCGCATACTGCAGCGCGAGCAGCCGAGTTTTAGTCAAAGCGATCGAGCCACTGAACGCCACTTTCCGCCAGGATGAGCGTCGCCCCGGCGCGCTGAAATCACGATAAGTGATCGAACCGCCGATGCCTTCGTCAAACAAGACGACGCCTTCGGAATCGATCGTCGAGCGCCACTGCGCCGGCATCTTACCGATACCGAACAGGCGATAGAGAATGGTCTTGGGCATTGCTCTCGCTTAAAGGTTGATTTCCGGTACGTCGCGCGCCGCATGCCAGAAACGAATGACTTCGACCAGTTGCTGCGAATGATCGAGGCGGTAAACAACGCGATACGCGCGAACAATAATTTCGCGAATTAACGCATCTTCAAACTCAGGAACGATTCTACCCAACTCGGGAGATTGTGACAGAAGTCTGGATCGCGAAATGAGAAATCTACCGAAACGAAGAGCTTCGTCCGGGTCATCGATGGAAATATAACGGACGATATCGCGAAGGTCGGCACGTGCGGATGGTGAGAGGACTACCCGATAATCCATGACGGAAGTTCGCGTTCGACCTCTTCAATCGGGATTCGTTCGCCGCGATCAAGTTCAGACAAACCCTGTCTTACCGCGGCGATGAATTCTATCTCGCGGGCGATGTCGTGCAACGACGCGCCTTCCGGAATCCGCTGAAGTAAGTCCTCAACAATCTGTTTGTTGGTCATGTCTTTAAGATTCGCTCATCTGTGGGCCTCATAATACCAATGGGCCTAGAGCCTTTCAATATCAGAATCGACCTTGCTGGATTCAGTTTTCTCACGTTTGTTGGCACCCTTCACGCCATGTCTATCCATCAACTCCAAAACAGTTTTGACGCTCATTCTTGCTTGTTCGTACGAATCACTTATGATTGCTCCGAAGTTGCTTAACTCCCCTTCAAGTGTCCTGATTAAGCCGGGATCGCTCGGTACACGAACGGCCCGCTGGTATGCCTCGAACAGATCATTATTTACTAGATGATTGTCGAGAAGGCCCTTTGCATCGACATACGCTCCGATAATCGCTGCGCGTAGATCGTCATCTTCAATCTGACCCAACGCTCCACAGTTCGATTCATATACTGTGAAATAGTTCTGTCGAACTTTGTATATCCACCGCAGCGGCTGTCCTTCAGGCAAACTGCGACCTTGAGACCAACTTCCTCCTGATACCTTGCCCATACGGTCTCAACCTCCGTTCGAAGGCCTAATAGTATTCCACGAAGTATTGCCTGCTGCTCATCGTCCTTTAACTTTCGCTCATTAGCAAAAGCGAGCTGCGCGCCTTTCGTTGCCGCTGACCGAGAAGCCCAAGCACCAATCAAGGCTCCTAGGAGAGCAGATATGAGGTTCGAAGCTACGCTTGCTTTGTCCATTGGTCTTAAAGAGTCATTAAGGCGTTCCACCCTCCGCCACATTTTTCACGGGCAGCGCATTCTTCTTCACGTATTTGTCGTACCAGCCGAGATATCTTTCATATCGATCTTTCACATAGCTCGGGCGCGTGATGCCGTGAAATTCGTTTGGATAGATCACGAGTTGTGTGTCGATCCCCAGGCTGCGTAAAGCCTGGTACATCTGTTGGCCGCCTTGCACGGGCACGTTGAAGTCGCGCTCGCCGCCAAGGAAGAGCGTCGGTGTCTTGATTCGATCGGCGTGCAGGAATGGATAAGAGATCTTCACATAGGTTTCCCAGGACTTCGGATTCCAGGGTGGGCCAATCTCGTAATCGTATTGAATGATGTATTGGTCGGTGCCGTAGAAAGCGACAGTAAACGCAGTGCCTGCGCCACTGGTCGCGCCTTTGAAACGCGGATCGGTGGCGATCATGTAGTCGGTCAGAATCCCGCCGTAGCTCCATCCGCCCACGCCCATTCGATCGGGATCGGCTACTCCCATCGCGATCACCCGTTCGACGCCGGCTTCCAGATCTTCAACTTCATAATGTCCCCAGTCCGCGAAGATCGATCGCGAATATTTCTGGCCGCGGCCGGAGCTGCCGCGATAATTCACTGCCAACACCGCGTAGCCATTTGCGGCGAAGACCTGGCGCTCAATACTGAACGAATGCTGGTCCTGTCCGTTTGGCCCACCATGAATGCGCAAAAGGAACGGCACCCTGGTTCCTTTCACATAACCAACCGGATAAGTCAGCAAGCCGTGAACGTCCGTGCCGTCTTTGCTCTTAAAACTAACTTCTTCCGTCTGGCCAATCTGAAGTTCGGCCATCAGCGCATCGTTCTGATGGGTAAGCGGTTGGAACTTCATTTTGCTGCCGGCGACACTGGCGGAATAAATCTCGCTCGGATGGTTATCGTCGCCTGAGATCACCACCGCGCACTGGCCCGCGCTATGACGCGTCCCTAAAACGATGGGCTTTTCCGTGATCGGAACCGCGTTGCCCGCGCCGACCGGAATGCGCGCGCCGTAGACAGACATGTCGTCGGTCACCACCGCGTAAATATTTTTGCCATCGTCGCTCCAGCGCGGTTGTGAAACGCCGCGGTCGAGGGCCTCGCTCGAGACAACACGCTTCGGCGGCGCCGAGCCATCGGCGGCCACAAGCATGAGATGCTCCATGCTGTAAGCGCCGTATTTCTTCTCGTCGCCTTCAAGGAACGCGATCCATTTTCCGTCGGGGCTCCACTCTGGACGCGAACGGCTGGCGCGATTGTCCGGCGTGGTCAGAGGTTTTTCAGTAACGCCGGGTTTGGTTTCGGCGACAAAGAGTTGCGCGGACGGATCGCGATCTGGATCGTCAGCATGATTGCTCATGAAAGCGATCATGCTTCCATCCGGTGACCACGAAACTGACGACTCGTCCCATTTGCTCTTCGTTAATCGATCGAGTTTTTTCGTCGCGATGTCGTAGAGATAAATGTAGGTGTGCCGGCCTGATAATAAATAGCCCTGCACGTCCTGTTTGTAGCGATAGCGATCGATCACGATCGGCTTCGGAGGTTTCGGCGGCGTGCCCGGCGCTGGTGTGGCGCTCGGATCCGGCGCGTCGGGATCAGGATCGCCAATCAAGAGCGCGAGACGTTTCGAATCAGGCGACCATTCAAAACCCGCCAGCCGCCCTTTCAACTCAGTCAATTGATAAGCTTCGCCACCGCTGCGATCGAGCAACCAAACCTGACTGCCTCTGACGCCTGGTTTTCCGGACGAGCGTGAAGAAGTGAAGGCAAGATATTTTCCGTCCGGACTCCAGCGCGGCGAGCCCTCACTGTCGTTACTGAAAGTGATCTGCCGATCGTTCTTGCCGTCATAGCCGACCATCCAGATATGCGAGCTGCCCTTGTCTTCCTTGGCATCGATCGTCGAAACGGTATAAGCGACCATTTTACCGTCCGGCGAGCACTGCGGATCGCCGACGTTGCGAAAGCGAGTCAGGTCGTCGAGCTTGAGCGGATGCTTTGCGGTTTGGGCGAGCGCTGCCGTAGCAACGATCAGAATAGTGAACAGCATGCGAGAAAGATTTTTGGTAAGCATGGATCCAGATCTCCTTGCGTTAGGTTTTTGGAGTGCGGCGGCTTGACGCCGCTTTCTAATAGTCGTCAGCGATATTCAGCTTATCGATCTTGATTACTTCATCGAGAGTCAAAAGCGGCGTCAAGCCGCCGCACTCCCAATTACAACTTATTCCAATCCCACAAACCCCACTTCAGTTCATCCGTGACCTTGTGACCCGTTTGTTTCAGCGTCAGCATGATGCTGCCCCGATGATGCGACTCGTGCGCGATCAAATAGCTGATCAGCGGAATCAGTCCGCGCTTGAAGCTGGTTACTTTGCCGCCCCTGGCCCACGATTCGCGGATAGTTGTTTCGATTCCCGCTGCCGAAGCGTCCAGTGCCGCCTGTAATTCCTTTTTCGAAGGCGATTCACCTTTCGCGAAATGCGGCAGCTTCGCTTCGCGGTTCGCCTTCGTTGTAGTCTCGGCCCAACCGGCGCGCACTTCATGCACGTGCGCCAGCTGGCGCGCCACATCGCGGCCGCCACGCGTCGACAGCGTTGCCCGCAGCGCCTCATCCGGCAAGGCCTTGAGCAAGTTGAGCGTGACGCGATGATTTATCTGCCAGGCTTCGATTAATTGGTCGAGCATATGCTGAGCGCTATCTCACGGTTTGGAGAAGAGCATCGCTTCGCCCAGAGCGAGCGGGATTCTACTGCGAATTCGTTTGCGTGACTAGACGAAATGAGACTGGCAGCGCGACGGCTAAATGGCAAGGTTGGCAAGTCAAAGACTTGCCGCCCATCAGCGTGGCAGAGCCAGTTGGAGTGTGGGATTAACCAGCTGATGATAAATCTCATCCATGCGCTCGGGTGAATAAGGCATGCGCTCGTCAAGCCACCATTTCAGCAATCCAAACAATTCGCCGGCCAGATAATTCGCGAGCACTGGAATTGGAATCGACGCGACGGGCGGCACTCTTAGTTTCAAGGCCTCAGTGATCCGCTCGCTTAGTTGCTCGGTGCCGCTCCTGAAGAGTGCATCGCTTTTTCGCGAGCGCACCAGGCCCTGGTAGAAAGGCTGCACATCCTTAAGATGATCGAAGAGAAAAATGATGGGCATGAATGAGCCTTTGCCGGCTTTCTCCCAAATGATTTGTTGCGCGCAGAAATCGACAAAACCTTCCCAGTTCTTCTGAAACAGGTCCTCCTTGTCACGAAAGTGCGTGTAGAAAGTCGAGCGGCCAATGTCTGCGCGATCGATCAGATTCTGGACTGTGATGTCGTCAAAACGCTTTTCCGTAACCAGCTCGACCATCGCATGGGTCAGGCTGTGACGCGTGCGTTGTATACGCCGATCAGGCTTTTTCTTTCTCACCATCGCCCCAATTCTTGAACATCAAAAAGGCGTTTGTCCATTAACTCAGTTGTGAATGATTTTTCTGCGAGACCTGTGGTTAATCTTGTCAGAGGCTCAGCGTTACCTTTTGTGCAACAAATTTTATGACCGACTTATGACCGACTAAGGAGAACCAGATGAGATTGAAAACACCATCAGCTTTAGCAGCGACAATATTCGTTACCATTCTATTGACCGCATGTTCAGCGATCGCCAAACATCATGCCGCTTTTATGGGTAACGAGCGGAGCACGTCGGCGCCGACCGCGAGCGATAATTCCGATCCGATTTCAGGCGAGTGGAACGTTTCGTTTTTTGTCCACGACACAACCACACCCGCGACCTTCAACCTCAAGCTTGCCGGCACGAAAGTAACCGGCACGGTTGACTCAGAGCACACCGGACCGGGCACGGTGCGCGAGGGTAAATGGACGGACGGCAAACTAACTCTGATCTTTGATTTCAAGAATCACGAATCGATCGCCGTCGATGGCCTGATGAAAGACGGAAAGCTGGCCGGCGAATTTCATACCGAAGGCTTTACGGCCAAGTGGGAAGCGAAGAGGAAGTGATGTTTGTGGCGAAGTTCTTTCTCCCTCTCCCTTGGGAGAGGGAATAAACAGACCCGGCACCATTCACGATCGACCCGCGAACAAATCGTTCAATTCACCAAACGATGTGAGATCAGCGAACGATGCAAACGAACCTTGTTCATGAATGTCTTTCGCGGCCTTGATGAACCCGGCCCACGCGGCTCGTGCCAGCGCGCCGCCGACCGAGATGCGGCGTACGCCCACATCAGCAAGTTGAGATACGGTAAGTTCGCAATTATTCGACGAAACCAAAACGTTGACCGGCTTTGGCGCCACGGCTTTCACCAGCTGAGCGATCTCTTCAGGCGCGCTGACACCCGGAGCGTAGAGACAGTCAGCTCCCGCGTCGGCGAAGGCGGAGAGACGATCCAGCGAGGTGCGGAGCGGATCAGGATCATCAACCAGCCAGGCTTCACATCGTGCGGTCAGAACAACGCGAGTTCCTGATTGATCAATCGCGGCGCGCGCTGCTTTGATTCGCTGAACCGCAAGATCGAAATCATACAGTGGCTGATCATTTCGACCGCTGTTGTCTTCAATCGATAAACCGGCGACGCCGGTTGCGATGCAGGCTTTTACGTTTGCTGCTACTCCGTCGGGATCGTCGGCGTATCCGTTCTGAAAATCCGCGTTGACCGGCAATGAAGTCGCGGCCGCGATCTCGCGAAAGTGATCCAGCATCAGATCGCGGGTTACCTGCGCCGGCCCGTCCGCAAATCCTTTCGAGAATGCAAAACCCGCCGACGTTGTTGCCAGCGCTTTGAATCCCAGGTGTTCGAGATAGATTGCCGAGCCCGCGTCCCACGGATTCGGCAGGACAAAGCATCCTGATTCGTGGAGCTTACGAAAGTTTTCAATTGCTGATAGTTGTTTGTTCATATGCTTGTTATGCAATCAGTATCGGGGACGGCAGCGTCCGGGGACTGAAGCGCAAGCGTCCTCGCTTGCATCGTAACTCCGAGCGGCAACCGGGACGGTTGCGCTCCAGTCGACTCGATACTCAAATTGAGACATTACCAGCAGCCCAACGTTTTGGTACAGAACTGACCGCGGGTATTATCGGCAGACCTTGACCATTCTCGAAACCAAACGCTTAAGACTGCGCCATCTGGCGCCGGACATCGACGCTGAGTTCATTCTCGAACTGCTCAACGATCCGTCGTTCATTCGCTATATCGGCGATAAAGGCGTGCGCGATCTGGATGCCGCGCGACGTTACATCGTCGAGGGACCAGTGAAGAGCTATGAGGCGCACGGCTTTGGCTTATATCTGGTCGAATTGAAAATGAATCGAGCGCCGATCGGAATCTGCGGCGTACTGAAGAGAGATACGCTTCCCGATCCGGACATTGGATTT
>Ga0193729_1000509_pt1 | contig 20458 bp, 20 predicted proteins | sample U1c2metaG_FD_143036 | JGI IMG/M metagenome (GOLD analysis project Ga0193729, IMG submission 143036) | Soil microbial communities from a riparian zone of the East river system, Colorado, United States - U1c2 | ecosystem: Environmental > Terrestrial > Soil > Riparian zone | place: USA: East River...
GAGTATCGAGCAGCTTTCGCGAAAGGAAATCGAGCGGATCTTGCAGCGGACGGCCGAGCTCAAAGCAAACCGCGGCAAGATTTCGGCGCAGCCGCTCGCGGGACAAACCTGGGCTTTGATTTTTTCCAAACCGTCCACCCGGACGCGAGTTTCGTTCGATGTCGGAATCCGCGAGCTCGGCGGCGAAACGATTTACCTAAATGCGGCGGATGCGCAGCTCGGTCGCGGTGAATTGATCAAGGACACGGCGCGCGTCCTGGCGCGTATGATTCACGGCGCAATCATCCGGACGTATGCGCAGAGCGACATCGAGGAGTTCGCCGAATTTTCCGGCGTCCCGACGATCAATGCGCTGACCGATGAGGAGCATCCGTGCCAGATCCTGGGCGACATTTTCACCATCATCGAAAAGCGGGGCAAGATCGACCAAGCGGTCGTTGCGTACGTCGGTGACGGTGTTTCAAACACGGCGCGGTCGTGGCTTTTCGCGGCGGGAAAATTGGATTTTGAATTGCGGATCGCGTCGCACAAAAAATATCAGCCGAAAAAGAAATTGCTCGAGTGCGCGGGCGGACGTGTGACCTGTACGGACGATGTGGCCGCTGCGGCGCGCGACGCAGACGTGCTTTACACCGACATCTGGGTTTCAATGGGCAAAGAAGCGGAGGAAGCGCGGCGAGAAGCCGAGCTCGGACCGTACTGGATCAATGATTCAGTAGTGAAGTTGGCCAAACCGGACGCGCTGGTGATGCATTGTCTACCCGCGCATCGCGGACAAGAGATCGATGCGAAGACCTTCGAGCAGCACGCGCAAACGATTTTTGATCAGGCGGAAAATCGATTGCATGTGCAAAAGGCGATCCTCATCGAGCTAGCAAAGTGACGCGGTCGATCCGGGATTGCGGTGCGGCATTCGCTTGCATGACGGACAGACACTGTAGATGACCGGCTCCTGGCTGGCAGGACTCCCGGAACTCATGATTCGTCCACACAACGCACAGACGGTGCTGCCGTTTTCCTTTTTCGCGGCGCTTCCATTTGCCGGCCGGTCCCCACTTTTCCGCTGGCGTGCCATCGAGAGGGGATCGAATCTCGCTGGAGGAGCGGATTCGTAGATTTTTCAAGCAGCGAAGGCAATTCCGCTAAGTCCTTTTTCTTGAGCAGCTTGAATTGGGAAAATAATGGAGCCGCAAAACTGTTAGCGCGGTGAAGATTTGGTGCTCGGGGCGGGACTTGAACCCGCATGCCTTTCGGCATACGCCCCTCAAACGTACGTGTCTGCCATTCCACCACCCGAGCGCAACCGCCAAATTTTAATCAGGAACGCAGGAAAGCAAGAAGTCAGGACAAACCAGTCTGGAAACCAGGAAACCAAGAGGAGTCCATTTGGGCACGACCGTTCACCTCAACCCGGTTTTCGTGGCTTCCTGGTTTCTAGATTTATTCCGAGTAGATTTTTTGCGCGATGCCAGATGACGATTGGATCAAGGTCGATCTTCACATCCACACTCTCGACGATCCGAAGGATGTGATCGATTATTCGGCGCATCAATTGCTCGAGCGGGCGAAGCAGCTCGGGTTCGGTGTCCTCGCGATTACGTTACACGACGCAGTGTTCGACCGCGCGGAGGTTTTCGCAGATGCCGCCGCGATGGGGATTTTGCTCATTCCGGCGGCCGAAGTGCGGTTGCAAGGCGCGGATGCGATTTTGCTGAACGTGACCGCTTCTGAAGTGGCAGGGTTGAAGAATTTCGAGGACCTGCGCCAACTTCGTGCCCGCCGCGGAATGTCCGCCACGGCGGATCCGTCCAGTGGCGGATCGATCTTTACCATCGCGCCCCATCCGTTTTATGTGCTGGGCGGTTCGATCGGCCCACGCCTGCTCGAAGAGATCGATTGCTTTGACGCGATCGAGCTCTGCCATTTTCACAAGGGATTGCTCAACCCAAATCGGCGCGCTGCGAAAGTGGCCGCCCAATTTAGCAAACCGTTGATCGCGACATCCGACGCGCACCAATTGCACGCTTTCGGGCGTCATTACACGAGCATTCCGCGTTCAACGGCGTTGACGGTCGAGAATGTTTTTGCCGCTCTGCGCCAAGGTCCCTTGCGTCTAACCAGTCCGCCGGCGTCGATGGCCGATCTTGCCAGCGCGATTTATTGGATCTTTCTTGCCCATCCGTTCAAAGTCCGACGATCGCAGCACCGTGACCGAACGCCGTCGACACATTCGCGCCGGTCCAGCCTTGAATCCAAATCACAAACGTGACACACGTTAGGACGATGAGAATCCTGCTTACCAGTGTGCTTGCGCTCGCATTCGTTTTCGCGGGCTGCCAAACGCCCCAACAGAAAAAAGAAAAACTCAAGCAAGCCGAGCTCAAGAAGAAAGCCAAAGCGAACCTTCGGGAGGAAAGCACCGATGTGGATTTTCAGGCATTTGTCGGCCGACTTCGCAAGGCGGTAGCGAAGCGGGATGTGGAAACAATGAAATCGATGATGACGGAGGATTTCGGCTACAAGCTTGAGCCGCCGATGTCGGGCCCGGGCGTTTTTCAATATTGGGAACAGGAAAACCTCTGGCCTGAGCTGGACGGCGTTTTGTCGGAGCGATTCGTCAAGAAAGGCGCGTTTATGGTCTCGCCGCCGCAATTTGCCGATCCATCGCTCAATTACGACGGCTACCGGATTGGAATTACGCGTGTCAGGGGCAGCTGGAAGTTCGCCTACTTCGTCAATGGGTAAAGGAAAGTGGCGAGTGAGTCCGAGCCGGACTGGCGGTTGTGACAGGTGACAAGAAAAAAGAAAACGGCGGCAGTTGAATCTGGTCACTCATCACTTGTCACTGGTAAGTTTCTTGGTTTGCCGCACCGGCCGCCGTTTGTATTTGTGCGAAAGATAATCGCCTGCGATCCCGGCGTGTCAGCTGAATGCGAAACAGAATTTTCGAGCGACGACCCGATGTTAGCCGGGCATTTTCCGGGTGATCCGCTCGTTCCCGGGGTGATCTTGACCGAAGCACTGGCGCAAACCGCCGGAATCGTGGCGGCGTCAGCGCATCCTCAGAATTCGCAACCGAGGTTTTTGCTCTCGGCGATTCGGCAGATGAAATTTTTCCAAGCGGCGGGGCCGGGAAAAAAAATTCACTTACGCGCCCGGAAAATTGGCGAAGTCGGCGAACTGTTGCAATTCGAAGTCGAAGCTTTAATCGACGACACACTGGTTGCGGCCGGTCAGCTGGTATTGAACGCGCTCCCGACGAGCGGTTAAGCAAATTTTATTCAGCGTTGGCCGGGGCTTGGGTCGATTCCAAATCGTAAATTGCGCCCCAGGTTCCGGAAGCGGCCAGCGTTGCCGTTTTTTCCCACGGGCGCGTGCTCGATGCGTAATTTGTTTTTTCCTCGCGACCCCAAAAAATGTAGCGCACGTGCAGCGTCCGGGCGAGGTCGGGCCAATTCGGAGCTCCTTGCATCAATTTCGTGAGCTGCTCGTTCGTTTTACCGTAGTCATCGAATCCCTGCGTCCAAAGATGTCCCGGATATCCCATCACAACTTTTCGGCCCTGGAGCAGCAGGGGATGATTATAAGTTGGCCACGCCGCAAAACGCGCTTCCAATGGCATCTTTTGGACGGCGAAGCCGACGGCGTCGACTTCGCCGCGATTGGCGAAGCCGAAGCCGCCCTTTCCCGCAGCCAGACCGCCAAACAAACTTACGAACCCGGAGGCAAACAGCGCGAGGCAAACCGCAGCGCGAATCAGCACTTCCCATTGCATGATCAATTGCCGCCACAAGAAGGGAAGCACGATGAAGTAAGCCCAGATTCCTATTTTCAAATTGTCCCAGATCCACGGCGCCGTCTTGATCGAGAAAAAGAAAATAAAGATGGCGGTGGCTGCGAAGATAAAGGCGATCTCTTCCGGAAGCTTTTTTTCCCAGCCGAATCCACTTTTTGCGATGCGGGCTGCTAACCATCCCAGCAAGATCAACGCGAACAGAATTGCAATTACCCAACTCCAGGCGAATCCGTGTTTCCCGATACGCCAAACAGACAACACGAATGCGCCGACTCCGATCGCAATCGTGGCGGATAATTCGAGTCGCCTGGTCTGATGCGATTGGTACAATTGCCAGGCGATCAGGCCGATCAACGTCAGGACCAGCGGTACGAGGATTCCGAAATTCCAGAACCAGAATCGAAAGAATGACATCTTGAATTCGCCTTCGTTCTGGGCCCAGCCCGGATGGAACTCGAGGACCGAGCGGGCATTGAAATGATCGCTGACGAGCCAGACAAAGAATGTCGCTGGAATGAGAGCGCTCAGGACAAGAGTAAGGATGTGGCCGCGATTTTGTGGATCGCCCGCAATGAAGAGACACACCAACACGATGCTCAACGCGATGAAGGTGTGAAGATGAAAAAGGGGCATCGACGCATAAAGCGAAAGCTCAACCCAGAACGGGAGCGGCCCCGATTGTTGATCCTGGGCCGAGCGACGAAAATATTTTTCGCGCCAATGCCAGAGTAAAATCAAGCCGGCTGGAATCGCATAGAGAAAGCCGCGCTGAGTTACGAACATTGTCAGCGGGATGCTTTTCCAGGCGATGTTATTGACGTCCTGATAATCGACGAATTTGAAATTGCGGAGAAACTGAAAGCCGGCGAGGCCGCCGTTGAAAAGAAAACCCGCGATGGCAAAGCTGCCGCCCCAGCGATAAAACGCGAAGAAGGTGGCCACTGACGCGAGCAATCCCACCCAAACCAGACCGGGAATCAGATCGACACCGGCCTTGAGCAGCAGGCCGTTGAAGAAATCGATTCCCGCCGGATAACGGAGATGTTCGCTGAAGACGTAGATTGGGTTGGATGGCCAAAGGTGAACCCCATTGGCAAAAAACTGGATGTGAGTCAGATGGAGACCGAGATCGCCGAGATTCACGGGCGACTGGATTTTCAATTCAGTTCCGTCGACAAACAGGAGCCAGCAAAACGAACGGACGGCGAAAATCGTGAAGAAGCCCGCCAAGATCCAGATCGGGAGCTTGTGGTATTTGCGGAAGGGGGAATCATCCGGCGCGGCAGTGCCGGCCTGCGCCTCGGGATCTGTCGTTCTAAGATAGGCTAAGAGAGCGAAACCGGCGGCTAATAAAAGAGCAATCCATGCAACCGTCGTGCACAGCCCGCCGGTGAGCATTCCAATGAGCAATCCACAAATGGTGGCGAAGTTTACAAACGTCAGCCCGCCAGAGAGCCATTTCATTTAGTTGGGCTTGGACTTGGGCTCGGAGCGGGCGTTGGCTCGGCTCCAGTGAAATCGGGCCATCGTCCGGGGAAAAAACTCTTGAAGATGCGGGCATTAAAGTACGCCTTGGACGGATCCTGGTAAGGCCGGATCGTCATTGGGAAGGTGTAGTAAGAATCGTGAAGCTTTGCTTCAACCGTGGCGATCTTGTCCTGCTGCACGAGGAGAAAATCGGCGTCCAGTTTGTCGGGCAGATTGTCTTTCTCGTAATATCCAACGCGCCCAAAATCATCGAGTATCCACGGCAGCGGATAAGGGCTCGCCCGAATAATGTGTCCAACCAGCTGGTAGGCGCGCGGATCGGAATGGGCCAGCTGCAGTAACGGATCAGTGAACTTATAAACATCGTTATAAGTCTGCACATAAACGTAAGGCTCAGTCTCGGTGGTGCAGCGAAAATAATTCAGCCAAATGCAATATCCGAGGGAGCCGGTCAGCAGGATCGCGGATATAAGATAGACAACCCTTTTATATATTAGAGGTGTAATTAAAGCGGCAGCCCCAAAAATGAATGTGAATGGCCAGATGATACTAATAATGCACCACGGCGTCTTATATTTGACGATGCTATAGGCCATGACTGTCCCCACGCCGTAGATGGCGAGATAACGCAACGCCATTTGTTTGAAGCGAATGCTAAACAAACAAAGAATGAGTCCAGCCAGCGCCGGCCACTCGTAGCGCGCGCTTAATTTCAACCAGTAATACCAGGGCTTTTCGTGCCCGTGGCCTTCGCTACCGGTTTTGAACCACGGCAAATAGGCCTGATACAAGCCTTTCACTCCGTCCCAGTGAAAGAAGGTGCCGGAATAAAAGAAAACAATCAGCGCAATGCCGGTCCCGGTGACAACCGCAAGATCGACATAATTCCACGTTTGCGTTGCTGGCCGGGCATCGTCGAGCTTGCTGAAATAATTTGAAACCCAACAGACCGCCACCGCGATCGCTGCGCAGCCGATGTGAAGAATGTACGTTTCCTTCGACAAAATCATGCCGGTTAAGCCCATCCCGGCGCACCAGAGGTAATTAGCGGTCCCAAATTTCCAGAGCCCAAACAGCCCGTAGAAGAACAACATGGTAGAGAGCACCAGCCAGACTTCGTGAATGGAGTAACGCCCGTAGAAGACAAAACCGGGCGAAACCGCCATCGCCAGCGCCGCCAGCCGGCTGACAGTTCGGCCAGCGAATGGTTCGAATTTTAGCGTCAACCAAACGCAACTGATGCTGACCAGTACGACCGGCAATCGCAGTGCCCAAAGATTCCGGCCGAACAATGTCTGCGAAAGGAAGAGCACATAAAAATGAAGCGGTCCGTGATAGTTGGTCGGATCATATTTGTAGAAGCCGTTCCTGACCATTTGATCGACAAACCAGCCATTGATGCCTTCGTCGAAATGTGGCGGCTTCATTCCGAGCAAAAAGAATCGCAGGAATGCAGCCAGACCGATGATGAGCCAAGGCGTCCACTCGCTTTCAGCAAGCGCGTTTTTCCACGTGTCGATGTAATCGCCGCGGAGAGGAAAATCCCCTAGCGCGCCGGCCTCGGCGCTGCTAGCTCTTGCTGTGCGAATTCTCGTGACCGGCGGCTGCGGCTTCATCGGGAGCAATTTTATTCGCTACATTCTGCAACATTACAAGCCGGCCTCGGTCACAAATGTGGACGCGCTCACTTATGCCGGCAACCTCGCCAGTCTCGAGGGCCTGGTCGAAGAACATGGCGAGCGCTATGAATTTTTCAAAGCCGACATCGCCAACGCCGACGCGATGGACGCGCTCATGCTTGAGCACCAATTTTTTGCCGTCGTCAATTTTGCGGCCGAGTCGCACGTCGATCGCAGCATCAATTCGCCGGAGAATTTCATTCACACCAACGTTATCGGCACCAGTGTGCTGCTCAATTCCGCGAGAAAACACGGCGTCCAACGGTTCGTCCAAATATCCACGGATGAAGTTTACGGTTCGTTAGGTAAGACCGGGAAGTTCACCGAAAAATCGCCGCTCGATCCGAGCTCGCCCTATTCTTCCAGCAAAGCCGGCGCCGATCTTCTGGCACTCGCTCATCATAGAACCTACGGCCAGGAAGTCGTGGTGACGCGCTGTTCGAACAACTACGGGCCCTATCAGTTTCCGGAAAAATTGATTCCGCTCATGATCATCAAAGCGTTGCGCGATGAGCCATTACCGGTCTACGGCGACGGAATGAACGTGCGCGATTGGATCCACGTCCAGGACCATTGCGCGGCGGTGGTGGTGGCGCTGTTCGAAGGAAAACCCGGCGCCGTTTACAATTTCGGCGGCGGCAATGAAATGGCGAACCTCGAGTTGGTGAAAATGATTCTTAAACAGTTAGGCAAACCGGAGAGTTTGATTTCATTCGTGAAAGACCGCCTCGGGCACGATCGGCGTTACGCGATCGATTCGACTTTCGCAAAGCGCGAATTGAAATGGAAGCCGCGCAAGGATTTCAAGGAAGGCTTGGAAACGACGATTCAGTGGTATATCGACAATCAGGCGTGGTGGCAGCCGTTACTCGAGCGGGCTGAGCGGTATTAGGCTAAGGAGTGCACGCGCTTCGCCAGCGCGCTGCACGAGATAACTTTGCCAGACAGAGGTCATGCGAGCTTTATCCTGTAACCACTTGATTTAGCGGACCTATTTGGAGTGTAATGGAGGTGTGCCTCCATGAACGCGGCTCTATCTCGTCAAAGCGTCGATAACGTCGCGGCCGCCTTTGTCACAACTCATTGGAGTGTGGTCCTGGCCGCGCAAGGCGAATCCGACGCCGCGCGGGGGGCGCTTGAAAAACTTTGCCGCACCTATTGGTGGCCGCTCTACGGATTCGTCAGGCGCAACGGCTACAAGCCGGAAGAAGCGCAGGACCTTACCCAGGGTTTCTTCGCCATGCTTCTCGAGCGCCGAGATCTGGATGTGGTTCGCCGCGAGAAGGGACGTTTGCGATCGTATCTGCTCGTTTCACTCAAGAATTTTCTAGGTAAGACAAGACGTCGCGAGATGGCAGTGAAACGCGGCGAGGGTCGGGCACTTGTCCCGTTGGAAGAATTGCTCGCGCGCGAGCGGGCCGATCTCGAACCAGCGGACACTCTAACCGCGGACCGAATCTATGATCGGCGCTGGGCATTGACGTTGTTGGAACAAGTGCTGGCACGGTTGGACGCTGAATACCGGGCCGCTGGTAATGAGAAGTTGTTCGAACATTTGAAAGAATTGCTCTCGGATGAACCTGGCCGCCGGTCTCAGGCGGAGATCGCGGTCGAGATGGATATGACCGAAAACGCGGTGAAGCAGGCGTTTCACCGCTTGCGGCAGCGGTATCGGCAATTGTTGCGCGACGAAATCGCCCAGACCGTGGCCGTGCCCGGCGACGTCGAGGACGAGCTGCGGCATTTTATTTCGGTGTTGCAGGCGTAACCCGGAAAGGAATTTCGAGCAGTACAAAGGCAGCAACTGAAAACCGCAATGACAAACACCGCCAGGGTTTGCGCAAAATGCGGCGCGACGGTTTTTGCCGACGCGCCCCGCGGATTTTGCAGCGTGTGTTTGTTTCGGACTGGGCTGGGCTCGCCCAATGACGAAAGCGACCATGCCGAGGAAGCGAGTCGAATGGAGATGGAATTCGGCGACTACGCGTTGCTGGAGGAGATTGGGCGCGGTGGACAAGGCGTCGTTTATCGCGCGCGCCAAAAGAGCCTCAACCGAACCGTTGCGCTAAAGGTCATTGGTCTCGGCCAGTGGTCAACGACTCCGCATTTGAGACGTTTCCGTCATGAGGCGGAAGCGGCGGCACGCCTGGAGCACCCGCAGATTGTTCCCATTTACGAAATCGGTGAACGCGACGGCTCGTGCTATTTCAGCATGAAATTCGTCGAAGGCGGACAACTCGACCAGATCGTTAGGCGCGAACCGATGTCGACCCGGCGCGCGGCGGAATTGCTGGTAAAGATTGCGCGCACCGTTCAATTCGCACACGAGCGCGGAATCTTGCATCGTGACATCAAGCCAGGGAACATTTTGTTAGATCAAAATGGTGAACCGCACCTGACCGACTTCGGGCTGGCCAGGCTGATCGAACAAGAGAGCACAGTCACTAATTCATTCGACGTGCTCGGAACGCCGAGTTACATGGCGCCTGAGCAGGCCGCCGGTCACGTGAAAAAGCTGAGCCCGGCCGCGGATGTCTATTCGTTAGGCGCAGTGTTTTATCAGATGCTCACCGGCCAGCCGCCGTTCGCCGGCGGCACCACTTACGAAACGATCCGCATGGTGTTGGAAAGCGAGCCGCGAAGTCCCCGGCTTTGGAATCCCAAAGTAGATGTCGATCTTGCCACCATTTGCCTCAAGTGTTTGGAGAAAGAGCCGCAACGCCGCTACCCTTCAGCTCTCGCGCTGGCCGAAGACCTTGAACGGTGGCTACGCCGCGAGCCCATCCGGGCGCGACGCACTGGCTTCTTCACCCGCGGAAGAAAATGGCTACAACGCAATCCAACCACCGCCATTTCAGCAGTCTCGCTAGCCGGTCTGGTAGCAGCGGTGGGGATGCTCCTTTGGAAAAGCGATTTAGTCCGCCCTCCGCCGTCGACTGGCATCGCCGTTCTCCCGTTTGAAAATTTGAGCAACGACAGAGACGACGGCTCCTTTGCCGACGGTGTTCAGGACGACATTTTGACCAAGCTGGCGAAAATTGCCGATCTCAAAGTCATCAGCCGGACAAGCGTGATGGGATATCGAGGGAAACAGAACACACGCGAGATCGCAGACGCACTGCGGGTATCGCATCTGCTGGAGGGCAGTGTGCGGAAGACCGGGGCGTGGCTCCACATAAACGCCCAGTTGATCGATACGCGTAACGATACGCACGTTTGGGCAGAGCAATACGATCGGGATTTGAAAGAAGTGTTCGCTATCCAAAGCGAGATCGCACAAAAAGTCGCTGCGCAGCTTCATGCCAAAATCTCACCCGCTGAAAAACACTCCATTGAGCAACCACCAACCGCCGATCTCACCGCTTTCGATCTCTACAGCCGCGCGAAAAACCTTTTGCTGACGGCGACCTATGGCAATAGTGGGAAAGAGGATTTGCTGCACGCGGCTGATCTGCTGAACCAGAGTGTCGCGCGGGACCCAGCGTTTTTCCAAGCGTATTGCCAGCTGGCCTGGATTCATGACGTCCTTTACAGCTTCGGCCACGACCATACGGGCGCGCGTCTGGCGTTGGCGGAAGCCGCCGTCCAGGCGGCGTTTCGCCTTCGTCCGGATGCGGGCGAAGCACATCTCGCGCGCGCGGAGAATCTCTATCGAGGCTACCTCGATTATGGCGACGCGCTGGCCGAACTGGAAGTTGCCCGCCGCAACCTGCCCAATGACCCCCGGGTGGCCGAACTGGAGGGTTACATCGAGCGTCGCCAGGGAAAACACGCCCAGGGATTGAGTAGCCTCCGGCGGGCGGTTGATCTCGATCCGCGCAACATTTTCACGCTTCAACAGATCGCGATCAGTTACGAGGTGCTCCGGCGCTATGCTGAAGAAAAATCGGTGCTGGATCGCGCCTTGAACATCCAGCCAAACGACATCGAGACCAAAGTAGCGAGCGCTCTCGTTGAATTGGATTGGAAAGCCGATGCTCGGCCGTTGCATCAAGCCATCGATTCGGTTCGGGCTGCGAATCCCGTCGCAATTCATCATATCGCCGATGCTTGGCTCCTTTGTGCGTTGGCCGAGCGCGACGCTGCTGCCGCAAAGAATGCCCTGATCGCGGCAGAACAAGATATTCCTTTTAACGACGCCGCTGTTCATTTCAATCGTCTATTCATCGAAGGCATAATCGCTCGTATGACTAAGGACGAAGGCAAAGCGCGCTCCGCCCTCACTGCTGCGCGGGCGGAGCAGGAGAAAAATGTCCAGGCGCAACCAAATTATGGGCCGCCGCTTTGCGTCCTCGGCTTGATCGACGCGGCTCTTGGACGGAGAGAGGAAGCACTGCGCGAAGGCCGCCGCGCGGTCGAGCTTCTCCCAGTGGAAAAAGATGCAATGAATGGTCCGCTGATGATCAAGTATTCGGCGATGATTGCTGCGTGGGTGGGGAACAAAGATCTTGCCTGCGAGCAACTTGCCACCGCCATTCGCTTCCCGAGCTTCCTTAGCTATGGCCACTTGAAACTACTGCCGTTTTGGGACCCACTGCGCGGCGATCCTCGATTTGAAAAAATCGTCGCCTCCCTCGCGCCGAAATAGGCTAACCACGGAATCCACACTAATCGACACTAATCCGGATAATTGGTGTTCATTCGTGTCCATTAGTGGTTGAGATTCCGTACAAAGACTGTCCTTTCGCTCGCTGGAACCAAGGAGTCTTCGCCGCCTTCCCCTGCTTGATCTGGGCGTGAGGATAAGTTCGCGCCACTGCCGGTGCCAGCAACCTTGCAACGACTGGTTACACGGGTTGCAGTTTCGGCTTCTGTGCCAATCCGTGTTCATCTGTGGCAAAAGAAAAATTCTGCATTTTCTGCGTAACCTCGCGCCAGATTTCGGTCAATACACCTGTGAACAGGCACAATAAGGACAACGGCAATCAACAGAAGGATCACGATGAAAAATCAAAGAAAGAAATCAAAGAACGCGCGAGGACATTGTCGAAAAGGATGGTGGAGCGCGGTTGCTGTTTTGGTCGTTGGTCTGGTTGCGGCGATGCCGCCCAGGCCAGTGCTCGCCGCCCAGACGCCCCTTATGCTCGATCTCTCCTTTAACATCGGGCCCATCGCTGCGCAGCTCGACATCACGAATCCGGTGGCGCAACCAGGAGGCGGGTTCAAGAGCACACTCCATATGCACGCCCGCGATGACACGCAGACGCCGGCCTTCAACGGCGACCTCATCGCGACTGGGCAGGCTGCGGATGCAAATACGCTACTCGGGGGCTTTGTTCCCGCTGCGCTCATCGTCCTAAAAGACATTGCTGCCGGCATGACCTTTCAGCAGGCAGCCGCCGATGCTCAGACCAAGACCGGGGTCACGGTAACCTTCTTGAACGATCCAGGCCTGACCGAGTATGCTTTAATTCTTGCCCTCATCGCCATAATCGCGATCGCCGCGCTCACCGCCGTACAGCCCGGGCTCAACAACCAGCTGTGCACGATCGACGGCAACTTGAAAGCAGGTCTGACGGCGGGCGGGTTTTCGACTAATCCTCCTGACCCGTGCGCGACCTCCATACCGTAGGAAAGGCGAGCGGACGTAATCTAATCGGTGTGTCCGTCAGCAAGTTGAAGCGGAGCTTTCGCAGCAAAGCGAAAGTCTTCGCTTCGTTGCCAACGGCGTCGCGTCGCTCGCTCCAAAGAAGTCGTGATTGTGTGCGACCGTCGAAATGGATAGGGGCGATTGACTCTGCCAGTCCGGCTCGGACTTTCGGCGGCTCGCCGAAACGATCTTTGTCCCACCGAAGACAACCAAGAAAACAAAGACTGTTCTTTGGCTGGAAATAAATGGGCTCTTCGCTGCCTTGGTTTCGCTCTGTCTAAAACATTCCCACTTTTCCGCGTAACCTCGCGCCCGGTTTCGGACAGTACACCTGTGAACAGGCACAATAAGGACAACGGCAACCAACAGAAGGATCACCATGAAAAATCAAAGAAAGAGATTAAAGAATGCGCGAGGACATTGTCGAAAAGGATGGTGGAGCGCGGTGGCTGTTTGGGTCGTTGGCCTGGTTGCGGCGCTGCCGCCTCAACCTCTGCTGGCGGGCCAGACGCCACTTCCGATCAACATCTCCTTCGGCATCGGCTCCATCGCTGCGCAGCTCGACATCACGAATCCGGTGGCGCAACCAGGAGGCGGGTTCAAGAGCACGCTCCATATCCACGCCCGCGATGACACGCAGACGCCGGCCTTCAACGCCGATCTCGTCTCGACCGGGCAGGCTGCGGATGCTAATACGCTGCTCGGCGGTTTCGTGCCCGCCGCACTCATCGTCAAGCAGGATCTTCTTGCCGGCATGACCTTTCAGCAGGCGGCCGCCGACGCGCAGGCCAAGACCGGGGTCACGGTGACCTTCTTGAACGATGCATCGATGGTGGAATACGCTCTTTTGCTTGTCGCCGTCCTCTTACTCGCCGCGTCTAGGATCGTCGTTATACAGCCCGGTCTCGGCGACCAGGCGTGCGCTATTCGGGCGAAGTTGGAAGCGGCTCTGGCGGCGGGCGGGTTTCAGAATCCTCCTGATCCTTGCGCGACAATCATACCGTAGGAAAAGCGAGCGGACGTGATCATAATCAGTGTCCGTCAGCAAAGTTGAAGCGGATCGTTCGCAACGAAGTGAAATTCTTCGCCTCCTTGCGAACGATACCGAGGAACCTCTCAGGAGATCTCCCACTTTTCCGGCGTAACCTCGCGCCAAATATCGGGCAGTACACCTGTGAACGGCCACGCCGAAACGCAGGCCGAAACAACAGAAGGAATCACTGATGAACAATTCAAATATTCACTACAGAAATTCGATTGGTCGGCTGCCTTTACGACGCCATTTGGTTCTCGTTGCGGTCGCGATTTCGTGCTTTGCGTTTTCGCTGACATCGCAAGCGGTTACCCCGGCGCCGGACGGAGGCTATCCCGGTTCCAACACCGCTGAAGGGGACTTTGCCCTCTTGAGTCTGACCACCGGTGTTTACAACACAGCCGTCGGCACCGAGGCGCTTCTTCTCAACGCGACAGGCACCCAAAACACGGGAGTCGGTGCGTTTGCGCTCGAAGCCAACACAACAGGTGCCCAAAACACGGGGATTGGGGCTTTTGCGCTCGAAAACAACACTACCGGAGGTCTCAACACGGCCATCGGCACCTTTGCGCTATTTAGCAACACAACCGGAGGCGGCGACACGGCAACCGGTGGTTCTGCGCTCGTTAACAACACCACCGGGGGTGATAACACCGCCGATGGTTATGGTGCGTTGTTTAACAACACGACCGGTATGTACAATACGGCCGTCGGCTTTGCAGCGCTGTCGAGCAACACAACCGCGTCGAATAACACAGCTACCGGTTTTACTGCATTGGTGTTTAACACCACAGGTTACGAGAACACAGCAGACGGCGCTAATGCGCTGCTTCGCAATACGACCGGCTGGTACAACACGGCCACCGGTTCTGGGGCGCTTGAGAATAGTACCACCGGTGCTGGCAACACTGCGGACGGTAAGGAGGCCCTCTTCAGCAACACGATCGGCTTTTCCTGCACAGCCGTCGGTGTTAACGCGCTTCACGAGAACACAACCGCGGGCAGCAACACCGCTGTCGGGGATGCCGCTCTCTACAACAACACAACCGGTCAGGTTAACACCGCCATTGGTCGTAACGCGCTTCTTAACAATTCCACCGGCGACTGGAACACAGGGAGCGGCGTTTTCGCTCTCAACGGGAACACGACTGGTTTCGAGAACACAGCCGACGGTATTGCGGCATTGTACAACAACACGGCGGGCTACGAAAACGTCGCCGTTGGTGGTTATGCGCTGTTTCGGAATAACGGTAACAAAAATATCGCAGTGGGCTATGGCGCAGGTGACCTTCTTACTACCGGCGATAATAACATTGCGATCGGCAGCCGAGGTGCCGCCGGCGAATCCAACACCATCCGCATCGGCAATTCATCTGTGCACACCGCCGCCTTCATCGCCGGGATAAATGGAGTGGACAAGAGTAGCGGTAATCCGGTTTTCATCGACGGTAGCGGCCAGCTCGGCACTGGTAGTGCGGCAGGTGTAGGATTCGTACCGGGCAGTCTCCTCTTTCTCACGGCGGGCTCACCAGCGCCCGCGAGTGGCTTCACCAAGATCGGCACTACCGTGCAAAATATTAAAGATCTATCGGGGCGCCCTTTGAGTATCACGCTCGACGTTTACAAAAAGAACTGATCTAGCATTCAGCAGCGAAGGGCAGTATTTTGCAGATGCAACCTGAGTCATAGCCTCCGGCTGGCTTCACTAAGATCGGAACGGAACAAGCAAAACTCTACGATAATTCCGGTCACCCAAGCGAGGTCATCTGGGATGTTTATCAAAAGAATTAGCGCTTAAGCGGGTTCGACACAGTACGAAGTGCAAGGGCAGAGCGGGAAGAAGATCGACCCGACTGCTGCCGTTATCTTGATCGCCGGCGCCAATTACCTGATTGCCCATTGCCCGTGATGACTCGGCGTGCCTTGAAATCAAAGCTCTGATTCAGCTCGGCGAACCCGAATCCTAATTATTCTTTGCCTCGCGCTTGATCGGCTAGCTCCATGGCGGAACTGTAACGGCGGTCTGTGACCGCCGACCCGAGGAGAAGTGATTTCTAAATCGCCTGCGGCTTGGAACCCGCCGGTCCTGGGAAGCTTAATGCGGCGCTCATAGAGCGCCGCTACATAAAAAGTGAAAATCGTCATTGTTGGATCCGGTGGCCGGCTGGGCGCTGCGCTCGTGCGCGAGTATCAGGGGAAATTCGACGTTACCAGTTTTAATCGCGTACAGCTTGATCTCGCTGATCAAAACCAAATTCAGGACAAATTGTCTTCGCTCGAGTTCGACGTGCTGATCAACTGTGCGGCGATGACGAATGTCGATCTTTGCGAACAGGAAATTGAGCAGGCGTTCGCGATCAACGCCGAGGGGCCGCAGCTGCTTGCCCGAATCTGCCGGGACAAAAACGCAAAGATGATCCATTTCAGTACCGATTACGTGTTTGATGGCGAGAAACCTGAGCCTTACACCGAAAGCGACGTGGCAAAACCAATCGGCGTTTATGGAGAATCCAAGCGCACTGGCGAGAAACTGGTATTGCAAACGCAAGATCGACATCTGGTGATCCGCGTGTCGTGGGTATTCGGTCCTGACCGCCCCAGCTTTGTCGACACGATGATCAAGCGGGCACGTGAAGAAGAACAGATCAACGCGATCGCGGATAAATGGTCGGCGCCGACTTACACCAGCGACATTGCCGAGGTGTTGCCGCGCGCTTGGAGCCGGCGCGCCCTCGCGCCGGACGGCCCGGGGGCGGGCCATCTCCAAGGCGTCTTACATTTCTCAAACTCGGGCCAATGCAGCTGGCAGGAATACGCGCAGCACGCGATCGACTGCTGCCACAGACTCAACATTCCGCTCAAGGCCAAGACTGTTGGCGCATTGCAGCTTGCCGACATGAAAAACTGGGTCGCACGGCGACCGGTTTACTCGGTGCTCTCCACTGCGAAATATACCGAACTGACGGGCGTCATACCTCGCTCTTGGCGGGACGCCGTGTCTGATTATATTGAGCGCTCCTATTCGAAAAAATGAAAACTCGCATCCTGACCTTCACATTATCGATGTTTTTTTGTGTCGCGGCCCACGCCGAATTGAAATGGGAGCAAAACACGATCGAATTACATCCCTCCGCCGGCGACAAAACAGCTGTCGCTCATTTTAAATATCAAAACACCGGCACCGCGCCGGTGCATTTTAAATCGGTCAAGGCTTCGTGCGGTTGCACGGCAACGCAGAGCCAAAAGGAAGTCGTGAATCCCGGCGAGAAGGGCGAAATCGTTGCGACCTTCACGATTGGCGATCGTACCGGCCAGCAAATGAAGACGGTGACGGTGCAAACGGACGATCCCAACCCGACTCAGGCCACGACCACTCTCACTCTCAAGGCGAATATCACGCCGGCGCTGGAGATCAAACCGCCGGTTGTTTACTGGCAGAACGGGGAAGAGCCGAAGCCGAAAAAAGTTTCCGTAAAAGCGGCAAAAGAGTTCCCGGCTAAAGAGATAACAATCAAATCAAACCAGAACTTCGAATCCAAAGTGGAGCCGGGCAAAGCTGGCGAATGGACCATCGAAGTTACCCCAAAAGACACGAGCCATCCGATGGGAACCGCGCTGGTGATCCAGACTGATTATCCTAAGGAAGCTCCCAAGTCGTTTTCCCTGAATGTCGTGGTGACGACTCCGCCCGGCCTTCCACCGGCAGTGAGGCCGAATGTTGCCAATACACCGGCGCCAAAAACCGCCACGCCGCCAGCAGCTCCGCCTGCATCTCCGGCCGGCGGCGTAGAACGCTGACCGGTGAAATTGCGCGCAGTTCGAGAAGGGCTCATCCTTATCGCCCTCGCGTTTTTGCCGGCGATTGGCGAAGGAATTTATTTTCGCGACAAGGTTTCGTGGCAATCGCCGATTCCGGCTTCGGAATTGGTGACCGTCGATCAAGCCCGCTCCTGGGGGGATAGCGCGATCTGGGTGGACGCGCGCCCCGATGAAGAATTCTCGCGCAATCATGTTCCGGGCGCGTTCTCGTTGAACGAAGACCATTGGAACGAATTACTGGCGCAATTTCTTCCGAACTTGTCGCCGGATAAGAAAGTGGTCGTCTATTGCAGCGCGGAAAGTTGCAACGCCGCCCGCGAGGTCGCGAAACGATTGCGCGACGAAGCACAGCTCAAAGATGTTTTTGTTTTGCAGGGCGGCTGGGAAGAATGGGTCAGGAAGAATCGTTGAGGCGTTGAGAAGTTGAGCTGTTGAGAATCATGAAGGCTTTCTGGCGTATCCTCGATGTCGTCAGCGGCGGGATTTTCATTTACGCCGGCGCGATCAAGGCGCTTGATCCGGTTCGTTTCGGATTGGACATCGACAACTACAAGACGCTGCCGTGGTTTGTTAGCGTACGGTTGGCATTTTATTTGCCGTGGCTGGAAATCTTCTGCGGTCTCGCGCTCATCTTCCGATTTTTGTACCGCGGAGGATTGTCGATTCTGACCGCGTTGATCACGGTTTTCATCGGCGCGACGACCGCAGCCAGGTTGCGCGGACTCGACATCACCTGCGGTTGTTTCGGTCACGCGAGCGAACACTGGAGTTTTCCGCAACACATGGCCGTCGATCTCTCGATTTTTATAGCGCTGGTTGCGCTTTGGTTCGCGAACAAACGTCAACGCCCTGCAATTCAGCAATGATTGGCCGAGCTCTAATCCCACTGCTGTTGCTGGTCACGTTTGTTGGGTCGGGCTCGGCCGGCGATCGCAAGGAGTGGGTTAGGCTGACCGACTGCCATTATGTCGATGGCCCGGACAACGATGGCGACAGCTTTCGGGTCCGCGGCGGCGACAAAGAGTTTACCGCGCGGCTTTACTACGTCGACGCGCCCGAAACCAATCTTCGGCAAGGCGACCGGACGCACGAGCAGAGTCTGTATTTTGGCATCACACTCGATGAAACGATGAAAGCCGGCGAGAAGGCGAAGCAGCGGACAAAGGAGCTTTTGCAAAAACCGTTCGTAATCTGGACGCGATGGGCGACCGCCGGCGGCCGCGGCCGCGAGAGCCGATATTATGTGATTGTTGAAATCGACGGGAAAAGTCTTGGCGAAGTTTTGGTGACCGAAGGTCTCGCACGAACAAAAGGAGTCGCGCCTAATTTGCCAAATGGTGAGCACGCGAGGGCCTACATGGAACGATTGGACGAGCTCGAACGCGCCGCGCGCGAGAAGCATCTTGGCGCATGGGCTACTTCCAAGAATGAAACTGCATCGCCGACGCCAGTTGCGAGCGCATCGCCATGATCAGTCCATTGTCTTTCCGAGCGAAGTCGAGAAATCTGTAGCTATTTCTGCTGCCGGAAATATTTCGAGATGTCTCCACTTCGGTCGACCTGACAAGAAACCATGATTAGAAAAGTTAAGGGCGGCTATCGCCTCTATTCGCGGAAGAAAAATCCCAAGACCGGCAAACGTCGAAACCTCGGCATGTTCAAAACCAAAGCAGCGGCCAAGAAGCACGAAAAAGCGGTGCAGTATTTCAAACGGCAATAATCCGCGCCATGCCAGAACACGATCCCGACACGAAAGTTAAGCTGGCAATCTACGAGATCACCGCGGAAACCGGCCGCATCCCGAATTCGTCAACGGTTTCGCAAAAGATCGACGTCGATGAAAGCGAAGTTGTTGCGGCTTTCGGCCGGCTGCATACCAGCCGCCTTCTTCTTCCCGCGAGCCGAACGATCCAAGCCGGATTCGAATGGCGCCTCCGTTCTCAGGAATTGCGACAGCATTTCCGGTGGAAGCGAATGGTAGGAATTATTTCGCGAATTGCGTTTGGGACGCATACGGAATCGCGGCCGCTTTGCATTGCGACGCAGTCAGTCGCGCTTCGGATGGTCACACCGGCGAGCCATTAACGCTCGAAGTGAAAAACGGCCAGCCGGTTTTAAAACCGTACGTCGCACATTTTGCCGTGCCGGCAGCGCATTGGTGGGACAATCTTATTTTTACGTGAGCAACGATGTTGCTCTTCCGGTCGGAAGAGACCGTCAATCTGTGGTGCGCGTCCCACGATATTCCGCGACGCCCGCTGGTGAATCTTAGCCAACTATGGCAACTCGCCGTCCAGTGGTATGGGAATCGGCTGACTCTCGAATCGCGCCGGCCCGCGCCGGATGAAATGGTGCCCATTTTCGCCTCACTTGGTTTAACCGGCCCATTTTGGGATCCAAAATCGGATCAATGGCGCTGATGTTGAGTGTTCATGCCTGAAGGCTGATTGTTCGCTGTGTTGAACATTCGCCCGGCGACTGATTCCGATCGCGATACGATCTGGGACATTTTTCATGAGGTGATCGCGGCTGGTGACACATACCCGATCGATTCGAAAATTTCTCGCGAGGGGGCGTTTGCTTACTGGTTCGGGAACGACACACATACTTACGTCGCAGAACTTGACTCCGAAAGCTTTCGCGAGCCGAGTTTTCAAACCGATCAGCGTGTAGTTGGGACATACATTTTAAGGCCGAACCAATCCGGCGGCGGCGCGCATGTCGCCAACGCCGCTTTCATGGTGTCCGCGGTTTCGCGCGGGCAGGGGATCGGTCGCGCGATGGGCGAACATTGCTTGAAGGAAGCGCGCCGTCTCGGTTTTCGCGCGATGCAATTCAATTTCGTGGTCTCAACGAATGAATCTGCCGTGAAACTTTGGCAGAAGCTCGGAATGGAAATCGTTGCTACGTTGCCGGGCGCGTTTCGGCATCCGGAAAAAGGGTATGTCGATGTTTACGTCATGTTTCAGCCATTCGCGCGCGCCTAACGAATTTTCATTTGAAAATTCGAAAGTTCGGTCGATTTGCTTAGCGTGAGCCAGCAATGCAGACCG